>JACCDX010163624.1_pt1 | contig 191511 bp, 190 predicted proteins | sample 7449681 | NCBI WGS metagenome assembly JACCDX01 (sample SAMN15323450, study PRJNA562643) | freshwater metagenome | isolation source: river surface water | place: USA:Blue River Watershed | collected 2017-08-18 | reverse complement strand
TGAAACAGACGATTATGAGACGCTTGACGCCCTGCTCTCACAAGCACTTTTAAAATGCTAGAATATTCCTTATGGCATCAACCTCCCTCTACCGTGCATACCGCCCAAACACTTTTTCAGAAGTAGTAGGACAAGAGCACATCACAAAAGTTCTTGAAGCACAAATACAAAATAAGAAAACGAGTCACGCGTATATCTTTGCAGGTTCACGCGGTTTAGGAAAAACAAGTATTGCGAGAATCTTTGCGCGTGAACTCGGCGCAGAAGGCAATGATCTTTTTGAGATTGACGCTGCCTCTCACACAGGAGTTGATAACATTCGTGAACTCACCGCACAGGTGTATACGCTCCCGTTTTCTTCTCCGGTAAAGGTATACATTTTGGACGAGGTGCACATGCTTTCAAAAGGGGCGTGGAATGCGTTTTTGAAAACACTTGAAGAACCTCCTTCGTACGCTATTTTTATTTTAGCGACAACTGAGCTTGAGAAAGTTCCAGAAACGGTACAGAGCAGGTGCCAGGTGTTCACCTTTCAAAAACCAACCTATGACGCGCTTCTCACTCTCCTTACGCGCGTGTCAAAAAAAGAAGGATACCGGGTATCTCCTGGCGTGCTTGAACTAGTGGCGCTCTTAGCAGAAGGCTCATACCGAGACGCTCTTTCTATCTTAGAAAAACTATTTTCAGTCTCCTCCGACAGAACGCTCACCCTCGAAGAAGCCGAGCGACTCACGGGAGCGCCCCGCGTCTCTTTAGTGCATGAATATCTTGAAGGCATTATAGAGAAAAACGCTTCCCACGCACTTAAAGCAGTACGCAAAGCCGATGAGTCTGGAGCGTCCATTCCACTCTTTCTTGCGCTTGTGATTCACAGAGTACGCACGGCTCTTCTTTTACGGCACGCCCCTGAATTAAAAGAAGAAATTATCAAAGAAACTCCTCCTGATGAAATCGCGTTCCTTGAAACATTAAAAAATGCAACGGAAGGACTTACTCATAACACCCTTCTTCTTTTGCTTGATGCGGTAGCGCGTGCGCGATTTTCTCCTGTTCCCGCGCTTACCCTTGAAATTGTGGTATACGAAGCACTCAAACAATAATAATGAAACTCATTACTACGCTCGTTAAGCTCCTTCTCATACTTATTGTTCTCTCTGGCATACTTTTTTTCTTTTTTCAACATCAAGCATCACCCCTTTCAGCATCTCCTTGCGAAAAACCTGTTACGTACAGTATTCTTTCGGTGGATACTCGTTTCCCCATAACCAATGAACAGTTTGTTGCAGATGTTGAGTCGGCTGCTGCTCTATGGAACGATACTACTGGAATTCCTTTGCTTAAAAAAGCTGAAACAGAAACGGAAGATACCGTACGCGTTTCTCTTGTGTATTCAGAACATCAGACACGCACCGAGCTTGGTGGTGTCATTTCAAAACAGCAAGAACAGTACGATGCAAAAAGAGATGAAATAGAAGTATTAAAATTATCCTTCGCTTCACTCCAAACAGAACTAGAAAAAATAAATAGCGCATTTGAGCGTAAAGCAGCAGCGTACCAAAACGAGGTGAGCTCATGGAATGCGCAAGGAGGCGCACCAGAAGAGGTCTATGAAAGAATGCAAAACACCCGCCAAGCCCTTGAAAATGAGCAAGAAATAATTAATAAAAAAATAGAAAAACTCAATACAACCGCAGATGCACTAAACACCGCAATAGAGGAACTCAATGTCCTTGCTGATGAAATAAATAAAAAAGCAGGAATTTTTAACCAAGGGGCGGGTATGGACTTTCATCAGGGAAGATATGAAGAAAGTAATGCTGGAAAAACCATCACGGTGTATTCATTTGAAAATAGGGAAGAGTTAAGGCGGGTACTTGCACATGAGTTTGGGCATGCGCTTGGACTTGATCACACAGAAGATTCAAACAGTCTTATGTACACTCATAACCTAGGAGGAAACCTGGTCCTTACCGAAGCAGATGGCATAGAGCTTGCACGGGTGTGTGGGTGGTGAAATCTGTACACTATGATATATCATAGCGCCTTGCGAAAAGTGAATAGTAAGGGCAATATATATACTTATTGCGGGATCGTCTAATGGTAGGACATCAGGTTTTGGTCCTGAGTATCTAGGTTCGAGTCCTAGTCCCGCAGCAAAGCACACTTCCTCGCTCGTTTGGCGGTAACTAATTTGCCATACACTCGTAGCATTATTTTTATTCGTATAATCTTTTCAATCCAGTATAAATGTATTCACATTTAAGTTGACTCTAGTAGGTAATATAAATATAATTAAATTGTTTATAAAAATAATAAACAGATAACATGAATATCGATCCAAACATTTCATTTGAAATAGATGAATCTGAAAAACTTACTGGATTTGAGGGTGAAAGAAGAGCTTGTAAAACTGCCCGTGGCCCAAGCGGTACTCGTTGGCATTAGTTTTTTTCCAAGACACATTTTTGCGAAACTCTGTACAAGACAGTAATGTTATTTTCTTATGCCCATAGAAAAAGAAAGTCTTAACAATTTCCTATCATATATTAAAAGTAAAAATAGACAAAGTTGGTGTGTTGTATATGATAGTCTGCTACACAGCTCAATAATAAATGCACTATCATCAGAAATAAAGATTGAGCGACTCGTTGACCTCAATACATCAAATGATAAAGAAATTCGAGAAATAGACAAAGATTTTTTTGAAAATAAAGATGTTGGTATTATTATATTTTCTCTTTTTATACATTCTAAGAATTACTCACCTAGCTATCTAGAAACATTAAAAGCACTTAATATTTTTGATACATGGGTTGAAGAAAGAAGTTTGATTTGTGACGAAGTAATAGATGAAACATTTAACACAGTGTTTCAAGAGAGTCCTCAAAAAATAACTAATAAAATAAAAGAAATCACTAATATATTTAAATCTCAAGACGAATTCTTATTTGAAGACGATTTTGGTTCTTGTTTACAAATAAAATATATACGCGAAACCGCGTCAATATATGATGGGTTTCAGCCTCATGAACATAATATTCCATCAGGAGAGGTTGCTTTTGCTCCTTACAATATTGAGGGAAATTTAAATTTTTCTGGATGGATTATCGGCACCATTCCGTTTGGTCAAAAATATGGACATATTAATATTGGAACTCTTTCGCTACAAATAGAAAAAAGAGAAATAGTTTCATTACATAGTATAAATGAGAGGTTATTGAAAGACTTTCAAATTATTGGCCAAAAGAACAAGGCCTTGTGGAAAATTGTTGAGGTTGGAATAGGAATTAATAGTGCCGTGACTAACGCAGCGAACAAAAGTAAGGTTGGATATGAATGGATGGAAAAAAAGACTGGACTTCATTTAGGGTTGGGTGCAGAACTCACCGAACATATTGATGATTATAAAAATCGCAAAACACACCATCATATTGATTTAGTAATTGACTCTGGCAGACTTTCTCACAATGGAGAACTTCTATTTTCATGGTAAACAAAAATTTTAAAAAGATTATAATCTTAGGACCATCTACCAGTGGCAAATCAACATTTGCTCGTATAGTTTCAAAGAAGTACGGAGTTACCTACTTTCCTCTAGACATCGTAGTAGAAGCATTTCAAATTTTTCCTGAAACTCAAATAAGACACGCTCTTAGTCTCAAAGAGCATCGTATTGTACAGAAGCGATTCAGAAAACCACTAAAAAGAATCATAGAGGCACTAGAAATCAAAGAGCAAGGATATGTTGTTGAGGGCTTACATATAGATTTAGAATATGTAGCTAAAAAATATCATAAAGATCACAAAATAGTTGTATTCGGGTTTCCTAACGCTACACCAGAAGAACGAATAAAAAATTGCATAGCACATGACCCTACGCGCTGGCCAGATTGCTTCTCTTACAAGCAAATGATATCAATTTTTAAAGAAGGTATTCAAGAAAGCAAATCTCTTGAAAAAAAATGCAAGAGACTTAAAATTCCATTTTTTGATACGGGAAGAAACTATAAAGAAAAACTAAAAAGTGCATTAGAGATACTCGACTAGAAAATGCAATAACAGTTTTTTCCGTATGTCTGGTATGCTTAGGGTATGAAAGATGGTATGCCTACAAGCGAAAAAGAGTTAAGAGAAAAATTAACGCCAGAACAGTATGAGGTACTACGAAATAAAGGTACCGAAGCTCCTTTTTCAGGTAAAACGATTCACCCAGATAGTGATGGTTTGTATAGGTGCGCAGCGTGTGGCAATCCTCTCTTTAAAGCTGAAACTAAATTTGATTCTGGTACTGGCTGGCCGAGTTTTGATGAGGCACTTCCCGGTGCGGTTAAAGAGATTGAAGATACTTCTCATGGCATGGTGAGGACTGAAATAGTGTGCGCGGTGTGCAAATCTCACCTCGGACATTTGTTTAATGATGGTATTACAACGACAGGAAAAAGGTATTGCATGAATTCAGTGTGTTTTCAAAACTCAAAAGATACATGACTATGCATGAAGATACTCGTAAGAATATGGTGGTAGCTGGAGGGTGTTTCTGGGGACTTGAAGATCTTATTCGTACACAACCTGGAGTAATAAATACTGAAGTTGGTTATACGGGAGGTACCAATGAAAATCCGACATACGAAAATCATCCTGGTCATGCTGAAGCGGTAGAAATTGAATATGATTCAAGCGTAACATCATACAAAAAATTACTTGATTTCTTTTTTCAGATTCATAATCCAACAACCCTTAATCAGCAGGGGAATGATGTTGGTACTTCTTACCGCTCTGCTATTTTTTATGGAAATGAAGACGAGAAAAAGGAAGCGCAAGAATTTATAGACATTGTAAACAAGTCAGGGCGCTGGGAAAATCCCGTGGTAACCACGCTTGAACCCCTTATCACTTTTTACAAAGCCGAACCGTACCATCAAGATTATCTTCAAAAAAATCCGGGCGGGTATACCTGCCACGCAATATATGTTGATAGTTATCTGAAATAAAACATGGATACAACCTTAAACTTACTAATAAGCTTGCTCATTGTGTTATGTATTGTGTTCTTACTATGGGTAGAGAGGCGGTATTTTTCTTTTTTACCAAAATCAAAAATATCTCGAGTTTCGAAGTATAGGGTCAGACCAACAATAATGAATCGTAGCGAATATCAATTTTATCTAGAATTGAAAAGACAACTTCCGGCAAACCTTCATTTATTTTCTAAAATGCGGTTGATAGATATTCTTGAGCCATACGATGCATCGTATGGCTCAAGAAATAAAATATGGATAAAGCATATAGATTTTCTTATTTGTGACAGATACCTGAAACCCGTAATGGCTATTGAACTAAACGGCGCATCACACCGCGCTCAAGCACGAATAGACAGAGATAGATTTGTAAGCGCTATTTTTGAGCAAGCAGGATTACCTCTTATATTTGTTTCGGTGGGTACAGATTTTGAATATGAAGTACAAAAGATTTTAAATAATCTTCTTTTAAAAAATGTTCCTCAGAACACCCAAAACGAACCAAATTCAGCAGTAAAATAGTTACTCAGGAATAAAGGTGAGTGCTTTGCCTTTTGCAAACCCGCGACCTGTGCGTCCTATGCGGTGAACATAGTCATCAAACGTGTTCGGAAGGTCGTAGTTTATAACATGGGTGACGTTGTCTACATGGATACCTCGCGCAGCAACATCAGTTGCAACCAAGACGCGTGCATTTCCGCATTTAAACTCGGCGAGGGCTCTTTGACGCGCGGAATGTGTTTTGTTTCCATGAATAGATTCTGACTTTATTCCTGAGCGAGTAAGTTCTTGAGCGAGTTTTTCAACACTGTGTTTCATTGCGCCAAAAATAATGACGCGCTTTAAATCTTCACTTTCAAAAAGATTAACGAGGGTTTCAAGTTTATTGTGGTGCGCGTAGCGCACCACATCTTGAGCAATGCTTTTGGTCACATCTTTTTTCTTTACCGAGATGGTGACGGGGTCTTTAAGGAACTCTTTCACGAGATGCTCGGTATCTTTTGACATGGTTGCGGAAAAGAGGAGCGTTTCTCTTGTGGAAGGCGTAGCGCTTAGAATTTTCCTCATATCACCAATGAAACCCATATCAAGCATACGATCAGCCTCGTCAAGAACAACAGTCTGAATATGTTCTGTTCTTAATATACCTCGATTTATGAGGTCAAGTACGCGCCCTGGGGTACCAATGATGAAATGATTTTTGTAACGAAGGTTTCTTATTTGTGGATGTATGCTTGTTCCTCCCACACAAAGCACAGAGTACAAACGAGTGCCTCCTTTTGAAAGCTTTATCATTTCATTTTCAATTTGAATAGCAAGTTCTCGTGTAGGCGCAAGGATGAGCACCTCTCTTTTTGTATCATTCAGTACTTTCTCAATGAGGGGAATTAAAAATGCTGCTGTTTTACCGGTGCCTGTTTCTGCAAGGCCAACGACATCACGACCTTTTAAAATTTCAGGAATAATTTGATCTTGAATGGGAGTAGGAACTTCAAGTCCAAGCGAAAGAATAGTTTTCGTTATGCCCTCACCGAGTCCAAATGTTTGAAAGGTGTCTTTTGGCACATACACTTCTTCGGTAGTGGTATCAACGGGATTATTATTTATAAATTGCATTGGATTAAAACTCTGCATTTTTTTATTACCGCGACCACCTCGTCCACGTGAATTATGAAAAGAGGCACGATTATTTCCGCCTTGACGGCGCGCGTGAGCACCGCCACGCGAAAAAGACCCGTTTCTTTTTTGAGCAGGGCGTCTAGCTGAATTTTTTTGTGATGAATACATATACCTGAAGAATAAAGCAGGGGATTACAACGCGTACGCGTTTTTGAGTGCAGGAGAATAATAGGTTAAGTGTGCCTGAAATCTTCAGGAATATCTCAAAGCTCAAGAGCCCCACACGAGTATCAAAAGCTTCTTTAATTATAGCATACTAGAGACTATTTTGTCAATGTTGCATATGTGTACTCATAAGATTTGAGATTATTTAAAAAATGTATTATTAATATAAAATCAAATTAAAATAAATATCATGCCTCTTTTTACTGAAGAATCATCGAATAAATGTCTTGCTTTTAGATGTAATCGTCCTGCAAAAGAGGGTTCATTTTTTTGCGAATACCATGACAGTAAATCAAATAAATGAGAAACTATATGTGATATAGTGTTGATATGAAAATACTTTTACTTGCAACCGTGTTATGGGCTCTTTTCATTATTCTTGATCTCATATGGTTTTATTTCATGGGCAATTTCTTTAAAGCAGAAATTGGAAGCATTGCTCGTTTGAATGAAGCGGGAGGATGGGATGTGAATTTGGTAGCAGGTGCTTTAGTGTATGTACTCATGACCATAGGGCTTCTTGTTTTTGTTTTGCCACTTGCAGGGTCTCTCCCGCAGGCACTTATGTACGGCGCTCTGTTTGGGTTTGTTGCGTACGGCATTTATGACCTGACGAACATGGCCACCCTCTCTGCGTGGACGGTTCGTTTTGCCGCGGTTGATATGACTTGGGGAACCTTTCTTTGCGGAACAGTGGCGGCGTGTGGATACCTGCTCTCAAAACTTCCTTTTTTCACCACAACCTAATTAACGCATGAGCGTGCGAAAGGTGATTGAATAGCGAAGCTCAGATACTTTCGCAATTGAGTGCTGAAATTTGTAGTGTGCGTCTTTTTGCAAAAGGTATGCTGAACGAGGATGAAGTGTTAGAGAGGTTACCGGCCTTTTACCACCCACTAACTCATACGGGCGAAGACGCAACCTGCATGTTCCTAAAAGGGAAATACCAACCACCTGCTCACAGGGTTCCGTATCTCTGTGCCAACCAATAGCCGCTCCTTCGGTATACTCACTCACGAGCGCTTCGACGACTTGTGATACGGGAATATCAACCCATTTTGCAATTTTTCTTTTCAGTGGAAGAAGAAAGGGAGGGATGCTTCTCGTCATTTTCTTTTCATCAAAATCATAGCCAAAATGGAGTACGCGTCTTTTAGCAATATATCCTTCTCTATTTCTTCCTTCGGTAAGAGGGAGGTCTTTTAGAAAACTAAGTATCTCAAGCTCCTCTTCTTTGGTTAAAAAATCATCACGGTACACAAACCCGTTTGGAAGATGTATATGTTCTCTAAATAATTTTTGGGTAGCGTATGTTCGCATGGGTATAAGTATACAAAAATGACAAAATTATAATGCCATGCGATACTAAAAAGGATGATTTCAAAAACTTTTTCAACACTTTTTTCTTCAATTAAAAACTTGTATACAAAACGACCGCGTGCAAGTGTTTTTGGCGCGCTTCTTGTCCTTGTCCTCGTTTTCTTTATTGTAAGTAATGGTAAAGATACACAAACAGACACATTTACCGTGGTTGAAAAAGAGTTTGTTCAAGAAGTTTCAGCGAGCGGCAGGGTTACGGCAACAAAAGACGTTGATTTAGGGTTTGAACAGGGAGGAAGGGTGAGTAACATTGCCGTCAGTGTTGGGCAAGAGGTAGCTGAGGGCGCTCGTCTTGCAACTCTCTCTCTTGAATCTCTTCTTGCAGAACGAGCTTCTGCTGAAGCAGAGGTGCTTCGTATACTTGCAGAAAACGAATCAACTGAAGACACGCTTGAGAAAGTGACGCGAGAAGAAAACACAAAAGTCGTAAGCGCGCTCCGTACCCTTTTTTCTGACGATCTCATTTCTATCCCTGAAAGTTCATCAAGCACACTCACCCCACCAACCATTACTGGTGTGTACCTGGGCGCAAACGAGGGCACCTATAAATTTATCGTGAGAGAGAAACAGAGTGGTACAAGATATACCCTCCACGTGTTTGATCTTGAAAGTGTTTCGGAAAAAGAGATAAACGAAACTCGCGCGACTCCGCTTGGCACCAGAGGTCTTTTCGTTTCTTTCCCAGACGGCATTGAGGAGTATACGGATACGGTGTGGTATGTGGATATTCCAAACAGAAAGAGTACCTCATACAGCACAAATTTAAATGCGTATGAAGAAGCTGTTCGTTCGCGCGATACGGCTATTAGTGACGCTCGCGCAGAACTTGCTCAAAGAGAAAGTGGTGCAACGATTGCCGAAAGTCAATTGAAAAAAGCACGTGCTGAGCTTGCGCGCATTGATGCGCTCATTGCGGAGCGCTCTATTCGTGCGCCATTTGCTGGTACCATCACCGATCTTCCGATTGAAGAAGGAGAGGCGGTTTCCGCAAGCGCAACCGTTGTGTCAATGATTGGAGACCAACTCTTCATTGAGAGTTTTATTCCCGAAATAAACATATCGCTCATTGAACTTAACGACAGCGCAAGAGTTACCCTTGACGCGTATGGAGAAGAAGTAGAATTTAACGCAACCGTCGTTCGCATTGATCCTGCGGAAACCATTCGTGATGGCGTTTCAAATTATAAAATTGAAATGGTGTTTAACGAGGTGGATGAGCGCATTCTCGCGGGCATGACCGCAAATGTGCGCATCATGACCGAATACCGAGAACGCGCACTTTCCATTCCTCAAGGGTTTGTAAAACGAGAAAACGGAAGAACATTCGTCAGCGTACAAACAGGGGCTGACACCTCTGAAGAAAGGGAAGTAGTAACAGGAACCATATCCTCTTCTGGCGAAATTGAAATACTCTCTGGGCTTGCTCCTGGTGAAATACTCAAAAAATAGTAATGAAGCGTAAAAACTTACTCGGCGAATCTTTTCATAATATTCGCATAGGATTTTTCCTCGCGACGAGACAAATTCGTCGTGCGTCTTTATGGACGACTGGACTTATTGTTGCGGTCATGGTGCTCACTTTTTTGAATCTGATTGTTGTATCTGGCATTCTTGTGGGGCTTATTCAAGGATCTATTGATCAAAACCGCGAATTCGTTACGAGCGATGTAATCATTTCAGTACTTGATGAGGAGAACTATATTGAAAATACTCAAAACCTTATTGATTTTATTAACACCATAGACGGTATTGAAGGATATAGCGCTCGTTTTACAGAATCAGTTGTTGTTGAAGCAAATTACAGAGAAGCAAAAAGAGATGATGAACGCCCGAATTCAACAGGCGCGCGACTTGTTGGCATCAATCCGGCGCATGAAGACGCGGTTACTGGAGTTGCGTCTTTAGTTACGGAAGGGTCGTTTCTGACTCCGCAGGATTTTGATCAGGTAGTGATTGGAAGTGACCTTTTGAGTGAATATTCAAATGTTGATGAGGTGGGTATTGAACTTTTGAATAATGTAAAGGTAGGAACGAAGATAAGACTATCGGTTAATGGCATCACGCGTGAAGTGACCGTCAAAGGAATTATAGAGAGCAAGACCGATGTTGCTCGGAATGTGTTTATGATTGATACTCAAGCGCGCCAGCTTTTGGGGCGTAATGATGGAAATGTGGATGAGATTTCAATTTTAGTTGAGCCAGGATTCACTTCTGAAGAAGTCCGAGACAGAATTCTCCTGAATGGTTTTAGCAGTGTCGCGAAAGTGCAAACTTTTACTGAAGCCCTCCCTAGTTTTTTAAATGACCTTATTAATACTTTTAGCCTGCTTGGAAACATCTTTAGTTCCGTGGGACTTATTGTGGCGTCCATCACAATTTTCATTGTTATCTTCGTAAACGCGCTTACGAGAAGAAAATTTATCGGTATTTTGCAGGGTATTGGAATACATGGAGGCGCAATTGAAATTTCTTACATTTTCCAATCAATTTTCTACGCGGTGATTGGTTCTATTATTGGACTCATACTTTTGTACGGACTCATTTCTCCCGCGCTCGTTGCAAATCCGATTGACTTTCCATTTTCTGACGGTATTTTGGTTGCTCCCCTTGATGGAACATTCTTTCGTATTGGTCTCCTTGTATTTGCAACGCTTATTGCAGGCTACATTCCTGCGCGTATGATTGTAAGGAAGAACACCCTTGATTCAATTCTTGGAAGAAATTAATTATGATTACCACAAAAAATCTTCGCAGATCGTTTATCAATGATGAAGGCGTTGAAACTCATGTATTAAAGGGAGTTGATTTTGAGGCGCGTTCTGGAGAATTTGTTTCTATTATGGGAAGAAGTGGGGCGGGGAAAAGTACTTTTTTGTATCAGATTAGCCTTCTTGATGAACCGACTGCTGGAGAGGTTATTGTTAACGGCGTTGATACGCATACCTTAAAATCAAACGAGAAAGTACTCTTTCGTCTTAATAATTTTGGTTTTGTGTTTCAAGACTATGCGCTCATTCCCGAAATGACCGCGGTTGAGAATGTTTCGCTACCGCTTTTAATGCAAGGGGTAACAAAAAAAGACGCATATGCACGTGCGGAGATTGCGCTCACGCGGATGCGTCTTTCGCACCGATTTGAAAATCTTCCAAGCCAACTTTCTGGAGGAGAACAGCAGCGAGTCTCCATTGCACGCGCTATCGCGCATGAGCCAAAAATACTTTTTGCGGATGAGCCAACGGCAAACCTTGATAATGAGTCTGCGATAACGGTGATGGGTATCTTTGATGAGCTCCATAAAGAGGGACAAACGATTATTATGGTGACGCATGAAAAAGAATATGCGCTTCACGCACAGAAACTCGTTACCTTTGATGACGGGAAAGTTTTAAAAGAAGAAAAATTGAGATAACGGTATACTGTGAGGTGATGACTCAAGAAGAAGCGTTGCGCATATTAAAAACTGGGGCAAATGTTTTTTTAACAGGAGAGCCAGGAAGTGGGAAAACCCATACGATAAATGAATATACCAGATGGCTTCGTACTCATGGTATTGAACCTGCGATAACCGCATCAACAGGTATTGCTGCGACACACATAGGGGGATCAACTATTCATTCATGGAGCGGGATTGGAATAAAAGAAACGCTCACGGATGAAGATGCAGACAGGCTTGCGCAAAACGAGCGACTCGTGAGTCGCGCGCTTTCTGCGCGTGTTTTAATTCTTGATGAGGTCTCAATGCTCTCCGCGCACACGCTCACCATGGTTGACATTGCGCTTCGCGCGCTTACGGGTCGCCCGCTTGCTTTTGGAGGACTTCAGGTAGTGTTTGTGGGTGATTTTTTTCAGCTTCCGCCTATTAAAAAGAGATCAGTTGGAATACATCAAGAGCTTTTTGACGAAGATTCGCAAGATACTGAAAGCATCTTTGCGTTTGCGTCGCCAGCATGGAGGTCGGCAAATCCAATTGTTTGTTATTTACATGAGCAGCACCGTCAAGAGGATTCGGTTTTTTTGGAAATTTTATCGTCAATACGAAAAGGGAATACGTCACACGAGCATAAAGAAATTCTTAAAGAAAGAGTAGTAATAAAAAAAGAGGAATTGTTGTGCACCCAACTATACGCGCATAATGCGGATGTTGATAGGGTAAACGAAGAAGCGCTGAGCGCGCTTCCTGGGTTTGCAAAAAAATATCAGATGAAATCATATGGATCAAAATCAATTACTGAGCAACTTATCCGAGGATGTCTGTCTCCAGAAATTCTTGCACTTAAAGAGGGTGCGCGAGTGATGTTTACAAAAAATAATTTTGAAGCAGGGTATGTAAATGGGACCACGGGAGTGGTTATTGATTTTGATAGAGAGGGCTATCCGATCGTAGAAACGCATGACGGCTCGGCTTGCGTTGCGCGTCCTGTTGAGTGGGTAGTTTCTCAAGAAGGAAAGCGTCTTGGGGCAATTGAACAAATCCCTCTTCGGCTTGCGTGGGCGATTACCGTACACAAGAGTCAAGGAATGTCTTTGGATGCTGCACACATTGATTTAACGCGCGCGTTTGAGTATGGACAAGGATATGTCGCCCTTTCTCGTGTTCGTTCTCTTTCGGGACTTAGCCTAGGCGGATTAAATGAACGCGCGTTTCTTGTGCACCCAGACATTATAGAAAAAGATACAGAATTTCGTGAAGCGAGCGAACTGGCACGAGATACATTTGCCCAGATGGAGCATGAAGAGATAGAAAAAATGCATGAACAGTTTATACAGGCGGTAGGAGGAACGCTTGTTCCAAAAGAAATAGATGAAAGCTCATATCATGCACCCAGAAGAGAAGAAAAAGAAAGTACCACAAGAATTACACTCACTCTATTTAATAAAGGACTCACCATTGACGCAATCGCAAAAGAACGGGGTTTGACCGTAGACACTATTCTTTCGCACATTGAGACGCTCATGAAAGAGGGATCTATTACAAAAGACGCGCTCCGGGCGCGCATATCTGATGAAGACGGACTTATTCTTCGTGCAGAAAAAGAATTTATGAGCTTAGGAACTCAATCTCTAAAAAAAGTTTTTGAATCAAGCGGGGGAGATATTCCGTATAGAGCGTTAAAAATTGCTCGCATGCTTGTTTCCTAATGCTATACTTCTTATTGTATGCTTACTTCACACATTTCCGCACCCCACTTCACCCTACCTGACGAAGATGGAGTTTCTCGTTCGCTGTCTGACTATAAAGGAAAATGGGTTCTTCTTTATTTCTATCCCAAAGACGATACGCCAGGATGTACCGTTGAGGCATGCACCATTCGTGATCAGTTTGAAAACTTCAAACAGATTGATGCCGTGGTGCTTGGTGTTTCCGCCGACAGTGTTAAAAGTCATAAAAAATTTAAGCTCGCGTATGAGCTCCCCTTCACCCTCCTCTCGGATGAAAAGAAAGAAGTGGTCACCCTCTATGACGTTTGGCAAAAGAAAAAAATGATGGGTGTTGAATATGAAGGCATTGTTCGCGCGTCATATTTGATCAATCCTGAAGGAGTAATAGAAAAAGTGTATCCGAAAGTTACCCCAAAAACACACGCACAAGAGGTGTTAGCTGATTTGGCTCTGTTAAAGAAGTAATAGTATCTATGAATCGAAATGAAACAACGGGGATTTTTCTTCGGAATGTTATTTTTGGAGTTGAAGACAGCTTGGCAGCTACCGTTGGCCTCCTTGCAGGTATTGCCTCAGAGGGTACTCCCATACAAACCGTAATTCTTACCGGTCTCATTTATATTGTGGTTGAGGCCTATTCCATGGGGATAGGAAGCTATCTTTCTGAAGAATCAGAAGAAGAATATGAGCATAGAAAATCTGAAAAACGCACCTCTTTCTTCGCGGCAGTCGCCATGTTTTTGGCATGTCTTTTTGGAGGATTTGTACCCCTTACTCCATATTTCTTTTTTGAGAGCGGAATAGCTATTGTCGTTTCAATCATTGCCTCCCTGATTACCCTGGGCATACTTGGATATGTACAAGCAAAAATCTCAAAACGCTCAGTGCTTCCGCGTATTTTTAGAATGGTGTTTTTAGGGGGAACGGCCATACTCATCGGACTTGTCGTTGGGTCCCTTGCAGGCCATATTTCGTAGTTTTTGTTTGTTATACTTGAACCATGGCGTCATTTTTTGAACATCCCCAACTAAACTCAACCGCAGAAGAGATTGCTCACCTTCATCAAGAAGTAAAAAAAGAAGAAGCACTACGTAAATCTCAGGGTGAAAATATTTCTCGTGAACGGATTATTCACGAACGTATTATTAATCATCAAGAAACCCCGAGTCACGAAGTACTTTCGTCTACTCATCGACTCACCCAGGAACAAATACACACTATTGCTCTTGATCTTTCTCCTGATGCTGATGATGAGGTGATGCTTGAACTTCGGCGTGTTATGGAAAAAAATGGAATTCATAACGCACTTTCTGTTTTAAAAAAATTAAATAGTCCTCATCTTGAAGATGATTTCCATCGTTTTCTTGTAGCATATATTCTTGCAGGCATGCCTGTTGTTGGTTGGAAAAAAGAAGACGCACCCTTAAAAGCACTTCACATGTCTCTCTATGAAGTCATCCTTCCAGAACCTGAAGCAAGCACGCTTCAAAAAGACAGGGGACAGGGATTAAAAGAACTTCTTTCAATTATGGAACAATTTTACGCAGGCATGCTTGCGCTTGAACCAGCATATGCAGGCGAGCCAGCGCATATGTCGCTTGAGCTTGCAATACCTGAAGATAATCCCGAGCTTCGATTTTATGTATCAGTTCCAAACGGTAAGAAAGATTTATTTGAAAAGCAACTCCTCTCGATCTTACCTGACGCACACCTTAATCTTGTAAAAGATGATTACAATGTTTTTGCACAGGATGGTACTACCGCCGCTTCTTACGCAACCCTAAAAGAACCACCCATGATCTCGCTTCGTGAATACACCGATTTTGATTATGATCCTTTGAACACCATTTTGAATGCGTTTGCAAAGATTCAGGCAACAGGAGAAGGTGCGGCATTTCAAATTATTTTTAAACCAAGGAAAGATATTTACACGAAACACTATCGAGAAATTTTAAAAGAACTAAAGAAAGGTGAGAGCAAAAAGAGAGCTTTTTCTCTCCCTGAAGATGCGGTCGGAAAGTTTCTACGAGATGCAACTGATACGGTATTTGATATTCAAACCAAAAGTGGCGAGGGTGATGATTTGGCAATTGCGGGCGTAGAGAAGAAAATCCAAACTCCGATTGTGTCTGCAAATATTCGCCTCACTGTTTCTTCAAGAGATGCCATGCGTGCCGAACATTCACTTGCTGAACTTGAAGCGTCATTCAACCAGTTTCAAAACACTCTTGGAAACAGTATCGTCTGGAAACGAATTAAGGGAAGTAATGTAAAAACCTTTACAGAACTTTTCTCTTATCGTTTGTTTTCACAAAATGCAAATATCCCACTTTCGCTTCGCGAGCTTGCAACTCTTTATCACTTTCCTCCAAAAGGTATTCGTTCTTCAACACAGCTTAAACAGGCGCGCTTCGCAACCGCACCCGCACCCACCGTCATTTCTAGCTCCGGCATCACGCTTGGAATAAATCGTTTTCGTGGAACTGATACTGCGGTTCGTCTTGCGCCTGAAGATAGACTCAGACATTTATATGTGATTGGCCAAACTGGCACGGGTAAGTCTGGATTTCTTCAAACACTCATTATGCAAGACATGCAAAATGGTGAAGGCCTCTGTTTTATTGATCCGCATGGTAAAGATGTGCTCGACATTCTTTCAATGGTTCCTCCGCACCGATATGAAGATGTCATTTACTTTGATCCTGCCTATATTGAAAGACCATTTGGACTCAACATGCTTGAGTACGACCCCCAATATCCTGAGCAAAAAACTTTTATCGTTAATGAGCTTCTCGCAATTTTTAGACAGCTCTATGGAGATGTTCCAGAATCTATGGGTCCTGCGTTTGAACAGTACTTTAGAAATGCAACTCAACTCGTAATGGAAGATCCTGAAACAGGTTCAACCATGCTTGATATCTCGCGAGTGCTTTCAGATGATGAGTTTAGAGAGAAAAAACTTGAGAAGAGCATGAACCCTGTGGTAAATCAGTTTTGGGAAAAAATAGCAACTAAGGCGGGAGGTGAAGCTTCACTTGAAAACATTGTTCCTTACATCACTAACAAATTTGATGATTTTACCGCAAATGATTTTATGCGTCCGATTATTGGTCAACAAGAATCTTCTTTCAACTTTAGACAGTTAATGGATGAAAGAAAAATATTGCTCGTAAACCTTTCAAAAGGCAGGCTTGGAGAGAAAAACGCAAACCTCCTTGGACTTATTTTAGTAGGGAAGTTCTTCCTTGCGGCACTCTCTCGCGCAAATTCTTATGGGCAAACTCTTCCGCCATTTTATCTTTATATTGATGAGTTTCAAAACATTACCACTAAATCAATCCCAAGTATTCTCTCAGAAGCTAGAAAATATAAACTTTCTCTTACCCTTGCACACCAGTTCTTAAAACAAATTGACGATCCTATTCGTGATGCGGTATTTGGTAACGTGGGAAGTATGTGTGCGTTTCGTATCGGAGAAGAAGATGCGCAAGTATTTGAAAAACTTTTTGCACCAGCGTTTTCCGCACTCGACTTTGCAAATATTGAAAACAGAAATGCCTATGTGCGCATGCTCGCGCAGGGTATTCCACAAAAACCATTTTCGCTAAAAACACTTGATTTACCAGCAGGAAACATAGCACAGGTAGATGATTTACGAGAACTTTCTTACCTTACCTATGGGCGCGATAGAATGACTGTGGAAAACAACATTAAGAGCAAGTATTTTGGCGTATGAGTATGATACACTCATAGGGTATGACACCCACATCAAAAGCTGTTGCCGTCGCGCTTGCACTCGTTGTTGCTATTGCGTTTCTTATCTATGGTCCACGCATATTCACACCATTTACAAATCAAAATAATAATGCTATAATTAAAAATCAAGAACCTACTATCACTATGAACGAAAACCCTTCAGTCCCTCGTCTTACTCAAGAAGTACCCAATCCACTTCCTTCAGACTTGTTTATAAAAGATATTGTTGTCGGATCTGGTCCTGAAGCTAAAAATGGCGATCTGGTATCAGTGCACTATGTCGGCGCGTTTCCAGACGGAACTGTTTTTGACTCTTCGCTAAACCGTGCTCCGTTTTCTCTTCAACTTGGTGCAGGTATGGTAATTTCTGGTTGGGAACAAGGTCTTGTAGGGATGAAAGAAGGAGGGAAACGACAACTCGTTATTCCTGGATCTCTTGCCTATGGCGAAAGAGGTGCTGGACCTATTCCCCCTAATGCAACGTTGGTATTTGAAGTTGAGCTCCTCTCTGTTTCTCAAGGTCGATAGTAATGGAAAAGAAGTTTTTTGTTGTTGAAGCGCGTGAACATAGGGCGCGCGCTGGAGTCTTACACACGCCTCATGGTGAAATTCATACTCCCGCGTTTATCCCTGTTGGTACAAAAGCGAGTGTAAAGGGCGTACATCCGGATAATCTCAAGACTCTTCAGGTACAGGCAGTGCTTGCAAATGTATACCACCTCTATCTTTCTCCCGGTGAACGTATTATAGAAAAAGCAGGAGGAGTTGCCTCTTTTATGAACTGGAATGGTCCAACATTCACTGATTCAGGAGGGTTTCAGGTTTTCTCTTTAGGCAAAGGCATGAAGAGGCGGATCAGTCAGGTGAGCGAGGAAGATAAGAGTGAAAAAGCGGATACCGTAGTTTTTGATGATGAACTTTCTTCTCAGCACGGACAACTTGCAATTATTGATGAAGAAGGAGTCTCATTCACTTCACACCTAGATGGAACACTGCACCGCCTAACTCCAGAACGATCAGTTGAGCTTCAGCACGCGCTTGGCGCAGACATTTTCTTTGCTTTCGATCACTGCACTTCTCCAACTGATTCGTATGATTATCAAAAAGACGCAATGTATCGGACACATCGTTGGGCAGACCGCTCTCTTAAAGCGCATCAGCATAATCTGAACGCAAAGAAAAAACAAGCAATCTATGGCATAGCACAGGGTGGACAGTTTGAAGATTTACGAAGAGAAAGTACCAAAACCATTTCTTCAATGGGATTTGATGGTTTCGGTCTTGGGGGCGCGTTTACTAAAAAAAATGGAGAGAGCATGCTTTCTCTCGCACTCTCCTGTCTTAACGAACTTCCGCCTGAAATGCCTGTGCACGGACTTGGGGTAGGAGAACCAACCGATATATTGCAATCAATTGCTTCTGGGGTTGATACTTTTGACTGTGTTGATGCTACTAGGCGCGCGCGTCATGGAATGATTTACACCAAAGAGGGAATTATCAATTTAAAAAGTGAAAAATATAAAGAAGACATGCATTCTCTTGATGAGTTGTTTATCGCACCAGGAACCGAAGGGTTTACCCGAGCATATGTAGCACATTTACTGCGCACTCATGAACTTTTAGGAATTATCATTACCTCGCTTCACAATATCAGCTTCATAACCTCTCTTGTGGATGGTGCAAGAAAAGCGATTTATGATAATAAATTTGAAGCATATAGAGAAGCGTTTTTAACGCACTACCGCGCACTATGATATATCATAGTGCAGAACATACGGTATAATGACTTGATGAGTGTTTTTAAACTAAATTCACCTTTCCCTCCAGCGGGTGATCAACCAAACGCGATAGAAGCGCTTATGCGTGGGCTTGAAACAGGCATGAGACATCAAACCCTCTTAGGAGTAACCGGTAGCGGAAAAACATTTACCTGTGCAAATGTTATTGCAAAGCATGGAAAACCAGCGCTCGTACTTGCACATAACAAAACTCTTGCCGCTCAACTTGCGCAAGAATACAGAGAATTTTTTCCAGAAAATGCAGTTCATTATTTTGTTTCTTACTATGATTACTATCAACCAGAAGCATACATTGCTCATTCAGATACCTACATTGAAAAAGAAGCTCAAATAAATGAAGAAATTGATCGTTTGAGACACGCAGCAACACAAGCGCTCCTTACTCGAAAGGATGTGATTATTGTTGCATCAGTTTCTGCTATTTACGGACTTGGTTCTCCAGAAGAGTATGAAAAAGTACACGTTCGTTTTTCATTAGGGGATGCAGAAGAGCGCGCGATACTTATAAGAAAACTTATTCGTATCTATTTTGAACGAGTAGCAGGAGATCTTGCGCCAGGTACGCTTCGGGCGGTCGGTAACATGCTTGAGTTTATGCCCGTGAACGAGCGCGCACATTATCGTGTGTTGTTTGAAGATGGGGCAATAAGCGGGATTGAACTTCTTGATCCTATAACCCGCGTAAAAATACGCGATCTTGATTCTTTGTTTGTATTTCCAGCTAAACATTTTGTGAGCAGTGAAGAAGAAAGAGAGCGAGCTCTTAAAGATATTAAAACAGAACTTGATGAACGATTGGCACAGTTCGCAAGAGAAGAAAAATTACTTGAAGCAGAACGACTAAAACGTCGCACGCTCTATGACATAGCGCGTATTCGTGAACTTGGATACACGGGTGGGATAGAAAATTATTCAAGACATTTTGATGGACGAACTCCTGGTGCCCCTCCTCATACACTTCTTTCTTATTTTCCAAAACAAAAAGACGGGAGTGCGGATTTTCTCACGGTGATTGATGAGTCGCATGTAACCGTTTCTCAGATTGGGGGGATGTATGCGGGTGATCGTTCAAGAAAAGATACGCTCGTTGAGCACGGATTTAGGCTTCCTTCTGCAAGAGATAACCGCCCCCTTACCTTTTCAGAGTTTGAAGAACGGGTAGGGCAGGTGATTTATACCTCAGCAACTCCTGGAGTATATGAAAAAGAAAAGTGTAGAGGAGAAGCGGGACAGATAGTTGAACAAATTATTCGCCCCACAGGACTCATTGATCCAGAGCTTATCGTACGACCAGTAGTTGGCGGAGAAGAAGGGAAAGGACAGGTCAAAGATTTTATTGAAGAAGCAGAAATTGTTATAGCGCGCGGCGGTCGAGCTCTTGCAACTACACTCACAAAACAAATGGCAGAAGATCTTGCGCAATTTTTGCGTGATAAGGGAATGAAAGCAGAATATTTACACAGTGATGTAAAAACTATTGACCGCATTACCATCCTTTCTGATTTTAGAAAAGGAATATTTGATATTCTCGTCGGGGTAAATCTTTTGCGTGAAGGACTTGATCTGCCTGAAGTTGAGCTTGTGGGCATACTCGATGCGGACAAAGAAGGATTCCTTAGAAGTGAAACTTCCCTTATTCAAACCATTGGGCGTGCTGCAAGAAATGTACTTGGATATGTGGTGTTATACGCTGATGTCATGACTAACTCTCTTGAAAAAGCAATCTCTGAAACAAATAGAAGACGCGCACTCCAACTTGCTTACAATGAAAAGCATGGCATAACTCCTCAAACCATTAAGAAAGAAATAAAAGATATTGCTGAGACACTTCGATCTGAGCATCAAAAATCAGTGGAAGCAATGCTTTCGATAGAAGCTAAACTTTTTGAAGAAGACCCTCAAGCATTTTTAGAAGAGAAGAAAAAAGAAATGGCACGGGCGGCAGAAATGCTTGATTTTGAGACGGCAGCTATTCTTCGAGATGAGATACACGCGCTTGAAGAAGGAAGAAAAAAGAGTAAAGCCCGAAGCGCAAAAAAGAACGGGAAGGGCAACATGACTCATAGGGTACAATAGAAACATGAAAGCATTCACTGCAAACATTCTCATATCTTTTCTCGCATCAACCCTCGTTTCAATCATCTTTATAGGTACGCAGATATTTATAAAACCCTCTTTCTTTCTGAATATAGTACAAGGAATAGTCCTTTATGCGGGGCTTTTTGTTATACTTTGGATTTTTTTTGCATCAATCATATCTTTTTATACAAGGCACTATTTCATCGCTCCACTTCGTCGCGCAAGAGAGGTAATGGAATCTTTTGCGCAGTCAGGAACTACCCCAGAACTTTTTTCTTTTGAGAGCCGTCTTGAAGAATTACAAAAACTTGAATCTGCGGTCGCCATGGTCATACAGCGCGCACAAATTACGCATAAAAAAGATGAAGAGATATCAAGGGTGAAATCTGACTTCATTTCAACTGCGGCACATCAGTTTAGAACTCCCTTGACTGGCGTGCGTTGGGCACTTGAAGCGCTCGCTAAAGAACCACTCACCAAAGATCAGCTTCTGATGGTGGCAAGCGCGAATGATAAGGTAAAAGATTTGGTTACCATTATGTCAACCCTTCTCAATATCTCAAGTATAGAATCTGGTAAACATCAGTATCACTTTGCTCCAACTGATATACATGCGCTCACCGATGAAGTAGTCGAGGGTTTCAAAAAGTTGGCTCTTGATAAACGCATCACCCTTTACTATGTTCCGCAAGAAAAACCACTTGCACTTGCGAAAGCAGATCGAGAGCAAATAAAATGGATACTGAATAATCTCGTAGAAAACGCAATTGTATACACTCCTCCTGACGGAACCGTGCGCGTATTTGCAGAAAACACAGAAGAAAGAGTGTTTGTGTATGTTTCTGATACGGGAATAGGAATACCCAATTCAGACAGAGCAAATATTTTTGAACGATTTTATAGAGCACAAAATGCAATTGCAAAAGAAAATGCTGGAAATGGACTTGGGCTTTATATCGCGCGTACCATAGCTACTGATCATGGGGGCGACCTGCGTTTTATTTCAAATGAACCTAACCCTGGCACCACCTTTGTACTATCGCTTCCTTTGGCAAAATAAGATATACTTATACCTATGTCAGACCCTTCCTATATTTTGATTGTTGAGGATGATCCTGTACTAAAAAACCTCCTTGGCCACACGCTCGGTAATTCATACCAAACGCTCTATGCGTCAACAGGTAAAGATGGTATTGAAGCATTTGAAACACATCATCCAAAGCTTGTACTTCTTGATTTAATGCTTTCAGGAGAAATCGATGGGTTTGGTGTGTTAGCGCATATCCGCTCAAAAAGTGATTCATATCAACAAACCCCTGTGATTATTATTTCAAATCTTGGTCAACAAAGTGATAAGGATAAAGCAATGCAAATGGGAGCAAACGAATATCTTGTGAAAGCAGAAGTGTCTGTTGAAGAAATTGTAGATACGATAAAGCGAGTGTTAGGTGCATAAACACAGAGTGAATTGTCCGCTTCAGCATGAAAGAGAAAAAAATAAAGAAAGAAAAAGAAAAGGGTAGTACCGATTGGATATCCGTACGTGGTGCAAAAACGCACAATTTAAAAAATATTTCAGTAGATTTTCCAAGGGGTGCAATGACCGTAGTGACTGGGCTTTCCGGAAGTGGAAAATCTTCTTTTGCGTTTGATACGGTATTTGCGGAAGGTCAAAGACGGTATGTAGAATCACTCTCAGCATACGCAAGACAGTTTCTTAATCAAATGCAAAAACCAGACGTAGATGAGATTACTGGACTCTCTCCGGCAATCTCGATTGACCAAAAAAGCCGTTCAAATAACCCTCGTTCAACCGTTGCAACGGTCACCGAGATTTATGATTATTTACGGGTTCTTTACGCGCGAGTAGGGCAACCATACTGCGTTCAATATGACGTAGCCATAGAGAAACTTTCAAAAGACGAAATGATTCGTTTAGTCATGAAAAGAATAGAAACAAAACGAGAAGAAGAAAAAGAAAAAGTGCTTGGAGTTTCACTAGACAGGAGTGCAGTTACCATTTTTGCGCCCGTCATTGTGGGAAGAAAAGGTGAGTACTACCAGCTTCTCTATGATCTTTTGAACAAAGGATTTGAAAAGGTGTTAATTGATGGTGTTGAATATAAACTGCGAGAAAAAATTGTTCTTGATAAAAATAAAAGACACGACATAGATGCGATAGTAGATAGCATTTTCATTTCAGAATTTTCGCGTGCGTCTGAAAGTGCGCGGGAACGCCTCTCCGAGGCTCTTGAACTTGCACTCAAAGAAGCGCATGGGCTCGTAAAAATAAAGCACGCGGACGGAACACTCGAAACCCTTTCTTCAAAGTTCATTTGTCCTGTGGATGGAACTTCTTTTCCTGAAGTTGAGCCTCGACTTTTTTCTTTTAATAGCCCGTATGGCGCGTGCCCTGCGTGTAATGGGCTTGGTACTAAATCTCTCTTTTCTGAAGAAGTATGTCCTGAATGTGAAGGTAAACGACTTCGTCCTGAGGCGCTTCGGGTGTATCTTAAAAGTTCAAAACTAAAAAATAAAAACTCACCACTTGGGTTTACCATTGTTGATTTTACCAACATGTCTATTGCTGAAGCCAAAGACTTTATTGATACCATTGTTCTTTCTGAAATGAAGAAAGATATTGCGATGCCAATCATAAGAGAAATTGAAAGCAGGCTTTCGTTTATGCTCTCAGTAGGTCTTGATTATCTAACCCTAAACCGCTCTGCTGCAACTCTTTCAGGAGGAGAATCACAGCGTATTCGTCTTGCGTCCCAGCTTGGGACGGGACTCGTTGGAGCTTTGTATGTGCTTGATGAGCCAACTATTGGACTACATCAAAGAGACAACGATCAGCTTATAAAAACACTTGTTGCTCTTAAAGAATTAGGCAACACGATTCTCGTTGTTGAGCATGATGAGGACACCATTTTCTCTTCTGATTATTTGATTGATATTGGACCAGGTGCTGGCGTGCATGGTGGAAAAGTAGTTGCCACAGGGTGGCTTGACGATCTTTTAATGGCTGAAGAAAATAAGAGCAAATCACTTACCCTCGCATACCTTCGGGGAGAAAAAGAAATTGAAGTCCCTTCTGAAAGACGCGTTAATGAGCGTGGAAATATTGTGGTAAAAGGAGCTACGCTTCACAATATAAAAAATCAAAACGTTACCGTTCCTCTGCAAAAGCTCGTATGCATTACCGGTGTCTCAGGAAGCGGAAAATCAACTTTTTTGTATGAGGTGTTGCATAAAAATGTTTCTGAAAGATTGAGCAAAAGACAAGCAAAGCCTGTTCACTGTGCCGATATAAAGGGAACTGAATATGTTGGGCGTTGCGTATTGATTGACCAGTCAGCCATAGGAAGAACCCCGCGCAGTAACCCTGCTACGTACACGGGAGCTTTCACCCATATCCGTGATCTTTTTGCTTCATCTTCTGAAGCGCGCGCACGAGGATGGAAACCTGGACGCTTTTCTTTTAACGTGCCGGGAGGGCGTTGCGAAACCTGTCAAGGAAACGGGGTGATTTCGGTTGAAATGCACTTTTTGCCAACAGTGTATGTTACCTGTGATGTGTGTGAAGGCAAGCGGTTTATGAAAGAAACACTTGAGGTGACCTATAGAGGAAAAAATATCCACGAAGTTCTACAAATGACGATTGAAGAAGCGGAAAAGTTTTTTGAAGACATACCCGCCATTTCTGATCGTTTGAAAACATTAAACGCAACAGGGCTTGAGTACTTAACGCTTGGACAAAGCGCAACCACTCTCTCAGGAGGAGAGGCGCAACGGGTGAAAATTGCGTCAGAACTCTATCGTCCAATCACCATGAAAACACTCTATCTCCTTGATGAACCCACGGTTGGACTTCATTACGAAGATGTGAGGAAACTTATTGAAATACTTCAAGAACTTGTGCGACGAGGAAATACTGTCGTAGTGATTGAGCATAACCTTGATCTCATAAAATGTGCAGATTATCTCATTGATTTTGGTCCTGAAGGGGGAGTAGGTGGAGGGAAAGTAATAGCACATGGAACTCCCGAAGAAGTTTCACAAACAGAAGGCTCGCACACGGGACATTATCTTGGAAAACTACTCAAAAAGAGGAAAATTGCATAATATCAATTTATATGTTATAGTATACTATACTATACTATAGGCTTTGTAATACGTGTAATTTAACTAATCCTTAATTTTATATAAAGATATGGCGGAATATGGACGATGTCGGTGTCAGGGATGTGATAAGTGTCAAAAAGGAATTTTTTATACTTGCACGAGAACTATTTCGAATCGAAATATAGACAGTATTTGTGATGAGTGTAACGGAAAAAAATAAGACAGTTCTTATGTTTGCACTATGATGTATCATAGTGAGGTATACTGGGTTTGATGATGCGGGAAGATTTGAAAAGGTTTGATATACCGGACGCTCCCGGAGTATATTTTTTTACGCGTAAGAGCGGAAAGAAAAATGAGGTTTTGTATATTGGAAAAGCGACCAGTCTTCGTGACAGGGTGCGGTCTTATTTTGATGATGACTTGATAGCAACGCGTGGACCAGTCATCGTTGATATGATAACGCGCTCGGAAGCAGTTTCTTTTGAAATAACCACAACAGTACTTGAAGCGCTCGTGCGTGAGGCGGCGCTCATTAAAGAACATCAGCCGTATGCAAATGTAAAAGGAAAAGATGAGAAAAGTTTTCTGTATGTCGGTATTACGAAAGAAGATGTTCCCCGAGTGCTCATGGTTCGTGGAAAAGATATTAATTTCCTACATAAAACCGCAGAAGGTATGCAGTTCAAAAATTTCTATGGACCATTTCCTTCGGGACGAGAATTAAAAGAGGGTCTTCGGCTCATGAGAAAAATTTTTCCTTTTTATGACACCCCAAAACCTATCACTGAAAATGGAAAGTACGGGCGTGCGCGTATTGAGTTTAATACACAAATAGGACTGTATCCGTATAACGTTGATAAAAGTGCATATGCTCGTTCTATAGCAAACATTGAACTTTTTCTTTCTGGGAAAGTAAAAATGTTACGCGAGCGTCTAAAAAAGAAAATGAAAGAATCCGCAAAAACACTCAACTTTGAAAAAGCAAAAGAATATAGAAATCAGCTGTATGCACTTGACCATATTCAGGATGTTTCTTTGATAATGAGAGACGAGAAAGTTGAAGAGGGAAGAGTGGAGGCATATGATACTGCGCATATTCGGGGTACCCATACGATTGGGGTAATGGTGGTATTTACGGACGGGAAACCTGAGCCAAAAGAATATCGTTCTTTCATCATAAGAAATGCAAAAACAAAAAATGAATTACAAAACGATCTCGCGTCACTTAAAGAAATTATTATCAGACGATTTGGACATAGTGAATGGCGTTATCCAAGCGCACTCGTAGTTGACGGAGGGCGAGTACATAAAAAAACCGCAGAAGAGGTGCTTGCATCCATGGAGATACATATTCCTGTGATTGCGGTAGTAAAAAATGAAAAACACAGACCTAAAGAAGTAATTGGTACTCGCAATACTTCTGTTTCTGAAAGTACGGCGATACTGATTAACGGAGAAGCACATCGTTTTGCTTTAAAAAAACATCGCGCCGCGCGTTCACGCGCCATTTCCTCATGATAAACTGAAAAATATATGCGGGGAATAGTTGTTGGTGTGTTTAGGGGAGGTCCTTCAAGTGAGCATGAGGTGTCTTTAAAAACAGGACAAACAATGCTTTCTGCTTTAAAAACAGAAAAATATACCGCACGCGATATTTTTATTGATAAGGAGGGGGTGTGGCACGAAAGAGGTCGACCTACCGCTCCTCATAAAGTACTCCCTTCAATTGACGTTGCCGTTATTGCGCTTCATGGGGCGTACGGAGAGGATGGAGATATTCAAAAATTACTCACGTCGTTTGGCGTACCTTTTACAGGATCGTCTGCATATGGATCATACCTTGCAATGCACAAGGTGCTGGCAAAGGAAAAAATAAAAGAAGCCGGGATTACAACACCACGATACATGCTTATTGAAAGAGAAGAGGATATTGATTCTCTTGTATACGAAATAGTGCGTACCTTTCATCAGCCCGTTATGGTTAAACCGGTTTTGGGAGGGTCTTCTATAGGCGCCTCACTTATTGCAGGACAAGCACCTTTAGCTAAGGCAATAAAAGAGCTTCTTCCGCACTCTCCTCAAGGGGTGCTCATTGAAGAACGGATTCTTGGAACTGAAGCTACCGTAGGTGTGCTTGAAGATTTTCGTGGCGAAACACTCTATGCACTTCCTCCGGTTGAGATTATTCCTTCGCCTGAACATGTATTTTTTAACCACGAAGCAAAATATAACGGAAAAACAAAAGAACTATGCCCTGGCAACTTTCGGAAAACTATCACCGAAGAATTAAAAGATCTTGCAAGGAAGGCGCATAACGCGCTTCATGCATCGCACTATTCGCGCTCTGATTTTGTTGTTTCGCCACGTGGTATATACTTTCTTGAAACAAACACGCTCCCTGCGGTAACCCCCACCTCTCTTTTTACAAAAGGACTTGATGCGGTCGGATGTTCACTTCCTCAATTTCTTGATCACATCATCTCGCGTGCGCGAAATGCACCATAAATACCTACACATCCTACTTTTAAGCAAAAAACCTAAGGAGATGATGTAACTGTCTATTTGGAAGAAGGAGGATTTCTTGCTGTTATGAGATCAGGCAGAACTGATGTTCGTTCAAATCTGGTAGATGGTCTACCACGCAAGACAAAAGATACAAAATAAATAAAAACTTAAACGAAAACCGCACTATGATACATCATAGTGCGGTTTTTTTGGTGGACTCCAGCATAGCATTCTGGAACTCCTTTGCGATAGAGGCGGCGCATCTAATGCAAATACTGGGTGAGCCGGAAAAGCCAGTAGCTTCGGGCATCATCGGTACTACAGAGGATTGGATATAATCAAGGAATGAAGAAAGAGACAGCGGAGAAGCTGAAACTGTTCAGCAAAAGAGTCGAACGGCTCAGGGAAAATGAGGACTTCTTCAAGAACGTCACCCTAAACCTCAGTTTCGAGCAAGGAACTGGTGCCAGAACCGCACTCCAAGGTCCGGACCCAAAGACAATAAAGGCGATGCTTGTGGACTTCCGACCACTCACATTGAACGATGAACCGGCGAACTTCAATCACATATGCAATCTCATAGAAAAGGAGGTCGATGACGAAGACCTCAAGAAGAAAGCGCGGGAAGCGAGAGATGTCTGGAACAAGCTGTTTCAGCGCAAACAAGGAGATGCGGCAATAGGTGGCCTAAAGATGCAACTTGATAGCAGGGTGATCCTTTCCGAGGAGAACTTCAAGATCTGGATGAACACGGATTACTTCCACCTCGGGAGTGATAGTGAGCGCGAGCTCCTCAAGCGAATGGAGCAAACGCCCTTTGGTCAGCTGTCGCACTTCGTGTTTATAGATCTCATACAGCGACTCTCCGGTATTCTATTCTGGTTCGATAAGCAGGTCGTAGTCCCTGCCCTTGCGAAATGCGAATAAGCAGGATGATGGTGGTCAGAGAAGGAAAAAGATAAAATGAAGGGGTCATGAGCCCCGACTTCATCAACCAACGCATAACCCCTGCCGCCTTCATTACCCTTCTCAAGGTAGGGCTCGTTGGTGTGCTTGGTGGAGAGGCGTGGTATTTGGGACAAGCCGCAACGCGACCCATCAACACGTTCATAAACTCGGGCAACCTCGAGAGCTGGGCGTTTGTGGTAAGCGGCGTAGCCATCGTCCTACTTCTCATTTACGGGTACTGCCGCGACTTCCACCGACAGCTTGCTCAGGTCGGCAGGAGTGCACGCTTTGATCTTCTGGCGTCATTCGTATTGGGCGTGCTGGTCTCCGTCTCTTTCGGCGGCATAGGTAGCGCTTGGTATGGGAAGGGCGTTGCTTCTCTCACGCTCTTTCAGCTGATCCTGCTGATCTCGATACCGGCGGTAACAGGCCTCCTGCTGATAGCCCGCGCTCTCCTTGCGCGATATACAAACCACAAAGAAAAGTACGCACCGTTCTTCATTAGCGACGTAGAAAAGCAAAGCAAGGATGATGATCTGCTGGGCTTCACGGATAACGCCGAGCGCTTTGCAGAGCGCGTCTTCAATGGAGGATCGTCCGACAGTATCGTGTTCGGCATAGATGCCCCGTGGGGTATTGGCAAATCCACGTTCGTGAACTTCTGCCAGGAATACTGGGAGGAGAAGCATAAGGGCGACATCATCATCTACAAGTTCAATCCTCTGCGCTATGAGGATCGGTCGAACCTGCTTGAGAAGTTCGTCGACGGCCTCGTGCACGCTATCCAAAAACAGACGTTTATACCGGAAATACGACCTCTTATCTCCCGGTACTCCCGGTTCATAAAGGGCAAAGGCACCATATCGCTCCCAGGCCTTGACCTCGAAGTGATGCCTGGTTCGTACACGGTAGACGATGCATTTGAGGACCTCGAGGCGGCACTTAAGGACCTCAACAAAAAGATACTCATCATCGTCGATGATCTGGATCGCCTCAACTTCTCTGCAATCAAGGATGTCCTGTTCGTGATCAAAAAGAGCTTCACACTTCCGAACATCTCGTACGTACTCTGCTACGACACAGACAACATAACGGCGCTCGAAAAGGGCCACGTCGACCCGGACAAGGTCACGGAGTTCCTCGAGAAGTTCGTGAACGTAAAGGTGAGCTTGTACCTCGATAATGAGACGCTCGCAAAATACGTCTCCGAGAACCTGGCAAAGTCGCTAACCGGCAACTCGCAGGCCGACCCGATACTGGTATCGAAAGCGGTTGGTGGACTCATCGACATATTCAAGTCCCAGGAATACCACCGCTACCTGCCCTTCATTGGCGACGTACGCAAGCTGAAGCGTCTGATCAACACGCTCATGTTCCTCGAGCTTGAGCAGACGGACTTCGACAATAGCGACTTTGATAAGCAGGACCTCATACATCTCCTGCTGATTTACATCAACTATCCGAGTATCTTCCGTAAGATCTACAACACGGAGACACGTGGTAAACGGGGCTTCTTCTCGCTGGTCATTCCTCATGACGACTACTATCCTCCGCAAGAGAATGGCCAGCAACGGGACCGTTTCGGCGACAGTGTCTACAAGAACTCAACGCTCTATACAGCATACACAGAGAAGCTCGACGAGAACCCGCGCTTTCTTCTTGACCAGGTCTTCAGAGTATCTAACCGTCTTGAGGACGCTCGTATAGACAGCGTGCCGGAAGATCTCAAACATACCCTCGCATGCTTCAACGGAGGTTGGACCAACGGTCGAAATCTGGAGGCCTACCTCAACCTCATCGTGAACCTGTCAAAGCCACAAAAAGGAGACCAGTATCGCTTCTATCTCAATGCCAAGAACGAAATCCAAAGCGGCACGCCTATTGGAGACATCTTGTCTCGAGACGAGTTTGCGACCTCAAAGAACGAGAACGGTCATCAACAGCTCTGGCGCGTTGTCGTAAACAGCTTATTCGATTTCAGTCCGCAGGTAGGAGCGCATCTCATCAGCTACCTCAAAGACAACATCACCCGCTACTCGCTCTTCACGAACGATGCTATTGGCGTTGGACTCCGCGACGACCTTGATCTCTTTCTTATCAAGCTACTCGATACAGCGGGCTGGGCTGATGAAGCTGGTGGGCACCGCAACAATACCCCCGAACACATAAGCGAGATTGCCGAATGGGTCTTCGGCGATGGAAGGCACGCAGGGAACGGCGTACTCGACACCCTATTTACTCCCGAGCGAGGAGTGATGGGTCTCTACGACCTAATGGCTTTCCGGCTATTCTGCAGTGCTGATCGAGGCGGCGACATATTCAACCTGACGCGAGCCCTCGCACTACATGCAAACCCTGACGCTCCAACACAGGGTGACATGCGTGAGATTGTCATCGAGGAGATGCGCGAGATTTCACAAAAGGTATTCGGCATGTTCCGAGAGCAGTACATAACACCGAGACGAGATTTGTTCGACGACATAGATACACTGACCATTCGACAGCTATCCGGCGAATGGGCTGACTACGTCGAGGCCCAGATTGCCGCTGGCAAAATCACTCAAGCAGAAGCTGACAAGTCGCTTCTTGCCATGAGGTCACGCATGAAATCGTTCATCAGCTACCAGCTTGGGAACACAGAGATTAGCCATGGAGTCGGTTGCGGCTTCTATGACGAAACCGGCACGGCCGATGCGCGAGGCATAGCCACGGTATTCACCGAATACATGTTCGGGGTCTGCTTCGATCCTGCGGGTGGCCGCGCGAAGTACGAGCATTTCGTCGATTATCTCCTCGCTAACTTCGCAAGCGTATTTGGCTCAATGAACGGCGGTAGATCGTATATTCCCCACATCAACGAGTTCACCAAGGTACTAAACCGCCAACGGCTCGCACAATACTGGCGTGATAATGCAGTCGCTATAAGAGCGCTCAATCTGACGGAAAGCACAAAGGTAGTGGAGGCCGGAAACTACACTGCATCCTATGCAGAGCTCGAAGAAGTGTTCAGAGTGCTTGATCAACTTGTCGTGGCCGAGGATGAGGCGGCACGTGTGGCACAGGCACCAGTTGAACCTGCGCCCGACCAGGACGAGTAGATTTCAGGGTCCAAAAACGATAGAATGAAATCGTCACACAGGTGACGTACAACGCCTAAACCACTGGAGCAATCCGCTGGCATGGCGCACATAAAATCCCACGCGAGTAGAAGCGGCCACATAAGCCGACACTTACTCGCGTGGGTCCTGACTCGAAAGGGTTAGGGATAGTGCCCGAAAGGGTGCTGTCGCCGGTCTTGTGTGGCCACTTCTGTACCCACTCCAGGACCGGGATTATCAAAAACCCACGCGAGAAATATGCATACATCCCATCGGGGTTTTATTCCCCTGGTGGCGATTGTGATAGTCGGCCTGATCGTAGCGGCCGGAGGTACAATCGCCGCAGTTTCCATGAGATCTTCTGGCGAGAAACCGGAGGAGGCGAAAAGCGAAGTGGTGACTACCACCACTGAAGGGGCCTATTCGGGGCCTGTTTCGAGCCGTGTCGAGAGTTTGGAGGAGGACAAGGAGGTTGTCGCACCCAAGAGCGTTTCGACCAGCGTTGAGGCAAATGTGGAGACGAAAGTCGAAATCAGGGCCGGAACACGAGAAATCTGCGCTGAAGCCCAGACGAAAGCCGAGCCGAGTGGAAGGAGTTTGATAGCGGACATACACGTTCTCTGCGAGCAACTTCTCAAAGGCAACTATACCGAGGAGAACGTACGTGACAAAGAGCAGGCGCTCAAGGAGAAATGGCAACTCTGGCGTATAGCTGGTTCCCCGCGAACGGTGATCGAACCTGAGCAGAGTGAACCGGAACCTCAAGAGACACCCGAGCCAGACCCGGAGAGATACACGGAGTCAAACACCTACCCCATCATCATCTCCTTCACGGATAACCACGGAAATCTCTACAAGGGCTCTGACTACAACGGCTACCAAGGACCCTATGCAAGCAAAAAGAAGGTCGCACTCCGTGTAGGCGACACCATAAAAGCGACTGCCGAGGCGAAAGATCCGAAAGGTCGCACACTTGAGTACAACTGGAACGCCAGTTCTCAGCACTTCAACGATGCGGTTGGACGCGGTCTGTACACGACAAGCAACACGCTTTCCTACACGCTCACACCGGAAGATCTGCAATCAGCCGGAGAGACATTCCGACTCGTGTACCAAGTGCGCGTAGCAGGAACGAGCTCTTATAGGTTCGGCGGAGGTCAGTACGACGACACCGGCTTTATCGACTATCAGCTTTCAGAATAGATATGGACTCCCTACTGGTCGGAAGCGGTCTCAACACGGCATTCCTGTTCGGACTCTGCGTCATGCTGGCGGTCGGCGTCTACAAGACCGCAGTGGAAACTGCTCGCAAGGAGTATAGAAACCTCTCAAGATGGGTGCTGGCACTACATGTCACTTTCTTCTGGATCGGAGGAAGTGCATTTGCCGCGGCGGCACTCACTGGACTGGTCAATAGCGGTGCAGTCGACGGACAGGTGTGGACTTTCCTGTTTGCGATCATAGTGGTGCCCGGCCTCACCGGGCTGTGGCAAGGATTGAATAGCTCAAAGTGATAAAATGAAGGGATGCAGACAGTGCAGACCCCGTCACAACTTGATTATCTTGATTTGCAGACGCCTTTTCATACGCCCAAAGCACGTCACGGCGGGTTTCGCCCCGGCGCCGGAAGGCCAAAAGGATCGAAAAGCAGAGTAACGGTAGAGCGAGAGCTGAGGCAAAAAGCAACACACGAGTTGCTCATGGAGCATCTGCTCTACAAAGAGAAGGTCTCGTACGTCGACAAAAACGGAACCGTCCGGATAAAGAGGCGGACCCGGATGGAAATCCTGCTCGACATGCTATTCCGCGTAGCAATGAACTCGCCGAAGTTCTCGGATAGTTTGAGAGCGACGCGAGAGTACCTTGATCGCACTATGGGCAAGCCCGGCTACATGGCTGACCACTATCCAACGGAGCGTCTTGCCCGAGAGGCGTCAGAAAGAAACCGCCAGGAATACTTGGCCGCAAAAGAAGCACTGGAAAGACCCGTAAGCCAAGCCATGATAGCGGGGGCGATTGCATACCATGAGGCGTGCCTCGCAGAGCTTAGAGAAAAACTGGATGAAAAAGGTGACATTACACAAAATCGACGAGCTCTGTCATAGGACTTATCAGACAAAGCGTTTCCAGCTGGAGCTATTTCCCTTGCGGGAGAGATACGACATACCGCACGGCGGGCTCTCTTCAGAGAGGGCGTATGAGAACTGGCTATCAGAGAACTTCGGAGAGAAGAACACGGCGTTTACAGAGGACTGCTACGCGCTGACAGAGAGACATGGACTGCCACCAACAGCGAAACTGCGCGTAAAGGAATACGTTCTGTTTGGGACATCAGACATCAGGCCTGAGTCGCTCGACGTATGGGTTCCCTTTGAGGAGATGGACGTATGTGACATCGAACTGCCCGGAGCAAGACATAACGACTGGGAAAAGAGCGGTATACCAGTCGCACGTCTGGTCATCCCCGACCACGCTACGCAGAGCGACGTTGTGCGGTTTGTACGCTCCCACTGGAAGATCATCCAGAACGTGCTCGCCGCGCAACGAGGCAACGAGCCCAAGAAGATGGTTCGAGCCGTACGCGATCGGAAAACACAAGAAGCAGTTCTGGAGCTGAGTAAGCTCACAACCAAGGAACTGAGACGCCGGGCACAAGCCACAGACCCCGACGGAGCATTTACATACAAGGAAACGGCCATCAAGGAGATCATCTCCCGCGAGCTCGGGAAGGAGCTGAGCGAGGAAGCTATCAAGAAGATCGTGGCTCGTGGAGCCCGCTAAAGGGACTCCGAACGATACACGTTCAGCGTCCCTATTTTCATAAGCAGATTTCGACGACCATGGTCAGTACGATCATGGTTTTTCCATAATCGTAGGTGGCATGCCAATCAGGGAGAAGGCCCGGCGCGTCACCTCGTCGGGCCTTTCCTGTGTATGGGCAAAAAACTCACGAATACAAAACATAAACGCCATCATGCAAAATCCGACGCGTGTAGGGTCGGGAGTTTGCCCGTTCAGCGGTACAATGGTCAAGAGACGCCAGTTGTCACTACGGAAGACCAGGCATTGAAGCACCTTGCCTCGGTGCTCGTAGACGCATATCTGGAGCAAAAACGATATGAGCAAGCACTATAACGACAAATCAACAAAACGAGCGGTCATCTATGTCCGCGTCTCAACCGTTGAGCAAGCGGAGGAGGGTGGGTCGCTCGCTACTCAGGAGAAACTCTGTCGCGAATATGCTCTGAAGCAGGGGTACCAGATTGCAGAGGTTTTCATAGAGCGCGGAGAAAGCGCAAAGACAGCGGCACGCACAGAACTCCAGCGCATGCTTACGTTCGTCACCAACAAAAAGAACTCCGTTGGAGCGATCATCATCTACAAGATCGATCGCCTCTCCCGAAATACTGACGACTACAGCCAGATCCGTATACTCCTCAAGCGCTACGGGGTCGCCATCAAGTCCGTGAGCGAGATGATCGAGGATAGCCCGGCCGGACGGCTCATGGAGAACATGATGGCGAACATCGCCCAGTTTGATAACGACGTTCGCACGGAGCGATGCGTGAACGGCATGCGGGATGCGGTAAGAGATGGACGATACGTCTGGACCGCACCTGTCGGCTACTCAAACGCACGCGTTGCCGACAAAGCGACAATCGCACCCAACGACATGGCTCCGTTAGTGCTTCGAGCATTCCAGATCGCGGCGACCGGGCTTCAATCAAGCGATGCACTGTGGAAACAGATGACCAGAGAGGGGCTGAAGCAAAAGAGCGGCAAGGCCTTGAGTCGAGGGTATTTCTACCAGATGCTTCGCAATGAACTCTACACGGGCGTGATCAGGAAGTTCGACGAGACGCACCGGGGCACCTTTCCACCGATTATCTCGGAGGAACTGTTCAATCAAGTACAGCGGGTATTGAAGAACAAAGGCCACAAGGTATCGGAATACAAAACCGATCATCCTGAGTTTCCATTGCGGAGATTCGTTTTCCATCCGTCAGGGATGAAGCTCACTGGTAGTTTCGCTAAAGGAAAATACCCGTACTACCGCTTCGGTGGAAAAGGTACCAACTACGAGCGCGACGAGTTCCAGCGCAGGTTCGCCTTCTTCATGGACTCCTACGCCTTCAAGGATGAGCATATAGCCAAACTGAAGCGTTTCGTCAGAGAGAAGTTCTATGACGCCACTGTCGACAAACAGAAAGAGGCCGCAAAACTCAAGGACCGATTGCTGGAGTTCACCGAGACGAAGAACGCCCTAATCCAGAAGAACCTGAAAGGCATCGTGAGCGATGCAACGCTCAAGGAGCAACTGGATCTCGTGGAAAAACGAGAGATTGAGGATCAGGCAACGCTGGCAATGCTGAGCAACGATATGGGCTCTCCGGAGGAAGCCGTGGAGTTCGCAGAGGAGTATCTGAGAACTCCCAGCAAGGTATGGGAAAAGGCCGGAGTCGGCGTAAAAACCAAGCTCCAGTGGTTCCAGTTCCCGTCCGGTATCACCTTTGACGGCGAGGTTTTTGGAACTCCTAAAATAAGCAGTGTATTCAAGGCAAAAGAGGTTATTCTCTCACCTTTGTCTATTCGAGTGGACCCTGGGAGATTCGAACTCCCGACCTCCTCATTGCAAATGAGGCGCTCTACCAACTAAGCTAAGGGCCCGATAAGAAAAGATTCTATACCATACTACTGCAAATAACAAGACAATAGTAAATGTAATTTAGTACATTATTTCAGGAATAATTATTTGATATACTCAGTACGGTATGCTTTCTTCACTCACTACTTTTGCAGGCGACCTCAAGCGCTCGTTCATTGATCTATCCATTATTGTATTAGTTATCGCACTCTTTCAGTTAGTTGTACTTCGTGAAGTACCGTTTGATTGGGTTACTATTCTCTTTGGCATCTTTATCGTTGGAGTGGGGCTTGCTCTTTTTATGCGAGGCCTTGAAACAGGAGTGTTTCCTTTAGGTCAAGAACTCGCTATCTCTTTTGCGTCTCGTTCGCGTCGCCTAGTAGTGATAGTTTTCGCGCTTCTTACTGGTTTTGTAACGACCTATGCTGAGCCCGCGGTCATTGTTATTGCTGATACCGCAGTTTCTGTTTCAAACGGAATGCTTTCTTCTGTTGATTTACGAATAGTGACCGCGCTTGCGGTTGGAGTTGCTATCGCAATTGGCGCACTTCGTCTTTTTTTGAAACATCCTATTCATTGGTACATTCTTTCCGGTTACGCGGTAGTACTTTCTCTTACCCCATTTGCCCCTGAATACATTGTAGGTATTGCCTATGATATGGGCGGAGTAGCAACCTCAACCATGACCGTGCCACTTATTGCTGCGCTTGGCATAGGACTTTCTACCGCGCTAAAAAGCAAACATCCACTCATTGACGGATTTGGCATGATTGCACTCGCTTCTTTAGTGCCAATGATCTTTGTATTGCTCTATGGAATGTTCATTGCGCATACCGGTGCGCCCATTTTTACCCATACTTCAGTTTTTTCTGAAGCCACTTTCTCATCTTTTGGAATTGCAGCTGGATTATTTTCTGCCTTCCTTGCTGTTGTTCCTATCTTCTTGGTAATGCTTATATTTGCATATGCCGTCATAAGAAAAAAAATTGAAAAACTCTCTGTTCGTGCGTGGGGTTTCTTTCTTACTTCCGTAGGACTCTATTTATTTGTTGAGGGTCTTGAATGGGGGCTCTTTCCTATCGGAGAAAGTATTTCAATTTCACTCGCTGAAACAAAGAATGTTTTGCTTCTTTACCTGTATGCTGGCGTGATAGGTTTTGCAACTACCGTTGCTGAACCAACCCTTACCGCAATTGCGCGTAAAGCGGAAGAGGTGAGTGGTGGGGCAATACGATCAATGACGCTTCGTTTGTTTGTTGCGTTTGGGGTGGGTGTTGGAATCGCACTCGGTACGTATAGAATTATTCAAGGAGATCCTCTCGTTCTTTACATACTCTTTGGGTATCTTCTTGTTGTCTTTCTTACCTTCTTTGCCCCTCGTTCAATTATTCCTATTGCGTATGATGCGGGAGCGGTCACCACCTCAACGGTCACGATTCCGATCATTGCTTCTCTTGGTCTTGGACTTGCAAGTACGATTCCAAATCGTGATCCACTTATTGACGGATTTGGACTTATTGCACTCGCGTCTCTTTTTCCGATACTTGTGGCGCTTTCATACGGTATTTTTAAAGAGGAGAGAATTCGTCGAAATGAGCGCTACGTGCACACGCTTGAAAGTGCGGGAATTAAAAATGCACTCAAAAATAGCGTATCCATAGAAAACCAAATGCGAGAAGCACGGCTCAGAAAAGCAATTATTACTATTAGTGGCATTCCTGGAAGCGGGGCGAGTGCCGTTTCAAAACGAGTCGCTCAACTACTCCAATTTCAATACTATTCATCGGGAGAGATGTTCAAAGAAATTGCTAAAGAAAGGGGAATGAGTATTGCCGATCTTAATAACGAAGCCCGTAAAGAGGGACATCTTGATAGAGAAATTGATGCTATTGTGCGTATTTTAGGAAATTCAGAAAAATTGGTAATCAACGCTCGCCTCGGACACTACTGGCTTCACCACTCTTTTAAAGTACACCTTGAGGTTCCTCTTGAGGTTGCAAGCGAACGAGTCTACTCTCTTTGGAAAAAAGAGGGGAGAGTACCTCCGGACGTTTCTATTGAAGAAGTGCGTACGGATATAGAAACACAAATACGAGCTGAACGTGTTCGCTATCTTGAACATTATGGAATAGATATTGGGAACATGAATGTGTTTGACTTAGTGATTGATACTACAAAAGAGGATGTTGATTCCCTTGCACATCATATTGTTGCCGAATATACGCACTGGATTGGTAAAAGACCTCTTTTTCCAAAAATAGTTTCCTAGGATAACGATACTCAAAATACCCTACATATAGACATATAGTAATATATATGGTATAATTATATAATGCCTATTCCAGAACACGCAAAGAAAGTCTTTGAAGGAGTAATTTTTGAGATATATCAATGGGAACAAGAGCTGTTTGATGGTTCTAAAGCGACCTTTGAAAAAGCAAGACGCAGAGATGCTGTGGTAGTGATACCTATACTTGAAAATGGAAACATACTTTTAATTGAAGACACGCAACCTCACCGACAAACCATTCTTACCTTTCCCGCAGGAAGATTAGAGCGAGATGAGGCTCCTGAAGAAGGAGCAAAAAGAGAGTTGCTTGAAGAAACCGGACTTCAGGCCGATGCACTGTTTCTTTTTAACGCGACGAGTCCGGGTGGAAGTATTGATTGGAATATTCATTATTTTGTTGCGCGAGGTTGTAAGAAAATTAAAGATGCGAAACCTGAGGCGGGTGAAAAAATAGTACCCAAAGAAGTGTCATATGACGCGCTTCTTGATGAGTATGTGCATCATGAACGATTTCATACTCACAACATCGCTCTCTATACATATTTAATTCGCGCACACTACGATAAAAATAAACGAAAAGAATTAAAACACGCTTTGTACGAAGAGGCTCGTATACCTCTTTTCGCCTAACCGTGCTCTAATAGATATAGATATATGACTATGTGGCAAAAAATTGAAAATTTTCTTCTTGAGCTCCCAGTATGGATTGGTTCCATACCATCTCTCATCGTTCATGTGTGTTTTTTTATAGGAATATTTATTCTCGGGTTTTTTGGACCTTTTGATCCTGAGTTTGTGTTCGCTATCACGACTAACATTCTTTCCATTGAAGCAATTTTTCTTGCCATTTTAATACAAATGAGTATTAACAAAAGCAATCGTTCTCTTCAAGCAGTTGAAAAAGATATTGATGAAATTCAAGAAGATATTGATGAAATTCAAGAAGACGTGGAAGACCTTGGTGAAGATATTGACGAAATTCAAGAAGATATTGATGAAATCCAAGAAGATGTGGAAGACATTACCGAAGAAGAAGAGCGTGATGAAAGAAGAAAGAAAGATCAGCAGGCAACTCTTGAGGGACTTACCGCAAACGTTCGCAATATACTTGCAGAGCTAGAATCTCTAAAAGAAAAGAAATAATCGCACTGCATTTCACAGTCACATAGTTTTTTGCTATACTCTCCTGGTTATTATATGGAGGAGCATAAATTACACATTGTACTTCAGGCGGAGAACGTTCTTCATCTTTGGGGTTTCCCTATTACCAATTCACTCATTTTAACTTGGGTGACCATGGCAGTACTTTTTGTTTTTGCTTTTATTTTTTACAAACGATTGGCGACTGTTCCAGGAAAAGTGCAAACACTGGTTGAATGGATTGTGGGCGGAGCGCATCAGTATATGACTGAAGTGCTGGAGAGTGAAAAGCTTGCGCGCAGGTATCTTCCGATGGTTCTCACCATTTTTATATTTGTGTTTGTAGCAAACCAAATTGCACTTCTGCCAGGAGTTGGAAGTATTAATGTTTTAAATGATGGATATAAGGTACCGCTGTTTAGAGCGCCTTCTGCTGATTTGAACTTTACTCTCGCGCTTGCAATTATAAGTGTCGTGGTAATTGAGATTGCGGGAGTCGTGGCTATTGGAATAAAAAAATATGCGGGAAGGTATATCAACTTCTCATCCCCGGTTGCTTTTGTGGTAGGACTTATTGAGCTCATTTCAAACCTTGGTCGACTCATTTCTTTTTCATTTCGTCTTTTCGGAAATATATTTGCGGGCGAAGTTATGATCCTTGTGGTAATATTATTGGCGGCATATCTCGTGCCTGTTCCTGTGTATTTGTTTGAAATATTTGTTGCTTTGGTACAGGCGGCGGTGTTTGCGATGCTTACGCTCTTTTTCATTAAACTTTCTACCATGGATCTTCACGGAGAACATGCTCACTGAGCATGTTCTCCGTGGGGCTTCATAATCCCGCGGTTGTTCGTATAGATTTATTAATGTAATAACGTATTAGATTATGGAAATTGAATCAGCACAAATGTTTGCGACAGCAATAGCGGCTGGTGTTGGGGTACTTGGACCGGCTATTGCGATTGGTCTTATTGGCGCGAAAGCCATGGACGCTATTGGTAGAAATCCAGAAGCAACGGGAAAAATAGTTCCTAACATGATTCTTGCTATTGCCTTTGCTGAAGCGCTCGGTATTCTTGCGCTTGTGGTAGCGTTCGTTATTAAGTTCGTATAGTTAAAAGACGTATATGGAGGGAGTTCTCTCAGCATTTGCGATAGATTGGCGACTTTTGATTGCCCAAATGGTTAATTACGGCCTTGTGCTCGTGATACTTTGGGCATTTGTATATAAACCGGTACTTCGCATACTAGATGAGAGACAGCAGAAAATTGCAAAAGGAATTGAAGACGCAGAAGCAGCGCAAGTTGCGCGTGCAGCTTCTGAAGAAGCAGCGCTTTTGCGCGCAAAGGAAGCAGATAAAGAGGGGCAAGAAATTGTTGCGCGTGCTCGTAAGCACGCGCATGAACTTGAAAATAGCATGATGGTGGAAGCGTCAGTCCGTGCTGAGCGTATACAAAAAGAAGCGGAAATGCTTGCGCTTGCAGAGAAAGAAAAAATGCTAAAAGAAACCGAAGCGGAAATTGCTCGTCTTGCGATACTTGGTGCAAAGAAATTACTCACTGAAAAAGCGATATGATAGATGCGGAACGCCTCATCAAGCATCTCAAAGATACTGGGAGAATTAAACTCCTTCCACAAATCTTAAAAGAAGTAAGAAAAAATACCTTGCGTCAAAAAAGAACAGTAGGAGGTACTGAAACTGCAAAAGAAAACCCTTCACTAGTGTCAGGATTTAGAACTGTTCAGAAAGGAATTCTGCATGATGCCACTGCGAAAAACGCACTTATTCAAATTTATCGGAACATAATCTCATAAGAGTATGCAATCAATCATTGAGCGACTAGAAAAAGAAATTTCTTCTCTAGACACGAGAGGAGTACAAGAAGAGGTCGGTTTTGTCCGATCTTCTGCAGACGGTATTGCAGAAATTGATGGTTTGCAAAACGCAATGCTTATGGAGATGGTTGCGTTTGACGCTTCTTATGACCGCACGCTTGAAGAAGCGCTTAAAGATCCACACTTGGTATATGGGGTGGTGTTAAATCTTGAAGAAGATGTAGTGCGTGTTGCAGTGTTAGGAGAACCGTCAAAAGTGTATGAAGGAATGCTTGTAAGACGAACGCAAAAGCTTCTCTCCATTCCCGTTTCTGATAACATGCTTTCGCGCGTAGTGAACCCGCTCGGTGAGGCGGTTGACGGGAAAGGGAACATAGAAACAAAAGAAGTGCGCCCTATTGAACGCGAAGCATATGGGGTGATTGATCGCGCGCCCGTGAACACCCCTCTTCATACGGGTATAAAAGCGATTGATGCGATGATTCCGATTGGACGAGGTCAGCGAGAACTTATCATTGGAGATCGAGGAACAGGAAAGACAACAATCGCTATTGATACTATTTTAAATCAAAAAAATGAGCCAAAAGAATCTCGTCCAATTTGTATTTATGTAGCGATTGGACAGAAAGAATCAAAGACCGCAAAAATCGTTGCTGAACTACAAGAAAAAGGAGCGGGAGAATATACCATTGTCGTAACGGCGCCCGCATCAAGTCCTGCAGCCCTTCAATTCCTTGCGCCATTTGCAGGAGCAACGATTGGTGAGTATTTCATGGAGCAGGGAAAAGATGCGCTCGTGATTTATGATGACCTTACCAAACAAGCAGTCGCGTATCGTCAACTCTCCCTTCTTCTTCGTCGTCCTCCAGGAAGAGAAGCGTATCCAGGAGATATCTTCTATTTGCACTCAAGACTTCTTGAGCGTGCGGCAAAACTCTCAAAAGAAAAAGGAGGAGGTTCATTAACCGCGCTTCCTATTATTGAAACACAAGAAAATGATGTTTCTGCGTACATTCCAACAAATGTGATTTCCATTACTGACGGACAAATTTTTCTTGAAACAGACTTGTTTAACAAAGGACAGAGACCTGCGGTGAATGTGGGAATATCTGTTTCTCGCGTCGGAAGTGCGGCACAGACAAAAGCAATTAAAAAAGTCTCAGGAAAAATAAAACTTGAACTTGCGCAGTTTAAAGAACTTGAAGCATTCATGCAGTTTGCAAGTGATCTTGATGAAGACACAAAAAAGAGAATTGAATCAGGACGCAGAATGACTGAGATATTAAAACAGCGAGAAGGACGACCACTTGCGTTTGAAATGGAAGCAGTGATTATGTTCGCTGCTGTGAACGGATATTTTGATTCTTTTGCTCCTCACGAGACAGCTCATAAAGAAGAAATGCTTCAAGAATACCTCTTGCGAGAAGCAAGTGACATTCTTTCTTTGATTAAAGAGAAAAAGGAAATTACAGAAGAAATAGAGAAAAACCTAAGAGAAAAACTTGAGACATTTGTAGCTCGTGGTGGGTAGTGATATGGCATTAAAAGACATTAAAAACAAAATACAGGCAACAAACAGAATGCACACAGTAACTCGTGCTATGGAGGCTGTGTCTGCAGTAAAAATGCGCAAAAGTCAGCAAGAAGCGTTCTTGGGTAGACCGTATGCATTTGGAACACTCTCGGTTATGGAAAGCGTGACCCACGCGCAGGAGGATAACAGCCATACATTAATGCAACCTCGTCCTGTTTCTCGTATTGCATGCGTTGTTATCACCAGTGATAAAGGACTTGCGGGAGGACTGAACACCGCACTTCTTAAAAAAACACTTGCGCATATTGAAACATTTAACAAAGACGCGATTGAAATATATGCGTTTGGAAAAAAGGGAGAAGATTTTTTTAGAACACGAGGTTACGCGATAAAAAGAGGGGTACTAAATAAAGGAGACAGCATTAATCAAGCATTCATGAAAGAACTCGCTGATGAACTTTTAAACAAATATATTGAGAAATCAGTTGATTCAGTTGTGGTTTCATACACTAACTTTAAATCAACGTTTGAACAGGAACCAACTATTCGTACCCTTGTGCCAATTACAGAAGAGGCGCTCAGAACTCTTATAGATGACATTACTCCCACGCACGGGAAATGGGAGAAAAATAAAGGATCGCAAATAAAAGGCAAGTACCTCATGGAACCAAGCGCGTATGAGGTACTCAATCTTCTTTTGCCTCGTGTGGTGCGAGTGTCGCTCTACCACATGCTTCTTGAATCAAAAGCATCAGAACATTCGGCCAGAATGGTTGCTATGAAAAATGCTTCGGATAAATCAAAAGAGGTTGAAAGAACACTCAAACGTCAGTATAATAAGATTCGTCAAAGTGCGATTACCAGAGAAGTCTCAGAAATTGTGAGCGGTCGCGAGGCACTTTCCGTGCATTAATTTAATATTTTATGAACACAGGAAAAATAGTAGAAATCATTGGGCCGGTAGTAGATGTATATTTTGAAAAAGAACGACCAGAAATTGGAGAGGCACTCCGTATTTCTAAAGGAGAATCATACGGTGAAATTGTGCTTGAAGTTGCCGCACACCTTGGTCTTGATCGTGTACGCACTATTTCAATGAATGAAACGGCCGGACTCACCAGAGGTGTAGAAGTAAAAGCGACAGGAGCACCTATTTCCGTTCCGGTTGGTGAAGCGTCACTTGGAAGATTGTTTAATGTGCTTGGAGAAACTATAGACGGAGAATCTCCACTACCAGAAACTACAAAAAAACTTCCTATTCATCGAACCCCTCCTTCATTTGATCAACAAACGACAAAAGCAGAGATTTTTGAGACTGGCATTAAAGCCATTGATCTCATGGTTCCGTTTTTGAAAGGAGGAAAGGTTGGGCTTTTTGGAGGCGCGGGAGTAGGAAAGACAGTGCTCATTCAAGAATTGATTAGAAATGTTGCACAAGAGCATGGTGGTTATTCTGTTTTCGCCGGTGTGGGAGAACGCGTGCGAGAGGGAAATGATTTATATCATGAGATGAAAGAATCAGGAGTACTTCCTAAAACTTCTCTTGTCTTTGGACAAATGAATGAAGTTCCAGGAGCTCGCGCGCGTGTTGCACTTTCTGGACTTACCCAAGCCGAATACTTTAGAGATGAGGGAGGTAAAGATGTTCTTTTCTTTATGGATAACGTATTTCGTTTTATTCAGGCCGGATCTGAAGTGTCCTCTCTTCTTGGGCGTGTACCAAGCGCGGTGGGATACCAACCAACGCTTGCAGAAGAAATGGGGCGCCTTCAAGAACGCATCACTTCAACGAAAAAAGGTTCAATCACGAGCGTGCAGGCAGTCTATGTGCCAGCAGACGACCTTACTGATCCTGCGCCTGCGACTACTTTCGCGCACCTTGACGGAACAGTCGTGCTCTCTCGCCAGCTTGCTTCAATTGGTATTTATCCTGCGATTGACCCTCTCCTTTCTTCTTCAAACGCGCTCACGCCTTCTATTTCTGGTGATGAACATTACGAAACTGCAAATCGTGTAAAGCAGGTGCTCCAGCGCTACAAAGACCTCCAAGATATTATCGCGATTCTTGGTATTGAGGAGCTTTCTGATGAAGATAAGACCACTGTTTCAAGAGCTCGAAAAATACAACGATTCCTCTCACAACCATTTTTTGTCGCAGAAGTGTTCACCGGAAACTCTGGAAAGTATGTCTCACGAGAGGAGACCGTTCGAGGATTCAAGGAAATTGTGGATGGGGTGCATGATGAAAAACCAGAAAGTGCTTTTTACATGAAAGGAGGAATTGACGAAGTGAGCGCATCATAATGAAAACCTTTCACCTTTTCGTTGCTGAAGTAGGAAAAACCCTTTTTGAAGGAAACGCAAAACAGGTGACGGTGCCGAGCATTTCAGGGATTCTTACGATACTCGCTGATCACGAGGCTCTTGTGGCTCCCCTTAAAGAGGGGGAAATTATTGTTGTTTCAGAGCAGGGAGATACGTACTCTTTTTTGATTACTGATGGAGTGCTTGAGATATCAGATAATAATGTTTCGATTCTTCTTTAGATAGGTGATATACTGTAGTACTATGGGTATTCAAGATTTTCTCTTACAACAAGTTGCGAAAGCAAAAATGAAAGATGTTCCAAAAGAACAGCAAGAAATGTTTCTTACGCTTCTAAAAAAAGACCCACAACTTTTCAAAAAAATTGGTGAAGAAATTGATAGACGAGTAAAAAAAGGAGGAGAATCACAAATGAAAGCAGGAATGGAGGTAATGAAAAAATATCGCGCGGAACTCGCGGCGCTTCTTCAAGATAAGAAATGAAAAAGATTTTTATTCTCCTTGGACACCCTGATGCACAGACCCTTTCTGGGCATCTTGCAAAAGTGTATGGAGAGGAAGCTAAACATGCGGGACACGAGGTGCGTATCCTGAATATAGGAGATCTTTCGTTTGATCCCGTCCTTCACAAAGGATATAAAGAAATTCAAGCACTTGAACCTGATCTAAAAGCAGTACAGGAAAACATATCATGGTGTGATCATTTTGTGACGGTGTATCCAGTATGGTGGTCTTCGATGCCTTCGCTCTACAAAGGAATGTACGACAGGATTTGGCTTCCTGGATTTGCATTTCGTTTTAAAAAAGACAAAGAGGGCAAGTCAATGCTTGGATGGGAGAAACTTCTTAATGGAAAAACGGCACGGGTTATCGTGCTTATGAATAATTTTGTTTGGCTTGAACGATTGATGTATGGAAACTACACTGCGGAGTTAGTAGACGCAGTTCTTCGGTTTGCTGGTTTCCGCGTCTCTCTTTCTGAATTTGGCAGGGTAGAACACATCTCACAAAAACGATTAGACACCATGGTTAATGCGGTGACCTTGCTTGCAAAGAAAGGAATATAAGCGTTGTTATGAGCGATCCGTTTATTCATCACCATAAGAGAAAAGTACATACATCATCAAACATATTCTCTGTTTCTAAATCAAAAAAGATTGTTGATTTTTTGATATATCCCGTAGGAATTATAAGCTTAATAATGAGCATACCCCAGCTCTATGCCATATACACTGCGCCAGATGTGAATGGTGCCTCTTTCGTATCGTGGGCGACCTGGACGCTTGTAAGCCTTTTCTGGGCTTTATACGGATATCTTCACAAAGAAAAACCTCTGTTTTTTATACATCTTGCATGGTTCTGTATTAATGGCGCTACCGCGTTAGGTATTTTCTTACGTTCTTAATGTATTTATGATAGGGTAATTACATATGCTTCAAATTGGTATTGTTGGCTTGCCAAATGTCGGGAAATCAACCCTTTTTAATGCGCTCACCAGAGCATCGGTACCTGCTGAAAATTACCCCTTTTGTACCATTGATCCATCGGTCGGAGTAGTTGGAGTGCCTGACGAAAGACTCACAAAACTTTCAACACTTTCTGATTCAGAGAAAACGGTGCCTGCGGCAATTGAGTTTGTTGATATTGCAGGGCTCGTATCTGGAGCTTCAAAAGGAGAAGGTTTAGGAAATCAGTTTCTTTCACACATTCGTGAGGTAGATGCCATTTTACACATGGTGCGATACTTTGACGATGCAGATATTACCCATGTACACGGAGATGTGGATCCTGTGCGAGATATTGAAGTGATCAATCTTGAACTTATTCTTTCCGATGAAGAGCAAATAAAAAAAAGAATAGAACGACTTCAGCGCGATGTTAAATCAGGAAATAAAGATGCTCTGTTTGAAAATCAAACACTTGAAAAAATTCTTATAGCGCTAAGCGAAGGAAAGCTTGCAAGTCAAGTTCCTCTTTCTGAAGAAGAAGAAAAAAAGATTCAGTCATTGAATTTGCTCACCAGAAAACCAATGCTCTTTTGTTTAAATGGGAAAGCAGGAGGACTTAATCTAGACGAATTAAATGACGGAAGAAGATCACGCACCGAAGCACTCATTGAATCACTTGGCGCGAGCGCGGTTCGCGTTGATGCTAGGACAGAACATGAGCTCAATGATATTGCAGAAGGAGACAAAGCTCTTTTTAGAGAAGAGCTTGGGGCGCAGGTTGATGGGCTGGGAGAGCTTATTCGTGGTGCCTACCACACCCTAGGACTTATTACCTTTTTTACCACAGGAAAAAAAGAATCACGAGCATGGACTATAAAAAAAGGAAGTACCGCGCCCCTTGCAGGTTCCGCAATTCACGAAGACTTCAAAGATAAGTTTATTCGCGCAGAAGTTATTTTATGGAGCACTCTTTTAGAAGATGGTTCCTGGGGTGGCGCAAAGGAAAAAGGGCACGTGCGGACGGAAGGAAAGGAGTATATTGTTAATGATGGAGACGTAATGATTTTTCTCCACAGTTAATTTGAATTTGTTTATATTAGGGAAATCTCCTATTTCTCTTTTCTTCTTCTATCCTTAGTATTTCATTTATACAATCTCTACACAGCCAGTAGAATATTCTGAACCATTCTTCTCCATCATTACAACATTCACTGCATCGACGAGGGAGTCCATTTCCTTCTCGAAAAAAAGATTGTATGGTGGTTAGTATTTTTATATGTACTCCATTATTTCTGTTTAGATTCTCTGTATGTGCTGGCACAATCCCAACAAAAAGGCTTGCCGTCAACTTGAGTCGTTGCTGGTTTAGTGCAGACCGAACATGTGTATGCAGCCGATTTTCTCCAGTTAAAAAATAATTCCATAATACATTTAGATAATATATGATATAATCTAAATGTATTATAATAACATAGTTATGGAAAATGGCAAGTATCCAAAATTTGTACGGTGGGCAGTGTTGATTGGTATTGTGGTTGTTTTAAACCTCTTCTTTTTTGCGGGGCGTTCGTTTATTACCCCTGAGCCTACGTTTGACACGTTTTGTGACACAAAACATACCGTAATCAATACCCAGAGTTCTTGTGAAGAAAAGGGTGGCATGTGGAATCCGTATCAAAATGAAGAAGGAGGATACTGTGATATGTATGCAAAGTGTCAACCTTTGTATGACGCTGCATGGAAAGAGCATCAGCTCCACGCATTTATATTCATGACTATTTTTGGCGTGCTTGCTTTGATTGCGGGCGTGTTACCACTTGGATCTTCAATTGTTTCGGCAGGTCTTTCCTATGGAGGAGTAGTTGCGCTTATTATTGCTTCTTTTTCATATTGGGCAGACGCTGACAACTTTATTCGCCTCTCCATTTCATTTTTTGCTTTAGTTGCGTTGCTTTATATCGGTATTAAAAAATTTAAAGACTAAGATACGTTCATGGAAAAGAAGTATAATCACGAGCTTGTTGAGCAAGAAATTCAGGCTCTTGCAAAAAATGAAAAGAGATTTGAAACTGATTTGAAAGATTCAGAAAAAGAATCCTACTATCTTTTGTTTGAGTTTCCTTATCCCTCGGGAGATCTTCATACGGGGCACTGGTTTGCCTTTGCTGTCACTGATATATACGCACGCGCGTTACGAGCGCAGGGTAAAAATGTACTTTTCCCAATTGGGTTTGACGCGTTTGGTCTTCCTGCTGAAAATGCGGCGATAAAACATGGTGCCGATCCAAAAATGTGGACTTACCAAAACATGGATAGAATGCGCAAACAAATTGAAAACATGGGGACTTCCGTTGACTGGAGTAAAGAAGTTATCACCTGTGATCCGTCATACTACGCATGGACCCAGTGGCTCTTTACAAAATTATTTGAACATGGACTTGCTGAAAGAAAGACTGCTTCTGTGAAATGGGATCCGATTGATAAGACCGTACTTGCTAATGAACAAATTATTGACGGTAAAAGTGAGCGTTCGGGGGCGGAAGTGGAAGAACGCATTCTTACCCAATGGTTCTTAAAAATTACTGATTATGCGGAACGACTTATTGATGACCTTGATTCACTACCTTGGCGAAAAGATATAAAAGAGGCGCAGCGACAGTGGATCGGAAAATCAGAAGGTGCGCATCTTTTCTTTGAAATTAGCGAAACGAATGAGCGTGTAAAGGTATTTACCACGAGGGCAGATACAGTGTATGGTGCCACCTACCTTGTGCTTGCTCCCGAACATCCCCTTATTGATATACTTCCCTATACTAATAAAGAAGAGGTAGAAGCATATCGGACGCTAACTAAACTAAAATCAGAGCGAGAGCGAGGAGAAAATAGACAAAAGACAGGCGTTCAGCTAAAGGGTGTTAAGGCAGTTAATCCAGCAACTAAAAAAGAAATTCCTGTATGGATTGCTGACTATGTACTTGCTTCGTATGGCACGGGTGCCGTGATGGCAGTTCCCGCGCATGATGAGCGTGATTTTGCTTTTGCTCAAACATATAATCTTCCTGTACAAGAAGTCGTTATAAAACAGGTGGGGAAAAGGCATCCTGAAGGAGTTTATCGTCGAGTAGCTGTTGCTATTGTTTATAATGATAAAAACGAAATTTTAATTCAATCTCAAGATCGAGGAGAAGGGGCTTACTATTGTCTTCCTGGTGGTGGCATAGATGAAGGAGAGTCACCAAAAGATGCTGCTCTTCGAGAGACAAGAGAAGAGACGGGATATCAGTATTTTGATGAGATAGAACCACTTGGAATGGTTGAGGCAAACTATCATCATCCAATAAAACACATAGAGCGCCAAGCCGAAGCATACGGTTTTGCAGTGAAGCTTTCAGACAACTCTCAAACAGAACCTCAATTTACTGAAGTAGAAAAAAAAGCAGTTATAAAGAATTTCTGGACCACAACTGAAAAAGCAAAAGAATTATTATCTGGATCACACAAAGGGGGTGATGAGGATTTTGTTTTCCTAAAAAGATTTTTAGGCGAAGAAGAAATTTTCTCTAATGAAGGGATTTTAATTAATTCAGGAGAATTTTCTGGAAGAAATAATCGTGAAGCAATGGAAGAAATAATTAGTAAGGTTGGTGGTGAACGAGCGATAAATTATCGCATTAGAGACTGGCTTGTCTCTCGCCAAAGATACTGGGGGTGTCCAATCCCAATTGTCTACGACCCAGAAGGTAAGGCACACGCCATACCAAAAGAACATCTTCCTTGGCTTTTGCCCGAAGATGTAGACTACGCACAAAATGAAGGCTCACCACTTCAGACCTCCAAAGAACTTAAAGAAAGAACGGTTCGTATATTTGGCGAGGGATGGACACCCGAGTATGATACCTTGGACACCTTTGTCGACTCCTCATGGTACTTCCTTCGTTTCCTTTCTCCACACAATGAGCATCATTTTTCCGATGAATCGTTAATGAAGAAATGGCTTCCTGTAAATCGATACTCTGGAGGAAGCGAGCATACAACCATGCACCTTTTGTATGCTCGTTTTTTTCAAAAAGCGTTATATGATTTATCACTCGTTCCCGTATCAGAACCTTTTGATGAGCGTTTCAATCGTGGACTCATCATCGCTTCTGATGGAAGAAAGATGAGTAAACGGTGGGGGAATGTGGTTAATCCTGATGAGTATGTAAAAACCTATGGTGCAGATGCGGTCCGTACCTATTTGGCTTTTATTGGCCCGTATAATGAGCCTGGACATTATCCATGGACTCCTTCAGGGGTTGAATCAATGCGAAAGTTTCTTGATAGAGTGTATGTACTTTATGAGCAGGTCGTTGATGAACCTGTCCCTGAATCTATCACGCGTCTTTTGGCTAAAACAAATAAAAAAGTGCGAGAGGATTGTGATGCGTTTAAATTTAACACTGCTATTTCAGCACTCATGATTACACTCAATGCTCTTGAAGAAATGCGACCAAGAGTACCCAAAATGGCTTTTGTGCATTTTCTTAAACTTCTCTCACCCTTTGCCCCCCATCTTGGAGAACATTTGCTTAGGAAAATGGGTGTACACGAACCAATTGTTTGGGAAAAAGAAGATCAGAAATTACTTGTTGATGATGAGCTCTTGGTAGTAGTGCAAATAAACGGAAAGAAAAAAGGAGAAGTTCTTCTAGGAAAAGACGCAACTGAAGAAGAGGCAAAAAATGCCATCATTTCCTACCTTGAAGGGAGAGAGGTAGAGAGGGTTATCTATGTTCCTGGGCGTATCATTAATATTGTAACCAATGGATAGTCACCAAATACTTGCGTTTTTTACCCCGTGTGGTATAATAAGAAGAGATGATTGAATCCATGAAATCAGACCTTATTTCCCTTTCTTTTGACGAACAAAAATTAGTAGAAAAACTCCTCGGAGAATTATCTGAACGAGCTCGTATTGTGCTTACCCTTCGTTATGGACTTACGGATAAAGCTATCTGCGAGACGCTTGAATCAATTGGTAAGAAATTAGGTATAACCAGAGAACGCGTACGACAACTTGAGCGTGCTGGACTTGATGCGATAAACAAAACAAAAGCATTTCAAAGTGCCGAGAAAGAATTTGAAAAACTTCGTTCGTTTATTGAAAGCAGAGGATCCGTGATCCATGAAGAAGAACTGCTTAAAGAGCTTGGAGGTACGGAAACCCCAAAACAAAATAGATTTAGATTTCTTTTGGTCGTAGGAAGTCCGTTTTTTAGAGAACGAGAGACTGAACATTTTTATGCACGGTGGCATATTGATTCAAAAACAGCAAAAACGGTGCACCAAGCGCTTACTAATTTATATAATTCTCTTTCTGACAAGGAGGTGTTACAGGAGTCAGAGCTTATGGAACGGTTTCTTCGTGAGCTAAAAGGAATGAGCGAGGCATATCAACAAGAAGAAATTTTAAAGCGATGGCTTACGCTTTCAAAGACCATATCTAAAAATCCACTTTCAGAATGGGGAAGAGCGCATGTGTCAGGTATTAAGACAAAAGGCATTCGCGATCTTGCGTATTTGGTGATGAAGAAAAATGGAAAACCCATGCACTTTAAAGAAGTGGCAAATGCGATTACTCAGATGTTTGCAAAACGCGCGCATATGGCAACCACGCATAATGAACTTATGAAAGATTCTCGTTTTGTGCTCGTTGGAAGAGGCTTGTATGCTCTTTCAGAATGGGGTTTTACCCCGGGAGTGGTACGCGAAGTAATTTCCCGCATTCTTAAAGAAGGCCCAAAGACAAAAGCACAAATTATTGATGAGGTAAAGAAGGTAAGAATGGTAAAAGAAACCACTATCTCAATGAATCTTAATGATAGAAAATACTTTGCTAAAAAAAGTGACGGCACCTACGCACTTCCATAAAGTCGCGCTATACTAAAGAGGCATGGCCTCTGTTCAACCCGACCATACCGCGAAAACAAGTACGGTTGCGCTTGTTTCTATTTTTATTTCATATCTTGTTTTCTTTCCTACACAATTAGGTTTTAATCTTTCACTTCTTGGACTTCTTGCTCCAGTGTGGCTCTCTCTTTTGTTTGGACGCTTTGCCAGTCTTATGTATGTAAAGTACAGAAGAATGGATAATCTTTTTTCTCAGAAAAATGTCTTGCTTGAACTTCGTATTCCAGAGGAAGGCATCTATCGAGCACCTGCCGCAATGGAAGCAGTGTTTTCAAGTTTAAATATTGGAGGAGGTGAGGGGACTTGGTACACCAAATACATTAAAGGAGGGACGAGACCTCAGTGGTCGTTTGAAATTGTTTCTTTTGGTGGGGATGTACGCTTTTATGTGCGCACACGAGAAGCATTTAGAAGAGGGGTAGAGCAATTTATTATTGCGCAGTATCCTGGAATTGAGATAATTGAATCTGAAGATTATTCACGCCTTAGAAATCCGTCACATGAAGGTTTTTCAATGAGTGCATATGAATATGACATAAAAGGAGACATTGGTATCCCGATAAAATCACACATTGATCATAATCTTTCATATGTCAATGCACCCTCATCTGCGGGAACGCAAAACGCGGTTCCCGCTCAAATTGACCCTCTTGCACAGATGATTAGTATATTTACTGGTCTTCAGTCAAAAGAACAACTTTGGATACAGTTTGTTGTTCGTCAGAGTAAATGGGAACATTTTGGAAAGGGTACTGATTACAGTCTTGCGAAATACATTGGTGAAAAAGTTAAAGAAGAAAAAGAAGAAATGAAAAAACAACTCTACGCTAGAAAAAAAAGTAAACCATTATTTGATGTTGGCATACGAGCCATTTACTCAGTACCAACTGATGCTCAAAAATCAGGCAGTGTTCCTGGACTTCTCGCGAATATTTTTAACTCATTCAAAGATGATCGATTCAGTAATATTGGACTAAATGGGGGAGAGTTTTCAGCAAAATTTACAGGTGATCCTTGGGAAGACAGAAAGGGAGAAGTGAAGTCACACCTTATGGAAGAGGCGGTTGAGGCATATCGATTACGCTCTTTTTATCATCCTCCTGTACGAAATGAGTTTTGTATATTAAATGCAGAAGAACTTGCCACTCTTTACCACATTCCGTTCTGGCGCATTACTGATAGTAAGGTGAATGCAACTCCTCCGTTAAATCTTCCTCGTTAGTATGCTTGATGTTCTACGGTATGCAGGGTATGTTTTCGTTGCGCACTTGAAAAGAAGAATAAGGGTATACGCGCTTCTTGTGACTACTCTTTTAATAAGCGTTTTTCTTTTTTCTGTTTCCGCCCCTCTTTTTCAAACATACCCAATCACCATTACCATTAAAGAGGGTATGAGTGTACGAGAGGTGGGTCGTTATTTAGAAAAAGAAAATCTTATTCACAGTGAAATAATGTTTACGGTAAGCAATATCCTTTTCTATCAAAACGAAGGAGTTAAAACGGGGGTATATGTTTTTGAGAAAGAAACATCACTCTTTACCATAGCTCATCTACTTGCACATGGAGAAAGTATGCAGACATTTAGACGAGTCACTATTCCTGAAGGGTTAGCGTCCTATCAAATTACCCCTCTCTTAGAAGAATCGCTTCCTCATTTTAATTCAGAGGTATTTTTAACACTTGCTCAAGAAAAAGAAGGGATGCTTTTTCCTGAAACCTACTTTATAGATACTCACATGACTGAAGAAGACATTATCTCAATGTTTGTATCTGAGTACCATACAAGCATTGATGAGGTTCGTGAGATTATAGATGCCTCAGGAAAAACTGAACGAGAAATACTCATTATGGCCTCTCTCCTTGAAAGAGAAGCAAAGGGAATGACGGATAAGCAAATGGTTGCGGGTATATTATATAACCGTCTTTCAATTGACATGCCACTTCAGGTTGACGCAGTGTTTGGGTATATCTTAAAACGAGATACTTTTCATCCCTCCTTTTCTGATCTTCACATTGAATCGCCCTATAATCTATATCAAGTACGAGGCCTTCCTCCAGGACCTATAAATAATCCAGGTCTTGAATCAATCATTGCTGCGAGTACCCCGATAAAAAGTGACTACTTATATTACCTTACTGGGGTTGACGGAAATATGTACTACGCAAAGACATTTGAAGGACATAGAGAAAACAGAAGACGCTTTCTTGATATATGAATTTAAAAAATCTTAAAGATAAAAAGGTTTGGGTTGGTCTTTCAGGAGGTGTGGATTCTGCGGTAACCGCCCACCTTCTTAAAGAAGCAGGAGCACATGTTACCGGAGTTTTTATTAAAGGATGGTATCCGCCTGGTCTACCTTGTACCTACAAAGAAGACAGAAGAGATGCGATGCGTGTTGCCGCCCATATAGGCATACCGTTTATAACTCTTGATGCGAGCGAGGAATATAAAAAGAGTGTTGTCGAATATTTGATACACGAATACCAGGAAGGAAGAACTCCGAATCCAGATATTTTCTGCAATAAAGATATAAAGTTTGGCGTGTGGTATGAAGAAGCTATTAAAAAGAATATTGATTTCTTGGCAACAGGACATTATGCTCGTACAGAAAATGGTTGCTTGTTTAAAGCAAAAGATAAAACAAAAGATCAGAGCTATTTTTTATATGCCGTATCAAAATCAGTATTAAGACAGGTCGTATTCCCGCTCGGAATATTTCAAAAATCAGAAGTTCGTGCTCTTGCAAAAAAAGCAGGTCTTCCCGTTGCTCTAAAAAAAGATAGCCAGGGTATTTGTTTTCTTGGATCAGTATCAATAGAAGATTTGCTTCGTACGCACACCAGTGTTTTGCCGGGCGATGCTCTTGATGAGAGTGGTAAGGTGATTGGAATTCATAAAGGAGCCATACTGTATACCATTGGAGAGCGAGCTTCGCTTACTCATGCGCCAGCAGGACCATGGTATGTGTGTAAGAAAGATATTGAGATGAATACTATTGTCGTTTCAAAAAAAGAAACTCGTCCATTAATAGAAAATAAGATTTACCTATCAAAAACTCACTTTATTTCTGAAGTTCAATCCAATGAATTATTGAGTGCACAATATCGCTACCATGGACCTGTCATTGAGGGTACTCTTGCCGAAGATAATTCCTTTTTTCAATTAAAGAATTTATTGGAAGAAAGACTTGCAGTCGGGCAATCACTCGTTTTTTATCGAGGTGAAGAATGCGTGGGAGGTGGTATCATAGAGTTCATGTAGCACATCTTATCTATGAAAGAAATTTTAAAAAGTGATGGAACAGAAGAAGTGTTTGCTATTGAAAAATTAGAAGCTTCACTCATTCGTGCGGGCGCAGGCTCTCATACTGCTCGAAAAATTAGTAAAACGATTGAGCAGACAATCGTACCAAGTATTGGTACAAACGAAATTTTTAGGAGAGCACACGGAATGCTTCGAAGAATTTCTCGCCCTCTTGCTGCTCGATATGCACTGAGGCGCGCACTCTTTGAACTCGGTCCCTCTGGTCATCCGTTTGAAGATTTTATTGCAGAATTATTTGCCTCTGAGGGGTGGGCAATTGAGAGAAGAAAGATGATTGCAGGTAAATGCGTTGATCACGAGGTTGATGTGTATGCGGTACGAGAAAATGAACATCTTGCTGCGGAACTCAAATATCACAATACGCCTACCATGAAAACTGATATAAAAGTGGCACTGTATGTAAAAGCACGATTTGATGATATTTGGCAGTGCGATACCAAAAGAAAAACGTGTACGGTAGATAGAGGATTTTTAATCACCAACACCAAATTCACCACAACAGCAATCAACTATGCGCAGTGCGCAGGTATAGAGCTTATTGGGTGGAGTTTTCCTTACGAGGGTAATCTCTATGATCGCATTCTTGCCTCAGGAGTGTATCCGATTACCGCACTCACTACCCTTCAGAAAAAAGATAAACGAGTACTGCTTGATCGTGGCGTGGTTTCAACGAATCAACTTTTCACACAAAGAGAGGTGTTGAGGCAGTTAAACATTTCTCCTCAAAGAATCGGTGCGATTATTGCGGAAATAGTTTCCCTTAAGGAAGAAAGAGTGGTTATGTGATAGGCTAATGAATACTATGGGATTTTTTGGATATAAAATAAAGAGTGAAAAGAGTCGTTTTTCAAGAAGTAGTACCGACCCGTTTAGTATCAGTCGATCTAAAATTGAGAGGTACCTAGAGTGTCCGCGTTGTTTTTGGCTTGAAACGGTGCATGGTATAGGACGCCCTGATACTCCGCCCTTTACTTTAAATAATGCAGTTGATGAGTTATTTAAAAATGAATTTGATATTCTTCGTGTACGAGGAGAGGCACACCCTCTTATGCGTCAATATGGAATAAACGCGGTACCTTTCCAACATGAAAAAATTGACGAGTGGCGAGATGCTCTAAGAAAAGGCGTATCCTATATTGACAAGGAAACTAATCTTTTAGTACGAGGAGGCATTGACGATGTCTGGATAAATAGTGAGGGAGAGTTACATGTCGTGGATTATAAGGCGACTGCGGGGAAAAAAGAGGTCACCCTTGATGATGAGTGGAAAAATGTTTACAAACGACAGGTAGAAATATATCAATGGCTTTTTAAGAAAAATGGTTTTACGGTATCTCCTATTGCATACTTTGTATATGCAAATGGAAAAAATGATAAAGACGCTTTTGATGGACTCCTTGAATTTGAAATTACTATCCTTCCGTACGTTGGAAATTCTGACTGGGTTGATAAGACGATTAAAGATATTCGTCGATGTCTTGAATCTGAAAGCGCTCCTAAATCTGCTCCTGACTGCGAGTACTGTGCGTACCGTGAACATGCAGGCAAAACACTTCTTACCCTTCATCGTGAAGGCAAAATAGATTTATGAACAGCAGATTCGCTGACCGAGTACGACTCATCGTAAAAAATATTAAAAAAGGAGAGACTATGACTTACAAACAGGTAGCTATTGCTTGTGGAAGCATGGGTGCTGCTCGCGCGGTTGGAAATATTATGAAGAAGAATACGGATAAAGAAATTCCTTGCCATCGAGTGGTGCGAAGTGATGGAAAATCTTCTCCGTATAATGGTTTACAAGGTTCATCACGAGAAGATCTTTTAAAAAAGGAAGGTGCATGGAAATAAAAATCGAATCTTCGTGGAAAGAGATTTTATGTGAGGAGTTTAAAAAACCTTATTTTAAAGAGCTACAAGTATTTGTGAGAAATGAATATCTTTCAAAAACAATTTACCCACTACCACAGGACTTGTTTCGTGCATTTGAATTGACTCCCTTTAAAGACGTCAGAGTAGTTATTCTTGGCCAAGATCCCTATCATGGAAAAGGACAGGCAAATGGTTTATGTTTTGCGGTGAATGAAGGTGTCACTGTTCCGCCATCTCTTCAAAATATATATAAAGAGATTGAAGCTGATCTTGGCGAAACAGTAAAGAATAAGAATGGAGACCTTTCATCTTGGGGAAGGCAGGGTGTACTACTTCTTAATGCAACTCTAACGGTAAGAGATGGCATTGCTGGTTCTCACCAAAACAAAGGATGGGAACAATTTACTGATGCTGTAATTCAGTTACTTTCAGATAAAAGAGAAAATCTTGTATTTATTCTTTGGGGTAATTATGCACGCGCGAAGGGTGCGCGCATCGATAGAACTAAACATTTCGTTTTAGAATCAGCACACCCTTCACCTTTTTCAGCAAGAAACGGATTCTTTGGTTCTCGTCCGTTTTCTAAAACTAACGAATATCTTATTGCGCACGGAGGACAGGGTATTATGTGGAATTAACACCATAGGTAATGGTGGATATTTTCTTACCAAATACGCACGCGCTCACCTGGCTTCCTAAAGAGAAAATCTTTTGATGAAACTTTGTATGTTGCATAAAAAGGTTCGAAGTTTGACAGTGGGCCGTTAATTCTAAACTCTCCAGGAGAATGGGGATCATTTTTAACCAGTGTCTTTCTTAATTCGGGACGAACATTTTCAAACTCAAAAGTTGCAAAACCTAGAAAGAATCGTTCTTCTGGTGATAATCCGTCGATATCTTCTCTCCCGTACTTTTTAAGATATGTTTGATATGCATCAAACGCAATAGATAAGCCTCCAAAATCAGCAATATTTTCTCCAAGGGTCAAACTTCCATTTACTGGTACGCCATCATCAACACGATACGCATCATATTGTCTTTTAACTTTTTTTGCGAGCGAATCAAACCTTCTTCTATCCTCTTTACTCCACCAGTTTTTTAGATTGCCTTTTTCATCAAATTTTGAACCCTCATCATCGAACCCGTGTGTTATTTCGTGACCAATCACTGATCCAATACTTCCATAATTAAACGCAGCATCATACGAAGGAGAAAAGAAGGGTGGTTGAAGAATTGCAGCAGGGAATACAATATCGTTTAGTAAAGGTGCAAAATACGCGTTTACCGTCTGGGGTGTCATAAACCATTCATCTCTATCAATACGCTTGCCTAACTTTCGCATCTCTTTATGGTGTTCCCATATATTTGCATTCATCACATTTTCTGGATACGTATGTGGGTTAATACGTAAACCCTTATATGATTTGAAACGATTTGGATAACCAATTTTTGTAGTGAGAGCACTCAATTTTTTTAGAGCTTTTTTCTTAGTAGAAGGACTCATCCATTCTAGAGTTTTAATACGAATCATATACGCATCACGTATATGGCAAACCAGTTCATCAATATGAATTTTTGCTTCTTTTGGAAAATGTTTTTCAACATACAGTTTACCGAGCAACTCACCTATATGTGCGTTAACACTTGAAAGCCCTCTTCTCCAGATCGGTTTCATATGCTTTGTACCGGTAAGCGTTGTTCCGTAGAAACTAAATGAATGTTTTACGACAGGGCTATGGAGAGTGCTTGCGTACCCGTTAATAAGATGAAAATACAAGTATGACTTAAGAATACTTAGAGGAGTATCAGAAAGTAAATCACTGACTTTTTTTAAGAAACATGGTTGCATCACGATTACTGATGAAATTTCTTTTGTATTAATTAATTTGAAATACGTTTTCCAGTCAATCATCGGAAATTGTTTCTTCAAGCTAGCGAATGAGGTTTTATGGTAGGTCTTGTGAGGGTCACGAACATCTTCTTTTTTCATTGAAGAAGACGCTAGAATTTTCTCAAAGTCATAGATTTCTTTTGCCTTGTATTTTGCATCTGATATAGGAATTCCTGATAACACAAGCAACGTTTCAATATAAGGAAGATAAGCTTCTCTCACCCGTCTTGATTCCCTATCTTTTGAAAGATAGTATTCACGGTCGGGCATACCAAGACCATCTTGCATTAGGTAGAGCGCGTAATAATTAGATTTCTTTTTATCTTGATCAATAGCAATGTTCCAAAAAACACCGACGCCAATCGTATGGAGTTTTGCAATTATGGGTATAAGGTGAGAAATATTTTTTACAGCTTCTATTTTTTTTATAATGGGTAAAAGAGGAGAAAGTTTACGACGATTCCTTTCTTTCATACTAGTCACAGAAAGATAGAAGTCGGCAATCATTCTTTTTGGTCCATTTTTTTCATCAGATTGAACGATTTCTTTAAGAAGAACCCGAAGCTGTTTTTCAACTTTAAACCGTAGACTCATGAACGTCCCAGAACGAGATTCATTTTTTGGAATAGGATTCTTTTTCATCCAAGTTCCTCCAGCATATTGGTAAAAATTATCTTGGGGGCGTACGGAAAGGTCTCTATTTTTCCAAAATATCTCCTGGTTTTTTTCCATAAAAATACTATACTACACCCATGAAGCTCGCAGAAGTTAGAAAAAGATACCTTGCCTTTTTTAAAGAGCGTGGCCATGTCATTATTCCTTCGGCACCGATCGTACCAGGAAATGATCCGACCACCCTCTTCACCAGTAGTGGGATGCAACCACTTCTTCCATACTTTTTAGGAAAAGATCATCCAGAAGGGAAAAGGGTGGTGAACTCACAACTTTCATTCCGTGCAGGAGACATAGAGGAAGTCGGCGACAATCGCCACACGACTTTTTTTGAAATGCTTGGAAACTGGTCTTTCGGAGACTACTTCAAGGAAGAACAGCTCGCTTGGGTTTTTGAATTTTTAACCAATAAAGAAGTTGGACTTGGGCTTAATCCTGCAAACATTTATGTATCAACTTTTTCTGGAGATGAAGAAGTACAGATGGAAGCAGATGGAGAATCTATAGAAATATGGAAAAAAATTTATGCTCAGAAAGAAATTGATGCAAAAGTTGTGCATTTAGTAACGGAAGAAGAAGGGTATCGACGTGGAATGGAAGGTGGAAGAATCTTTTCTTATGGATCAAAGAAAAATTGGTGGAGTCGTGCTGGAGTACCAAAAAATATGCCTGCGGGAGAACCAGGGGGCCCTGATTCAGAATTGTTCTATGATTTTGGTGTAATTCTTGATCCTTCGTACGGACCAAACACTCATCCAAACTCTGATGATGGACGTTTTATTGAGATTGGAAACTCAGTGTTCATGCAATTTAAGAAAAATGATGACGGCAGTTTTAGTGAGCTCCCAAAAAAAAATGTAGATTTTGGAGGAGGACTTGAAAGACTTACCATCGCAACGCTTGGTGTTGCGGACGTGTTTTTAATTGATGTTTTTGATGGGGCGCGTCAAATTTTAGAAAATGAGAGTGGCGGCATATATGGTAAAGACCAAAAAACAACGCGTTCTATGCGTATTATTCTTGATCACATTCGTGCTGCTACTTTTATTCTTGCTGAAGGAATTACTCCCTCAAACACAGAGGCAGGATATGTTCTGCGTCGTCTTTTGCGACGAGCAATTCGTGAAATTGATCGCCTTCGTATCTCAAAACCCATACTCGGAATGCTTGCGGAAGAATTTTCTAAGGCATATGCTGATTTCTATCCTCACATTCAAGAAAATATTTCAAGTATTAGGAACGAACTAGAAAATGAAGACGAGCGCTTTAAGAAAACTCTTGAGCGTGGTTTAAAGCAATTTAATTGGTTTCTAAGAGATATAAAAACTGGTGTAAAACAACTACCCACCTCTATTGTCTTTGAATTAGTCACCACTCATGGATTTCCATTTGAACTAGTAGAAGAAGAAGCGACAGCGAGAGAGCTCGTGGTTGATAAAATCGCATTTCAAGAAAGAATGGAACAGCACCGCTTACAGTCTCGAGAGGGAGCTCAACAAAAATTTGCCGGAGGACTTGCTGACCATGAAGATCAAACCATACGCTATCATTCCACTCACCATATTCTCTTAAAAGCACTGCAGATAGTTCTTGGGGATTCGGTTAAACAGCGGGGAAGTAACATTACTGCGGAGCGATTGCGCATTGATTTTTCTTTTGAGAGAAAAATGACTGATGAAGAAAAACAAAAAGTTGAAAATATAGTTAATGAGGTCATATATCAAAATCTTCCCATCATTCGAACCGTCATGCCAAAAAGTGAAGCAGAAAAATTGGGTGCGGAAATGGAGTTTGGAGTGAAATATCCAGACATGGTTTCTGTATATTCCGTAGGACCAGTACATGCAACCGAAAACAACCCTCATATTCCGGAAGCATTTTCACTTGAATTTTGTGGTGGACCACATGTACAAAATACACAAGAAATTTATGAGGGTAATAAAAAATTTAAGATACTGAAGGAAGAAGCCTCATCCGCAGGAGTGAGGAGAATTAAAGCAGTCATAGAGTAGAATAAGAAAGATGCATTTGTTTAGCAGAACAGAAACATATCCCGAATCATTACGGGTACTTATCACTATAGAAAGCGCCTCAGTGAGTGCTTCTTTTGCGTATATAAAAAAAAATGGAACCATTTCTTTGTATGGGAATTGTAATGAACGAGTATCTCTAAACGACACTGACAAAGAGGGTGAAGAGAAAATAGTTCAAGCACTTACCTTTGTTCTTGAAACACTTCATCAAAAATATGCTAAACAAGTCTTTGGTCAAATAAAAAACGGTAAATCTATGGGAATCACTGTTTCTTTTTCATCTCCCTGGTGTAAAACTGAATTATTTACAAAAACCATAGAGAAAACGGTACCTTTTATATTTTCACCAGAAATGGAACATCAAGCCGTTGCAGACCTTCCCGCCCCCCCTGATCAAGAGAGCGTTCAGTTCTCTCGCCTTGCTGTCTTTTTAAATGGCTATCATATTGGCATTCCAGAAGGAAAGAAAGCGCATCGTGCAGATATTGTTTTTTTGAGAAGTGTATATGATAAAACTTTAAAAAAAGCAGCTGAAGAGAGGATACGAAATGTGTTCCGTCACGGCGTGATTGAGTACAAGAATAGTTTATATGAGAACGCATACGCGCTCTCCGAATATTATCGTCATGAAAAAAACGTAATAGTTCTTACTGTATCAGGGAACAGTACTGACGCGCTTCTCATAAAAAACAGTCTAGTTGTAGGATCTCAAAACTTTGAAAGCGGATACAATGTCTTTTATAACCTTAGGAAAGCTGACGATACTATATTGTTTCAGAAAAAAGTACAGGAAATTGAATCTCTTTGGGCAGAGGGAGTGGTGCATACGTTAAAAGCGTTTGGCGACTCATACTCGCTCCCAAGAACTCTTTTTCTTATTGCTCCAGATGATGTTCGTGAGTTTGTGCTTCATTTGCTACAAACTGAAACCTTGAACACTCTCTGGCTTTCAACTGATGGACTCCGAATCATACCCGTACTTCCGAAAAACTTTACCCCTCTTCTTGAAGATAAGTCTTTCACAAAGCTTCCTCTTCAAGAATCACTCGCTGCTCTTGCATTGCGTACCCGTTTAAAAAATAAGAAATAATTATCCACGTAATTTTATTGCACTTTAAAACAAACTGATATACTACTCATATGTCGAGATCTCTTGCCGATATTATTCCGCCTTCAAAAAGAAAAATTGCGGAAGCGCCAGTAGAATCTTTACCGATTCCTCCCAAAAACAAGTTTCCTTATAAGCTTGTGATTGTCACCCTAGGAGTCGTTCTCGTTGTCTTTGTATCTCTTTTTTTTATTCGTACCGCTGAAGTACGTATTGCCCCTGCTTCAATAAATGTGCCTATTAACACAACTCTCTACGCTTCTTCAGAAGGTAATGATCTAACTTTTAGGGCCATTACTGTTGAAAAAACGATAGAAAAAACAGTGCGTGCGGAAGGAGTTCGTGAAGTGAATGAACCGGCACGAGGCGTGATAACTGTCTTTAATGAACAAGAAACTGCTCAGCGTCTTGTGCGTAATACTCGTTTTGAGACACGAGAAGGGCTTGTATTTAGAGCGAGCGACTCTATAGTTATTCCCGCTGGGTCAGCTCAAAATCCTGGAAAAGTAACTGTCGAGGTTATTGCAAGTGAAAATGGAGAAAGGTTTAATATCGCACCAACCTCATTTACTCTACCAGGACTTCGTGGCTCAGCTCTTTTTGAAAAAGTGTATGCCCGTTCTGAAAAAGCAATGACAGGAGGCTTTTCTGGAGCTCGACCTGTTATTGATGAAAGCCAAGAGTCAGAAGAACGATCAGCTCTTCAAAACGAACTCCGCGGTCTTCTTTTAGAAGAAACAAAAAATACGCTTAAAGAAGGGGAAGTATTTTTTGAACCTCTCACTACGCTTTCGTATCAATCTTCTTTCTCTAATACGGAACTAGAAGGGAATGTGGTTATGCAGGAAAAAGGAACTATGACCGCACTCGTCTTTTCAAACGAAGGGCTCGGGCAGGCAATCATGAGAAATGTTGATCAGTCATACATGGGAGAACCATTATTTCTCTCTCGTAGCGAGACCTTAACCACGGCTTTGGTAGAAGGTGAAATTAGAGAAACATCAAGTACTATTGGTTTTAGTATAGAGGGAGAAGCAGGCATAACTTGGGTTATTGATTCTGAAAAGATTGCCGGAACTCTTGCTGGAAGATCAAGAGATGCCGCTCGCACACTTCTTTCTGAAATGCCTGAAGTAGATGATAAATTTAGTATCATTTTGAGACCATTTTGGGAACAGTCATTTCCAAAAGAGTCTGAAGATATAAAAATTATCGTTAAAGAGTAGCAGTACGGTTGACGAAATTAGCCATATTTGCTATTATTATTTCTGCTTCACATGCAAAAAGAAACAGCGGAGACGGTAGTTGGAACTGTTGAGGAAGTACTACCAAATTCTCTGTTCAGAGTACGATTGAGTGACGGAACGCTTTTGCTTGCATATCTTGCTGGAAAAATGCGTCTTCATCGCATTCGCGTACTCCTTGGAGATACGGTGGAGTTAGTACTCGATCAATACGGTGGAAAATCCAGAATTGTTCGAAGAATTACTTAATAGATACATGAAAGTACGCGCAAGCATAAAAAAACAACAACCGGGAGATATTATCGTTCGCAGACGCGGTACGATTTATCGTATTAATAAGATAAAACCTCGCCGTAAGGCAAGACAAGGATAAATATCTATGCGTATTTCTGGTATCACCCTTCCTGACGATAAACAGCTTGCGTACGCGCTTCCGTTAATTTATGGTATCGGTCCTACACGTGCTAAAACGATACTCAAAGAAGCCGGAGTAGCGTTTACAAAAAAAGGAAGCGAACTTTCGGCTGATGAAGAGCAGAAAATTAGAACTCTTGCTGAAGCGTATCTCATTGAAGGAGAGCTTCGTCGTGAGATTTCACAAAACATAAAACGCCTCAAAGACATTCAGTCTATTCGTGGTTCAAGACACGCAAAACGTCTTCCTGCCCGAAATCAGCGTACAAAAACAAACTCACGAACGGTACGAGGTAATGTTCGAAAAACTATGGGTTCTGGTCGTCGTACGCTTGAGAAGACATAATTTTACTATTATATTTTTATGGGGAAAAAACGTATCGTCAAAAAATCATCAAAAGGGTTTGATCAGGGAAGGAAAGATCGGGCTCTTTCTAAAGCAATCAAAAAACGTCTTGAACGCGGAATTTTGCATGTAGAAGCAACATTTAATAATACAAAAGCAGTTATTACAGATGAAAAAGGAAATGCAATCATTTCTTCTTCGTCTGGATCTCTTGGTTTTGGAGGTGCCCGAAAGGCAACCCCCTATGCCGCTCTAAAAGTAGGTGAATTGCTTGGAGAAAAAGCACAGACTATTGGACTTAAAGAAGTCGATGTTATTATCAGGGGCGTAGGCTCAGGTCGTGAATCAGTTATGCGAGCACTTTCAGGAAAAGGAATTCAAGTTCGCTCAATTATTGATGCAACTCCAGTTCCTCATAATGGACCCAGACCTCCTAAACCTCGTCGCGTATAAAATCTTATGAAAATCGGACCAAAATATAAAATTGCTAAAAGACTTGGCGCAAGCGTTTTCCCAAAAACACAAACGCAAAAATTTGCAATCTCTTCGGAGAGAAGTGCCCGTAACAAACAGCGAGGCAGAGGAGGTGCCACGGAATTCGGTAAACAACTCCTTGAGAAGCAAAAGGTTCGTCTAACCTATGGTATTTCTGAAAAACAATTTAGAAATGCAGTAGATGAAGCAATGCGCACAAGCGAAGGTAATCCGGCAGAAGTACTTCACCGCTTACTCGAACTTCGTCTTGATAATGTGGTGTATCGAATCGGTCTTGCTCCGTCACGAAGATCTGCCCGACAAATGGTTTCGCATGGACATATAACAGTGAATGGAAGAAAGACAACTATCCCTTCTCGTCGCGTGTCACTTAATGATAGAATAGGAGTGCGAGAAGGTAGTCGCGCAAACCCAACGTTCGTGCAGTTTGCAGAAACTTTTATTGATCGACCACTTCCTTCTTGGCTTTCATTTAACCCTAAGTCTATGGAAGGCGGTCTACAAAAAATGCCTACTATGGAAATTACTGATACTGCCGGAGATTTGCGTTCGGTAATTTCGTTCTACTCAAGGTAGTACGAAATAGTAAATTATTAATGACGATTGAGTAACGACACTTTTTATGGAACACACCGTACATCTACCATCAAAACCAAAAGATGAAGGAAATGGGATTTTTATTATAGAAGGACTATATCCAGGCTTTGGACACACACTCGGAAATTCTCTCAGAAGAATAATGCTCTCCTCACTTCCTGGTGCAGCAATTGTATCTATTAAAATAGAGGGGGTTCCGCATGAATTTGCAACCCTGGAGGGAGTAAGGGAGTCTGTGATGGAAATTATCCTTAATCTTAAAAAAGTACATTTTAAACTTCATGGCAGCGAGCCTCAGGTGGCTCGTCTAAAAGTAAGTGGTGCAAAAACTGCAACCGCAAAAGATTTTGTAATTCCTTCTCAACTTGAGATAGCAAATCCAGATCAATATATTGCTGAAATATCTGCCAAAACAACTCTTGATATTGAGGTTGTTGTTGAACAAGGTCTTGGCTTTGTTTCAAGAGAACTTATTACTCGAGAGAAAGCTGATATTGGTACTATTGCAGTCGACGCACTTTTTTCTCCTATTCGTCGGGTACAGTACGAGGTTGAAGAGATGCGTGTTGGTGACAGAACCGATTTCAATCGTCTCAAATTTATGATTGAAACCAATGGAACCATTACCTCAAAAGAAGCGCTAGAGAAAGCAATCAGTACGATGATTGAACAGCTTCAAGCAATGGTTGGTTTTCAGATAAAAACTACGGACACTCCTTCAGGTGAAGAAAGTAGGGAGGAGAAAGCAAAAGATCCGATGAAGATGAAAGTTGAAGAACTTGATCTTTCTTCAAGAACCATCTCAGCACTTCAAGAGGGTGGTATAAAAACAGTTGCGGGGTTAGTAAAAAAATCAGCTGAAGCCCTTAAAGATCTTGACGGCATTGGAGATAAAGCAGTTCAAGAGATAGTTGATGTGCTTGACGCACACGGTCTTGAGCTTAAGAGTGAATAAATAACTGTATGCGACATCACGTAAAAGGAAGAACATTAGGGCGAAGTAGTACTCAGCGCAAAGCGCTCATGATGAACCTTGCAAAGTCTCTCATTGAACATGAAAGAATTTCAACCACTGAGGCAAAAGCAAAAGAACTCCGTCCAATAGTTGAAAAATTAATTACTCTTTCAAAGAAAGATACGTTAGCAAATCGTCGTCTCGTACTTTCTCGTATGGGACAAGACGCAATGGTGACAAAAAAATTATTTAGTGAAATTGGTCCGCGATACAATGAGCGAGATGGAGGCTATACACGAATAGTAAAACGCGCTAAAGTATCTACCGATGGCAGGAAAACTGCTTATATAGCGCTCGTATAATTTTATGTCTACCACTACCACAAAATCAGTAAGGATGCACAAAGATACCCGTAACCGTGTTCTTCACGGTATTGATCCAATTCGTTACACCATTAACGCGCAAGGAAAAGCCCTTGGTCGTGTTGCAAGTGACGCAGCGCAGGCTCTTCTCGGAAAGAAATCAGCACAATTTATAAAAAACAAAGTGCTCCCTGTTGAGGTCACTATTGAAAACGCAAGCAAGCTTCTTATCGGTGAGAAAAAGTTAAAAGAGAAAACTTACCGAAGATACACCGGATATCCAGGAGGATTACGAGAAATGACTCTCGCAGAATTTATAAACAAGAAAGGCATTGACGAAGTCCTCAAGAAAACCGTTGACGGTATGATTCCGCGCAATAAGTTAAGAAAAGAGAGAATGCGTCGTCTTATTATTAAACTCTAAAGAAGTATGGAAAACACTTTTGTTACCGCAGTGGGGCGTAGAAAAACAGCAAGTGCGAGAGTCAAAGTGACTCCTGCTTCAAAAAACAGTATTGTGGTGAACGGCAAGCCGGCTAATGAATATTTTAAAACTCTTGAGCGCGCAAGTATTCCTCATCACTCACTTATTGTTGCAGAGGGTAAGGGTACTTTTTCGATTGAAGCAAAGGTTCTTGGAGGGGGGATAGTGGCACAAGCTGAAGCGGTTCGTCACGCAATTGCACGAGCACTCACCAAAATTGATACCGATCTAAGAGCGCCGCTAAAAAAAGCAGGGTTTCTAAAACGAGATCCACGTGCAAAAGAAAGAAAGAAACCGGGACTCAAAAAAGCACGCAAACGTCCACAGTGGAGCAAGCGCTAATGATAAAACCCGCAAAGGCGGGTTTTTTTGACTAACCCTTACAATTTTGAGATACTGATTTTATATGAACGATGAAATAATTCTAGAAACTGATGGTTCTGAAGAGCTTCCAAAAGATGAAGCGTTAGGTGTGTCAGGTAAATATGAAAAATTAAAAAAAGAACTTGAAGAAGCAAAAAGTGAAAAGCAAGAATATCTTGACGGGTGGCAAAGAGCAAAAGCAGACTATGTAAATGCTCTTAAGCGTTTTGAAGATGAGAAAAATGTTGCATACGAGAAGGGGAAAGTTTCCGTTTTACAATCAATGGTGCCTATTTATGACGCACTCATGAGAGCAAAAGATACTGAAACATTTTCTCCTGGATTTCAAAATATAGAAAAACAAATTGAATCAGTCTTTACGCTCTATCAGATATCTTTATTTGGAGAAGTAGGAGATCTGTTTGATCCCAATATTCACGAAGCACTTGGTACTGATGAGCCGCAAGAAAACAATACGGAAGATACGGTAAGTATGGTTTTGGAAAAAGGATACATGATAGAAGGATCCCTTCTTCGTCCAGCAAAAGTTCGTGTATTTCAAAAAACTTGAAAACAAAATACACTTCGCTACAATAGAAGTACCTTTATAAGCTAATAGTAATACGGTATGGGAAAAATACTTGGAATTGATCTTGGAACCACAAACTCTGCAATGGCAATTATTGAAGCAGGCGAACCTCGCGTGCTTGAAAATGCTGAAGGTGCTCGTACCACCCCCTCCATTGTTGCTATTGCAAAAAATGGTGAGCGACTCGTGGGTACACTCGCAAAACGACAAGCGGTGACCAATCCAAAAAATACTATCTACGGTATTAAACGCTTTATGGGACACCGATTTGAAGATTCTGCGGTGCAAAAAGACAAAGACATGATTCCGTATGAAGTTAAAGCCGGAACTGATGGAGGCGTATTGGTTACCCTTGGGGAGAAGGAGTATAGACCTGAAGAAGTGTCTGCAATGATTCTTTCAAAACTCAAAGCTGACGCGGAAGCTAAGCTTGGAGAAAAAATTACTGAAGCAATCATTACCGTTCCTGCATATTTTGATGACGCGCAAAGAAACGCAACGAAAGCCGCAGGCCAAGTTGCAGGTCTTGATGTGAAAAGAATTATAAACGAACCAACTGCTGCAGCACTTGCATACGGTTTTAACAAAAATAAAGACGAGAAGATTGCGGTGTTTGATTTCGGAGGAGGTACGTTTGACGTTTCAGTTCTTGAAGTAGGGGATCAGGTAATCGAGGTTAAATCAACTGATGGTGATTCACACATGGGAGGGCGCGATATTGATAGAAAAATAGTGACCTGGCTTGCGGAAGAATTCAAGCGCTCAAGCGGTCTTGATATTACCAAAGATCCTCTTGCACTTCAGCGCCTTGATGAGGCGGCAGAAAAAGCAAAGCTTGAACTTTCATCAGCTATTGAAACAGAAGTGAACATTCCGTTCATCACTGTTGGAACTGATGGTACTCCTCAACACCTACTCGTAAAAATGACTCGCGCAACACTTGAATCGCTTGCAGAGGAGTATATTACGCGTGCACTTGATATCACCAAACGCGCACTTGAAGCTGCACAAATGAAACCAAACGAAATTAGCGAAGTTGTTTTGGTTGGAGGACAAACGCGCATGCCTAAAATCCAGGAGGAAGTTGAAAAACTTTTTGGAAGAAAGCCACACCGAGATGTGAACCCTGATGAGGTGGTTGCTATTGGTGCGGCTATTCAAGCAGGAATTCTCCAAGGAGATGTTAAAGATATTCTTCTGGTAGATGTTATTCCTCTTTCTCTTTCTATTGAGACCATGGGTGGTGTTGCAACAAAACTCATTGAAAAGAATACTGCCGTTCCAACCTCAAGAAGCCAGACATTCTCAACCGCTTCTGATAATCAGACAAGCGTTGAAATCCACATAAGCCAAGGAGAACGTGCCATGAGTGCTGACAACAAATCACTAGGAAGGTTTAATCTTGACGGTATTCCTCCAGCACCTCGTGGACTCCCTCAAATTGAAGTGACTTTCGACGTAGATAGTAACGGTATCTTGACGGTTAAGGCAAAAGAGAAGACCACGGGAAAAGAACAAAGTATTCGCATTGAGGGCTCAACGGGCCTTTCAGAAGCTGATATAGAGCGAATGAAAAAAGATGCTGAAATGCACGCTGAAAGTGATGCAAAAAGAAAAGAAATTATTGATGCAAGAAATATGGGTGAGCAACTCATCTACACCGCAGAAAAGGCACTCAAAGACGCTCAAGGGAAAGTTGATGAGGTAATAAAAAATGAAGTAGAAGAAAAAATTACAAATCTAAAAAACAAGCTTTCTCTTGAAAACAGTGCTGAAATAAAATCAGCGACTGAAGCACTCTCAACATCACTTCAAAAAGTTGGCGAGGCAATGATGAAGCAAGAAAACACAAAACCAGCAGACTCACAGGTAGAAGGGGGAGGATCAACTGATGATTCAACAGACGCAGATTTTACTGAAAAACCAAAAGAGTAAGTAGTACGAACAGCACTATGATGAATCATAGTGCTGTTTTACATTAAACTTGTTTAGCGTTATAGTGTTAACCTACTATCGCCATGGCAAAAAACTATTACGACATTCTAGGAATTGACAAAAAAGCAAGCAAAGACGATGTTAAAAAAGCGTTTAGGACGCTTGCTCAAAAATATCACCCTGATAAATCAGGAGGAGATGAAGCCCGTTTTAAAGAGATTACGGAAGCATATAGTGTGCTTGGAGATGATAAAAAAAGACGAGAATATGATGCCTACGGTCAAGCATTTCCGGGAGGGGGAGCAGGACAAGGGCAGGGATTTGGAGGATTTGACTTCTCTAATTTCAGTCAAGGCGGGCAGTATGCTGAATTTGACTTCTCTGATCTATTTTCAGAATTTGGAGACATCTTTGGAGGTGGTCGTGGAGCACGCACGCGTAGAGGTCGAGATATTTCTCTTGATGTTGAAATTTCTTTTAAAGAATCTGTTTTCGGTGTCATGCGAACCGTCCTTATTCAAAAAGTAAGTACTTGTGATACATGCTCAGGGAGTGGTGCAAAACCAGGAACAGAAATGCAAACCTGTAAAGCATGTAATGGACAAGGGCGAGTGCACGAAACGAGAAATTCTCCCCTCGGAGCATTCACCAGTGTACGCACCTGTAGCGTATGTAATGGGGCTGGTAAAATTCCAAAAGAACACTGTAAAACATGCGAGGGGAGAGGAGTACTCCGAAAAGAAGAGGAGATAAAAATTGCTATCCCTGCAGGAATTGATAGTGGAGAAATGATACGGATGAATGGAATGGGAGAAGCAGTTAAGGATGGAGTTCCTGGAGATTTGTATGTGAAAGTCTATGTTAAGCCCCATCCCGTTTTCAAAAAAGAGGGTACGCACCTGGTGATGCAATTGCCCGTTAAATTAACCGATGCACTTTTAGGCACCATGGTCTCAATTACCGCAATCGATGAGAGTGTTCTTGAAGTTAAAATTCCTCCCATGACGAAAACAGAAGAGGTTCTTCGTCTTCGTGGTAAAGGAGTCACCATACAGGGCATGACTGGAGACCTCCTCATTCATGTATCAACAACTCTTCCTAAGAAACTCTCAGGAAAGGCAAAAAGGGCAATTGAAGATCTCAAATCCGAAGGGCTTTAACTAAAGTGATAGTTATGGCTAATAAATCACCAATCGAAATCGCTGAAGATATAAATAATGATTTAGTAAAAAATCTTGAGAACAGAATCTCTGCAGTTTTACTCTACGGCTCTTCTCTTTATAAGAAAGAAAGCCCTCCTGATATTGATCTGCTTGTAATATTTAAAACGAGAGAAGATATTGAAGACTTAAAGAAGCTAAACGAAATTTGGCTTGCGCATAAATCTTATATTGATTTACAGGTTACGAATTTACAAGATATAAAAAGTTCTAGCTTTTCTCATGATTCTCATGGAGAATTTTTTGTTCGATGCTTGAAAAACGTTCCAAAAGTTCTGTATGGAACAAACCCGTTTCTTGATCTTAGTATGCCGTATACAAAACAAGTCTCAAGTCTTTTACAAAAAATGCAATACTACTTCTTCCAGGCAAAGAAAAGATTAGTTCATTATAAACACATTCCACTCTCAAAGAGCGAGATGTACCTTTTAAGAAAAAGATTACTTCATATTATAATTGATTTTAATATTGCATTCACTGGACAAATATTAGATAGAACAAATCTAAAAGAGATAGCTGATATCTTAAAGAAACTTGACATATCTTTAGCAACAAAATTTGATGCCTTTCTTTTCAAGAATGAATCTCTGGATATAGTTTCAATTCTTGAACTCTATATAAAAGTATACTTTACCTGTGTTGATATTCTTGAAACAAAACAAAATAAGAAATCTTTAAATCTAAACGGTTTACATATTGAAACAAGTAGTAGTATTGAAAAAAATAAACAGTGTTGCATTCTGGTTTCAGGAATTCCTTCAAATTTTAATGAAAACGAGATATCTTTGTTCTTAAATATTCATAAATTTGACACTCTTAGTTTCAGTTACAGGGGCACTGGCTTGAGTCATGACAAAAAAGATATTTCTGTTGTTTATGATTTTCTTGAAGTATATAAATTTGCAAAAAAACATTATGATGAGGTTATGGTGATAGGGAATAGTTTCGGAGCTTACTGTGTATTGCAAAATACAAAGATACTTAAAAATGAAAGAGTTATCTTAATTTCTCCAGTTTTTGATTTTAAATATGTTTCTAATATTTCAACACTACCTAGTTTTATTAAAAGTAACAAAAATGTCGAGTATAGATGGGATGAAAAAAGTTTTAATACATTCTTATTAAGAAAAATTGTATACCAAAAAGAAGATTTTGAGGGAAATAATATTACCGTAATACATGGCAGTCAAGACGATCAGATACCGATTAAATACATTCGTTCGATGTGTGAAAAATATAATATAATTCTAAATGAAATCGTTTCCCCTCATCTCAGTTTGAATAAATTATCTGCAAACCATATCCATGAACTATATAAACTACTGTAATTAGTGTCTTTATGGAGAAAGTTACAACCTCACTACCTTTGAATCCTAAACATCATGAAAAAATGGGATTCCTAACTTTTTTTCTTTTATTAGAAGAACTTGCAAAAAGATATGAAGTAGCAAGCTTTCCTATGTTAGATACAGGAGAGTCTGCGCAAGAAGATCAAAAAATTTTATTACAAAAATTGCAATTACTAGGTTTAGATTCAAAAAATCTTCATAATAAAGAAATCTTTACTCCGGAAATGGTGCAGGAAGTAATGATAGAACTTTATAAAAAGGGAATTATTACTATTGCCGAAAAAACAATTCATAGGTGTCATTGTGGAAAAATTCAATTTATTGAAGGATCTAAATTATCAGATTCAAAAAAATCTCTTCTCGACTCTAACGGACTATCAAAATGTTGTTCCAGTAGTATACATAAGACAACTGCTAGAGTGTTGCTAACAAAACCTTTAGATAAAATAACGACTCGAATCGTTTCATTCCCAGATTGGTTTATTAAAGAAATTCATTGGTTTGGCGAAAAATTTGATTTCCCTTTTTTAATTTCGAGAGTTACTCCACAGAAATACTCAGCCATAGTTGAAGGCGATCATTTTTATTTAGATGCTGATCATCTGTTTTATTTCTATTTATTATTCTATGCATATATGGAAAAAGAGTTAACTTCTGTAGTTGCAGGACCGTCAACTATTAAGCAATTAGCTTTTATGCTTCATTTCGGTCAGATGTTAAAACTAAGTTTACCAAAATCTGTATACTCCATTCCGAAAATAAATTATTCTAAGGAAACGAGAGAAACTTTTACAGAAATGGTGAAAAGGTATGGTCCTGTTCGAGTTAGAAATGCTCTATTATGGGCAAGCCTATCAAATAGAAAAGAAATAAATATTAATGAAGGTCATATAAAAGGATCAAATGAAGAAGTAATTATACCTGTAGTTGAAGATAAGAATTAGGGTGTTTTGTGGTCATTTAATGCTAGGTAATATATAGTTATACCTATGGAAAGCATAGACACTTCTATTCTTGAAATAGGTAGCTTGGCAACAAGTTTTGCGGGAGACGCATGGCTTTTTGGTGGAAACTTTTTAATCCTTATCGTTCTTACCATCATACTTTTATTTTTTGCTATGCGGGGTGGACGCTCTGCGCTTATTTCTCTCATTCTTTCTCTCTATGCAGGGTATGCGGTATATCTTGTCTTTCCGTATACACAAAGTATTGTAAACATCGCTGACGCGCGCATCGTTCAAGCATTTCTAAGTATAGTGTTATACAGCATAGCAACGATACCGTTCTATATATTCATAAAAAGGATAACGGGAGGAGGATTTGGAAGTTTAAGCGTTATTCAAAACTTCATACTCGCATTTTTAACTGCGGGATTTGTCATGGCACTCGCGTACCACGTGTTTGAGGTGAATAATATTTACTCTTTTCCAGATCCACTGAATCAACTTTTTGCCCCAAGCGGATACTTTTTCTATTGGTTTCTCGCACCCCTCATTGGCCTTTATTTTCTCGCGCATTAGAAATTTGAATCAAAATGAATTATGTGATATAATATTATAATGCTGAAAAGCATATCCACAGATATATTTAGAATATGTAGTCAAAAGAACCCTTTTGGATATATAAAAGATGTAATATCAAAGAGGGGAAATAATCCGTGGTCTTTATCAATTGATTCATCAATTAGAGAGTTAGAGAAACGGAAAAAAAATGAAAAATTAAAAGCAGAGGTTGAACAATATTTAAAGCATGATATTCCGGACCACTTTAAAAGTGGTTCTATTTTTTATTTGGCACGACATGTACCAACTCCAAACTTTGAAACATTAAGGTTTGCTGATATAAAAACTCCATCATACATACAAAAAGTCATAAGTATTGATAGTCATGACATTTTTGCTCCTAAGAATAATTTAAAAAAGAGTTTAGGTAAGATGCCTGTACACTATGAGAAAAGTAAAAAAGGGGAGGTGACTGTTGAATATAGAAATTACACTATTATAGATTTTAATACTTATGCAGGGAAAAGGTTTTGTGATGTTCAGACTGTATGGAAAGAACCTCTTATAGATTTTCATCTATCTTTGTGTGATACTTTTTTACCAACCACTATTTCAATATATGATGACTCTGCCTGGATTAATAGAAACTCAAGAGAAAATATTTTGGAACACTATAAAAAGTTTCTCGCTCTTTTTCTTGTCCACGGTATTCTTGCTGAAGATTTTCTTCGTACAGGATCTGAAAAAGATTTTACTGAAAATGTTTTTATTCCTGCATTTAGATTCATAAAGGAAAAATTTGGATTTGAACCTCTAATTACAGATCTCTTACCACATGACCCAGATTCTGAATACTGGAGTGGATATCCATACGCAATAGGGGAAGTTATTAAATCAAAGCTTAGATAATATATGCACTGGTTTCTTATTGCAATAATTGGTCCATTTTTATACGCAATTACGAATCATATTGACAAGGTTCTTCTTGAAAAATATTTCAAATCTAGCGGAGTTGGTACCCTTCTACTTTTCTCATCTATTCTTTCCATACTCGCACTACCTTTCATCTTCATATTTGAACCTAACTCACTAAACATTGCTCCGTTAAATGCCCTTATTTTAGGTTTCGTAGGATTACTAAATGTTCTTGTGCTTTGGTGCTATTTGATGGCGCTAAAAAATGAAGAAGCCTCCGTTGCGGTTGTTTTTTATCAGCTGGTTCCTGTATTTGGATATATTCTTGGTTTAATTATTCTTGATGAAACCCTATCGTTTTATCAAATCATAGCTATGGCGATTATTATTCTGGGAACTGCGATTGTCTCTTTTGAGGTAGATGCTGACAATAAATTTAAACTCCGTACCAATACGATATTTTTTATGACTTCCGCAGCATTTTTCTGGGGGCTAGAGTCAGTAATTTTTAAGGCAGTTGCAATTGAAGAAAATGTTCTAAGGTCTCTTTTTTGGGAACATCTAAGTTTGGCGTTTGTAGGTATTTTAATATTTATCTTCATTAAACGGTACCGTCATCATTTCATTAGTGCAATTAAAAATAATTCATTACCGATTCTTGGTCTCAATGTTGCAAACGAAGGTATATACATGCTGGGAAATGTTGCTTTTGCCTTTGCATACCTTCTTGCACCAGTAGCTCTCGTTCTTCTTACACAGTCGTATCAGCCATTATTTGTCTTTGCGATAGGAATATTCTTAACCATATTTTTTCCCAAAGTAGTGGTTGAAAAGATTGAGATTAAGCATCTTTGGCAAAAAATTATTGCAATAGCTATTACTGGTATTGGTACGTACATGCTTCTAGCAGTCTGATATGATACGTATATGGACGCAACAATATCAAGGTGGTTTTTTTATATAGTAATTTTTGTTGGATTACTGTATGTATCAGTGTATTCTTTCTATCGATTTTTTGTAGAAAAAAACTATATAGTAGAGTACGCAATTCCATGTAATACAAGCGAGCATTCTTGCTATGTTCGTTGCACGGAAGAAGATTGTAAAACCTATGCCCTCATGCGGAGAATCGCATCAGATATTTATGGAGTATGTGGAGCATCGATAGTAAATTGTTCATATGCGCAGTCATGTGATACCACAAAAAATTTATGTACTATTTCATACTGTGATAGCGTATTGAATGGAGAGATTACTTGTCTTAGAGATACTGGCAATGTTCAAGCAAACTCACTATGAGCTGTTATTTATTTGAAACTCCATTTTTAGGAATTTTTGTATCAGGGCTTGAGTTGGTGTACTACACTCATCTTCCTACACTTATCGTTAGTTTTACTATTGGACTCTTCATTTTCCTACACGGACAAAAGGTGTTAGCAAGTAAGATATTGCTTTGGTTAGTTGGCTTTTTTTCTTTGTGGGTATTTGCCAATCTTATATTGTGGACAAATATAAATAGTCAGATTCTATTATTTGCATGGAGTTTTATAGGACCTCTGTATGCCATTATTGCAATCTTCAGTATTTATTTTATATATACATTTCTTTACGAGAAAGATATTGGAGCTAAGGCAAAATTACTCTTTATCCTTCTTTTAGTTCCTGCATTTATTATTGCTCCCACTTCTCTTAATGTGGCAGGATTTGATATAACCGATTGTAATGCTTTTGATTTTGAAAGTATATGGTTTCAAATATATTATTTTGGACTTGGTGGAGTCGCAATACTCAGTATGGCTTTTCTGGGTTGGCAACGTTACAAAGATCCTTTAGCGAACAATAGGGCAGACATCATTCCGATGGTATTCAGTATGTTCGCCTTCATATTTCTATTCTTCTTTTTGGTTTTCGTGTCAGCACTTTTAGTTGAGTTAGAATTTTTTAAAAACTCAGATCTAGAAACGTATGGATTGTTCGGAATGACTATATTAATGGTCTACATCTCAAGCTTACTTACTAAAAAAAATATTTTTAAAATACATATTTCGACTTCTCATCTTGTGGTATATGGCCTAATTATATTAATTGGAGCTCAGTTTGCCTTTATAAGAAATGATGTGGGTCTTATATTAAATGCTTTTGCATTAATTCTTACTATTATTGCAGGACATATTCTTATAAGAAGCGTGAACAAAGAAACTCGTCAAAAAGAAGAACTTCAACGTATCACCAATGATTTACAAAAAGCAAATCAAAAACTCGTAGAACTTGATAAAACAAAAAACGAATTTCTCTCCATTGCGTCTCATCAGTTGCGTGCCCCAATTAGCGTCATCAGAGGATATGCGTCAAATATTCTTGATGGATCGTATGGCGCGGTTCCAAAGAAACTCAAAGAGCCTTTTGGCGTTATCGCTGAATCTGCCCGTACCATGGCTGCTGCGATTGAGGATTATCTTAACATTTCTCGAATTGAACAGGGGAGGATGAAGTATGAAAAAACAAGTTTTAACATTACACAGCTTGCGCAAGGCGCAGTTGAAGAGCTTGCTGTGGTTGCAAAAGCAAAAAAACTTTCTGTATTGTTTACCTCAGATATTCAATTATTGCAGGTATACGCTGATCAACCTAAAGTTAAACAAGTTCTATCTAATATAATTGATAATGCAATTAAATATACAAAAAAAGGATCAATAGATGTTCGAGTTGAAGAGCATGATGGTTTTGCAAGAGTAAGCGTTATTGATACGGGCGTGGGACTCTCAAAAGAAGCAATAACACACTTATTTCATAAATTTACCCGTGCGCGAGGTGCAAACGCGGTAAATACCACAGGTACAGGGTTAGGACTCTATGTCGCAAAACAACTCATTGAGGGACATGGGGGAAAGATATGGGTAGAATCTGAAGGAGAAGGAAAAGGATCATCCTTTATATTTGAAATTCCAGTTTCAAAATAACCTATACCCGAGCGATAAAGTATTCAAGTGCAACCTTTAACAAAAAGAAGTATCCAAAAGCCGCGACAAACGCAGGAACCCCAAACAATGGGATAATGATGAGTAAGATTCCAATAGAGAGGGACAGGAAATCAATTTTCATAGAATTATGATAGCATAAAACATATGGATTTGATTAAAGACCTTGAGGCGCGCGGACTCATAGAACATACGTCTGCACCGCTTGAAAAAATTTTTGAAAAGAAACGCACGGTTTATTTAGGCGTTGATCCTACTGCTGATTCAATGCAGGCAGGGAACTTGGTTCTCGTTATGTTGCTAAGACGACTTGCTGATGCGGGACACAAAATAATTCTTTTGGTTGGAGGAGGAACAGGGCTCATTGGTGATCCGAAAGAAAAAGGTGAGCGTGTGCTTTCAGACACAAAGATTGTAGAGGCAAACAAAAAAGCGATTAAAAAACAATTTGAAAAACTCATAGCAAAAAAGGTACCTCTCGTTGATAACGCTGAATGGCTCACTAAAGTTAAACTTATTGATTTTCTTCGTGACATAGGAAAACACTTCACCGTAAACGAACTTGTCAAAAGAGATATTATTAAAAGACGACTTGAAACACCTGACGAGAGTATTTCTTATACTGAGTTTGCATACTCTCTTTTACAAGGATATGACTTTCTTCTTCTCAACAGAACATATGGATGTGATTTGCAAATTGGCGGGTCTGATCAATGGGCGAATATTCTCTCAGGAGTTGAACTCATTCGTCGTAAAGACCAGAAAGAAGCATTCGCGCTTACCTGTCCTTTGGTTACCGATGCACAGGGCAAGAAGTTTGGAAAATCAGAAGGAAACGCGGTTTGGCTTGACGAAAAGAAAACCTCTCCTTTTGCTTTTTACCAATTCTTTTTGACCTTACCTGATGAAGGCATAGAAAAATTTCTTAAGATGTACACCTTTATGCCCGTTCTGGAAATAGATGCTCTTTTAGAACTCCACCGAAGAAATCCAGGAGAAAGACGAGCGCAAGAAACTCTTGCAAGAGAGGTGACCAGTTTTGTTCATGGAAGTAGCGCAGCAGAAACTGCGGGGACAGTAAGTCAGATACTTTTTGGAAGTAAATCTATAGATACCATAACAGAAAGAGAGAGGCAACTTCTTCTAAAAGAGGCGCCGAGCGTAGAAATATCGTACGAAGAGCTTGGAAAAATATCGATTGATGATATATTAATTACCGCAGAGCTTGCGTCTTCAAAAGGAGATGCAAGGCGACTCATAAACGCGGGCGGTGTTTCAATAAACGAAACCATGGTCTCAACTTCTGGACACATACTGACAGAGCGTGACTTTTCAAACAATATTGCACTGGTACGGAAAGGTAAACGCGAGATGCTCGTTCTTGTTTTGAAATAATACAGAAAATAGGGTAGTATTGAGAGATTGCGTCGGTGGTAGAGTGGTCAATTACAACAGACTGTAAATCTGTCGCCTCCGGGCTACGCAGGTTCGAATCCTGCCCGGCGCACCAATTATTCGCATACACTATGCTTATATCATAGTGTATGCGAATAGGTGTGCTATAATAATGTACATGTTGTCGGCGGTACTTTTTATTGTCGGGCTCTTTGTTTTAATTAAAGGAGCTGATTTTTTAGTTTCTGGAGCCTCTTCTTTTGCAAGACGGTTTGGTATTCCAACCATCGTTATTGGACTCACCGTTGTTGCTTTTGGTACTTCTGCTCCTGAACTTTCCGTGAGCGCTCTTGCTAGCTTAGAAGGGAATTCAAATCTTGCCATTGGAAATGTGCTCGGGAGTAATATTGCAAATATCTTTCTCATTTTAGGACTTTCTGCTCTCGTGTCTCCACTTATGGTGCAGAAAAACACGGCGTGGAAGGAAATACCATTTGCACTTCTTGCCCTTATTGCGCTTGCATTTATGGTACTTGATGGTACTCCTGTGACCGCTTTTGAGGGCGGGCTACTTCTCTTATTCTTTTCTATTTTTCTTTATTACACAGCAAGTATTGCATATTCTCAGAAAGATTCTCCTTCTGAAAGTCCTGTGGTGCCCATTCCTTTATATCAAAGTGTTCTCATGGCAGTCGGAGGACTTATTGCAGTGATTATCGGAGGCGATATGGTAGTTGATTCTGCAATTTTAATTGCAACCTCTTTTGGTATCAGCGAAACGGTAATTGCTCTTACTATTGTTGCAGTTGGCACCTCACTTCCAGAGCTCGCTACTTCAGTCGTTGCGGCGATGAAAAAAATGCCTGATATTGCGGTGGGAAACATTATAGGTTCAAATATTTTCAATGTGTTTTTTATATTAGGAATAAGCGCACTCATTAATCCGCTCACTTTTTCTCCTGTTCTTGTTCGCGATATTGGTGTTGCTATTTTTGCAACAGTCGTTTTATTTGTATGTATGTTTATTGGAAAGAAATTTGAAATACAAAGGTGGCAAGGAGGAGTGCTTCTTTCATGTTATGTTGCGTATATTATTCTTCTTCTGCTCACCACAGGAAATGTATAACGTATGAAAAAACAACGCCTCCTTACCGGACTTCAATCATCGGGTGTACTTCATATTGGAAACTATTTTGGAGCTTTAAAACCGTTTGCCGAAAGATATCAGGAGTACGAAAGTTTTCTTATGGTTGCTGACTATCACGCACTCACTTCATTAAAAGAGGGAGGTGTTGTTCGTCAAAATATTATTAACACAGTCAAAGATTATCTGGCGGTGGGAATTGACCCAAATAGGGGAACTCTTTTTAAACAGTCAGATATGCAAGAACATACTGAACTTGCGTGGATTTTAAATTGTCAGGTGACAGTTCCATTTTTAATGCAGGCACATTCATACAAAGATAAGGTGGCAAAGGGTCTTGAAGCAAACGCAGGACTTTTTACCTACCCCATGCTTATGGCAGCAGATATATTGCTTTACGATACCGATGTAGTACCTGTGGGGGAAGACCAGCGCCAGCACCTTGAGTATGCGCGTGAAGCGGCATCAAAATTTAATAACGCATATGGAGAAATCTTCAAAGAACCAAAAGAGCTCATTCTAGAGGGTGTTGGTATTGTCCCTGGCACGAACGGTCAAAAAATGAGTAAAAGCTACGGCAATACCATTCCGCTTTTTGGAACAAAAGATGAAATCGCAAAAGCAGTAATGAGTATTGTGACTGACTCAGAAAGAGAGCGTCCAGAGCACGTATACGCAATACATAAGCTTTTCAGAAACGAAGAAGAGCTTGGTACTATATATGATACAAACGCTGGAAAATATAAAGTACTAAAGGAAATGCTTATAGAAGATATTGATGTCTACCTTGCTCCCATGCGAGAAAAAAGAGAGAGTATTAGTGATGAATATGTTCGTATGGTTCTAAAAGATGGTGCGGACAAAGCACGAGTAATTGCTTCAGAAAAAATGAAAATTGTTCGTGAGCGAGTTGGCGTTACGATATAATTATTCTTGTATATGGAACGAACACTCATTAAAAATTTACACGCTAAGGTAGGGGAAGCGGTAAGCATCTCTGGATGGGTAGATGTAAGGCGCGACCAAGGAAAAATGGTATTTTTTGATTTTCGTGACCGTTCAGGAAAAGTCCAGGGAGTGGTACTTCCAAACAGCGAAGCTATGAGTACCGCAAAAGAGCTTAGAAAAGAATATGTGGTTAAAGTTTTCGGAATAATAAATAAAAGACCTGAAAAAAATATACAAAGTGAGGTACAAAATGGAAATATAGAACTTGAAATTAGCGGTATTGAAATTCTTGCTCAGGCAGAAGAGCTTCCTTTTGACATGTCGCTTGACGGATTTAATTTAGATTTAGTAAACCAACTTGACCATCGAGCACTTACACTACGTCATCCACGCCTTCGTGCAATTTTTAAAGTACAAGCAGTGGTGATTGATTCGTTTCGTGAGTTTATGAAAAGTAAGGATTTCTTTGAATTTCAAGCACCTTCAATAGTACCTGCTATTGCAGAAGGGGGTGCGGAAGTATTTGAGGTAAATTATTTTGATAAAAAAGCATATCTCTCACAATCTCCTCAACTCTACAAACAAATAGCAATGACTGCGTTTGAACGAGTTTTCTCTGTAAATAAAATCTTTAGGGCGGAACCGTCTGCAACAACTCGACACCTTACAGAAGTTGTTTCCCTTGATGCTGAGATGGGATTCATAGAATCATGGACTGATGTTAAGGATATGATAGAGGAAACCGTACGATTCATTTTGAAAAATGTTGCGGAACAATGCAAAGAAGAAATAGCGCTTCTGAAAACAACGCTTCCTGTAATGATTGAGAAAACACCCACCCTTTCTCTTACTGATGCGCAGAATAGAATTTATGAGAAAACAGGTCGAGATTCTCGCGGTGAAAAGGATCTTTCATCTCAAGATGAAGTTGATATATGCAACATTATCAAGGAAGAAACTGGATCTGATTTTGTATTTGTGTATGGTTTTCCAACTCGCGCAAAACCTTTTTACGTATACCCTAACCCAGAAAATCCAGAATTTAACGAAGGGGTAGACTTGCTTGGTCGAGGACGTGAATGGCTTTCAGGCGGAAGACGCATTAATAATTATGATCAACTTCTTACCCATGTAAAAGAGTGGGGAATGAGCCCTGAAAGTATCGCGCTTTTCCTTGAGGCGTTTCGGTATGGAGTTCCCCCTGAAGGAGGGTTTGCGTTTGGTGCAGAACGCATCACCATGCAAATTTTAAATCTAGAAAACATTAGAGAAGCATGTATGTTTCCTCGCGACATGAATAGAATTGACACTTCTTTAACAAAACATAATGCAAGCAACTAATTCAAAAAGCGTGAGTTCTGCATTCACCATAGCAACCTCCGTATATGAGGGTCCGCTTGGAGTATTACTTGATTTAATTGAAGGAAGAAAGCTTCTTATTAATGAAATCTCACTTGCCTCTATCGCTGAAGAATTTATTGCTTTTACAAAGAAAAAAGACACTCTCCCCATTGATGAAATTGCTGAATTTTTACGCATCGCATCGACTCTTCTTCTCATCAAATCAAAATCACTCTTACCGGCACTAGAGCTTACGGAAGAAGAGGAGAGTGATGTTGAGGATTTGAAACGCAGGCTAGAGCTCCATCAGCACGCGCGCGAAGCCGCGCGTGCTCTTTCTGTTTTGTTTGGCAAACAGGTATCTATACAAAGAGAAGCTAAGTCTCCTACGATATTTTTTAGCCCAGGCAGTGATTTCACTATTGAAGCAATTACAAAGAACGTAAAAGAAGTACTGAATCGTACTGAAGAGGCAAAGAAGCCGCTTCCTGAAACCAGTGTTCAAAAAGTAATGACTCTTGAAGAGACGATGGACAAGCTTTCTTTACGAGTTCAGTCTGCACTTACATTGTCTTTCTTTCAATTTTCTGGAGAAGCAAAGGAGCGTGTTGAGAAGATCGTTTCTTTTTTAGCCCTGCTTGAGCTTATAAAACAGGGTCTTGTGGACGTGCATCAGCATGAACATTTTGCTGATATCAGGATTACTCATACGCATGTGAGTACTCCTCGATATGAGGTATAATCATTCACAGTATGGCAAGAACGCTTTCAGCTCAAATTGAGGCTATTTTATTTACCGCCGGAGGCCCAGTCTCAAGAAAGATAATAGAAAAGAGGCTCCAAGTTGCAAAAGAAAACATTGATGATGCATTAAATGCTCTTAAAATCTCGCTTGAAGGACGCGGTCTCGCTCTCCTTGAAGAGGGTGATATGATAGAACTTCGTTCATCTCCTGCCGTATTTGATGCACTTCAGTCTTTTAGTACACAAGAATTTCAAGACGAAATAGGGAAGGCAAGCCTTGAAACACTTGCCATCATTTTATACGCAGGGAGCATTACAAAAGGTGACGTGGAATATATAAGAGGAGTAAATTCTCAAACCGCACTAAGAACATTACTCTTACGAGGACTTATTGAAAGAAAAGAAGGTTTGGATAAAAGAAAATCTGAATATCAGGCAACTACAGAAGCGCTTGCGCATCTTGGTGTATCTTCTTCTCATGCCCTTCCTCACTATGAGGAGTTTAGAAACGCATTAATACGAGTACGAGATGTTCAATCAAAAGAACCGCATACACAAAAAGAAGAAGAATTATGGACGACCTAAAAGTGAAAATTGAATCTCATAAAAAATGGCGATTGGCGATATACACGCTTATTGGCATAACCTTTTTTGGATCCGTGTGGTACGTATACGCGTTTGATTATTTTAAAATTTCACAACCCATTACTAAAAATGAAGAGCTGGTCTTACCTGAAACACCTCGTTTTGTGTTTGACAAAATCCCTCTTGAAGCAAGGTCGGCTATTGTGTACGACCTTTCAAACGGAACGATACTTTTTGAAAAAAACAGTGAACTAAAACTTCCCCTTGCGTCTTTAACAAAACTTATAAGCACAGGCGCAGCGCTAAACACTCTTTCTCCTGAAGACGAAGTACGCATTACCCAATACGCACTTGCTTCTGAAGGAGATTCTGGCTTTTTAATGAGTGAGACTTTTGAAGCAAAAGAACTAGCAAAAGCAAGCATTGTCGCATCTTCAAATGACGCAATTACCGCTCTCGTTGAATCAGCAGCAGAACGCGAAGGACAAAAAGATGCTCAATCATACCTCCAAGCGAGCGTTGCCGCACTCTTTCTTAATCAAACCCTTGTTCATAATAGTACTGGATTAGACGAAACTATTAACGAAGCAGGTGCGTACGGTACAGCACGTGACATGGCACTGCTTGCGGGAACATTTATTAAAGAGCATCCTGATATTGCGTATGCATCAACTAAAGAACACGTGACTATTTCATCAAATGAAGGTAACGTTCGTACATTTAAAAATACCCATAAAGATATAGAAAAATACCCAGGAGTCCTTCTTTCAAAAACTGGATTTACTGATCTTGCAGGAGGAAACCTTCTTATGGTTTTTGATCTCGCTATCAATCATCCAATCGCTATTGTGGTTCTCGGCTCAACGCAGGAGGGGAGATTTACTGACGTAGATATGTTATATAAAAGAGTAAGAAATGCATACACCCCATGATTGATTCTTTCTATATTCTAGATACCGCACGCGTACTCGTTCCTTTTATTATTGCCTTTTTTGTTGGAATTTTTTCAGCACCCCTATTAACTCACTATTTATACAAATATAAAGCATGGAAAAAAGTGGCAGGAAGAAAAGCGCTTGATGGGAATGAAGCAACTGAGTTCGCAAAACTTCGGGCGACGGGAGAAACTCGTGCGGGCACAGAAACAAAGACTCCTCGAATGGGTGGAATTTTAATTTGGGGATCAGTTCTTATTACCGCGTTTGGATGTATGCTCCTTGGGGTATTTTTTGGTGGCATATTTTCTAGTCTTGATTTTGTGAATCGGGGACAAACATGGCTTCCTCTTGCCGCACTTATGTTTGGTGCGATTCTTGGTCTTATAAATGACATTGGAGATATTGTCACCAGAGAAGGATTTGGACTTTCAAGACGGGTTCGTCTTTTACTTATAGCTATTGCGTCTGCGGGAGCTGCGTGGTGGTTTTACGATAGACTAGGAGTGTCTTCTGTGGGTATTCCATTTTCGAACCCATTTGAGCTTGGTATATTTTTCATTCCGTTCTTTATATTGGTAACGCTTGCCGTGTATTCTTCCGGAGTTATTGATGGAATTGACGGACTTGCGGGCGGAGTATTTGGAATTATTTTCGCCATATACGCAGGAATTGCGTTCTCACAAGAACAAATCGCACTTGCGGCATTTTCCGCTTCTGTCTCTGGTGCTATATTTGCCTTTCTTTGGTTCAATATTCCTCCGGCACGTTTTTGGATGACTGAGACAGGATCTATGGCGCTTACCTTAACCCTTGTGGTAACGGCGTTTTCGGCGGATGTACTTGGAGAGGGGATTGGGGTTTCCCTGCTTCCTATTATTGCATTTCCACTTCTTGCAACTCTTGCCTCAGTACTTATTCAAGTCTTTTCAAAACGAATTTTTAAGAAAAAATTCTTTAGAATCGCTCCCGTTCACCACCATTTTGAAGCTATTGGATGGCCATCATATAAAGTGACCATGCGCTATTGGATTATCACCATTCTGACCGGTATGCTTGGGCTCATTATCGCACTTATGCAATAATGCATACATGCGCCATTTCTTTTCTTCTCTCATCTCAGACAAAATTCTTGGACTTATTGTTTTAGCGCTTATTGTGCTCGGACTATTTGTATTCGTTTCTGCAAGTTTTGGCCTTGTAGCAAGAGGAGACGGGTTTCCTTGGAGACATTTTATAAGCCAAATAGTCACCGGTCTTATTCCTGGACTCCTCTTACTTATCTTACTTCGCTACAGTCCCCTCAAGTGGATTATGCGCGCAAGCATCCCTTTGTATATATGTTCTATAGCTTTAACCCTCTTAGTTTTTGTACCTGGTATTGGTGCCGAGTTTAACGGAGCAAGGCGATGGATTGATATTGGCATTGTAACAATTCAACCCGGAGAACTACTAAAGTTAAGTACTGTTTTAATGCTTGCGGCGTTTTTATCATACGCAAAAGATACTATTGCTTCATTTAAATCAGGTCTTGTCCCATTTCTTATTATTCTTGGTATTCCTGTCTTTATTCTACTTCTTCAACCAAACACTTCTACTGCACTCATTATTTCTTTTACTAGTCTTATTTTATATGCAGTAGCAGGAGGGAAAATGAGAGATTTTTTTATTATGTTTATTATAGGAGTAGTGGTGTTTGGGGGAATTGTATATACGCGACCATACGTTCTTGATCGAGTACAGACATTTATAAATCCCAGTGCTGATCCGCAAGGTGAAGGATATCAAATCCAACAATCACTTATCGCGATTGGTTCTGGAGGACTTTTAGGTGAAGGATATGGACAGAGTTCTCAAAAATTTAACTATCTCCCTGAACCAGTAGGGGACTCTATTTTTGCTGTATACGCTGAGGAATTTGGATTTATAGGCAGTCTCATTCTCCTCGCCCTTTTTCTTGGTCTTTTAAGCCGAGGATTATATATTGCAAGTGAAGCCAGAAATACATATAGTACCTACGCTGCAACGGGTATAGCGGTCACCATTGTGATAGCCGCACTCATGAATATCTCAGCCATGGTCGGTCTTTTTCCCCTCACTGGTTTACCGCTTCCATTTCTTTCACATGGAGGAACGGCGCTTCTTGTGGCACTTGCTTCAGTAGGTATTCTGTTAAACATAGCACACCACAGTGCGAGGAAAAAAGTGTGATAGAATAAGGCTTAAATGAAAATAGTTTTTACCGGCGGGGGAACAGGAGGGCATTTCTATCCCCTTATCGCAATTGCCGAAAGCGTTCGTGTTATGGCACGCGAAAGCCAGCTTATCGCACCTCGATTTTTTTATCTCGCCCCTTCCGCATTTGATGAAGATGCTCTCTTTGAAAATGAAATTGTTTTTATAAAAACATCAGCAGGGAAGATGCGGAGATATTTTTCTCTTCTTAATGTTTCTGATCTCTTTAAAACATTTTTCGGCTTTATACAAGCATGCGTCACCCTCCTTCGCATATACCCTGATGTAATTGTTTCAAAAGGTGGATATGCAAGCGTGCCTGTAGTCCTTGCAGGAGCCCTCCTTCGTATTCCCATACTCATTCACGAATCAGATATTCACCCAGGAAGAGCAAACACGTTTGCATCGAAATTTGCATATAAAATTGCCGTCACCTTTCCACAAACCGCATCTGATTTTGGTTCAAAAAATGCACATAAAATTGCACTCACCGGGGTTCCTATTCGTCATGCAATTGCTCTAAAAGAAACTCATGGAGCAAAAGAACTCCTTTCTCTTGACACTTCGGTAAAGACAATTCTTATACTCGGTGGATCAAGTGGATCTCAAAAAATAAATGATGCCATGCTTGGAGCCCTTCCCGAACTTGTGCCTTTTGCAAATATCATTCATCAAACAGGCAGAGATTCTTTTACTAAAGTGAAGGCACTTGCTGAAGTTATCCTTGAAAAGAATACCGATCTTGAAAAATCTCGGTATCACCCTCTTGCGTATTTAAACGTGCTTTCAATGAGACGGGCGGCGGGCGCTGCAGATCTTGTTATATCTCGAGCAGGTATGACCGCGATTACAGAAATCGCGCTCTGGAACATCCCTTCAATAATCGTTCCTATTCCTGAATCAATTAGTCATGACCAAAAAACAAATGCTTATTACTATGCGCAGACGGGTGCTGCGCTTGTGATTGAAGAACACAACCTCACTCCTCACATTCTTGCCTCAGAAATAAAAAGGTTACTTACCAATGACCCGCTCTTGCGTGACATGGCAGAAAAATCAACCCTTTTTGCAAAAGAAAATGCTGCTGATATTATTGCTGAAGAAATTATTCGCATAACGCTCTCCCATGAAGAGGAAGCATCTCGATAATATGAAAGTAGTCACTCGCATAGCGCCTTCGCCAACAGGAATCATGCATATCGGAACGGTACGTACGGCTCTATTTAACTATCTTTTTGCGAAAAAGCATGGGGGTACCTACTTCGTTAGAATTGAGGATACGGACAAAGAGCGGAATCGTTCTGAGTGGATTGATGCTATCTGGCGTGATTTTGAATGGATAGGATTACGTCCCGACAAACGCTATATTCAATCTGAACATAACGCGGAACATCAGACTCTTCTTCAAAAAATTATAGAAAGCGGAAACGCCTATATTTCAAAAGAAGAAGCAAAAGATGGATCGGGTAGGGAAGTTGCGGTTGTGCGCTTAAGAAATAAAGGTGAAAAAGTCACCTTCAATGATTTAGTGCGAGGGGAGGTTACGTTTGATACTACTGAACTCGGCGACTTTGTAATTGCTCGAGCTATTGATGATCCTTTGTATCATTTTGCAGTTGTGGTAGATGATTTCAACGCAGAGGTGACTCACGTTATTCGTGCTGAAGAACACCTTTCAAACACTCCAAGACAAATACTCATACAAGAAGCACTTGGATTTCCTCGCCCACAGTATGCACACATTCCACTTATCCTTGCGCAAGATAAAACGAAACTCTCCAAAAGAAAGCATGGTGACTCAGTCTCTCTTGAACATTATCGTAATGAGGGATTTCTACCTCAAGCAATCATAAACTATTTGGCGCTTCTTGGATGGAATCCCGGAGATGAAAGGGAAGACTTTTCACTTGAAGAACTTATTGCCGAGTTTGACCTTTCTCGCGTCCAGAAAAGTGGCGCCATGCTTGACACTGAGAAGTTTAAATCAGTTAACCAACGTTGGATGCGTAAACTTTCTGATGAAGCATATGTTTCTTATGGAGAACTTGAGAAAGTAATAAACCACCCGCATAAACGAGAAATTATTACTCTTTTAAAAGAACGTTCCCAAACATTTTCTGAAGCAAAAACATTACTCCGAGGAGAACTTGCCTGCCTTTTTGAAAGGCCTCATCTTGATAAAGATGGCCTTGTTTCAAAAGAGCAACATGGCGTGATTTCCGTAAAAAATGCTCTAGAAAGTAGCTTAAATCTTCTTAAAGAAATTTCTAAAGATGCCTCCATTGACGCAATTAAGAGTGCTTTAATGACCCTTGCTGATTCTGAGGAAGAAAAAGGGAAAGGGGGGAGGGGAGCCGTGCTCTGGCCTTTACGATATGCACTTTCGGGCCAGCCAAGGTCTCCAGATCCGTTTACTCTTATTTTTATCCTAGGCACTGAAGAGTCTTGTTTTCGTATCCAACAAGCAATTGATATACTATAAGCGCATGATGTCTTTTTGTTCCCGTATTTTTTTATTTCTTTTTTTAAGCATAGTATGTCTTTATCCCGTATCGCTTTTTGCACAAACTGTAAGCGAACTTGAAGCGCAAATACAGGCACACAACGAAAAAATAAGGCAGATTGACCGAGAAATTGCAGAGTATCAACGACAGCTCAATGTTATTGGAAGCGAAAAACAAACCTTGCAGAACGCAATACGCACACTTGACATTTCTCGTTCTCAAACTCAATCACAAATTAATGGTATACAGCAAAAAATCAGTGCAGCAAACTTACGACTTCGCGAACTCTCTTACGAAATTGGAGATACAGAAAAAAGTATTTCTCTTTCTCGAGAATCTCTTGCAAAAACGATTCGAGCTCAGGCAAAGTCTGATGATCTGACTCTTATAGAAATGGTTTTTGGGTCCGAAGATTTGGGGGAGGCGTGGAAATCAATAGACGCTCTTCAGGTCTTGGGAAATGCTCTCAGAGAGCACACACAAACATTGACCTCGGTAAAACAAACACTTGATTCACAGCATAAAGATGTTGATGAGACAAAACAAGAACTCGTTGCACACAGTAATAACTTAGGAGCACAAAAAAAAGCGCTTGACATTAATAAACAGTCAAAACAAACACTGCTAAAAGATACGCAAAACCAAGAGAGTGCATACCAAAGACTCATTGAGCAAAAAAAGGCAGAACAGGCGGCATTTGAGTCAGCGATTTTTGAACTTTCTTCAAGAATTCAGTTTGCAATAGATCCAACAAAAATTCCTGCTTCAGGAAGTGGGGTGTTAGAGTGGCCTCTTGATTCTGTCTTCATCACCCAACAATTTGGAAAAACAGCTTCATCAGGAAGACTATATGCGTCAGGTACTCATAACGGAGTAGATTTTAGAGCTTCTATTGGAACCCCTGTGAAAGCATCTCTTTCTGGAACTGTTTCGTACGTAAACCACGGCTCAGCACCAAACTGTCAATATGGAAAATGGGTACTGATTACTCACGGGAACGGTCTTGCAACACTTTATGCACACTTGTCATCTATAGCGGTAAAAGCAGGGGAGTCAGTTGTCACTGGACAGGTTATAGGAAATTCAGGTATGACAGGATACGCAACAGGGCCACACCTCCATCTCACGGTTTTTCTTTCAGAAGCAGTACAGTATTCACAATTTACCTGTAGGAGCGGAGCGGTTGTGACCATTCCGGTAGCACCTGTTAACGCATACTTGAATCCACTTGCATATTTATAGAAATGTGATGTAATACTAATATACACAGTACGGTATTCTTTACCTTATTGAAAAAAACTAATGCTATAATTTTTTCATGGTCAATCTAATTATCTGGATTATTGTTGGACTTCTAGCGCTTTCGTTTTTCGGCATTTCTCTTCGTGGTCTTATTGAATCTCCAACTAATCAAGACAATGTAAATTTCTTATCTGATATTCTTACTGTTGGTTTTAATATTATTGGAACTTGGTTTTCAGGGATTGTAGAGTCAGTAAAGAGTGTTTTGCCAAAGTAATTAAGGAGAATAAACCTAGAGGTGCCTTAGTAATTTGATATTTATATACCTTATTATTTTTTATATATAACTTCGCAAAAGATATATTGTGCGAAGTATAAATATTATAAAGATAAAGACAATTATTAAAATACCCTTTTCTTTTAATGCAATGGATCGGTAATTCGAATCTTTGAGAAGTTTTTACCTCTTAGCCCGTTAAGATGAAGAGAAGTCCATCTATATTTGGTTTTTTGAAGCTGAGACAGTGAAAGAATAGATTCTATAAAGCTGTCGCCCCGTTTTTCAAGCGCACCTACTCCTACCCAAAAACGCACAATAGATGTTTTTGTACTACCAATAGGTATAACGTTCGGTTCAAAAAAAACTGTAAACGCCACTATGTTTTCTTTAGTGTATGAAGGTCGGACTCGACTTTGCTGTTCCTGAAGGTTGTAGTAAGCATAGTGCATCAAATCTACCTTCTCGCGCCATAATGGATCCTTAGCCTGTTCGGAAGTTAGTTTTACATTCATCTCAATAGAGCGTATAGCAGTATCAGTTAGCGGTTGAGGATTTGTAGCTCGGATTTTGTTTAATTTTTCCATCTCTATAGTGAGACCGTTTTCAAAGACCTCACTACTTTCATACTGTGATCTCTCAAGAAAGATTTCGAAACTTAAGTTAGAGGGTTGCCATGGCTTGATAAATTCTAACAGTTCAGAAAAGCTTAGCTGATAGGCATCTAATTCACCTTGAGGTATGTTGTTCATTTTTGCTATCACCACCTCGTCAACCCAAAAAGTAAATTCAACTCCCCTTTCATAGAGAGCACAGATTGGTTTGAGCCAACGAATAATATACATAAGAGTAAAAAGTTCAGCCCAATCTACTTCTGGATTTTCATCAAGACGCCATAGTTTATAGCCACCAAAAGGCCATGAAATTTTTATGGGTTCATTATTTTCTATGTTTTTCGTTATTGCGGCCTTAATGATTCCTTGATTTTTTTCAGGGACTGCAAACTTTCTAAACTTCTTTGACATAAGAGCTGAAAAAATTGCGGATGCCAGCTCACTATTATTTTTTGGTTTTATGCCTAAAAGTAGCGGCTCTTTAAGCTTTTCAAGTTGCAAATTAATATATTGAGTTGCGTCCATAGAGATGCGGGCAGGATTTGAACCTACGTCTCTTACCTTGCGGGTAAGCGCCTGAACCATCTCGGCGACCGCATCATAATAAATTATACACTATTTAGCTAGCATTTTACATTTGAAATAATGTACTCGTATGCAGAATTAATATCATCAAAAACAACAAACAGGTTCATATCGGCTTCATCTATTGCCTTAAGCTCGTCAAACATCTTCTCTTTCATAAACTGAATGAGCGGATTCCAATATGCGCTTCCATAGAGTACAATCGGTATTTTTCGTATCTTTTGTGTTTGTACGAGCGTAAGAATCTCGAAAAATTCATCCATTGTTCCAAACCCTCCAGGAAAGAAAATGTACACCTCCGAGGCAAATGAGAGCATAGTTTTTCTCACAAAAAAATGATCGAAAATCATTTGGTCGGTAAGGTATTCATTGAAAGACTGAGACATTGGGAGTCGAATGTTTAATCCTATGGACGCCCCTTGTGCATTATGCGCACCGCGATTTGCCGCTGCCATGATACCGCTTGATCCTCCGGTAATAATGGCAAAGCCTTTTTTAGAAAGTTTCTCTGAGAGTGCGGTTGCCGCAAGAGAAATTTCTGAACTGAGATCATGTCGAGTTCCTCCAAATACCGTGACTGCGGTAGTGTATTTCCTTAGAAGATCAAACCCTTCAACAAACTCAGACATTATCCTGAAAATACGCCATGACTCAATTTGCTTAGGTTTACATACCAGTGGCTCTGGTAGAGAGGGCACACTTCCCTTCCCTTCTTCAAGCATTAAAGAAAGCGTGCCTGCCATTTGCTCGTGATCTTCTTTTTTGTTTACGGTGTTTTCATCCATGGTATGGGGTGTTCAATAAATTGTTCAAGTAATATTTTATCATACGCAAGCCGAGAAATCACTTCTGCGTGCCAAAGCGCGCCCGTAAGCGCGTTATGCGGACTTGGCTCATCAGGAATACCACAGTAATTTTGAATTACTCCCGAAGAAATAGCGGAGTGGTGCTTATGGAGCGTGAGCGGAAGACCTCTTTTCCGCATGTGAAGCCACGCAAGGGAGTGCACATCAATACTTCTTCTTGCAAATGGAAAATGTAGGTTTCCTCGCTCACACCCGGCGCGTACAAACTCATAATCAAAAGCAACATTTTGCGCCGCAAAAGTCCAATCAGGGACCGTTTCTGTTGCCCATGCAATAAAGTTTTTCAAAAGTTCGGTTTCTGTTTTCTTATGTTCGTCCCATACCATCTCTTGAGTAAATCCATTTACCATAAGCGCTTCTTCTTCGATGTGAGCTTCAGGAAATGCCCTGCATTCATCGTAAAACTGATTACGAGGACTATCAAAGTCAACCGCACCAAGCGAAAGTATGGAATGTTTTTCAGGGTTAGTACCCGTAGTTTCTACATCAATACAAATCATAGACCAGGACAGTTTGCCGCAGGAGTAAGACCAGCTGCCTCCGCGTCTTCGCGGGTCTTAAACCAAACCCTATTTTCAGGTTTTATCCTCCCTGCCCCACTACAGTTTGGAAGGTAGTAGCGGGTACCATTTTTTGACGCAAGAAACTGTGCTCCTTCCGGTTTTTGTAGAGCTATTTTCTTTATCTCAGAGGGGATGTTTTCTACTATTTCATGCTCCTCACCTTTCCCTTGGATACTCCGAGCAACGCTTGCCGTTTGAGCATTATAAGAGATCCTAACTTCATTTTTATTGCCTGTTTGTATTTCCTTTCCGACAAGAATACCGGTTCCAAAACTGCTACATATAAGACATAAAGAAAGAACGAGAAAGAGTGTTTCTTTTGAGATATTTGAGGAAAACACCTTGATTTTCTCGCCTATCTTTGCTATACTTGCTTTCATATCATTAGTATAGCATTCTATGGCATCAACCAAAGCTGGCGGCACAAGTAAAAACTTACGTACATCAAATCCTAAATATCTAGGCGTGAAGCTTTCAGATGGAGATAAGGCACGTCCTGGTATGGTAATTGTCCGACAACGAGGAACTAAAATCAGTGCAGGAAAAAATGTCCGCGTGGGCAAAGACCACACTCTCTACGCCTCTACCGCAGGTACTGTTTCTTTTCGATCAAAAAGAAAGACACATTTTGACGGAAGCATTTCTCGCCAAAAAGTAGTTGACGTTCTTGCCTAAAGAGTGTAGTATTTTATTTATCCTTCTTATCAGGACATTCCTTAGGTACCAACCTAACAACTGGTAATCCCAAAGAACCACAAAGCGACCAGGGAAGATCCCCTTCCTGTCCAGGAAACACTCGTTCTTTTCTTAAAATTCCAGTATCATCTCTAAAATGAGTACAGTCTAGACACTGACCAAGTGTTCTAAAAGATTCCCTCCTCTCTTCGACAAGTCTTAACAAGCCCTCGTTATTCATGGTACTCTCTATATCTCTTTTCTGCTACTCTGCTTCAACTGATATTGAAATTTTTCCAAATGCTTCGTGATAAGAAACAGGAACATCAAACACGCCAATTTCTTTAATGGGTTTTTCTAAACTAATCGCGTCTTCAGGAAGTCCTGCTTTTTCTGCAATCTCACGCGCGTCTACTGCATCATAGAGGTGCCCTTTTTCGTTTGCTTTCTTCACGAAAACGATTTTTTCTTCAGCGAGCGCTGAAAGGCGTTCAAGGACTAGTTTCTGATCCAGGTCTTTTTTATCGGCAGTTTGTTTTTTAATTCGTTCTGCCTGTTTTAAAGCGGCGGGCGTTGCAAGAACAGCCATTTTTCTTGGAATAAGCATGTTAAGCGCATGTCCGTCAGCAACCTCAACCACGCTGCCAGCGTGCCCTATGTGCTTTACGCTTTTAAGCATTACTACTTTCATATATCTACCATTATATCAGATTTCGGCTAATTTGCAAAAACACCATCCTTTATTATTTTCCTGTCTTAAGGTATTGAATTGCCCTTTCTTTTTGGGTGTCTATACCTTTTTCTACATCTTCTTTAGTTTTCTCAACGGTTATGTCGGGAGTAAGTCCACCATCTGAAATTGACTGCTCAAGAGGGGTGAGCCAACGTGCAATAGTTATCTTTAAAGACCCTCCTGCAACATCAATCAACTCTTGTACAGACCCTTTTCCGAATGACTGTTCTCCAATTATTTTTGCTATTTGATAGTCTTGAAGTGCACCCGCAAGAATCTCAGAGGCAGAAGCTGAGCCTTGGTTAATGAGAATGGCAGTTCTCGTTCCCTGAGGAACTCCGCCCGTTCCTTTGCTTCTATGAAGCACCCGCTCTTCGTTTCCTCCATAATCTTCTATAACAACTACCTCACCTTTTGGAATAAAGTGGCTTGCAAGTAGCACCGCTGAATCAAGGTATCCACCAGGATTTCCGCGCAAATCAATAAGCAGATTTTTTGATCCTGTTCCCCGAAAATCTGCAAGTGCGCGAGTAAAAGCTCTATCCGCCTGAGCGGCAAAGGTATACATTGAAATTACAAACACATCATTTTCTCTATCGTATGTCCATTCAATAGTGGGTACTCGAACAGTGTCTCGTACCACGGAAATATCTTCTGTTTTTCCATCCCTATACATTTTAAGTACCACGGCTGTCCCCTTCTCTCCTCGAATGCGCTGTACTGCAACATCCACAGAAACACCTTCGGTCGGCACCCCATCAATAGCAACAATTACATCTCCTGTCTTAATGCCTGCACGCTCAGCAGGGGTATCTTTAAGAGGAGCGATGACCGTGAGGGCATTGTTTCTAATCCCTATTTCCATACCCACTCCACTAAAACTACCCGAGATATCTTCTCTAAATGTTTTTGCTTCTTGAGGTCTTAAAAAGACAGTATATGGATCACCATAGGATTCTGCTAATCCTTCAATTGCTCCCCATATTTTTTCTTTATCCGTGGGCTCAGTACTTGTAGCGCGAATGCCCACATGCTTACCTTCAAGCGTATTCCAAACGCGCCAAAAATCATCAAGTTTAACATTTGCATCAGGAGTTGCATCAAGTCCTGAAAACGCACTTGCAACTGTATTTCCATGAGCGCTTGCACCAATTGAGATTCCTCCAATAAAAGAAACGGTAGCAACGAGTGCAAATAAAACCGCAATACGCACTACTCCTCCGCCCATAAAAAACGCGTTCAATTTTTTGAGAAAAGGCTTCATATGCGCTACACTATACCATATCTTTTATGCAAGACACTTCCATAAGAAAAAAAATACCCCTCATTTTTTTCAACTCTCTCACGAAAAAAAAAGAGGCTTTTAGCCCTGTTATTAAGGGCAAAAAGGTTCTGATGTATACCTGCGGACCGACTGTATATGGCCCTGTTCATATTGGAAACCTGCGCGGTTTTGTTTTTCATGATGTGCTTGCGCGTACTCTTGCTCTTTTTGGATTTCGTCCAGACAGAATTATAAACATCACCGATGTTGGTCATTTGGTTGCAGACGCGGATTCAGGAGAAGACAAAATGAGCGTAGGCGCAAAGAGAGAAAACAAAAGCCCTGAGGAAATAGCAAAAAAATATACCGATCTATTTCTACGCGACATCTCACTCCTAAACCTTAATCTCAATACTATTCGCTTTCCTCGTGCAAGCGCGTACATTAAAGAACAGATCGCGCACATTACACTTCTTGAAAAAAAAGGTTTTACCTATACCACGGAGCATGGAGTCTATTTTGACATCTCAAAGTATAAAGACTATGGAGAACTTGGAAACATTAGAGATTCTTTACTTAAGGTCGGAGCACGAGTTTCCCCTTCTCTAGAAAAAAGAAATCCTGAGGACTTCGCCCTTTGGAGGTTTGCAAAACCGAACGACCTCCAACAATGGGATTCTCCATGGGGCAAAGGGAACCCTGGCTGGCATATTGAATGTTCGGCAATGATACACGCGTTGCTTGGAAAAACAATTGATATTCATACTGGGGGAGAGGATCTTGCGCACACTCATCACAATAACGAAATTGCACAATCGTCATGCGCTCACGACGGAATTCCTCTTGCGCGATTTTTTATGCATGGAGCATTTCTTTCTGTAGGTGGAGAGAAGATATCAAAATCACTCGGAAATGACATTACGCTTGAGAAAATTATGGGGGAAGGATTTCACCCACTTGCACTTCGGTTACTCTTTCTTCAGGCACATTATCGCGCGCCCCTTGCATTTACTTTTGAAGCACTCTCGGCAGCTCAATCTGCGCTCACACGTCTCTGGCGAGAAAGCGTTTTAATAAAAAGACAGAGTTTTGGAATTCGTTTCAAAAGTGATTTGCGGGAAAAAATAATGCGTTCCCTTGCGGATGATCTGAGTACTCCCGAAGCCCTTGCCACACTCTTTAACGCTCTTCAGGATGGCACCTACTCTTCTTTTGAGTTGTGGGATGCGCTTTGCTTTGCCGATTCTGTATTTGGTATTGCACTCACCTCTCCTCCAAAATCTTTTCTTCCTATCTCCATCAAGGAACTTCCCTCCTCCATCCATGCTCTTGCACTAAAAAGAGAAGAAGCGAGGAAAGAAAAGAACTTTGCTTTATCTGACTCGCTAAGAAAAGAGATAGAGACCTGTGGATATGGTGTGGAAGACACGCAGAAAGGGCCCCTCTTCACAAAAAAGCAAATGGGGTAAAATAGAAAGATGTCTACGAGAGTTCCCCCACAAAACACAGAGAGCGAGCAGGCGCTCTTGGGCGCAATACTTTTAAAGCCCGAAGCCATTCACGACATTGGAAGCATGATTCGTGAAGATTCATTTTATGTAGAAAAACATCGCCTGGTATTTTCCGCCATGCGCGAACTCTCTGAATTAGGAAAACCGATTGACCTCGTTTCCCTTGCAGAGCATATGAAAAAAAATAAGACGCTTGAGCGCGTTGGTGGGAGAAGTTATCTTGCGGATTTGGTTGCCGCGGCTCCTGCGGCAGGAAATGTCATGCACTATGCGGAGATAGTTTCTCAAAAACATATTGCGCGTTCTTTAATTACTGTTGCAAGCGAAATTGCTGAAACGGCATATGATGAATCACAAGAGACGCCTGCCCTTTTAGATTCTGCAGAAAAGAAAATTCTTGCGATAGGTAACGGTGTGGCAACTCATGCGTATACGGCAATGAAAGACATGATTTCAGGAGCATGGGATAGAATTGAGGCACTCTCAAAAAAAGAAGATGGAATTCGCGGTGTTCCAACAGGATTTCAAGCGCTTGATAATAAACTTTCAGGACTTCATGAATCTGACCTCATTATTCTCGCTGCTCGCCCCTCCGTCGGTAAAACATCCCTTGCGCTTGATATTGCAAGGAACGCAGCAGTAAAGCATGAGACCGCTGTTGCAATTTTCTCCCTTGAAATGAGTTCTGAGCAGTTAGTGGACAGGATGCTTGCTGCAGAAGCATACGTTGACTCATGGAAACTTCGCACGGGAGCGGTGCGCGCGGAAGAAGACTTCTCAAAGATACGAGATGCACTTGAGACACTTTCGCGCGCACCCATTTATATTGACGATACGCCAGGAAATAACATTCTTGCAATGCGAGCTGTTGCACGTCGCTTAAAGCGTGAACATAACATTGGGCTTATTATTGTTGACTATCTTCAGCTCATGGCACCTGTAAACCCGCGCGCAAACGACAACCTTGTTCAGCAAGTGACAGAAATTTCTCGTTCACTTAAATCACTTGCGCGAGAAATAAAAGTACCCGTACTTGCGCTCTCTCAACTCTCACGCGATGTTGAAAAACGAGGAGGTAAGCCTCGTCTCTCAGATTTGCGTGATTCAGGCTCAATTGAGCAGGATGCTGATGTGGTGATGTTTATTCACAGAGAAGACAAACGAGGTGCTGAGGGCGGGGGCGAGTCTCCCGTTGCTGAAATACTTATTGAGAAACATAGAAATGGTCCAACGGGTACCGTATCCCTTATCTTTGATGAAAAACGAACTTCATTTGTTTCAATAGACCGAGGTGGCTACGAAGAGTTTGAAAACGCTTTCTAATTTGATATATGAGTGATCGTTTAGAAGATTTGGCACATGCGTTTGAAAAATTTCCTGGTATAGGGCCACGCCAGGCACGCCGTTTTGTATACCACCTTCTTTCTAGTTCTCAAGGAGAAAGAAACACTCTTTCAAACCTTATAAGTACGCTCACGCGCGATATTACCCAATGCTCTTCATGCATGCGGTATGCGCATTTTAATGGAAATGTCTGTGGGTATTGCGCGGACACCTCTCGTGATGAAACACTCCTTATGCTCGTTGAAAAAGATCAAGATCTTCTTGCAATAGAAAAAACAGGAGTATATCGTGGGCGTTATTTTGTTTTAGGGGGAACGATTACTCTTTCGGGCAAAGGATCTGTTCGTGAGAGAGAGCTATTAAGAAAAGTGAAAGAAGGGGAAGAAAAAGGACTTCAGGAAGTAGTTATTGCCCTTTCGGCAACGAGCGAAGGCGAGCATACCGCTTTAAAAATAATTCAACTTTTACGCGAGGGGTATCCGACCTTAAAACTTTCCATTCTTGGACGAGGTCTTGCAACAGGAAGCGAGCTTGAGTATGCAGACTCCCCCACCCTCACGGGCGCACTCTTAAACCGAAAAGAAACATAAAAAACCACTCATGATGAGTGGTTTTTTATTAAAGTTTTAAAGTTTGCTTAAGCTTTAAATAAATAGAAAGAATATTTATTACGATACAGAATCAATTTTAACTTTTATGAATGGTTGTCGGTGTCCACGGCGTTTAAGGTAGCGACTCTTTGCTTTATATTTCACCACTTCTATTTTCTTTCCTCGCCCTACTGCTTGTACCGTGGCGGTAACTTTTGCGTCTTTAATTGTTGGGTTTCCAATGATTGTCGTATCTGTACCGTTATCAAAGAGAAGTACCTCACTAAAGGTAACCGTGTCACCCTTTTTTAAATCTTGTGTGTTTATGCCTCTACCAAGTTTCTCAATGGAAATAACTTCGCCTTTTGAAACTACATACTGTTTTCCACCTGTTTTAATCACTGCGTGTTCCATATATTTAATAAGTATACCCGAAAATGCCCTAAAATGCAAGGTATTAAGATTCAAGAAGACTTGGTTTTTCAAGGGACTCTGCTTCTATGCCAACTTTTTCATTGGTAATTTTAAAAACATCTTTGTCAATTTTTCCAAGTTCTTTGTATCCTGTGTTGTAGTGCGAAACCACCGTACCAAGAGAAACGCCTATCTTCTTGTAGTATTCCTCAAATGCACCTATATGTTTTTGAAGCTCCCCTACTCGTTTCTCAATTTCTTGTGCTCGTTTTTCAATTTGAAGCGCCTTTAATCCCTGAAGAACAGTCTGAAGGTATGCCAAAAATGAAGTAGGAGAAACAATAATTACTTTGTACTTACTTGCAGCGCGCTGGATGAGGTTTTCCTCTTCGCCCGCACCCACATTGTTTACTAAAAGATCGTAATAAATACCTTCAGAGGGAATAAACATGAATGCAAAATCCATGGTGTCTTCTTCAGGGCGAATATATTTTGCTGTTTCGGTAATGCGAAGTTTTAAGTCATTCACAAATGCTTTTTCATAAGCGCTCTTTTCGTTTTCAGGCGCTTGAATAAAACGATTGTAGTTTTCAAGAGAAAACTTTGAATCAATAGGGACTATGCGATTATTCACAAATACAACCGCGTCCACAATCTCACCGTTTTTAAACGGATACTGTATTTGATACATGCCAGGCGGAAGAACATTTCTCAACACGGTCTCAAGGTAGTACTCACCCAAAACCCCTCTTTGTTTTGGATTTTTCAAAATATCTTGAAGAGATTTTAATTGTTCCGCAAACTTCCCTGTTTCGCGCCCTATTTCTTTTACTGAAGTAATTTCTTGCGTTATTTCTTTTATAAGACGATTTGCTTCTCCTGACTGAGCACGAATGCTCTCATGTACCTGTTTGTTTGATTCCATCATGCGAGAATCGAGCGCGCGCTCAAGATTCTCCATCTGTTTTTGAATGAGTAAAAATTCACTTACTTCTGGTTTCTTTTCAGTATTTCTCTTAAAGAGAAACCAGAGCGCGATGGACTGCAAGAACGTAACGATGAGTACGGCAATGAGTATCCAAAATACATCCATATGCGTGTAGTATACCTTACGCGACTTTTTCTTTCCTCATTTCAGGATGAATAAAGAACATCCATTTCGCAAGCTCAATAATAAAGACATTACTTATGCCAAATGCAAGAAGGAGGGGAAGATAATTGAGCGAAGGGGTCACCACCGAAAGGAGCGCCTGAAGCCAAGGAAACAGAAAGACGATAACAAGGAGTATTGAACTTACCAAGAGCGCAATAAGCAAAAAGGGATTAGAAAAGAAATCAATACGCCACAAAGGTGTACCGAAGCTCTTCATAGAAAAAGCAAGGAAAATTGCGTTTATGCAGACGCTCAAATACATGTAGGTCTGTATTTCCTCAAGAGGAAGATTTGAAGAAAGGAGCAGAACAAACATGAGAATAAGGGATAGCGAGGTAATGCTTCCAACGAGCAAAATGAGATTTTTTATTTTTGAAGAGAGTATATCTCTCACATCAGTATCTCGTGGATTTCTACGCATGAGTGAGGCATGAAGTGGCTCAAACGCAAACGCAAAATTAAGGAGTGCGCCCTGCACCAAATTCGCCCATAAAATTTGCGTCGGCAAAATTGGAAGTGGGAGCGCCATGAGAAGAGAAAAGATAATGAGACTCACCGCACTAAAACTCGTAGAAAGCATGTAGGTAAATATTTTTTTAAAATTATCACGAAGACGTCTTCCTTCCGCAATCGCGTGCGTGATGACGGAAAATCCGTTTTTTAAGATAACAATATCTGAAGCTTCTTTTGCGACCTCCGTACCACTGCCAATCGCGATGCCGATAGTTGCGGCTTTGAGCGCGGGCGCATCATTCACGCCATCTCCAGTCATCGCAATACTCTCTCCTGCCGTTACCAAAATGTTTGCAATCCGTAGCTTGTGCGCCGGAGCAACGCGCGCGAAGACATGGTGTTCAGAAACAGTGGTAAGAAGCTCATTATCAGTCAAAAGATCAAGATCGCTTCCGATAAAAACCTTATCGTGCTTTTTTGCGATTCCTGTTTGTGTCGCAATAGCAAGTGCGGTTTGAGGATTGTCACCGGTAAGCATAATGACGCGCGCACCCGCATCTTGTATCGTTTGAATTGCCTCGTTTACCCCAACACGCACCGCATCTGAAAAGATAAAGAAACCAAGCAGGGTGCTTTCCGAAAGAAGGGATGTGCCTTCTGCGCTTTTAAATACATCGGGGCGAGTTACCTTTTCTCCAACCGCTATCATTCTCTTCCCTTCTTTTGCAGAAGCTAAAAGTTCTGATTCAAAATGCGCTCGTATATGCGGTGTTATCTTTATTTCTTTTCCATCCTCTCCAAGGGTGTGTGTGGCTTCTGAGAGTAGCAGTTCTGGTGCACCCATGATATACGCGCGTGCGTGCGTTTTTCCTTCGGCAAGGAGAGCGGAAGAAAAACGACGACTTGATTCAAACGAAAGTATGTCAATAAGTTCTGTTTCTTTTAAAAGCTCTGTTTTAGAAATACCTGCCTCAAGGCCCGCAAGAAGAAGCGCTTGTTCAACCGGTCTTCCGTGTGCGACAATACTTTCCTCCCCTTTCTCGTCTTGAGTAATTTCAATATGCGCGCCTGAAGCTAGTACTCCTGCGTGAAGCATTCTTCTTGCAAGGAGGTGCTCGCGCTCTTTAAAAGTTTCATGAGCGCTTACAAAACCACTCAGTATCATTTTTCCCTCAGTCAAGGTTCCTGTTTTATCTGTAAGGACAATCGTTGTGGTACCAAGCGTTTCAGCGGCTAAAAGATTTCGTACTAATCCTCCCGCCTTAAGAATTCTTTCCATACCAAGCGCAAGCACCACAGTCACTGCGGCAGGCAACCCTTCAGGAACGGAAGCAACCGCAAGCGCAATAACAATTGCAAGAATATCTCCATACGGGAGCGTTCGTATTACTCCAAGGAAAAACACAATCACACACACCCCAAGCACGACATAGAGAATAAGCCATGCAAGCCTTCGCATGTCTTTAGTAAGCGGAGTGACCACGCTCTCTTTTTCATGAAGCACTTTTCCAATAGCGCCGATTTCTGTTCTTTCATTAGTAGCGGTTACCACCGCAAGGGCGGTCCCCGATACCGCAAGCGTACCTGCGTACACCATGCACAAACGCTCACTAAGCGGAGCCTCTTCACCGCAAGGATTAGTATTTTTTTCTACAGGAAGCCATTCACCAGAAAGAGCCGCCTCGTTTACCGTCAAATCTTTCGCTTCTATAAGACGCGCGTCCGCGGGAATAGCGTTTCCAGAAGAAAGAGAAATAATATCTCCTGGAACAAGCAGGTTTGCCTCAATTTTTGAAAGCACACCTTCACGAATTACAAAAGCATATTTTGCGTCATGTTTTTTTAGCGCTTCAAAGGCATGCGATGCACGGCCTTCTTGAATGACCCCTATGACTACATTTATGAGAAGCGCGAGCGCAATTACCACCGAGTCAGTAAAATCTTTAAGAAAGAAGGTAATGAGTACCGCACAGAGGAGAATGAGAGCGATGGGACTCTCAAACTGGCGAAGTGTTTGTTTGAAAAACCCATCTTTTCTTCTCAGCTGTTTTCTTTTCGGATATGCTGCAAGTCGAGTTTCTACTTCTTTTTTTGAGAGTCCTTCACGAACATCAGAAGAAAGAGAAGAGAGCACCTCTTCCCCTGAAAGCGCATGCCATGATTTTTGAGAAAAGAAATCTTTTGCGTGGTTAGGGTGGCGCATAATCTGTGGTATACTACACTATACCGTATGAGCGTACATGAGGAAATAAAAGCAGGGGTCCCCCTTGCAATGAAGGCAAAAGATGAGGTGCGTTTGCGCACCCTTCGCTCCCTCCTCTCTTCCATGACTAATGAGGTAGTAGCAAAAAAAAGAAAACCAACTGAGTTTCTTACAGATGAGGAGGCAGTAGCTGTTTTGAAGCGGGCAGCAAATCAAAGAAAAGAATCTATTTCTGCATTTGAAAACGCTTCTCGAGAAGACCTTGCGGAAGTTGAGCGCGCAGAACTTACCATCATTGAAGCACTCCTTCCTGCGCAAATGCCTCGTGAAGAAATTGAGGTACTCGCAAAAGCAAAAATCTCTGAGATGAGCGCGGATAAAAGCAAGGCGGGTATTGTCGTGGGTGCCTTGATGAAAGATCTCAAAGGCAAAGCTGACGGAGGCTTGGTAAAAGAAGTCGTAGACTCAATACTAATGTAACGTTAATCACATAGCGAAAACTATATGAGTAGTCAAGCTGAATATGATAGAAAACTAGCCGAAGCAATGGCAGAAGGACGAGAAAAAGCACAAAGAGAAAGAAGGGAGCAACAGCGTGTATGGAGAAATATCTTTGATGTTTTAAAAGGTAAGAAAGGGACCTGGTTATGGTGGAATACCTAATCCAGATGATAATTTCTAGGTAAATACATAGCATTTTAAAGTAAAAGTGCTATAATACGTCTTAAGTTTCATATTGGCTCCATCGTCTAACGGTTAGGACGCTAGCCTCTCACGCTGGAAATCGGGGTTCGATTCCCCGTGGAGTCACAAATAGAAACTTCTCGGTCGGAAAGACCAAAATGTGCGGGCGCGCGAAGCGCGCTGTGTGGTGAAGAAATGAATTCTGCCTTGCGAATGCGGGCGAAATCGGAGGGCGGGCAAAATGAGATCGAAATAGTTTTGTTTGAAAGCGCAGGGTTCGTTCCGAAGGAACGGACAAAGTCGCGCATTTCGGCGTACTTTGTACTGCTTGCCAGAAACCCCGCGCGTTTTGAATCCAAAATCCAATTCCGCAGGGGTTCGACCCAATTCTTTCTCTCGGCTCGGACAGATGAAGATTTTGCTTGAAGCGACATTTTTTGGCGCATTAAACCATCTTTCTTTGCGAGATACGCCTCGCGCTCAATATCACTATTTAGATACAAATCAACGAGCGCATCGAGCTTCGCTTCAAGCTTCTTGAGGTCATTCTTCATCTGTTCGAGACGACTTCCCGAAGCATTCTTTTCGTCATGCTCAAAACCTTCAACTTTTTTGAGCATATAATCCGCCCATGCTTCGGGAAGTGACACTGATTGAAGCTGTTCTTTTACTTGGAGAGCGAGCGCATCTTCTTGTAAATACTTCTGCAAGCACACGCCGTTCTTTTTCGTGCACCGATAATACCGATAGCGACCACCACATTTTCCCGTCGCCCATTGTGCGGTAATCATCGAGCCACATTCGCCACAACGAAAAAGTCCAGTAAACGGAAAATTGTGCGCTTGCTTCGTATGTCTCGGATGCGCTCGTTCGGAAAGTTGTTTTTGTACAGCTTCAAACAGTGTCGGAGAAAGAATTGGCGCAAAGCTTCCGGTGAAATACTCGTCACGATGCTTCGTAAATCCCAAGTAGGCACGATTAGTCAATATTCTTTTCACCGAAGCTTTGCCAAGTGGCGTTCCGGCTTTCGTAGTCACGCCGTGGTCAGCCAAAAATCGCGCAAGCGAAATGAGGGTATGTGTTCCTTTTGCATACTGTTCGTACGCGCGAACGATAATCTTTGATTTCACCGGATAAGGTTCGATATTTCTCGTTCGCGGATTATTCACATACCCGAATGGAGCTTTAGTAAGCCATTCTCCTCGGCGCAATTTTTGGCGCATACCTCGCTCCACATTTTGTTTCAAATTGTCGGAATAATATTTCGATTGGCCGAACGCCACTTGCAACATAAAGAGCCCCTGCGGTGTCGGTTCAAACCAAAATGTCGGAAAACGCAAAGAGACGATTTTTGAAGTGTCTACGGCGTAAATGATGCGCCCTCCGTCTATGCTATTTCTCGCCAAGCGGTCAGGATGCCACGCGAGAATACCTACACCATTCATTTTCTCAATGCGCATCATCATTTCGCCGAACACTTCTCGTCCCGGACTCTTTGCGCTTTTCGACTCTTGAAACTCCGCGAGGATTTCAAGATTTTCTCTGCTCGCAAATTCACGAAGCTCAAAAAGCTGTGCCTCGATGGACATCACCTGCTTATCATCATCTTCGGTGCTCTTGCGAGCGTAGAGAAAATATTTTGGTTTGTTCATAATAGATTTTGGATTCAAAGAAACGAAACTATCGAGATCTCATTTCTTGCTTTCCGCCCGCCCTCCGATTTCGCCCGCATTCGCAAGGCAGAATTCATTTCTTCACCACACAGCGCGCTTCGCGCGCCCGCACATTTTGGTCTTTCCGACCGAGAAGTTTCTATTTGTGATGAAATTATAACCAATGCGCGAACTTTTTTCGAGAGCTACTAATCATGCCGACCAGCACCTCGCGGACTCGGCGCTCCGCCCTCGCCCCGTTCCGCCTCTCCATTCTTTTTCTTTTTTCGCGGGGGGGATTTTTTTAAAATTGTATGGGGCGGAAACGGGTGTGAGGGCTATTACATTATACTATAATAGTAGTGTATAATGTAAGAGTCCGCTATAATTGGGGATATGCAGAAAGAGTCCGCAAAGCTTGGTAAGAACCTGAAAAGGATTCGTACCGAGAAAGGCATAACCCAAGGAGATATTGTGAGAACACTCGGCGTAAGCCGAAGTTTTGTGAGTAATATCGAAAACGGCAAAACAAACCCCACGCTTGCGACTATTGCAAAATTGGCGAAGGCGGTCGGGGTTTCGGTGGACGAACTTTTAAAATAATTATGTCTGAAAAAGATTTACAAAAAGAAATAATTGAACTAAAAGCCGAAATCAAACGGCTTAAGAAGGATCGTAAATATGGTTTGATTTGGGAAGAAAAGCCCGAGGACATAGTGCTCGATAGTAAGAAAAATATTCCTGTCCTAAAAGAAATAAAGAGTCGCAGAGTCAACAAATCGCAAACTGAAGATTATAATTTTCTTATAGAGGGTGATAATTATCACGCGCTCTCCGTTTTAAGCTATACGCACAGAAATAAAATTGATGTTATCTATATTGATCCTCCGTATAACACTGGTGCAACAGATTGGCGATACAACAATGATTATGTAGACGAAAACGACCAATGGAGACACAGTAAGTGGATTTCATTTATGAGTCACCGGTTATGGCTAACACGAAACCTGTTAAGTCCCGATGGTGTACTTATTTGTACTATTGACCACAACGAACAAGAGGCGCTTGGACTCCTCCTTCAGCAAATTTTCCCTGAGAAAAATATCACTTGTGTGACGATAGTACATAATCCTGCTGGAATTCAAGGTGATAATTTTTCCTACACCCATGAATATGCGTATTTCGTCTATCCAAAGAATGGCCGATTTATAGGACAACAAATAAGAGAGGAAAATGATGAAGATGTTAGAAATTTCCGTGATGTAACCGGAGAAGATTCACTTAGAACAGCTGCGGCTAATTGCTTTTACCCTGTTTATGTAAAAGACGGCGAGATTGTTGGTTTTGGCGATGTGTCTCCGAAAGATTTTCATCCAGAAATGAATATCAAAAGAAAGGATGGAATTATTGAAGTATATCCTGTTGATCCTCAGAAAATTGAACGCAAATGGCGTTTTGCAAGGCAAACAGTACAGGATGTGCGGGGTGAACTTCGGGCGAAATACATAAAAGCTCGAGGGGTTTGGGATATTATTCGTATAAAAAATAAATTTAACTTTAAGACAGTCTGGACTGATAGTAAATATTCTGCAAACAATCACGGAACACAGTTACTCAACCAGATATTAAGTAACGGTTCGTTTGCCTTTCCTAAATCTTTGTACGCCGTTAGGGATTCTTTGATTGCCGCATCAAATGAAAATCAGAGCGCAATCGTTTTGGACTTTTTTGCTGGTTCAGGTACTACAGGTCATGCTGTTCTTTCCCTAAATAAAGAAGATGGCGGGAATAGAAAATTTATTCTTTGTACAAATAATGAAAATAATATTTGCGAAGAAGTGACTTACGAGCGCATGAAGCGTGTCATGAATGGATACAAGAATCTCAAAACAGGTGAAAAAGTTGATGGACTTGGAGGAAATCTTGCTTATTACAAAACCGACATTGTCGAGATTGATCATCTACACAAAATTCCTGACGAAGCAAAAATCCGTGTTACCTATCAAGCTGGAGAAATGATTGCTGTCCGCGAAGATACTCTCAACGAAGTTGAGAAAAATGAGTGGTGGCAGATTTTTGAAGGTCATGGACGAATGACAGCAATCTATTTCAAGGAGGACAAATCAAAGCTTGCAGAATTGATTGAAAAACTTGAAAAGAAAGGGTTGCCTGTTGCTCTCTATATTTTCAGTTGGGGCAAGAACGAATACAAGGGCGAGTATTCTTCAGCACATATCCGAGTCGAGGATATTCCCGAGCCGATCCTTGAGGTATACAAGGAAATAAATCGCCTATAAAACTATGTTTGCACTAAAACCATTTCAAGAAACCGCAATATCGAATCTCAAAAATGAGTTTCTTTCGCTGTGGAAATTGCCAAATCAAAATATCCCTGTCGTCTTTAAATCGCCTACCGGCTCGGGAAAGACGATAATGCTCGCGCAATTTTTGCGCGATATTGTGAGCGACCCGCGTTTTGAAGGAAATGATGTGGCGTTTGTTTGGTTCTCATTTAGTGAGGAATCATACGAACAAAGTAAAAAGAAACTTTTTGAATATTACGGAGGAGCATCCGAACTTGATTTGATTGATCTCAATGATCTTTCGCGCGGAAAGCTAAAGAAGAACAATGTCTTTTTTATAAACTGGCAGAAAATCAAAGGCAAAACAAAAGACAGCCGAAAACTTCGCCGAGATAACGAACAAGGACTAACTTTTGATAATTTTATCGCCGAAACCCATGAGGACGGCAGAAAAATTGTTGTGATTATTGACGAGGAGCATATTGGCTCTGATACAGAACTTGCGGACGAAGTTATAAACGGAGTTGTAAAACCCAAAATCACTATTCGCGTGTCGGCTACGCCCAAATACATCCCTACCCGCGCTGATGTTGCTGGATATATCGAGGTAAAGCGAGCTGAAGTTGTGGAAGCGGGACTAATTAAAGAAAAAATTGTTTTTCAGACTGAAGAAGATCTAGATCAGAAAGCAATAAAGAAACTTGATCAGGATGAGATTCTTTTGGAACTTGCATATTCAAAACGCGAGGAGCTTGTTTCTCTCTATAAAAAAATAAAAGCAGAAGTAAATCCGCTTGTATTGATACAGCTACCAAATGACGACCAAGCAACAAAAGAAACAGGTGGGACAACCAAACAACAAATTGTTTTGGAATATCTAAAGCGTAAGGGTGTAAAGGAAAACGAAATTGCTGTATGGCTTTCTAAAGAAAAGGAAAATCTTGAAGACCTGGAAAAGAGTAATTCTCCGGTTTCATTCTTACTATTCAAGCAAGCCGCCGCTACGGGATGGGACTGTCCACGCGCAGGTGTCCTTGTGATGTTCCGTGAGATCAAAAATCCTACTTTTGCAATTCAGACCGTGGGGCGCATCTTGCGTATGCCGTTTGGCGTGCATTTCGCACACCCTGAACTTAATTTGGGTTATCTCTATACAAACTACAAACGAAACGAAGTACTTGCCGAGTATGCAAAATCAAAAACAGAAAACCGCCCTGCAATAAACGGAAGTTACCGGAAGAAAAGCATAAAGCCGATCAAGCTTGAATCGGTCTTTATGACTCGTGCCGACTATAACGATCTCGGCGATACATTCCAAGAAACATTCAAGAAAGTTGCGGATAAAAAACTGGATGTAAAGAAAATGGATTTGAAGCCGAAAGTCACAAACGGCTTGATTGTTGGGGTAGAAATTGATGACTACGATAACTTTACTAAGGAACTTCTTGCCGAAGGAGGAAGTCATGAGCAGGAAATGTCTCGACACGATCTCGAGCGACTCTATAACCTCCTCTGCTTCAAAATTATTGCAAAACAGACAGACGAGAACAGAAAATTTGCTCCCGAGCGTTCGTGGGGAAAGCTGAAAACAGCTTTAAATATTTGGCTAATGAATAAGCTTAAGGCGGAGCGTATTGATGCCTATAAAATCATCGTAAACGATCTCTTGAGTCCGTCTAGTGCAATTACTCCGGTAATTGGTGATGCACTTCTTGAATACCGACCTGTTCGTGAACAAGAAGTAAACAAGAAATCTGCACGCGCAAAGCGCGTTGAGAATATTGAAATCCCACGCGAAGCTTTGTTCTTTACCGATCAATACGAAGCACTTTCTGTTAAGAAGTCAGCTATGGAGCCGTTTTGGATAGAAAAAGATTATGCGGGACGAACTAACGAGGAAGCGTTTGTAAAATTCCTCGAATCATCTAAGGGTGTCGTGTGGTGGTATAAAAATGGCGACTCAGGAAGTGAATACTTCTCTATTTCTTACTACAATCAGGATGAAAACAAGGAGAAACTTTTTTATCCCGATTGGATTGTGCAGACAAAAGATACTCTCTACATTCTTGATACTAAAGGCGGAATTACTGCGGAGAGCAACGATACAAAGTATAAAGCCGAGGCACTTCAAGCATGGCTAAAAGGCAAGAAAGGTTATGCCGGTGGTATTGCCGTCCAAGATGGACCAAATGGATGGAAGATAAATAAAAATGCAAAATATGCTTTCGACTCGTCGATGAAAGGATGGGAGGTTTTTGAGATTTAGTAGAATATAGTCATGGCTAACAAAGTAAAAATATCACCAACAGTATTGAAATGGGCGCGAGAGTCGCTTCACCTACCAGAGGAAGCTGTCTTAGAGCATTTTGATAAAAAAACAAAAAAGAAATTCAAAGTAGACGGCACTCTTTTGAAGAAAATTGAAAGTGGAACTGGTGAGGAAATTTCTTTCACTTTACTGCAAGAGCTCTCGAACTTCTACAAACGACCCTTGGCTGTGTTTTTCCTTGATAAACCGCCCGTCGAGCCCGCGCTCCCAAATGATAGGCGCACGATTGACTCTGATGTTCATAAAGTTATTTCTCCATCCGCCGTGCTTGCGATCCGTCGTGCTCGTTATGTTCAGGAGGTATTTCGAGAATTATCAAAAGAGTTAGATATAAACTTAAAATTTTCCTTCCGCAAATTTTCGCTTTCTGATAACCCGGTAGAAATGGGTGTAAAATTTCGTGAGATTCTTGATTTCTCTCTTGATGCACAAAAGAAAGTCAAAGACCCGAGAGGGCTCTTTGATGCAATTCGTGTCAAACTTGAAAGCGTAAATGTTTTTACAATAAAATCTTCTTTTCCATTAGAGGATGCGAGGGCATTTTCTCTTGTTGATCAGACACCATATCTCATACTTATAAATAACAAAGATGGTGGATATTTTGGCTACGCCCCTAAGACATTTTCTCTTTTGCATGAATTTGCGCACATACTTTTAAGAGAAAGTGCAATTTGTAATGATTTCACTCACTCTCATCAAAATATAGAAAAATTTTGTAACAGCTTTGCGGCTTCTTTCCTTGTACCTGATAAGTATTTTTGGGAGGCGTTGGGAATTACTCGAAGTCAATTTGATATTTCACTTCTCGATGATTATCTCGACACTCTTAAAACTGCATTCAAGGTCAGTAAAGATGTACTATTGAGAAAATGTCTCACTCTCAAGTTAATCAACGATAATTTCTATAAGACACAAATTCAGCAGTGGAAAGACGAATACGAGAAAGAGAAAAAAGAGAAGGAGGAAAAAGGTGAAGAACAGTTTATTCCGGCGATTACCCCAGGTCGTAGGGCTATAAGTAACAACGGGAGAAAGTTTGTTGAGTTAGTGCTTCACGCGCGAGGCGAAGGCAAAATCACCGTGGACAGCGCCGCTGATTATTTGGGAGTAAGTCTGAAATCTCTCCCAGAGGTGGAAAAACTGTCTGTGAAGCCCCGCCGTGCCCATGCGTAATTTATTCTCACAACCGAAATATACAATCGACACGAGCTCATTGCTTGCGATGATGAACGCTGGCGAAAAATACGACAAGGAGGTATTCAAAAAACTTTGGGCAGATTTTCAGGCGTTATGTGATGCGGGGAAAGTGGTTTCTCACATAGAGGTTCAAAAAGAGATAAAAGAAGGTGGTGTTAAAGATCAAGTTGCGTGGGCAAAATCATATAAACAAATCTTCCAGAGATATAATCTCCCTGCGGAAGAAAATGTGATTCGAGATATAGGAACACGGGGTGGGCATTTTGTATCATTTCTCCAACAACAAAAATCAAAATCGGTTCATGCCGATCCGTGGTTAGTTGCACAGGCAAAAGTTGAAAACTTGATTTTAATCACGGAAGAAGCAGTAAATAGTCCGAAAAAGATTCCTCAAGTTTGTACTGCGGTTGGTGTTAAATCAATCAGCATACTCGGCTTGATTCAGGAGGAGGGTTGGAGCTACTAGGGAGCCCCGCCCGCGATCCCTTCTGCCCTTCGCGGGCGGGATGTGCGCGCACTGGGTGGGAGGGGCAAGCACATAAGCATTTGAGCCTCGGGCATTTCCGCTAGGGCGTCCATGACTAAAGGATGAGCGCCGCCGTAAACCGAAGCCACAGAAATCCGAAGCGGAAGTGACACCGCATACTCTCGAATGAAAACGAGGAGAGGGGTTGTGCGAGGGCGGACTCCGAAGGCACATAAAACGAAGGCAAAGACTCTAAATGACCTCTAGACGAACGAAAGCACCGTAAACCCTAGATAACCACTGCGAGGAGGAGCCCGACGCTGGGGAGAGGAACACTTCCTCTCCCCAAACGGAGCGGTGCCCGAGCAAGCGCCGAGCACGGCGCACTTGCGAGGAACAGCACCGCACCTAGGCATCTAGGCGCGAGTAGCCCTAGCGGAAATGCCCGAGGCGGATGCCGAGGGTGCGTCTCTTTAGTCACTGGACGACAAAACTAGCGAAGAAATCCCGAGCACCACGCATTCATGACGACCGCTTCTTCCTTAGAAGAAGCCCGATTGAGCCCCGTTTCCGCCCCATACAATTTAAAAAAAATCCCCCCGCGAAAAAAGAAAAAGGATGGAGAGGCGGAACGGGGCGAGGGCGGAGCGCCGAGTCCGCGAGGTGCTGGTCGGCATGATTAGTAGCTCTCGAAAAAAGTTCGCGCATTGGTTATAATTTCATCACAAAAATAACAAGCGTACCGAGGAGCAGTGCGCGATTATATTTTTGTAGGCTCTGCGGGGAATCGAAGCGAGTGTGGGACACCATGTTCAGCAGAACATGGTCACACGAGGTGGCGAGGCGGAGCATTGAGCGACGGCGAAATGCAAGCGCTTCGCCGATGCGTGAAGCATTCCTATGCGTAACTTCCCCACGGAGTCACCAATCGAAATATTTTTGTTTTTTAAACCTGGAAAGAAAAACCTCACGATTGCGACAATTCATAAACTAGTCAATGCGCTTGCTATTTTAGCTAACGAATTATTAAAATAAAATTATGAGAATAAATTTTTTTGAAGAATACCCAACAGAAGAAAATATGGCCAAGTTGAATTTAATAAATTGGCCATCAACAATTCTTTTGACTGCGCCATCACTAAAAGAATTTGAAGATATTCGAACAAGATATTCTGCTAAATACCCTCATATCACTTTTGGGTGGTGGCCAACAATCCCTGGTTCATACTGGGTGTCTGCAATTGCCAACCCGTCTGATCTTGAGCGTTTATTTTCAGAACTCACCTCTAAAATACATGAGAAAGAATTACCTGTTTTAATTGACCTTGAGCTTCCAATTAAGAAACACTTGTATTTTACAAATATCCTTCGTATCTGGTCTAATAAAAAAAGAATTTCAAAATTTTTTATCGAAGCGCCAAATTTTAATTTAAAACTATATACTGCTGAATATCCTGCTTTTAACAAATTTTTATATCAATTTTGGAAATTACTTGGAATCTCCCCGACATTTAGATTTCAACACACAAAGCTTCCTATGATTTATTCAAGTATGGGATTAAAATATTTTGGTAATAAAATTTGGAAGGGTGTAAAAAATTTTGAAAAAGGGTTTGCATTAGAAAACTATAGACGTGTTGGTTTTGGTATTGGAACTATTGCAGTGGGGGTTTTAGGTAATGAGCCAATTTTAAAACCGCATGATTTAAAAGCCGATATCGCATGGGCAAAAGAATGCGGTGTTGATGAAATCTTTATTTTTAGACTTGGCGGTATCAATAGAGATTATGCATTGACTTTGGAAGATTTTATTGTCAATAAATAATTTTACGGAAAAAAATAAAATGGCTAATCTACAAAATCAGATACCCATTCGTTATATTTTACTGGCGTATTTTTAAACCAAAAACATTCTTTTAAACACTATGATATATCATAGTGCGTGAAAGTTATTTCTTGAGCCACTCTTTTTCTTGTCTCACAAGATACTGCGCATCTTCTTGTGTTTCTAAAAGTCCTTTTACCACGCGCTCCATACGCATGCTTTGTGACCCTTTTACTAACACAACATCTTTTTCTTTCACCATTGTTAGAAGTACATCTTTGGCTTCCGTGGAAGAAGCAACTGAAATAATATTCTCGGATGAAAGACCTGCTTTTTCTGCAGCATTCGCGGCATCTTTCATTCTCACCCCTGCCGCAATAAACATATGAGCGACTTGTGCTACCTGCTTCCCTACTACCTCATGCGCAGAGACAGAAAACTGTCCAAGCTCAAGCATGTCACCAAGTACGACGATTTTTCTTCCATGACCCTGTACTTCTTTTAAAAGCGAGAGCGCCATTTCAACTGCAGCAGGAGACGCATTATATGAATCATCAATGAGCATTGAGTTATTTTTTCCATGTATAAGCCTTCCACGTCCTGCGGGAGGTACATACTGACTCAAGGCTTCGCATACTTTTTTGGGAGAAACACCAAGAGATATGGCAAGCGCAAACGCCCCTGCGGGTGCTAAAAGATGAGGAAAACCTACCGCGTGTTTAATGTGTATCGGATAGGTAGCACCTTCATACATAATATCTGCTTTCATTCCAGAAAGAACACCCTGCTCATAGGTTATTTCTTTTGAACTAATTCTCACCTGCGCATTGTTATCTTCTCCATATGATATTTTTTTTACCTCAAGCGTCTGCGCAAACGCGCTCCCATGCACATCAGAGGCGTTATACACAAGTACTCCTCCTTCTTTAAGGAAAAGCGCGGGCATACGCTCTTCTTCTCTTACCTTTTCAGGATCAGCATAACTCTCAACATGCACAGGAATTTCAGGTAAACGCGTGAGTACGACTGCGTCAGGTTTTACTATGCTTAAAATATGCGCGAGGTCACCTGGTTTGTCTGCACCGACTTCAAGCACCAGTAACTCTGGATAGGTCGAAGGAAAAAGAATTAAAGAGAGCGCTTCCTCAAATACACGAAACCAAAGATACGGATTATCCCAAGGATTTTTTACTCCAATAATAGAAAGAGGTACCCCAAACTCACTGTTAAAGCTTTTCTCACTTGCGTGAATGGAAAAATGAGGAGTAAGAGCAACTGCACACGCATCTTTGGTTGAGGTCTTGCCTACGCTCCCCGTGACCATTACCACTTTCGGATTATATTTTTTGATAATTTCACGCGCAAGAACAGCGAGAAGTGCAGACACTATCTGTTTAAAAACATTTTTCATAGATTATTCAGTTGTGTTAGGAGGGATTGCATAATATCCTATCAGAAAACGTGTTAATTGCATAAAGGGTTTTGCAAGTGTTTCAGAAGCGTAACGCACTCCTTTTGGTTCTTTTGTGTAAAGAAGGATAATAAAACGAGGTTCGTCCGCAGGGAAAAACCCAAAGAAAGAGTGGAGATACCTGTCTTCAAAATATCCACCCGTGGGTGAGGCAATTTGCGCGGTTCCTGTTTTTGCTCCCACGCTCATTTCAGGGATCGCGACCGTGCCCCCTAAAAGTGCATCATCAACCACAGTCGCAAGCATACCTTCAAGTACCTCAACCGTCTCTGGTTTAAATACTCGTTCACCCTGAGCCCATACCAACTCTCTTTCAATACCCGAATCAAGACGAATACTTGTTGCAAGGTGTGGGGTGACAAGCACTCCTCCGTTTGCAAGAGTCGCAAGCGCGCGAATCATTGCCACAGGAGTCATGGCAATACCCTGTCCAAAAGACGCATTAAAATATTCAAGGTCTCTCGGAGATTCTAGGTTTGAGGTGATGCCATACACTTCCGCAGGCAAATCAATTCCTGTCTCACTATCAAATGATAGTTTGTTAAAGTAATCTCGAAACGAATCTCTCCCCATTAATCCTACGATGTGCGAAACACCGGTATTTAATGACTGGTTTAATACTTCCTGCATGGTGACATTACCGCGCGCCTTACCATCATAATTTGAAATAGTTCTTCCATTGACTCGTATGGTCCCTGTATCAGTGTATGAAGACGAAGCGCTAATCACTCCCGCATCAATACCCGCGGCAACGGTAAGAGGTTTCATAATTGATCCGAATTCGTATACACTTTCAACCAAGGGATTCCTTAAAAGTTCAGGGTCTGCTTCTTGTAGCGCGTTGGGATCAAAACCAGGAATGACCCCAAGGGCAATTATTTCTCCCGTATATGGATCCATGATTATTCCACCGGTTTCGCTACTTTGTCTTTCTTCATGAATATCTTTCAGCACGCTTTCAAGTTTCTCAAGGACCACGGGTTCAAGCGAGGTTACCACATTTCCTTCTCGTGTTTCTTCGGGAGCGGAAAAGAGTGATTCAAATCCTGAAAAAAGTTTTGCAAAAAAGTTCCCAAACTTACCTTCGTTATCACGAAGTAAAACATCATTATAGTACCGCTCAAGACCAAGCCGTCCTGAAATGGTGTCATTTTCATCAAAACCAATAAATCCAATCGTCTGCCCCGCAAGCTCATTGGCCGGATACAAACGCCACCGCTCTCTTTCAATCAATACTCCTGGTATTTCTTTTTCTTGTATTGTCCTACCCACTTCTTCAGGAATCTTCTTCTGAATCACAATGTGTTTACGAGAAGTGTCGGAAGCTAAACGAAGAAACGTCTCGTCTTCAATAGGAATTATTTCATCGAGCAAACGAAGTGCTTCATTTTTATTTTCTAGTGTTTGTGGATTAATCGCAAGAGTAAATCCCGTGGCGAGGGTTGCCACACTCACCAGCGTTCCGTCTTTTCTCGTTGCGAAAATATTCCCCCTATCAAAAAGAGTGCTTCCTGCCCGTGCGTACTGCCTTTCACTTGCAAGTGCAAAGTCCTCTGCACGAATAATTTGAAGGTAGTACAAACGCGAAGCAAGAAGAAGGCTAATAAAAAGAGCTCCTATGATGAGGATGCGGAGGCGAAAACGAATTCGTTCACGCATACCCATTCATTAAGGATTTGAAGAGAGTGCAACCGTGTCCCCTGCTCCTTTAAGATACACAACGGTATCAGGAACAAAAAATCCATGTTCTTCAGGAACAAAATCATGGAGCGCGCCTACCGCACCAAAATACGATGTTTCAAGAATCGCAATTTCGGTTGAAAGAACATTTTGCGCACGCTTGTTTTCAGTTGCGGTCGTCGCAAATAAAACAGTACTTACCAAAAGTAATAAATACGTTGCACCAAGTACTCCGACAGAAAAAGAAAGAATCGTAAAAAAACGAGATTTAGACATAGGTGTTTTGGTAAGAAATAATCGTTTCTTTTGCGGGTACAGAAACTTTTTCACACACTCGAAGTTTCGCGCTTCTTGCGCGAGGGTTTTGTAATATCTCTACTGCGCTTGCGGTGATGGGATGTTTGTTTACAAAAGAGAGTGTGCCCTCATGCACCGCTTGCCTAAAAACTTGCTTAACAATTCGATCTTCAAGAGAGTGAAATGAAATGACTGCAATACGCCCTCCCGGAGCAAGGCGAAAAAGAGCGGATTTTAAGCCCTCCCGAAGTGCGTCAAACTCATCATTGACTGCGATTCTAAGTGCCTGAAATGTCTTCGTTGCAGGATGAAGTTTTCTGTGGTGATACCATGCTGGCGTTGCTTTTTTAATGACTGAAACAAGTTGGCAGGTTGTCTGTATAGGTTCGGATTCACGCGTAGAAACAATTGCTCGCGCAATACTTTTCGCAAACCGTTCTTCGCCATAGGCAAAAATAATATTTGCAATATCAACTTCTGGAAGCGTATTGACAATGTCTGAAGCGGTAAGTCCGTCTTTGTTATCGTCGTAACGCATTGAAAGTGGTTCATCTTTTTGAAATGAAAGTCCCCTCCCCGCTTCAAGCTGGTATCCACTCCAGCCCAAATCAAATACTGCTTTAGTAATTTCTGAGATACCAAGATTATCAAGTATTGAATCAAGGTTTCTAAAATTATCTTCAACAAGCTCTACTCGCGCATGAGTATGGACGGACTCTTTACGCGCTCGCTCGACTGCCTGCTTGTCTGCGTCTATGCCAATAATGACTCCGCGCGAAGAGAGGTGCGGGAGTATGGTCTTAAAATGTCCAGCGCCTCCTAGTGTGGCATCAACCACTACATCAGACGAAGTAAGGGAAAGCGCGTCTATGGTCTCTGAAAGTAATACAGATTGGTGTAGTGAGTATGTCATGTGCGAGATGCTGAGAGAGTTTCCGCAAACTGATCAGCATTTTTCTCATTTGCGGTAATATACTGTTGCCATTCTTTTTCATCCCAGATTTCAATACGATCTGAAACTCCCGCGAAAACCGCTTTTTCAGAAAGTCCCGCGAATGACCGTAAGTAATCAGGAACGAGCACGCGACCCGCAGAATCAACTTCTGCCTCAACAGCCCCTGAAAGTAAGTGACGCGCAAAACCTCTTCCTGCGGCTCCGCCAAGTGCGTGGCGCGCAACTCCTTGCGCTTCTTTCTTCCATGTATTTTTTGGATATATAAAAAGACATTTATCCAATCCTCGAGTGACCACCACAGAAGCACCAAGTTCCTTCCTAAACTTTGAAGGAAGTGAGATTCTATTTTTTGTATCAAAAGTGTGGCGATATTCTCCGATAAACATAGTAGAGGTTTTTATGGGGAGAGTTAGTTTCCCACTTCTTCCCACACCAATACATTTTATGACACTTTATCCCACCTTGCATGAGTTATCCACACAAAAGAAAACCCCGCTTTTGCGGGGTTTTCTTTAACTCTTTCCTAAATATCTAAAAGAGAAACTACCTGCTCTCTATCAAGTGCCCACAAAAATGTGCCGAGCCTGGGTCCTGTGTCTTTACGAATAAGGAGATTGTAAATGGTTTTAAAAAAAGCACGCTGTCTTTTTTTTAGTTCGTCATCCTCTAATTCATTTTCTTTCGGAATAGAATACACAAGATCATCTAATTCCTCTATGGTTTTCCTATCGCCTCGTAGTAGAGCTTCACGCAATGCCAAAACTTGACTTCGTTCTCTTTCATTCAAGTTTTGTGCATACTCCTCATGTATCTTCTCATTAATCTCTATTGCTTCTTCTGGGTTGTACGTAACCAGCCAATTTTTTGCGAGCGGTAATCTTCGTACAATGCTTTCTTTTGTATACGACAAATGGAGTGCATCTAAAATCGCCTGCACCTTTTCTTCTTGCCACTGGACAATTTGTCCAAATGAAACAGCTTGTCGAAATGGAATCGCGTTTTTGTCTGCATGAAGAGCATCATACTCATCATATTGTCTATATATTTCTGAGTTAAACGCTAATTCAAATGACTGATCAGGAGATTTGCGTTCATACAACCATTTCAAAACCTCAGGTTCATAAATATGTAATAACTCAAGAGGAGATACGGCATTCCCTTTAGAACCAGACATCTTTGACCCTAGTCCTTGAATGCCAACGAATTTATATTCGGTAAAGATAGGAGCATCGTATCCAAAAATTTCTTTTGTTATTACTGATGCGGCATCATAACTTCCTCCTGGAGAAGCATGATCGTGTCCTCCTGGCTCAAAATGAACTTGTTCGTGCTTCCAACGCATTGCCCAATCAGGTTTCCATCCGAGTTTAACAATATGATCTTTTGTAATATCAACAGTCTCCTCGTTATGGGTGTCAGTACATCGATAGGTAATCATCCGTTCTCCATCAAAAGAAATAATCTTTGTATTATCTTTGCCCGAAAATCGAGAATAGAGAGAAATGGGGTAATAATTTTTTTTGAAAGTTACAGGATCAAGTCCCTTCTCCCCTTTTGCTTTATCTGTCATAAATGATAAAAGTATGTCAGCAATTTTCTCTCGGTGGTTTATCGCATGAATAATCGCATCGTCATATACGCCACTTTCATGAAGAGTGGTCTGATTAAGGAAGATAATATCCATTCCTAATATATTCATTGCTTCTTCAAATGGTGCTTGAAAATGTTCTGCGTAGGAGTTGTAGGGTGAACCAGGCGGTGCTGGGATTTTTGAAAGTGGCTTTCCTATATGCTCTATGAACGAATCAGGAATTCCCGCAGGAACTTTTCGAAAACGATCAAAGTTATCCCATGAAAAAATGAGTCGTGCTTCTTTTCCTTTCTCGCGCAGAGCTTCACGCACCAGATGCGAGGTGACAATATCCCTAAAATTCCCAAAGTGGACAACGCCCGAAGGGCTAATCCCAGCGGCGGTGGTATACCGCGGAGCACTCGGGTGTTGCGTAAGCACTTCTTCAGCGACCGCATGAGCCCAATTACCGCGTCTTCCTGCTTTCGATAAATCAAAACGGTGTGTGTACCCCATTCGGTCAGTATATCCTTTTTACGAAATCTTTTCTATGGTAAATGTTTGCTTACCTGCTGGAGTTTCAAAAGTAAACGACTCACCTTTTTTCTTTCCTACAAGCGCTGAACCCAAAGGAGACATATGGGAAAGTTTTCCTGCGCGAATATCAGCCTCTTCACTCCCCACAATAGTGTACTCTTGCTTTTCAGGAAATCCTGCGCGAGATACTGTCACCACCGAGCCAAATCCGACTACATCTTTCTTTTTCTCTTCGGTTGCGATTACCGCACGCTTTACCAACTCTTCAAGACGAGCAATTCTATCTTCGGTAGTGCCCTGAAGTTCTCGAGCTTCGTGATACTCAGCATTTTCTGAAAGATCACCAAGCGAACGAGCGTATTCAAGCGTTTTTGCAATTTCGGTACGCTTTTCTGTTTTAAGATATTCAAGCTCAGCAACAAGCTCGTCAAACTTTTCTTGACTCATGATCGTTTTTTCTTCCATACTGAGGGTATTGTAGAGGTTATTTCTGTCTCGTCAATTTATTGCGTTATGGACTAAAGTATTCTGGAGCAGTACGGGAGAGCTCAGTAAGTGCGGTCACGGCAACATACACCCCACCAACTACATTACTTTGCGGACCCTTATCCATTAAAACCACAAACGCATACCGCGGGGTTTCGTAAGGGAAAAATCCGATAATCCATGAATTAACATATTTGTCAGCAGACCCTATTTGCGCAGTACCGGTCTTAGCAGCTATATCAACAAATGGCACGTTCAATCCTCGTGCTGTTCCATCAGTGACCGCAAGACGCATACCCTCGCGAGCAATACGAAGTGCTTCGCCCTGGATGGGAATACTTCTTCCTACTGGTACCGCATCTTTAAGAAGAGTAGTTTCAATAAGTTTACCTCCATTTGCAAGCGCTGCGGTTGCGCGTACCGCCTCAAGCAGGGTCACCTGTACCGAATCTTGTCCTATTGCAGAATGGTACGTGTTTGCAATGGTCCACCGTTCACCAAATGTCTCTGATTTCCATGCGGGGCTTGGAATAAATCCTTCTTTTTCTCCAATAAGCTCTATGCCTGTTTTCTCCCCAAAACCAAATAGTTCATACCAATATTTCATTCTCTCAATACCGAGTCCCTTTCTCTCTTTAAAGCCTCCTCCAATTTCGTAAAAATAGACATCTGAAGACACAGCGATTGCTTCTCTCATGTCAGTTGCTCCGTGCGCTTTCCAGTCAGGGAAAATAGTCGGACGATCTGGATTATATGGATTTGGAAGAACGAGCGAGCCGTTTGAGACAATCTCTGTTTCAGGATCAATGATCCCATCCTCAAAAGCTCCTGCGGCAATGAACGGCTTCACGATAGATCCAGGAGTGAATAATCCTCCGCTCACCCTATTTAAATAAGGAAGTCTTGTATTTTCATTGTACGAGAGTATTTCTTCTTGCGGAAATCCTTGCGAGAGAACCTTTGAATTGTATTCTGGATAAGAAACGAGGGCGTGTATTTCTCCCGTGTGTACGTCCATGAGTACCGCGGCGCCTCCCTTAAAAGGAATTCTGTCAGCAAGCTCTTGAACCGAGCGATAAAAAGCTTCTTGTGCTCGTGCGTCTATTGCAAGGGTGAGCGGTGATCCAGAAACCGCAGGAACCGCACGACCCTCACTTACTTTCTCTCCAAGCGCGTCTTCTTCAACCAAAAGAAGTCCGTTTTGTCCTTTAAGCGTATCGTTAAACGCAAGTTCAACGCCTGTTTTTCCTTCAATCTCAGTAGTGAAATAGAAACCAGAACGATCTTTCTCTGGATACGAAACAGAACCAAGAAGATGCGAAAAGCCTGCTTCAGGATACACGCGTAGGGGGTATTCGGTTTCTTGTTGTGCGTTTACCACAAGCGGTGTACCGTGCCTATCTAAAATAGGCCCTCGTTCGGCAAAAAGAATTTCAGGCGAAAGTCGATTATTTTCGCTTCTTTCTCTAAATTCACTCCCTTCAATAACCTGAATTTGGAATAGTTGAAAGAGTAATCCACAAAATAAAAATAAAAAACCTATGTATAAGAAACGATACGCATCTTGCGGAAGTGGTTTTTCAAGCCGAGCGGTTCCCTCGTGCGACGCATGGGAATGAGTAGATGAGGTATCAGAGAAAATATCCTCTGGACTTATTTCTCGAGTATATTTTCGATCTTTTCGAAAGTTCTGGAAAAGAATACGCTTCATGCAGTAAGATTAAAATTTTCAAAAAAATATCGGTTTTTTATTTTCTGAGCAATAAAAACGAGAAAAGAGATGCTGAGACCAATAACTATTGCAAACGGGAATTGTCCTGCTCCATATAAAAAATGCACAAGCACACCAATAAGAAAACCCATAGGTATAAAAATAAAACTACTCATCAACGCAAGTATGAAAACTACCAAAACAGGCGCAAAGAAAGGTGAGAAAATGGAAAGAAAAAGAATACCTATTTTCATAATGTATCAATACGAACCCAAGAAATAGAAAACGGATTCACCAGTAAACGAACAGATACTTTTGAAACATTCTCAAAAAGATTTTCTGTAATTAAAACAACTGAGCCAGCAGGGAGCGCGCCAGGGCCTCCAAGGTATAGCATATCCCCTTCTTTTATCGACACTTCATCAGGAATGCGCAGAGAGACCATTCCTCCTCCTTCACCAGTTACGGTAACAGGAATCTTTTCTTCAGTAATCCACCCCTGCGTTTCTTTCAGTGGGGCCGAGAAAAGAATGATTGTTGCAAATGATGTTGCGTTTTCAGCAACAACTCCAACAGGTATTCCTCCAGGCCCAAGCACCAACTTTTCTTTTTCAACACTCACTCCTTCTGGAAGGAGAACGAGGAGTGAATCGTACGGAGAGAGGGGTGGACGAGCATACACGCCCGCAAGAATTCCCGCTTCTTCCATAGGCACCTCTCCCTCAAAAAGAGCCTTGATGTCAGAGAGTTCAGTTGAAATTTTTTGATTTTCATACGTGAGTTCTTCAACTTGGGAGAGAAGTTTACTGTTTTGATTGTATAGTTCTTGGGTATTATAAAAGGATGCAAAAAATGATGAGATGTTTTGTGCTCCTGCGTTTCCAAATGCAAAAATAGGTGCAGTTATCCCAAAAAACAAAGAGGGGGTAAAAGTTCTAAGCAAAAACAACATTCCACAGAAAAATACAATCGCAAAAAAAACAATTCCTGTTTGGAGTATCCTTCTTTGATTAATTGTTTTTTGGAAGTGCATTTTCATCTATAAATATACTTTGCCAAGGGCGCGGATCTTCGGTAATGATGCCTGTTCCCCTCACTACACAGGTTAAAGGATCTTGCGCGACATGCACGGGAACACCAAGCATTTTTGTTAAAAGCTGAGGAAGGCCTCGCAAAAGCGCCCCTCCCCCAAACACCATCACCCCTCGGGTGAGAACATCAGAGAGAAGCTCAGGAGGTGTTTTCTCAATCACTTCTTTAATAGTGAGCATCATACTTTCAAGCGCGGAAGAAAGTGCGTCGCGAATATGCCTGTCTGAAAGAACAATTTCTCGTGGAAGCCCTGTTGCCAAATCACGCCCCCGCACTGTTCTCTCAAGTGGGGCCTCAAGAGGAAGAACTGCGCCAATAGCGATTTTTACTTCTTCTGCCGTTTTTTCACCAATCAAAAGTTGAAAGTCATTTCGCACGAAATCAATAATAGACTCATTAAAATAATCTCCCGCCACATGTGAACTTTTACTTGCAACGGTCCCTCCAAGAGAAATGACTGCAACGTCAAATGTTCCTCCGCCAATATCAAGCACCATGGTGCCGACTGGCTCGGTGATGGGCAAATGTGCGCCTACCGCTCCTGCAACCGGTTCCTCTACAATAAACACTTCGCGTGCACCCGCTGAAAGTGCTGCATCTTTAACTGCTCTACTTTCCACATTAGTAACCCCTGTTGGCACTCCAATCACCACACGAGGACCAAAAAGGCGCGTTCGTCCTCCCTGTACCTCATTAATCCAATATGCAAGCATCTCACCAGTTACCTCAAAATCAGATATCACCCCTCTATGCAAAGGACGTATTGCACGAATATGCGGAGGTGTTTTTCCAAGCATTACTTTTGCCTCATTCCCTATTGCTACAATTTTTCCTGTCTTTTCATTTACCGCAACCACCGATGGCTCATTAAGAACAATTCCGCGATCGCGTACATACACAAGCGTGTTTGCCGTTCCAAGATCAATCCCAATATCGGGTGAGAAAATAGCATTGAGTGAAAATTTTTTACTCATAGTGATTGCAGAAATACTTCTGGGGTGGATGTGCTTACGCTTCCGTCTTTGCGAGCTACTATTTCTATCTCCCCATTTTCTAAAGTTCGCTTACCAACGACGATTCTCTTTGGAATGCCTAACAAATCACTATCAGCAAATTTTTCTCCTGCTCGAATATTTCTATCATCATAGAGAACTTCGACACCCTTTTTTTGCATTGTTTCGTAGAGGTCGTCAGCAAGTTTTTTTATTTTTTCATCTTCTTGCATCGCACAAACTACATGGTACTGAAATGGCGCCACAGACTCCGGCCAGACCACCCCTTTTTCGTCGCCCCATTTTTCAACGAGCACTCCCATTACTCGAGTAATACCAATACCGTACGATGCAAGGTAGATAGGTTTGTCATTTCCCTCAGCGTCTTTAAAAGTAACATGCATCTTTTCTCCTTTTTCAGTTCCGAATTTGAAAATATTTCCTACTTCAGCGGTTTTTACGGGAGACAGGTTTTCTTTTGAAATACCTATCTCGGTAGTCGCATCATCAAGAACCTCTTCGTTTACTGCAACCGTTTTTTCTTCATTGATATACAGTAAATCTTCCCCTGCATCACATAGGGTTTGAAATTCATGACTAAACTTCGTGAATGCACCTCCACTTGCAAACGTAAGAAACGTTTCATTTCCAATACCAAGTCGTGTAAATATTTTTTTATATGCTTCTGTCACCTGCTCATAGTAGGTGCCCATATCTTCTTGCGTTGCGTGAAGAGAGTACATGTCTTTCATAATAAATTCTCTACCGCGCATAATTCCACTTTTTGCTCTGAGTTCGTTGCGAAGCTTTGTTTGAAATTGGTACACGCTAATCGGTAAATCTTTATAGCTCTGTATATACTGAGCCATCATTGAAACAATTGGTTCTTCATGTGACCACGCAAGTCCGAGCTCACTTCCGTCTTGGAGTTTTGTTTTAAACCAAACATCTACGGCTTCGTCACTCCAGCGTCCAGTTTCTTCCCATACTTCTGGCGGTTGAAGACTCGTCATGATAAGCTCTTGTCCTCCAATCGCATTCATTTCCTCTCGAACAATTCTTTTTATATTTTCTAAAACGCGAAACCCAAGCGGTGTATAAGCATACACTCCCGCCATAACTTTATGCACATAACCAGCTCGTATTAAAAGCTGTGCGTTTTTAGAAACCTCATCACGCGGCGCTTCGCGCCGCGTCTTTGTAAATAATGATGATTGTTTCATATCTATAAAAGTATACGCTTTCGTATTCGTTCTCGCAAAATGTGCATAAAACACGCACTGTACTATATATAGTACAGTCTATAGAAGTTTTGAAATATCACTGGCGGTGACCGCAAGCATCAAGAGAATAAGAAACGCAAACCCAAGCGTGTTTAATGCATTAGTGACCGCATCTGGAATTTTTCTTTTGGTACATGCTTCAAAAAGCACCATTACCAACCTTCCCCCATCAAGGGCGGGAAATGGAAGAAGGTTAATGATTGCAAGATTTATTGAGATAAGCGCAGTAATAAAAAGAAGGGGTATTATTCCCTCATTTGAAGCATCTCCAACTGCGCCTGCAATACCAACAGGTCCCGCAACTTGAGAAAGGTCAGCAGAGAGTGTAAAAGCGCTCGCAAAAAACGCGATGAGCGCGTTAAAGGTTTGTACAGTGATATTAATCGTAAACAGAAATCCTTGAAAAGGTGCTTCATACCATGGCACAGAAACGGTTCCAACGCTTGCAATTCCAACTCCAAGCGCAAGACGCTCGGGATGAGCCGCTATCACCCCCGCTTCAGGTGTAAGAGCAACCTGTTTCTCTTCTCCTCCTCGAAGAAAAGTAATGAGTACGGACTCACCAACGGAGACCTCTGAAACAAAAGTAATAAATGCTTCTGGATTTGATCCCTCAAAAGTTCCATGTGAAGCATTCACTTCTTTGACTATGTCTCCAGGCAACAAGCCTGCTCGTGCTCCCGGAGAATTCGGAACAACGTTAGAAACCGCAAGAGTTGCGTCAGGTGCACGCAAAACCTCTTCAGGAGAAAGCGCGCGCTGCGTCCCTATACCTAACATAATTGAAATAAGAACCCACGCAAGAAGGAAGTTCATAGTCACCCCCGCAACCAATACTATTGATTGCTTCCACCAAGAAAATTTTGAAAACGATCCCTCACCCGCGTCTTCACCGTCTTCTCCTCGAATTTTTACAAATCCCCCAAAAGGGAGCCAGTTTAGGGTAAACGCAGTTCCTTTTCTAGTGCCAAGCGTAAGAGCGCGAGGTGGGTACCCAATCCCAAACTCTTCAACATCCATACCTGCCCACTTTGCAGCAATATAGTGCCCCCACTCATGCACCAGTATTAAAACAACAAGAACCGCAATAAAAATAAGTATTTCCATATTTATTTTTATTTTTTCATTCTCAAAGTAGCTAAGAGACTCGCTAAACAAAAATTCCCTGGCTTTAAAACAGGTACCGAACTATCTTTCGCTGTGCATTCAATATATGGAATGCCGTGAGTATTAAGTTCTGCTGGACCCGCATTAAAAGGACACTCATTACAGCCGCTCGAAAAATTTGGCACAATCTTCTCTTCTTTTCTAGGAGGAGCCATATTATATCTGAATCTCTTTCTTTTTGTTTTCAAATAAATCTTCAAGTTGCTTCACGCTCGCGTCTATCTTTTTTTGCACCTCTTCTTTTAATCGCTTAACTTCGTCTTCTCCCATTCCTCCCTCCTCTTCTCGCGCATCAATAGATTTCATCGCCTCAACTCGATGACCACGAAGGCGCACTCGCGCTTCTTCAAGACGCTCGCCTGCAAGTTTCATTAAAAGCGTTCTTCTTTCTGCGGTAAGTTCAGGAAATATAACCCGCAAACCTTGATCATCGGTTGACACAGAGACTCCTAAGTCTGCTTCAGTAATTGCTTTTTCTATTCCCTTACCAACACTCTTATCCCAAGGAATAATACGAATGGTTTTTGCGTCTTCAACAGATAAAGATGCAAGTTGAGAAATAGGGGTACGAGTACCGTATGCTTCAGGACGTACAGAATCAAGAAGCGAAACTGAAGCGCGACCCGTTCTAATGGATGAGAACTCGCGACTCAACCACTCCTGGGTTTCTTTTGTTTGCGTATCGAGAATAGTGAACGAAAAAGACATGTATGTATATCTTACCCTTTTATATGAGGAGCAACAAGTCGTACGTGCTCGAGTATTGGTTTAAGGGGCGCTGACTGATCATACAGATACGGTAAAAGCATATCCACCTCTTTTAGGAAGATAAAAAGTTCTTCCGAGGTATTTCCTTTAAAACGAAGCTGGTATCCATGAACGAGGCACGCAGACATGAGCGACCTGCTTTTTTTACGCGCTTCAAACTTATCATCTTCTTTTGAGGATTTTAATGTAGTGAGTATGCGTTCAATTATTTGAATTCGTTCTTTATCACTACCCTCTAAAAAGATCTTCGCGCTACATGCCTCATCATCTATATTTTTTTCATCATTTTTCTCAAACTGTGGTTCAAAAAGAGGGAGTGTTCTAGAAAGAATCGTGGGGATCATAATTCCTAACGTAGGTACCGCAAGCACCAATACCGCACCTTCTGGTGGCTCTTCTAGTATTTTAAGGAGTGCGTTTTGCGCTTCTGTTGATGCGGAAGAAAACGAGATGAGGATGATTCGAATGGTTTTTTCTTCAACCATTCGTTCTACGCGCGCGCGAAGCGCGCGCGCGTCTTCGACCGAAAACGAAGCGTATGAAAAAAATTCCAATGACGCACGATCTTCTTCTATTTCATGAAGTTCGCATACCCGCTTGAGAATGTCATTCGTGTTAGAAACATTTTTTGAGATAATAAATGCGTGGTGAGCCATTATTGTTTTGCGAGAATGCTTTTTTTATAAACAGGAAGATGCGCAAGCGCGACCCCTGTTCCTCGGACCACACAGTAATACGCGTCTTCAGCAAGCTTTGCATTTACTCCCGTTCTCCTAAATACAAGCGTATGCATATTTCGTAACTGAGAGGTTCCGCCCGTTAAAATTATTCCATTATCAATAATGTCACTTGCAAGCTCTGGAGGAGTTTCTTGCAAAACCTTACGAATCGCATTCATCATTTCTCGCAACTCTTTTTGCATTGCATCAACGAGCTGATTTGTTTTAAGTTCAATGGTACGCGGGAGTCCAGACACCACATCCCTCCCCTTCACCGGATACACGCGCTCTTCAGCCACCGGAACAGCGGATCCAATCGCAATTTTTATTTCTTCTGCAGTTTTTTCTCCTATCGTCAGATTGTGAGACTTTTTAATATACTCAATAACTGCCCTATCAAGAGCGTTCCCGGCACATTTAACAGAAGTACATGCGACAATTCCTCCAAGCGAAATTACCGCAACATCAATCGTCCCCCCTCCAATATCAACAATCATTCTTCCCATCGCCTCTTGAATAGGAATACCCGCACCTATTGCCGCCAGAATGGGTTCTTTTACCACAAACGCTTCTTTTGCTCCTGCTTTTGTTGCCGCTTCAATCACTGCTCGTCTTTCCGTTGATGAGACTCCTGCGGGAACTGATACAAGCACCGTAGGTTTAAAAATCTGAAACGGTCCAAGCGCTTTTCTCATGAAATAGCGAAGCATCACCTCGGTCACCCGATAATCTGCAATGACCCCGTCTTTCATTGGTCGATATGCTCGAATATTGTCAGGAGTCCTTCCAAGCATCTGCTTTGCCTCACTTCCCACCGCAACCACCTTATTGTTTTCTGTTGAGACAGCTACCACCGAAGGTTCGTTTAAAACCACCCCTTTGCCAGGTAAAAACACAAGCACATTAGTAGTTCCTAAATCAATACCAAGTTTGGGGGAAAAGAAGCTCATACTGCCTATGATAAAACGATACGAGCAAAAATCAAAATACAACGCATAGGGTATTATATATGATACAACGAGAGCGTCCCGTATACTAAAGCATATGCGAAAAATTGGTGAGGTTATAAAAGAGGTGAAAAAAGAAAGCAGTCGCGCAACTGAGCGCGGAGAGCTCCTTCGTTTCTTTCAAAGACACCTCAATTACGGAAGAAAAAAAGATGGATTTCCGCCTCTTTCTATGGCTCGCCTCGGATTTATTTTAGAGGGTATACCCACAAAAGATTTGTACTATTTAAAAAGTGTATGCTCACAAGCAAAACATTTTGGTAAACGATTTTGGTATGAGGTTGACCCAAAGAAACATATAGAGGAGAATCCTTTTTAAAGACTATGAAAACCATACTACAAGACGGAGATCCCATACTCCGCGCAACAGCAAAAGAAGTGCCAAAAGAAATGTTTGGTTCAGAAGAGTTGCGTGGATGGATTGCTCAGATGACTGAAGCAATGAATGGCGAACCTGACGGAGTAGCAATTGCCGCTCCTCAAATTGGCATCCCTTATCGTATCTTTCTTGTACGACATGACCGTATAGAAAGAAAAGAGGGTGCTCCCCAAACACCCCATGTTGGCGTATATATCAATCCCGTACTTATCAAGATTTCAAAAGAAAAAAAAGAAATGGATGAAGGATGTCTCTCTGTGAGAGGTAAGTATGGAAAAACAATGCGTCACGCCCGCGCAACCGTGCGCGCGTTTGACGAATTGGGTAAAGCATTTGAACGCGGAGGGGGTGGGGTGCTCGCGCAAGCATTCCAGCACGAAATAGATCATCTTGACGGCATTCTTTTTCATGATCATGCAACGGGAGTAAAAGAATTTGTTGTGAGAGAGCATCTAAACCACAAACCTTTTGTATTTTTTGGAACTCCTCATGTTGCAAGTCAAACACTTCTTTACCTATATCAATCTGGGTATACCCCAACACTTATCATCACCTCCCCTCCCGCACCCAAAGGACGCGGGCACGCACTTCTCGCATCAGAAACTCAACTGCTTGCAGAACATCTACAAATTCCTGTCATTACCCCAGAAAAAATAACTGATGAGGTCGTAGAACAGATTAAAAAATTAAACGTAGCATACGGTATTTGTGTTGCCTACGGAAAAATACTCCCTCAGAAACTTATAGATATCTTCCCCCTTGGAATTTTTAATATCCACTATTCTCTTCTCCCAAAATACAGAGGCGCGTCTCCCGTTGAAGCTGCTCTGTTGAATGGAGAAAACGAGACAGGAGTTACGATTCAAAAGATGGTGAAAGAACTTGATGCTGGAGACATGGTCGCACAAGTACCAATTCCAATTATTGAAAATGAAACCATTCGTGAACTACGCCCTCGTCTTATCGCGCTTGGAAGAGAGCTTCTGGTCGAGGTATTGCCGTATATTGAAAGCAAGCGAATACAGTTTGTTCCCCAAGATCACACCAAGGCGACGAGGTGTGGAAAATATGAAAAGGAAAACGGAGAAATAGACATGGGAGGAGATGCGAAAACAAATTGGAACAAGTATCGGGCGTATGCGGACAACATCGGTACTTATTTTTTTACCGAACGAAAAGGAAATCGCATTCGCATAAAAATTACTCACGCGGAATATAGAGATGGAAAATTTATACCGTTACGCGTTATTCCTGAGGGAAAAAAGGAAATGAATTATAAAGACTTTATGGGTGGATAAAATTACTCAATCTATGAGTACATACTCATCGTCTTCTTTTTTTGAAAATCGCACGCCTTTATATCCCTCTCTATCAATCGGTCGTAAAAAACTATCAGGTCCTGCGAGTGTTCTTGTTCCTTTCATTCCTGCATATGGGCCATAGGTACTCGCGTACAGTACAGAACACATACCCGTATTCACATCTTCAACCACGTCATACACCTCATACTCTCCTCCTTTAAAATGCATGTAGGTTCCAAGCGGAATAAGTGCTTTAATTTTTTTCATGAGAGACGCACTTTCCTCACTTGCAGGCTTTCCGCTTTTTCGAGCATCCATATTTTGTTTTATAAAAAGAGCGACATAGCTCTCAAACCTTTCTGCTTCTTCAAAAGTTTTTGGGTATTGAGGAGGAGGTGGTTCTTGGTTAAATTTTTCACTCATAGTATTTGATATTAGTAAATAATTATGATATAATATATACTACGTGTTTGAGTAGGTTTCTCGTAAATACTCAACTATTTTAGCAGAGTCATACATCTCCTTTTGTGTTTCTGTATCTACCAGATACGGCGTGACGAGCTTTCCTCCTCTTTTTTTTAACTCCTGCGCGTCTTCCCTCTTTTTCTCAATATCTCGTTCTTGAAGTGTAAGTCCAAGCGATACGCACTCTTTTCGAACTCTTGCAGAATACGGGCAATATTCTCGTACAAACAAAATCAGCATCGGTGCATTTTACCATATTGCACCTCCCCATTTTTGCGCTACAATAGAAAAACGCCATCATTGGCGTTTGTTCGTTATATTCCGCGATAGCTCAACGGTAGAGCAGCTCCCTGTTAAGGAGTTGGTTCCAGGTTCGAATCCTGGTCGCGGAGCTAGATACATTAAACCCCAATACAAAGTATTGGGGTTTAATGTATTTCTATACAAAAGAATTAGGGCGCGGGTGATATTCGCTTAGGAGAGACGGTGCTATTCTCCGTACCAAGCTTTTTGCCACTCCTGCATTTGTTTTATCTCTGCAGTCTGCGCCGAAATGATGGCGCTTGCCATTTGTTTTATCTCTTCATGTTTGGCATACATCAACGCAGCTTCTGCCATATCCACCGCACCTTCATGGTGAACAATCATTTCACTTATAAATGCTTGGTCAAAAGCATCACCCGTCTTCCCTCTTAACCCTGTCATCATGTCGTCCATCTGACCATGCATCATGCTGTCGTCTGGCATTATGTGTTGATTTTGGTTCGCACTCATGTTGCTTTCATTATTTCCAAGCGCGTACCCAATACCTCCACCAACAATAAAAACCGCAATTCCTACCACAATAATTTTTGTATTCATGCGAATATTATACATAGGTATACATATACCGTGTATGGTATAGTTCGCCCATACTAATTCCTCTATATGTATGAAGAAAAAAGTGAGTATGGAAAACAGGAATGCTCGGAAACCGCAGCATCTTTATACTGGGAAGAAATAATAAAACCAAAAATCAAAGAACAAAAAATTGTTGTTATAAACTCAGATAATGTCAAAAGATTTTTCGGAGAAGATTATGACGAAACAAGACGAGTATGTAGTCGTGCAGCGTTCTTACTTTTTGAGCAAGCAGTAAAAGAAGTGCCGTATGAATTAGTTTTGTTTACCGCAGGAGGTGCAGGAAGTGGAAAATCAGAGTTTGTCGTAAATGAATTGTTACGTGAAAATGTTCACGCGATTGTTTATGACTCCACTTTTTGCGCCTATGAAGGCGCAAAGTAACAAATACTCATGGCACGAACACACGGAAAGAACATACACATTATGTATGTTCTTGTAGATCTTTCAGTTGCCCGTTCGTTTACTAAAAGAAGAGAAAAAGAGACTGGACGCGCTGTGGGCGCAAACCGATTCATACAAACTCATCGCGAAAGCATTAAAACTCTCCTAAAACTTTTAGACGAGGGAATTATCAATGAAGAAAACATCCATATTGTTGACGCTCGCCCTTATCAAGAAACAAGAGGAGTTGGTACGCCGGTAGAGAAAATGCTTTTACCAACACAAAATCAAACTTCAATTCTTTTAGAAGCACTTGATTCAGTACTTGCGTACAAAGAAACGAATTAACGGGTTTTTTGTTTGGCGCGAGCGTATACTTCCTGCGCACGAGCAAAGCTTTCTTTCCTGTCAACAATAGGAGGAGGATATGTTTTTTCATATTCACTGTAATCTCTAGACTCTCCGTCGGTAAGAAGTTTTGCGTCAAGGTCTGCCAGTTCGGGAATCCATTTTTTTATATACAGAGCATCAGAATCGTACTCTTTGGCTTGAAGTGCGGGATTAAAAATACGCATCGGCTTAGGGTCAGCGCCGAGAGATGCGCTCCATTGCCATCCGCCATTATTTTGCGCAGGATCGTAGTCAACTAATTTTTCTGCAAAATATTTTTCTCCCCATCGCCAATCAATTAATAACGATTTTGTAAGGTAGGATGCGGTAATCATGCGCACACGATTATGCATCCATCCCGTTTCGTTTAATTCGCGCATACCCGCGTCAACAAACGGCACTCCCGTCTTCCCTGCTTTCCACGCATCAAATTCTTTTTCATTATTCCTCCATTCAATAGCATCCCCCCATCCTTGAAAGGAAGATGAAAAAACTTGAGGAAAATGAAAGGCGATATAGTAATAAAAATCTCGCCAATATAACTCCGAAATAAAATGAGGATGCACTTTTGCTTTGAGTGCTTCGTGATAACTCTCACGAATGGATATGGTGCCGAATTTATGGTGCGCGGAAAGACGCGAGGTGCCTTCAATACTTGGAATATTTCGCGTATCTTTGTAATCGCGTAAGTTTTCAAAATGAGTTACTACCTCCAGTGCTTTTTTTCTACCTCCCTTTTGCGCGATTGACTGTTTTTCATACAGGTCCGGAATTGAACCAGGACTATGAAAACCGCGCGCAAAATGATGTTGATGTTGTATCGGCTTTTTTACTTCATGCATTTGTGCGCTCTTCATAAAAGGCGTAAATACGGAATATATATTCCCTGTATGCGTACGAATGTCTTCAATAGGGGAAAGCGTGTAATCATCACAAAGATGAAATTGAATATGGTTTTTCTCTAACATCTTTGCAATCTTTTCATCACGCGCTCGTGCAAAAGGGGTATAATCACGATTGGCGTACACTGCTTCAGGTTTGTATGAAAGAAGTATCTTTTGAAGTGCTTCTTCATATATTCCCTCTCCCACACAAAGAACACCTCCTTGTTTTTCAATCTCGTCTTGTACCTCGCGCAAAGACGCGAGCATGAACGCAAACGCGTTTTCGCTAAAATACTTATTTTCTTTTTTACTCACTTGCTGTTTATCAAAAATAAAAACAGGCAATACTTCATCACATTCAGACGCTGCCTTATTGAGTGCGGTATTATCAACAAGACGCAAATCGCGCCTAAATATAAAAATGCCTCGCGAGTATTTCTTTTTGCTATCCGTGCTTTTGCTCATGAAAATGCAATTCCATTTCCATGCCACAATACCCAAACACTCCTTTGTCGAGTCGTTCTTTAATGTTTGTAAACATCGTCCCCGCATACTCAGTTGGCGTCCCGTGAGTGAGGTGTACTATAACCCGCTTACCTTGAAGTAGTCCTGTTGGTTGTTTCGTGTAGTCAAATGCCCATCCAAAAGAAAAAACATCTTGAAACCATTTATCAAATTCATAAGAAAGACCCCACCAATATACGGGTGCAACGATAGTAATTACTTCTCCACGGTCAATTATTGCGCGCCACGCTTCAGGAGTTTTATCTTCTGGCCGAACCACTTCTTGTCCTGTTTCATTTTTTAATTTTTCTACAATACTTTTACCAAGATGGCTTTCAATCTCTTTTGGATGAATATGTAAAATCATAATGTCAGCATTATTTTTTGATTATTAGGGTATGAACATTTCTAATATACTCAGTACTGGGCTCTCTTGCTCTCTTGCGTTTCTTCTTCCGGACATACCCATTTCTTCATCTTCGGCACTCATTACTTGAGCTTCTTGCTCCTGCGCACGCGCGATTGCAAGAAGTTTTTCAAGTTCTCCTCTGTCAAGCCATACACCTTGGCATCCATCACAACGGTCTATGTGAATACCATTTTTCTCAACCGTAACAAGAACGGTTGAATTACAAGATTGATTTGGGCAATGCATAAAAATACAATTATTTTCTAATGTCCTTAGTATATCACGCAAGCCCTGGAAAGAAATCTTCTTTTATTTGATGTCCGCGCACACCCATCTTTGTAAGTAAAGCTCGGTACGCTTTTACCATACCCGGAGGACCCGAAAGATACCATGTACGATTTTTAAAATCAGGTGCGTAACGGGTAACCATCTCTTCATTCAAAAAACCATGCTCAAACCCTTCCTTTTTTTCATCAGAAAGAACATGAACAATCTGAAAAGGAGCATATTTCGCATACGCGTCAAACTCTTCTCGGTAGGCTATGTCTGATTCTTTTTTGTTTGCATAAAAAAGAATGGTGTCATGCCACGCATGGGTAAGGTGCATATGCGAGGTGTGCGAAATAAAAGGGGTAACGCCAATCCCTCCCCCAATAAACGCAAGTTTTTCATTTTTGTTTTCCGGCAAAATAAAATCTCCTGCGCGTTGACTCGCAATAACCATCCCTCCTATCGGTAAATCCATCAATGCTTTTTTATATGAGCTTCCTTTTTCTTTTTGTATCCGTAACGCGACGCGGAGTACCCCTTCTTCAGGGGCGGAAGCAATGGTGAAGTACCGTCTTTTACCTCGAGTGTCACTTTTTTCATGGGGAAGCATCCATTCAAGGTACTGTCCAGCCATAAACTGCATTCCCTCTGGTTTTTCAAACACAAACTCATAGGTATCACTCGCAATTTCTTTTTTCTCTTTTAATCTGAGAAAAAGTTTCTGGGTGAGTGTTGCCGGAAAGAAAAGGATGTTTGCAATCACGAGCGCAAGCTCGGGAGTCATCGCGACAAATGAACTAAAGATAGTTGTGGTTGAGAGAAAACCAACGAATGCTCCATAAAAAATTTGAAGTTTCTTTGTACCGGGCATGGTGAATGGTTCCGTGAGCATAAAAAACGCAAGGAAAAGTGCGGGCCACGACAAGAAAAACGCTGTGCTCACAAGAAAGGGATCTTGCCCCCGCCATGTTTCGCCAATAAGAAGCGTAAGAAACGCGACACCAATAAACGAAAGCACGAGTTCCCATTTTCTAATTTTAAAAACAACAATACTTCCTGCTATAAGAAGCGGAATAAAAAGAGAGGGTGTGCCAATCCACCAATACGCTTCCATAAAGTACGGAAATGAAACCGCTGCCGCGCCAAGCGCGGCGGCGTTCACGAAATGTTGTTTTTTCCAAACCAATATAAACTTTGAAAGAATTCCTATCGCAATTGCGAGCGCGTACCATCCCCACGAAATAGCGCTTGAAGGTGGGACGAAAAGAAAAAAGAGGATGAGCGCCGTAATAACTGCTGACTCATGATTAGCTTCTACGCGTAATACTTTTGAAGCACTCATATTAAGTGCTAAAGCAAACAACACTGCAAAAGATGCAGAGAGTAATAGAGATAGGGGGTTAAAAGCAATCCATCCAAAGAAAGCCCAGATAAAGCTCACAAACGCCAAGCCAAAAAGTGCGAGCGTCACCACCCGATACATTCCTGTTTGATCAATGGCGCGTGTAAGCGCTGCGCGTATATTTTCAAAAATCGTATTCATTTGGTATACTCAATATTATACAAGTGTATTATCATAATTTCTATGCCTATCGCAATTATTTCCGTGCTCGTTGTTATTGCTCTTCTTGGAGGTGTATTCTTTTTTTCTCAAACAAATAGCATCACCCCATCTACCCAAACACCTGCCGAGATAACCAATCAGGAACTCGTAGACACCATGCGTGAACCCGAAAGCATGGAGGGATCATTAGAGTCAGAGAGCGCAGCTCAATTTAAGGATGGTTCATACACCGTGCGAGCGTCTTACTATACCCCGCGCAGAGTTGAGCACCTTATGGACATTACCGTGCGCGTAGAAAATGATCGCGTGGTTGACGCAAGTATTCTTTATGACGGAAAAAAAGCTGAAACCCCAAGTCACCTAAATTTTGATAAAGCATTTAAAAGCGAAGTAATTGGAAAACCGCTTGATGCCATTTCCCTTTCTCGAGTTGGTGGCGCATCCCTCACCTCAACCGCGTTTAATGAAGCGATGGTCGAAGTAAAAACTGAAGCACGAGTATCTTCTTAAGAAATTAATGCGCAGTATTGGTCCGATTCAAGCACTTGGCACACACTGGTGGCTTGAGTATGAGGAGGATTCTTACCATATAGAATCTTTACACACATGGTTTTCAGAAAAAGTTCTTTCTTTTGATTACGCGTATTCTCGTTTTAAAAGTGATTCACTCGTCACACAATTAAACAAAGACGGGGTACTGAAGAATCCTCCAGAAGAATTCGTGCGCATGCTTGAAAGATCACTTCACTGGTACAAAGAAACGGGTGGAGTATTTAATGTGCTTTCGGCAAACGCGCAAACCGCACAAGGATACGGACAGTCCTTCTCACCCAAAAGCGAAAAACTTTTTGGGAATCCAAAAGAAGACCTAGAAATACAAACCGAACAGATTGTTTTGAAGAATGGTTCGCTAGATTTTGGCGGAATTGGAAAAGGGTTTCTCATAGATACTATTGCAAAAGAACTGAAAGAAGAAAAAAATATTCCTCACTTTCTTATAAATGGCGGGGGTGACATTTATGCAAGCACACTTCCTGACGGAAGTCCTTTCGTAATAACCGCAGAGCATCCGACAAACCCTGAAATGATGATTGCGCGCATTCCTCTTTCACATCAAGCATTTGCAGGCTCGAGTACTTTTAAAAGAGCCTGGAAAAAAGAAGGCGTTGATAAGACACATATTATTTCTCCTCATACAAAGAACACGGCAATTGAGCGAGGGGTATACCTTATATCAGATTCTGCTGAAAAAGCAGATGTGCTTGCCACCACCGCGGTAATCCAGCCAACCATTCTTATGTCGTATAAAGATATTCCTTCATGTGTATTTGAACATAATTCTTTTTCTTATATTACTCAATCTTTTGAGCATTATTTAGTGTAATGTTGGTATACTAACCATATGTCTCTTAGAACTCTCACCCTGGTAACGCTTTTAGTTCTGCCTCTTGTAGCCACACCTCTTGGCGCGCTGGCACAAGCAGAAGAAACCGCACTAAAAGAGCAAACGACCATACAAAAAGCGCGAGTCCTTGAAGCGAGCAAAACAGAAACCGTTCCTCTTTCAGGGACGAGTATTGAAATTGAAAAACAAACATTGACCGTAGAGGTACTAGACGGCCCGCTTCAAGGACAAGAAATAACCTTTCTTAATGATTATTTACAACTAGAAGAAGGAGATATTTTTTATCTTCGTCATCTTTTTGGAGGATTCCATCCTGAAACATTTACCGTCGCTGACCCGTACCGCCTTGATGTTCTTTTCTCGCTTCTTTTGATTTTTGTTGTGCTTCTTTTTCTTTTTGGCGGGCTTTCTGGCATACGAGGTCTTATGAGCTTACTTGGAAGTATTGCGCTTATTTTTTACCTTCTCATCCCTGGTATTTATGGGGGCACACCTCCTGTACTCATATCTCTTATTGTCTGCGGTCTCATTATTATTGTCGGGTCGTATGTCACGCATGGATTTACCAGGACTACCACGCTCGCAATGTTTGGCATGCTCGCCACCATTTTAGTTACTGGTGTAGGTACGCATTTTGCAATCAATCTCGCACAGCTCACTGGTTTTTCAACTGAGGAAAATGTGTACCTCAATTTTAATGTTGCCGGAGGAATAGATATGCTTGGACTTTTGTTTGCAGGAATTATGATTGGACTTCTTGGTGTTCTTTATGATGTGGCAATTGGTCAGGCGGTTGCCGTTGAAGAATTAGTACGGGCGGGGAAAGAATACACGAGGAGTCAAATCTTTGCGCGCGCAATGCGCATGGGTCATGAGCATATTGGCGCTGTCGTAAATACGCTTGCGATTGCCTATGTGGGCGCGTCTCTTCCCCTTCTTCTTCTGTTTCAAGCCTCAGATGCAAGTATTTTTTATATCGTGAACTCAGAATTATTCGCTACTGAAATTATCCGTATCTTAATGGGTTCTATTGGACTTCTGTTAGCAGTTCCGATCACCACGCTTCTTGCAACGCATTTTCTCTATGGAAAAAAGTTCAAGGAAACCGGAAAAGGTTTTCATACTCACCTCCACTCTCACACACATCACTAAATAATTTTATTGCAAATTAATTGCAATAAATATATAGTAATGAGGTATGGTTATAGGATGCATGGGTAAAGGAGGAAGCGGAAAAACAACGCTCGCCACCCTTTTAACAAAATATGCGGTATCGCAAGGATTTTCTACCCTTGCGATTGACGCTGATCATAATATGGACCTTTCCTACAACCTTGGCGCTCCTGAGGATATGCCTTTTGTAGGAATCTCTCTAAAAAAAGCGCTTGCGTATCTTGGACTTTCTGAAAAAGAAAATTATAGAGCTGCGCTTTTTGTTGATTCGTACGAACCATTTCGCTTGAAAAAGGCTACCGATTCATATACCGAAGAATTCTCTCTTGCGCTCTCCCCCACTCTTCGTCTTATGACCTGCGGTCCGCATACCGAAAAGATTCTAAACGACGAATCGTGCAGTCATAGCTTATTTACTCCCCTCAAGGTTTATTTACCTCTTTTAGAAGAAGATGAGGAAATACGAGTGATTGTAGACGAGAAAGCCGGAACTGACGCGGCGGGTACTGGTGTTGCTACCGGTTTTGATTTTACTTTCATTACATGCGAACCTACTCCCCATAGTAAAAAAGCGGTTATGCAAATCGCATCTATACTTGAACATTTTGACGCGCCTTATGCGGTCGTTGGAACAAAAATAAAAAATGCAGACGATGAGGCGTTTGTGCGTGACGCATTTCCAACACATCTTGCGATGTGTATTCCCTTTGATGCGCGTGTTGCTTCTTTTGAAGAAGAGGCTGTAAAACAATACGGCGAAATACTTATGAAGTACGCAGAAAAGAATCGTTCTGTAACCTCAAGAAAGACTCGTTCCAAACGTAAATTCAAAGACTATGCTCCGGTGCTCACCACACCACCGTGAGCCTTATAAATTAACAACAATACATATGTCAATGGGAAACAACTCAAGCACCTATGCCCCCATAACTCGTGAGAGTGTTGAGGTACTTAAAAGCATATACACTTATGTGCCAACAGACTTGGTAGATGAGTTGTATGAAATATTTACTAATCGTCTTACCACAGAAACCCTTTCGTTTTCTGTGCTTATGAATATGCTTGATAGGTATTATCGTGGAGAAAAAGGGTCTTTGTGGTATTCAGTCGTACGAAAAGACGGAACCGGAAAAATGCAATCAAAAACTCAAAAACTCATTCACGATGTTATGGTTGAACTTCACATGGCACAACGAGCTATGGAAAACATGCAAGTAGCACTTGCAAAACGCGGAATTACATTCGTTTCTTGTCATTCTTGCGGAGGTGAAACTATTGCTCTTAGTGAAAAAGGTGCGTGGCTTGAAGCAAATGCAAACGAAGAAGCCCTCCGTACGCGCCTTGACTGGGAAGGAACTCATACCCTTTACGAATCAAGTGATGAGGTAGTTTCTCTTGGAAAAACAACAAAAGAAGAGATGCAGGTTCTTGAGGATTGTTTTGTTTCTGCGAAAAAAGCACTGGAAGCAAAAAGTTCTCTCACCTTTTCAGTTGTTCAGGCAGAAGTAGAAAAAGTATAGTCTCTTTGTTAGCGTCAAAAAACGCCGTGGATGTATATCCACGGCGTTTTTTATTGCAAGAATATTGCAGTATCTGCTTTCGCGGGTTATAGTAATACCTTATGGAACTATTTTTTATTGGGCTTTCTGCAGTATTTCTAGTGAGCATACTCTCTTTAATTGGTGTTTTTTCGCTTTCGCTTTCTCCTCAATTATTAAACCGATTCCTACCAGTTATTGTTGCTGTTGCCGGCGGTGCGTTGCTAGGAAATGCTTTTCTTCACCTCATTCCTGAAGCATTCCACGCTGAAAACGAATATGTTGGCATCGTTGTTTTACTTGGTATTCTTACGTTCTTTCTTCTTGAAAAAGCGCTCCGCTTTCACCACTGTCACACACAACACGGAAAAGAAACTGCACACATTCACCCTGTAGGTCCCTTGGTTCTTATTTCAGACGGACTTCACAATCTTATTGACGGTATCGCGATAGGTATCGCATTTTCCGTATCTCTTGAACTGGGCATTGCAACCACTCTTGCAATCGCACTTCATGAGCTTCCACAGGAAATTGGTGATTTTGCGCTTCTTGTGCACGCTGGTTTTTCTCGTCTTCGTGCCCTTTTTCTAAATTTCTGCTCCGCACTCTTTGCGGTTATTGGGTTTTTACTTTCATTTTGGATTGGAGAAACACATGAGTTTTTAGTTCCCTTCTTGCTTGCGTTTGCCGCTGGAAACTTTATCTACATCGCCCTTGCTGACATTGTGCCTGAGATTACTAAAGAAAACGGCACCAAGTCTGCGCTCTTTCAAAGTGGAGGAATTATTGTAGGAATACTGCTCATGCTTTTCGTTTCTTTTATGTTCGCCGATGCTCACAGTCACGCACACGAAGATACTCACGCTGAAAAACACGAGGAAGAAGTACACGTAACGCAAGAAGAAAACCACAAAGAATCTCATGATTCGCACTAAAGAAATACGTCCGATTGACTGGATAAAAGAGTTGCGCGAAAGAGGTCTCAAGGCAACCACCTCACGGATGGTTTTTTTAAAAGTACTAGAAAAAGAGACAAAACCCCTTTCAACCCAAGCCATACTAAAAAAACTACCTAAAGGATTTGACGCGGTAACACTGTATCGCACGCTTGAAACACTAAAAGAAAAAGGAATTTTATCTCGCGCAGATTTTCAGCACGGACACGCTCACTATGAAATCCTTGTGGGTCGTGCGCCACATCACCATGTCATTTGTAAAAATTGCGGTTTTATTGAAGATGTTCCTTTTCTAGAAGAAAACATGTCGCAAAAAGACATGCGAAAGAACATAAAATCTTTTTCAGAGATACATTCCTTTACCCTTGAATTTTTTGGTATATGCAAAAAATGCAAATAATGTATTTTAGTCTTTGTCTCAGTTGAGTGATAAAACAAAAAATATGAGATTAGATGAAGAAGAATGTTAAAAAACTGTTCGTATACACTTGCACCAAAACGATTTTTAAAAAGAGAAGTCTAACTTAATGTACAGTTATTCTTGTTTTTTTGTCATTCAAACCTGCTCTAAAAATAGTTACGCGCTCATAGTCAGGAACAAATTGTTGATGATATTGACAATATCCACCATTAAATTCAGGGCTGGAGCATTTACGAACTGCACATTCACCTCGAAACACATGCCATGGCCGTACGTCTTCTGGTCTAACTCTCCCTGATTTAATATCTTTCCATAATTGAGGCTTGTGTCTTTTTATATCACCAACAGTGATATACCCACTAACAGGAGTGTTCATTCCAGAAATTTCTTCAATTTTTTCATATTGACTGAGAGCTGCTTCGCGTCCTTTAGTTGCAAAATCCCTTAAATTTTTTAATGGGAATATGAGCTTCTTGCCGTCTGGACTTGAGATTTCTGCGAGCGGTTTAAGTAATGTTGCATAACCAGACAATTCTTCCGCTATTAAATCACGCGCAACTGTCATGCTTTTTTTTCGCACCCGTGCTGCTGTAGCACCAATATTACGTTTTGTTTTTTCTATTGCTGTTCTTACCTGTCCAATCATACTTTTTTTATATTTACTTTCCGGTAATTAAAAAATGCTCGATTTTTTATATTAACACGTATATACAAATATGTCAAGTAGCATACACAAGAAAGTGGTTAGTCTAGACTAAACTAAAGCTAAAGAAATGCATACACAATCTTCAATTTATTAAGGCCTTATTATTCCCATTAATTCTCAATTCAAATCTTTTATACCACCCTTCTTGCTTACCATTTAATTATCTATATACCTTTCCATCCCATCCATGTCCTCCACGATTACGACCTAATACTCGTTTACCATGCAGGGCGCCAAATCCAGCAACTTCTCTATAAATACTAACGCCGGTAATAACTACTGCGGCAATAATTGCTGCTTGCGAAACAGGGTCAACAACAAAAGCTTCCGATGTGTTTCCTGGGCCCATATTTTGATTATTCATATGACTGATGTTAACATTACGATTAACAATTATACATCATTTAAAATTATATGTCAAATGGACCAGGCTCTCCTGGTGTAGTAAGAGGGTCCTCATAGAATCTCCCTTTAATAATGTCTGAAAGTGAGATGCCTTTTTCTCTTAAAGCCATCGCTCCACCCGCTAGACCCCCTAAAGCTGCGGCAACAAGTAAAACAGTCCTAAATCTATAAGACCCCGGTGGAGATTTTGAATAAATAACTCTCTCTTTTATCTTTATCATAGGAGATAGATTACACAAATACCTACACAAGTCAAGTCTCACCATGGGTGATTATGTATGATTTATACTGAAAGCATTGTATGTATCAACGAATCAAGAGATACTTGTATTATGCCGCGTTATTTATATTTTTCTTGGTAGTGATGTTTTTTTCATACCTTTTCATTAGATACGTATGGGTTACTGAGAAAAGTACGGACGAAGAAATCATGCCGATAGTACACTCAGGAGAAACTATCTCGCAATGGGAAGCGCGCAAACAAGATATTCTCAAGACATTTGAAACACAGGTGTATGGTTCAGTACCAAAAACCACTTTTGAATGGGAGGTAGATAAACGCACATTAGATGAGGGTGCTTTTCAAGGAGCACAGGTCGAGCTTATCTCAATGCGTGCTCCTGAATCTTCAATTGTTTTACACGTGGTACTTGTGATGCCTCCTACCTCACATCCTGTTCCAGTGATCGTTAGTTCTCACTTTTGTCCAAACCATCTTCGTTTTCCTGAGTATGACATTCCAAAACCCATATACTTTCCTCTTATATGCAGTATAGAAAAAATAATAAGAGACTCTGCGCGTTTTGTTTTTGGATCTTCTGTTGAATCTTTTCCTTTCGGAAAACTAATCAACCCTTCTCAGAAACTGGTTGCGCATGACATAGCGTTTGCAAGCATATATCTTGCGGAAGGTATTCCAGACACCCCGCACCTTGCAAAAGAGGCACTCAGCGCACTTTCCCAATATTCAGAAAATCCTGCGGAAGGCGCTCTCGCTGCATGGGCATGGCAATACGGAGAAATAGTTAAGGAGCTTGAAAAAGATCAAAGAATTGACAGTGATAAGATAATTATATATGGACATTCGCGAGACGGGAAAGCGGCTCTTCTTGCAGGAGCGTCTTATGGTGAAGTGGATGGAGTGATTGCGCATCAGTCAGGAAAAGGAGGTTCTGCGCTCTGGCAATCAGATACAGGAGAACGTATCATAAATCTAACAAGCAAGTACCCACACTGGTTTCCAGAGCGTCTCTCAGCTTACCAAGACAAGGAATCTGAACTCCTTATTGATCAGCATATGATGCTTGCACTCATAGCGCCTCGTCCCCTACTCATTTCAGGGGCAGTATTTGATAAATGGGCTGATCCAATATCCGCATTTAATGCGGCACGCTCAGCAAGTAGCGTATATGAACTATACGGAGCGCGCGGTATTGAAAATACGTCTCTCTATAATTTTAATCAAGATTCACAGCTTGCTTTTTTCATGCGCCCCTGGTTTCATGGCGTACGCATGTCAGATTGGGATGTGTTTATTTCTTTTATAAATGCACACTTCAAAGATTAGCTAACCTCTTTCTACAGAACAGCTTTTAATCTCTAAGCATCCTTTCTATCTGTCGCTCGAATGTTTTGCCTTCATATATTTGCCATGCCTTATACGTCATGCCACCGGCACTGGAAAGAGCCGCAACAGCAGCCGCTACTTTTAGAATACCTAAAAAATAATCCGGTTCCATTCCTTTCTGCTTTCTATGAGCTCTCTTCATGAGATTATATTATACCTTATATTTATATTTTTGCAAGTTTTTCACTTGATATCTATGTACAAAAACAAATCCAAGAATTATAAATGAACACGCAATCACTATTAAAAATAGAAGGGGAAAGTCTGGAATAATACCTCCAGAAATATTTCTTACACTGTTTCCAAAAGCAACAAAGAGAGCGGTTGCGGGAAAGGTACCTACAAAAGTGGTCCAGATAAAATGAAAAATGGGCACTCCTGCTTTTGCGGGAATAATGTGCGCAATTGGGTACGGAACAAAGGGTGCAAATCGTGTTCCCAAAAGAAAAGAAATTGGGCTCTCCTTTGCTTCCTGTATGAGGACGGGATACGCACTATCTAACACTTTCTTTGAAATTTTTGATTCATTTTTACGAGCGTATAAAAATAAAACGACTGCACCAAAAATAGTTGCCGACATGAGGAGTACATAGGCGTGCCAAAATGGAAGCGCGTATCCCGTCGATATGCCAAGTATGGTCGTAAGAGGAATGGTGAACGCAAAACTAATCGCGTAGAAAATGAAAACGCCTACGGTGAAAACAACAAGGTGTGTTTCAATAATTTCATGATTCTCTTGAAGAAAAATTGCAACTTGAGAAGGAGAGAAGAATAAAAAAGATATAAAAATGAGGAGTATAAACCCTGTAATAAAGAAAATCCGTGTGAGCATGTTAGCGTGAAGCAAGATGTGCTTCTATGTTCGCCCACGTCTCTTTTGGAGTTCCACCATCAATTTTAAACAGAGCAACTCCGCGCAATCTTTTTTCTTTAGCAAGTTCAACTTTCTCTGCTATTGCCTCAGGATCGCTCCACCACACCACATGCACAAGCGTACTTTTCCCCGTCGCATTTGCATAAGCAAGTGCTTGCATCGCTGCTTGGTTTCCCTCTTCAGTACCTCTCGGGGCTTTATACGAGCGTGCGGGAGATTTTTTTGGAAGATACGTGAAGCTCAACTCTCCTGCCGCATTTCTTATTGGTGTGATATCAAGATCATCGGCAAGATCAGTTGCATACACAGGATTCAAAGACCATCGTTTTTCATATCCCCGAAACCATTCAGGAGAGACCGTGAGATTCCATTCGGCACCATAGGTTGCCACGCCAAGAACCATTTTATCTTTATCAATATCACGCGCCATGAAATCAATTACTTTCTCTACCCATTCGCTGTCAGCAACAGGAATATAAGGAGCACCTTTTCGTGCATCATTGAGGGTAAGATCTGCTCTTTGTTGGTCATACGCCATTACGCGCACCACATCGCAATGTTCATTTATTTCTCTTAAATCATTCGCATATACGATGTCTTTCGGTACCACGCGATACAGGTCTTCTGGCGGAGTTCGTGCCTCAATCGTACAGGAAAGCGTTTTATCACCGAGTGCTATGTTTAATTCTTTTAAAAAGAGTGAGAAGTAGTCACGCGTGCTTCCCCGCTTACCCTCATAATCAATATCAATACCATCAAAATTACCTTTTTTAACCTCTTCAACAATATACGCAATATGATTTGCTCGTTTTTTTTCATCCGAAAGCACGGAGTGTATGAGTGCCCCATCAAAAGCCATCACCGTTGGAATAAGGGAAATGTCTTCCCTTCTCGCTTCACGGAAGAATCTCTGCCAGGTTCTGTTATTCATCTTTGCCTGATCAAGCAAACTTCCATCTTTTTTCAGAGCATAGGCAAAGGGCATCACCTCAGTGAGTACTTCAAGATTAGTGCGTGCCTCTTTTACTCCTTGGCTTCCCCGCCAATATGGAATCCATCCCGATATCTGAAACTCTTCCGCAAAAGCAAACGCAGGGGTAAAAAAAGAAACACTCACAAGGAGGGTAGCTAAAAACTTCATTACCTTTATACTAGCAAATATATAAAGGTATGGAAATATGGCATGCAATTTTTCTAGGCGCGCTTGAAGGATTTACTGAATTTCTCCCCATCTCTTCAACGGGTCACCTGATTATTTTCAGTACTATCTTTGAAATACCCCATTCTTCTTTCTTAAAAACATTTACCATTGGGATTCAGTCTGGAGCAATTCTTGCAGTTATTCTTCTCTATTTCAAGTCACTTCTTGATATCCGTGTCATAAAAAGAATTGCGTGTGCGTTTATCCCAACTGCCCTCATTGGATATCTTTTATATGACTTGGTAAGAAATGTACTTCTTGAAAGTGTTTTGGTTGTACTTTTCGCGCTCTTCTTTGGAGGTATCGCAATTATTTTGTTTGAGTATTGGTATGCAAAACAAAAAACAACTGAAGCAAAGAGAGGGGTCACCCTTGAGACCATTCCCCTTAAGGACGCTTTTTTTATTGGTGTCGCACAAGCACTTGCTCTTATTCCAGGAGTTTCAAGAAGTGCCGCAAGTATCATAGGAGGACTCCTGCAAGGTCTTCCAAGAAATACAACAGCTTCTTTTTCCTTTTTACTTGCCGTCCCCACCCTTCTTGCTGCAACCGCGCTTGATTTCATGCACACGGGATTTTCTTTAGGTACGGAAGAATGGCTTCTTTTAACCCTTGGCGCGTTTGTTTCTTTTTGTACCGCGATTATTGCCATACGATTTCTTGTTTCGTATGTAAGTACTCATAGTTTTGTTGTATTTGGTGTATATCGAATTATTGCGGCACTTCTATTTGCCGCTATTATATACCTATGAAAACACTCTCCTTTTTGCTTGCGGGACTCACCATTATTTCTCTTATGCTCGCCTCATACGCGGGATACGCGTGGTGGAATGTAACACAGTCTTCAAGTGAAGAAAAAGAAATACTTCTTAATGAGACAGTGAGGCTTTCAAAAGTGGTTGAGAGTGTAGAAAAAGAGCGAGATATTCTTAAAGAATCGCTCTTTGAAGAAAAACAAAAAAACAATACCTTTGCGCAAGAGATTGGTTCTATTGCAAGTACGGTTGGGACACTTGAGAAAATTGCGAACACAGACGAAGAGTTACTCGCAAAATACTCAAAAACATTTTTTTTAAATGAACACTATACGCCACGGTCGTTAACCAAACTTGCAACCTCAACCACTATTTCAGGAGAGGAAGAATACTTCCTCACACCGGCTGTGCCCTTTCTTAAGGCACTTTTAGAAGAAGCAGAGCGTGACGACATATCGCTTCGTGTCATTTCCGCATATCGTTCGTTTGAAACACAAACTGATTTGAAAAGTGCTTATACTCGTAGGTACGGAGGTGGTGCAAACACTTTTTCAGCGGACCAGGGATTTTCAGAACATCAACTTGGTACTGCGGTAGATTTTTCAAGCGAATCTCTCGGAAAGGCGTTTACTCAATTTGGAAACGATCCTGCATATGCATGGCTTAAGAAAAATGCACACCGATTTGGATTTATTCTTTCGTATCCCAAAGGAAACGAATTTTATATCTATGAGCCATGGCATTGGCGGTTTGTAGGAATTGACCTTGCAACAAAACTCTACGAAGAGGAGAAATATTTTTATGATCTTGATCAACGCACTATCAATGAATACCTCGCTTCATTTTTTGACCCCTAGAGGGTTATATCTTTTCCATACCCCTCCCCTCTTTTCTACATCTCTTCTTGGTTTATATGTATACAAAGTTAGATCAAGTGGCACGAACACAATCTCCATGGCGCGTGTTCCCCCGTTATAAATCCATCTCTGCCACACTTGACCATCCCGCTCAAACTCTTCGACTCTTTCAAAGGGCGAGTGTTGTCCGTCCATACGATGGTTTTTAGTATACACCCGCGTGTATATGTGTATATATATTTGGTATACTCATGAGTATGAATACCTATTACTCTCAATTTAAAACGCGACTTCCGTATAAAAAGACGCGGTTTGACGGTTTTGCTGATGTACTCACGCGAGCGTTTGGAAGTGCGTGGTTTCTTTTTTCAAACCTCCTCTTTTTTGTACTATGGATTATCTATAACCTTGGGTACTTTGGATTTTCTCCTATTGATCCGTATCCTTTCACCTTTCTTACCACCTTTGTTTCCCTAGAGGCAATCATGCTCTCGGTAATTGTTCTTATGAATCAAAACAGAATGGGGCGCCTTGCAGACATCAGACAAAAACTTGATTTTGAAATTGACGTACGATCAGAAGAAGAAATTACGAAAATTCTTCTTATTCTTGAACATATACAAAAAGAGCTCAACATAAAACGAAGAGAGGATCCAGAGCTGGAACGCATGATAGCGCCCACCGATCTCAATTTACTTCGAAAAATAGCAGAAAACACTGAAAACTAATTACCGAGCGCGAGCCCTCTACCTTTTTGTACGAGTGCAGCAAGCTCTTCTTGGGTTTCTGGTATGTTCTTGATAGAAACAAATCCAACCGCGCGAATAGTCACCTCGCCACATCTTCCAAGCGCTATACTTGGATTCGTTTCTTTTCCGTATACTGGTACGGTATCTGACGCATCAAAAAGCACATCAATTTGATTAGTCTTGCGAGAATGCATAGCGTCAGCAACCACACGGTATCCAATAAGGTGCTCAACTTCACTAAAACGACAATGTGGGGTGTCGCTTTTGGTACGTGATAGTTCAATAATAGTGCCGTATGGAAAAGCTTCCGCAAGATCGCGTGAACGAGCAACCACAATCTCGGGGTTTGACCGAGCGCCTGTTGCGGTGACCATTGGATCGTGGTCTGTTTGTTCTACTACCGCGTTATAAGCGGTAAGGAGTACGGTATGGGTTTTGTCGGCTTCGGGTTCTTTCAGAGCCAGCCCAGCTTCTTCTACAAGTGCAAGATGCGGAGTTGGTGTTTCTGATACCACGGGCGCATGCGCCATTCCAGACAAAAGAAAAAAGCCCATAAGGGCTGTTGCTAGTGTCATAACCGTAAGGCAACTATCAAACTACCTTACCCGTTTACTGTATCACGGTCTATCTCATTTGTCAATAGTAATGACACAAATAAACATTTATGTCAATAAATGGTTGACATAAAATGTATATTTTAAGCCATTAAAACTCCCACCCACCTTTCATGGTTGAAGATTGAGTATAGTTAATAACCGTGGTCTCAAAGAAGTTTGACTTGTCATTTTCAAAGTTTTGATGATGCTCAAGGTGTTTGTAAGGATTTTCAGTTGCTTCAATGAAAAGCGGTGCGAGCCCTATACCTTTCAAACGTTCGTTTGCGAGCCAGCGCGTATAACTTCTAGTCGTCTCCCCGTTAATCCCTGGTATTTTATCGCCTAGAATATGCGTAGACCATGCGATTTCTTGGTCAACTGCGGCATGGGTGAGAGTTTTAATCACCTCTTCATTCCACATGTGCGGAAATTCTTTTTTAATTTCCATTAAGATATTTCCAAACAAGACCACGTGGGAAAGCTCGTCTCGGCGAATGTAGGCAATCATTCTTCCCGTTGCAGGCATCTTTCCATGGTCTACAAGCGTGTCAAAAAATGCAAAGCCATTGTAGAAGTACAGTCCCTCAAGCAGATAATCAGCAACAATCGTTTTAAAGAGATTCTCGTCAGAAGGTGAATCTATGAAATCTTGGTATATGTTTCCAATATAACGGTTTCTTTCAAGGAGCGTTGCGTCGTTTCTAAATAGGTAGTAAATCTCCTGTCGTTCACGGGCGTCAACCACCGACTCAAGAATGGTTGCGTATGATTGTGAGTGTATAGCCTCTTGGAACGTCTGAATAGCAAGGAGAAGTTTCACCTCAGGCGCGGTAATAAAATCACCAATATTTGGAAGATTAACTGTTTGAATAGAATCAAGAAAGGTAAGGAATGAGAGCGTACCTTTGTATGCACGCTGTTCTTCGGGAGTGAGCACCTTTTGAAACATAAGTGCATCTTCTTGAAGCCCTTTTACCTTTTCAGGAACCCAGAAATTACCAATAAATACTTGGTACAGTTTCTTAGCCCACGTATACTTCGCTCCGTTAAGGTTATAGAGACCCGTGGTGTTGCCTTTTATAATGGTACGATTTTCTACCGCATCATCACCATCAGGGTTGAATATTTTATTTCGAGCAAGAGGATCAGTCATACGGTTCTATTTATCCACTACAACTCTCACAAATGTTTGAAGAAACGAACACCTCTCCTTTTTCTGATGTTGGTTTCTTTTCTTGCGGAGTATGTTGTGGTAGAGGGAGTGTCGTTGAGGTTGTAGCTAGTGTTCTTTGATCACCCTCATTTTTTTCTTGCGTACTTACCCTTGCCTCGTCTACCTGAAGAGAAAGAGATCGAACATAGTAGACTGTCTTAATTCCTTTTTCCCACGCACGGAAATAGTATCCATACAAATCTTTAGGAGTTGTACGAGCAGGATCAATCATCCATTCAAAAGAAATGGACTGGTCGACCCACTCATATACTTCCGCAATAAGGTCAATCACGTCACTCATCTCAAGCGCGATGTATTCTTGATAGTACGGGTAGTTTTCTTGAGTGAGGTTTGGCGCAACACGAATGGTTTGTGATGACGCGTTATTTTCAACAAAGAAGCGCTTGTAGATAGGAAGGAGGGCTGCAGTGGTCCCAACGAGTCCCGCGGTTGAAGAGTTTGGCGCAGGCGCAGTATGGTATCCAAAGCGTACGCCATAGGTGGCCATATCATCAAAGAGTGTTCCCCAGTCTTTTGTTCTACCCGTGTTGTTTTCATACCATTCACGCGTTCTTCCAAGCAGCACTCCCTTGCTGTATTCGCTACCTTCAAAAAGGTCATAGTGCCCACGCTCTTTTGCTAAATCAACGCTCGCGCGGTATGTGTGATAGCCATACCGTTCAAACAAGGTTCGTACCTCAGCGCGTGCTTCTTCTGAAGTATAACGAATGTGACGAACTGCGAGATATTCAGCAAGTCCAAGGTATCCAATCCCAATAGGGCGATAGCGCTTACTGGTGCGTGCTGAAGCGCCGATTGGATACAACGAAAGCTCAATAACATTATCAAGCAAACGAGTAAGCACAGGAAACACGCGCGCGATAGTTTCTTCGTCATTTACTTTCGCCACATTAATTGAGGCAAGGTTACACACGACCGTATCTCCTGCTTGGTATTCAAGGCGAATACTACCGTCTTCACATAGTTCTTCTTTTTTAAATACCGAGGCTGAAGTATTTTGACAGATTTCAGTACAAAGCTGGGTGGAGTAAACATTCCCTGCGTGCTTATTTGGATTCAAACGATTTACCGTATCGCGGAAAAAGAAGTAAGGCATTCCTGTTTCAACGACCGTGCGAAGCGCGTGCTTCATTAAATCTTTAGCGGAAACACTCATCTTAAGTTCAAGTCGCTCATCTTGTTCAAGTATTTCGTAAAAAGCCTCAAACTCGGCACCAAATAAATCTTGCAATTTTTTTCCATGTACCCGTTCTATCTCGCTTGGGTCAAACAGAGTCCACTGCGCGTCTTCTTTGACACGGCGCATAAACAAATCAGGAACAGAAATTGCAGGAAACACATCAAACGCTTTTCTTCTTATGTCTCCTGACTCAGTTTGGAGTTCCAGGTAATCCGCGATATCCCTGTGCCACATATCAAGGGTCACAGAAACCGCTCCTGCGCGTGCGCCAAGTTGGTTAACGGCTATGGCGGTGTCATTAATGACCTTTATCCAAGGTGTCACCCCTCCAGATACTCCTTTAACCCCACGAATCATTCCTCCTTTTGCGCGCACGTTTCCAAGGTAGACACCGACTCCCCCACCCATTTTTGAAATCTGTGCAATATCTTCAACCGCGTGGTAAATCGCGCGTAGATCATCGTTCACATTTATCTTGAAGCAGCTTGAGAGTTGGTGGTAGTTAGTTCTTGAGTTAAGGAGCGTTGGGGTTGGAAGAGAGATCATCTGTGTTGCGCACGCTTCGTACACCTTAAGCGCGAACGCAAGACGGTTTTCTTTCTTTTCTGGGATAGCAAGAAAGAGCCCGACTGACATGTACATCTCCTGGGGAGTTTCGCGAACAACTCCGTTTGGATTCAAGAGGTACCGCTTATTTAAAGAAAGAACTGTCGTGTAGGTGTAGTTATCATCTATATCTTTGCGCAAATGTCTTCCCGCCTCAAGAATGTCTTCTTTGGTGTAATAGTCAAAAAACTTTTTGTAATAGAGCCCTTCTTCTACATACGCTTCAAACAAAGAAAGGTATGCTTCGGGAGTATATATTTCCGAAATGGTAAGATTTCTTGTTTTTGCTGCTTGCTTGTAGAGGTTTTCAAGCAAAAGACGCGCTGCAATATTTTGCCAGTGAGCATTTTCAACAGACACCAAATCAATCGCGGTTTTTATCATGAGGCGATTGATGTCTTTTGTCTTTAGGTCATCAACAATATTTTTCTTAAATGCATCTATAAACTCATCAAATGAGCAGTGTGTCTCAAATCCTTTTGATACTCGCTCAAACACGCGTTCTATTTTCTCAAAATCAAACTCTTGTGTTGCTCCATTTGCTTTTCTCACCTGAATACCGCGCTGTTTAATCTGTTCAATAAACTCTTGGTGTTTTATTTCTCGTTCTTTTGCTCGATTAACGCGATATAAAATGTATGCTTTGGCAATCTCAAATTTCCCCGCAGCCATGAGCGCTCGTTCAACCGCGTCCTGCACTTGTTCAACGGTAACTATTTTGCTTTCTCGCTTAGAAAGTGTTTCTTGTAACTCACCCACGACACCTTCTACTAACTGAGGAATAAACTCAGTACCCGCCCCTGTGGCCACACACGCTTTTTCTATAGCTCTTTCAATACGGGTCTTGTCAAAAGGTATCACCTGGCCATTTCTTCGCTCAATATGGGTAAGGGCGACTACAGGTGTCGTGGAAAGGTGAGATCGCACTTCTTCTTTTTGCATAAGACCAACGGGTTACAAGTTTATAAATCGAGCGTGTGGGATAGAAATCCCAAACGAAGCGTCTGCTTCGCCTTGTGCGTATTCTTCAAAAGCGTGAGAGGTGCTTTGAAGAGTGCATTTGGCTCTCGTACTTTCTCATTTTACACCTCATCTTGGTGCGTCAAAGTGGATAACTTTTACACAGGGAAAAAGGTATAAAAACAAGCCGTATTTTTTTACTTGCTATACTGAAAGCATGCGCATAGAATCCTCATTTTTAAAACATTTTTTACGAGACGAGAGACCGTGGGGTAATTTTATTCAATTCACTAAAAACGAACCTTCAACAGTAAAAATTCTTACTCTCCTTCCTGAAAAAAGATTCTCTCTTCAAAAACACGCCCATCGAGATGAGTTTTGGTACGTTATTTCTGGGTCAGGACTCATTACACTCAACGAAGAAACAAAACCAATCATGCGTGGAGATATGCACCACGTTCAAACAGGTATACTCCACCGCCTTACCGCTGGAAAAGAGGGGCTTTCAGTTCTTGAAATAGGGTTTGGAGATTTTGATGAAGACGATATTGTGCGCATAGAAGACGATTTTGGAAGAGTCTAGCCTATGAGCACCGACCTCCTTGCTCTTTTTCTAAGTACTACATCGGCACTCATAACGACAGGGCTTTTTTTGTATGGCATATACAAGCTTATTCGTTCTGGATATGCGCACAAAATTATAGCGAAAACAGCACGCCTCCTTACTGCACCATTTTCTCAATTACAAATGCGTCGTGCAGAGCAAAATCCGATTATTTCAAAACGAGAATCGCACTATTTTGAGTTACAAGGAACGTTCAATCCTGGTGCTGTATATGATGGAACATTTGTACATATTTTTTATCGAGCGGTTGGGGGTGATGGTGTTTCGCGCATCGCGTATGCAAGAAGCAAGGACGGTATCCATTTTCACGACGAGGAAAAAACTCTTTTCTTTGAGTATGTGCGCTCACATAATCCGCTTCGCGAAACATTTATGAGAAACCTTACGCGCCATATACATCCTGGACTCTCACTCTCTGGTGGTAGTTTTTCTGGTATTGAAGATCCTCGCGCAGTTATCATTAATGATACGGTGTATATTTCATTTAACATTTTTGAGGAGTGGCGTCTTCGTGTAGCATGCATTACCATTTCACTTTCTGACCTGCAAGCAAAAAGATTCGATCGTATCTCAAGGCCAGTAATTCTTTCACGTGGTAATCGTGAAAAAAATTGGTCATTCTTTAGCGAAAAAATAGACGGACAGTTTGCGCTTCTCCATGGAATTATTGATGAAGATGAAAATCGCGTACACATTGAATACGCTCCAGAAATTGAAGTCTTTGGTACTCGCGATTTTAAAACCATTGATCCGCAAACCGTACCTCATAGACCAATCGCTTGGCACGCACGCATGCGAAGTGCGGGCCCACCTCCAATCAAAACATCTCGTGGGTGGCTCGTGTTTTATCACGCACACCATGCGCACGAACCCGCACGATATAAGGTAGGCGCGATGCTCCTTGATCTTCATAACCCAGAACGGGTCATTGTTCGCGCAAAAGAACCCGTACTTTCTCCTGATGCGCCGTATGAAAATGAAGGTAAACCAGGAATTGTGTACACCTCTGGTGCGGTCGTAAAAGACGATACTCTTTTTCTTTATTATGGAGGGGGTGATCAGGTCACCTGTGTCGCCACGACCCCGTTCACTCCATTTGTTGATCGTCTATACCACTCAAAAGATGCTACTCTGTAACCATAGCCTATGCTCATAGTCTCTCGATCGCATAAAAACCCCCTACTCGTTCCCGTGCGAGAGCGCCAATGGGAAGCTCTAGCAACATTTAACCCTTCGGTCGTACTTGATGGTGATACGGCGCATATGTTTTACCGTGCGATAGCGCGCCCTGATGTCTTACTTGCACCTCACGCAGGAGCGTCTTCAATTGGATATGCTAAAAAGGTTGGTTCAGGAACATTTGCAAGTCGTACGCAAGTGATTGCACCAGAAGAAGCATGGGAAGCATATGGGTGCGAAGATCCGCGCGCGACTTTCTTTGAAGGAAAATGGTATGTACTGTATACCGCGCTCGGCGGATATCCTTTTGGTCCTGATAATATCAAAATGGCAATCGCGTGCGGAGACTCTCCTCTCACTTTAACTGAAAAACACCTTATTACTCCCTTTAACGCAAAAGCGGGAGTTCTTTTCCCCGAACGAATTAATGGCGAGGTGGTAATGCTTTTAACTTGTCATACTGACTACACGCAAGATCACCCACGACCGACCATTGCTGTTGCTCGCGCTAAAAACATAGAAGATTTTTTTAATGCAAGTTTTTGGCATCCTTTTCATGAACATCTACCAGATCATGCGCTAGAAAACTTACGACGCGGAGATGATGATCATGTAGAGATTGGTGCGGCACCCATAAAAACTGAAAAAGGGTGGTTGCTTATTTATTCCCATATCAAACACTACTACAATGAGTCGCAGAGGCTTTTTGGCATTGAAGCATGTTTGCTTGATCTTAATAATCCACAAAAAGTAATTGGAAGAACCGAGTTCCCTCTTCTCGTTCCTGAAACCTCGTATGAAGAATATGGTATCGTCCCTCGCGTGACTTTTCCCTCAAGCACCACCGTCAGCGGAGACAGGTTAGATATATATTACGGCGCCGCAGACACCGTGTGCGCGGTAGCACATACTTCCCTTTCTGATTTGCTTTTCAGCATGGATGCAAAAAATCGTACGAGCTTCATGAAAAGGCATGAAAAGAATCCTATTCTTACAGCAAGAAAAGAGTACGCGTGGGAATCTCGTTCCGTAAGTAACGCAGCTGCATTTGACGCAGATGGTTCCGTGCATCTGCTATACAGAGCCATGGGTAACGAAAACACTTCCGTTATGGGGTATGCGCGTTTAAAAGATGGGTTGCATGTTGATGAGAGAAGTGAAGAGCCTGTATATGTCCCGCGCGAAGAATTTGAAATGAAAAAAGGTAAACCAGATGGCAATTCAGGATGCGAAGATCCTCGTATCGTAGAAATTGACAAAACTATATATATGTGTTATACTGCATATGATGGCGTAAACGCGACTCGAGGCGCGCTTACCACTATTCCCCTCTCAGATTTTCTTTCAAAAAACTGGGATGCATGGACTAAACCCTTACTCCTTACTCCCCCACAGGTAAACGATAAAGATATCTGTATCTTTCCTGAACGTGCAAGTGGAAAAGCGGTAGTAATGCATCGAATTGATCCAAACATTTGCGTTGATCTTTTTGATACCTTCTCTTTTGAGCGCCCCATCAATCGTTGTATAGAAATAATGGCACCAAGACGAGGTACTTGGGAAGAGAAAAAAATTGGCGCAGCAGGTCCCCCTCTTAAGGTTTCTGGTGGCTGGCTTTTTGTATACCACGCGGTTGGCGAAGATGGAGTGTATCGCCTTGGCGCAGCCTTGCTTGATGAGGCAGGAACAACGGTACTTTCTCGCACTGTTTTCCCGATTCTTGAACCATCTGAAGTTTGGGAAAAAGAGGGTATGGTAAATAACGTGGTCTTTTCGTGTGGAATGGTACTTCGAGATGACACTCTTTTTGTGTACTACGGAGGTGCAGATACCGTGATTGGAGTCGCAACCATATCTTTTTCTCTGCTCATGAGCATACTTAAGCCTTCGTGGCTTAATGAAATAACAGCATGACGCAAAGAAGTGTTCTGCCTGCGCTTGTCATCTTTGATCTTGATGGAACGCTCGCTAAAAGCAAGTCTCCTGTCACCCCAGGAATGGGAGAACTTATTTCAGCACTTCTTGAAAAAACGCAGGTTGCGGTAATGAGTGGGGGGTCTTGGAAACAGTTTCAAAAACAACTTCTTCCTGTGTTAAAAGAAACCACTAACTTCCACGCACTTCATCTTCTTCCTGTTTCAGGGGCGCAGTACTACAAATACAGGGATGGGGCATGGGTGCTTTCGTATGAAAAAGCATTCTCACCTTTAGAAAAACAACGCATCTTTTCTGTGCTCCATACCGCGCTTAAAGAAAATGGACTTGAGCCAGCAAAAGAAAAACTATGGGGAGAAAGAATAGAAGACAGACACGCACAAATTACTTTCTCTGGTCTTGGGCAAGAGGCACCTCTCAAGGAAAAAGAGAGATGGGATCCTGAGAAAAAGAAACGAGAACCCGTTGCTCGCATGCTAAAAGAAAAACTTCCCGATATGAGCGTGCGGGTCAATGCCGCAAGCTCAATAGACATAACAAAAAAAGGAATTGATAAAGCATTCGGCGTGCGAGAACTTTCTCATAGACTTTCTATTCCTATTGAAAAGATGCTCTATGCTGGAGACTCTTTGTTTCCTGGCGGAAATGACGAAATAGTAAAAGAAACAGGTATAAAGACACAGCCCGTAAAAGATCCAAACGAAACAGCCCTCCTTATTCAAACATTACTTACTTCTGCCCTTCTTCACTAAGAAACCCTCCGGCTTGGTGCGCCCAAATCATAAAAATAAGCAGAGTTGCATATTTTCATAATATGTCTCATACTAGAGAAAGCTCGCAGGTTATGAGCAAGTAAGGCACGCAAAAGACAAGGAAAACGCCCCAGAAGTTTACATCAGCGAGGTTATCAAGTTAGCAACAATATTGTGAACAAAAAACTATATGTAGGAGGAGTTCCTTACTCCTCAACAGAAGATGCGCTTCGCGCAGCATTTGCAGTCGCAGGTGCGGTGACAGCGGTGTCTATTATCATGGATCGTATAACGAACCGCTCTCGCGGATTTGCTTTCGTTGAAATGGAAAGCGAAGAAGCAGCACAAAAAGCTATTGAGATGCTTGACGGAAAAGAATTTGAAGGCCGAACGCTTTCTGTTTCTTTCGCACGCCCTCAAGAGCGAAATGGTGATAGAGGCGGAGATCGTGGCGGTCGCTCATTTGGTGGTGGAAGACGTGAAGGCGGATTTAACCGCGACCGAAGAGATGATGATCGTGGAGGAAACTCATACGGTGGTCAAGGCGGAAGATTCTAATCAAACGCCAAAACAAAAAACCCTCGGCATAGCCGAGGGTTTTTTGTTTTTTATTATCCGCAGGTACTCTTTGAATCAGTTTCTACATGTGCGAGTACAGAACGCTTTTTATATTCAGCTGACCAACCAATTAAATTGGCAAGTATTTGTATGAGAGAAGCGATACCGGCTATCGCAAGAACGAGAATGAACGGCCATGCAAGCGGAGTTGCAAAGTAAAAGAAGACGATGAACGCAGAGAACCAAAGTCCGGTGCACCATGGGCAAGAAAGAAGTGAGTGGAATGTTCCAAAAAGAGAATCTTTTGGAGCATTTTTCAAACCGTCTCGTAAAAACTGGGTAATGAGGTCGTAAGAGAAGAGACGAACTAAACGAAAAACCGCAAGTGCAATTAATACAAAGTCTCCGAGAGAAATGTAAGAAATGAGGAGTCCTTGTGCCATAAGCCAAGAAAAACCAGAAAACAAAAGTGCTACAAAAAAGAAAGAAAAGATAATGTTCCAAATCGCGGATTTTGTATTCATATGCATATGAGTATACCATGAAGGTATGGATGCGCTAGCGCTTATCGCAAGGGATAAATATGATGGTGACGCATCAAAAATAACCGAGGAAGACAAGGAGCGGCTCGCTATTGGCGAGCCGCTCGCCTACATTATCGGCTGGGTTCCTTTTCTTTCTCTTCGCATATTTCTTGATTCACGCCCCCTCATTCCTCGTCCTGAAACCGAATGGTGGACGGAGCTTTTGATAGAAAAAATAAAAAAACACCGCCCTATGAACGAAAGAATACGGGTTCTTGATTTGTGCGCAGGATCTGGAGCAATAGGACTCTCTATGGTAAAGCACAGTCCCTCCACACACGTAACTCTGTCAGAGAGTGTTCCTTCACATAAAAAAACAATAGAAAAAAACATCGTTGAGAATAATATTGATCCGTCAAAGACTTCTATAGTAATCGGAGATTTATTCTCTTCAGTTGAAAATCAGACCTTTGACCTTATTGCTACGAATCCCCCGTATATTCCAGACACTAGACTTCTTCAAACAGAAGTATACGCGTACGAACCACATGAGGCACTTTTTTCAGGAAAAAAAGGACTTTCTCACATTGAACGCATTATCAAAGATGCATCAAAATTCTTGATCAAGAAAGGAGAATTATGGCTTGAGTGCGATGAAAGTCATGCAGATGAGGTTTTAACAATGGCGCGCGCGAACGGAGCGCAGGCGGAAATACACAATGATCAGTATGGCAGACCGCGCTTACTTGTGGCACAATATCTCTAATGGACTATCTACCTGAAGGAGTGAATCTTTTCTCTCTTTTCCCACAATTTACAACAGGTCAAGTGATTGGTTTATTGTTTGCACTCATTTTTATTTGGTGGGTAATTTTTACCATTGTCGCCATCTATCACTGGGTTCGTTTTGGACGCCTCTCTATTATTGCGGTGCCCGCAGTCGGAATACATATTTTTGTTTCTTTCTATTTACTCTTTTTTATGATTGGTGGTTTTCGCTAAAAATATATGGAGGATCTTACCCTACAACCTGGAGAAAAAGTAATTATCGCCGTTCGAAAACACTGGCTTGTGTTAGTTGGAATGACGATTCCATTTCTTTTACTTGCCTTTATTCCTGAAATATTTTTATTTCTTTTTAGTAGCGGTGGGATATTTGCAAATACCCCTGTTGCTCCTTATTTTTCAGTTGACTATCCGTTTACTCGATTTCTGCTTGGCGCATGGTGGCTCTTTGTGTGGATGGCGTACTTTGGAAACTTCATGCATGATCACCTTGATATTTGGATTATCACTAACAAACGACTCATTGATGTTGAGCAGGTAAGCTTTTTTAAGCGCGAAGTGCATTCAGTATACCTTAATAATGTGCAGGATGTGACTCATAATGCAAAAGGATTTTTTGAAACCATTTTTCATTTCGGTACGATCCAGGTTTCAAGCGCGGGAGCAAAGGCAGTCTTTCAGCTTCGCTACATTGATGATCCAGAGCGAGTACGCGATCTGCTTATGGCAGAAATTGCAAAGTTTAGCGTTGCAGGAGAGCACAAACAGTCACCCACCACTACGCTCGCTAATGAGGTAGAGAAAGTGCTTGGCATATAAGTATGGGAACAACATACGAACCGTACAAAGGAGTTCGCGATTTTTATCCTGAAGATGAGCGGGTACAGCAGTATATGTTTTCTAAGATGCGAAAGGCAGTAGAGTCTTTCGGGTATGAACAAATGAATGCCTCGGTACTTGAGTCAACTGAACTCTATCTTGCAAAAACAAGCGAAGAAATTGTTAAGGAACAAACCTATACATTTTTAGATAGAGGAAACCGATCGGTGACCTTACGGCCTGAAATGACCCCTACTGTCGCCCGCATGGTGGCAGCAAAAAAACGAGAGTTAGGATTTCCTCTTCGTTGGTACTCTATACAAAACTTTTTTCGTTACGAACGACCGCAAAGAGGGCGGCTTCGTGAGTTTTGGCAATTGAATGCCGACCTTTTCGGCGTGCCTCATATTGAGGGTGATGTAGAAGCGATACATCTTGCATACCGTATTATGAAAGAGCTTGGTGCTGATGATTCAATGTTTACCATACGGATTTCGAGCAGGGCTTTCATTAATCATGTGTATGATTCGCTAGATATTCCAACAGAAGAGAGACCCTCTTTGACTCGTGCGCTAGACGCAAAAGATAAGGGTGCCGAGGTGCCTAAAGACATACTTGATGCTCTTACCAAAGCTGAATTATTTCCATACTTTATGGAATTAAAAAAGATGCTCGATGCTCGAGGCATACCTAATGCAGTAATTGACGCGCAGATTGCTCGTGGCTTTGATTATTACACAGGACTTGTCTTTGAGGTATTTGATACTGATAAAGAAAATAGCCGTTCGCTTTTTGGTGGAGGAAGGTACGACAATCTCATAGGGCAATACGGAAGTGAAAGCGTACCCGCAGTTGGTTTTGCCATGGGAGATGTGGGCGCCCGGAATTTTCTTGAGACTCATAATCTCCTTCCTCGCCTTTTTTCACATACTCACGTGTACCTCGCACCAGTTACTTCTCACCATACTGAAGAAATACAAGCGTTTGCTAGTTTTCTGCGCGAGCGTGGAGTACATGTTGCCGTTGGCATGAAGCATGAGAAAATTGGTGACCATATTAAAGCAGCGCAAAAACTTGCCATTCCCTTCTTCATCGCTTACGGAGAAAATGAGATAAAAAGCGAATCAGTTACCCTTAAACATATTGAGACAGGAAAAGAGCAAGTAGTTAAAAAGGCTGAAATTGAGCACGTGCTTGTATGAGGGCGATTACTTTTGACATAGAAACTAAGCTTGCGCCTTTAGGGCATGGGAAAATTGATCCGATGACCCTTTCTCTTACGGTCGTTGGTATTCATGACGAAGGGCGAAATGTGTACGAGTCATTTACCGAAGAAGAGCTCCCTCGTCTCTGGCCTATTCTTGAACAGGCCGAGCTTTTAATTGGATTTAACTCAGACTCGTTTGATATTCCTTTATTGAACAGATACTATCCAGGAAATCTTACCTCTATTCCCTCTCTTGATCTTTTAGCAGAAGTACAAAAAGCACTTGGAAGACGTATTCGCTTAGACGCTCTTGCACAAGGAACCTTAAAAGCTCAGAAAAGTGGAAACGGGCTTGAGGCCGGAAAATGGTGGGAGGAAGGAAAATATGATGCGGTGCGTGAATACTGTCTTCAGGATGTACGCCTTACTCGCTCTTTGTATGAATATGCACTTGCCCATCGCGTACTCAAATACAAAGACCTGCAGGATATAAAAGAAATAAAGATTGATACCTCTTCATGGCACACGCGCGCAGGTGCTCCAGCACTCACCAAAACACTTGGGTTATAATAATAGTATGGAAAGAAAATATCTTATCCCCGGTTCAGTATTATTCGCAGGTATAGTAATTGCCATAAGCGTGTTTGTGTTAAGAAGTAATTATTTTGAACAAAAAGCTCCATGGGAAGATGTTCCCCCTCGCCCCGTAACCGTTGCTGACATAATTATTGGATCACCTGAAGCACGAGTCATGATGGTTACCTATTCAGACGCGGATTGTACCGTCTGTAAAGAATTTCACCAAACCTTGATGCAGATTGGAACGGAGTACGCTCCGAATAAAGATTTCGCGTGGGTATACCGGCACCTTCCGATTGTAAGTGTTAACTCTTTTTCAAGAACGCACGCAGAGGCTTCTCTTTGTGTAAAGGCGGTGGCTGGAGACGCGATTGCTATTCGTTTTTTGGATGAAATCCGAGCGCGCGCTCCTGGTTCAAATGAGTTTGATCCAAAAAATTATCCAAGCATATTCTCTTTACTTAATCTTCCTCAAGAAGAGGTTCAGCGCTGCATTACGAGCGGTACTTTTAGAACACAGGTTCAAGGAGATGCTGAATACGCCATTTCAAAAGGAGCGTACGGCGCGCCATTTTCAGTACTCGTTACCAATAAAGAGGTTCGGTACATTTCAGGTGCAATGCCATACGAAGAGTTGAATAAAATAGTACGCGAAGCACTCGCGCAGTAGAGTTACTACCCTAAGACGGATAATCGGTACAGAGAGAAAGAGTCTTCTCCCTCAAACATGTCTGAAGGGTTTGGGAGGAATACTTTTCTCATTCTCACGTCCTCAGTCGCATCTTTTAAGAGCGCGTGAAAAAGGGTAAATGTTTCGCTCTTTTCATCATAGGGTATAACAATCTTTTTAAGCTGAGTACTCCCGTCTGCGTTTTTTCTTTTTTTACATTCGTATACAACAAATTGCACCACTGGTTTTTTAAACATTTCTCGTACCGTATAGTAATTAAAGATTGCTTGAAGCATGTAGAGAGTTTTGTCTTTCCCTTCTTTAGAAAAAGAATCAACAAATTTGTGGTCAATAATATCAAGCGCACCTTTTTTTGTTTTTGATTCAACTACCAAGTCTGAAATAGCTTTGATTGGAAGAGGGTGTTGAGGAATGCGAACAACCCCTCCTGACTCAACTGCAACCACCTTATGTTTTGGTGGTCTAGCAAGATAAAATCCTATTGCTTGGAGATATTCTCGCTCCATAGATTTTCTTTTTATTTGTTTTTCTTTTACGGTTTTTGCTTTCCCGAAATCAATTTCAAACTCGGAAATGTTTTTCATATAATGAAGCCCGAGCTCTACACTTTCTGGTTTAGTAAATCCAGTATAAAAATGTTCAAGTGCCTTATGGCCAGCACTTCCAATAATTGACGCGGGAGAGCGTGGCACGTCATATATTTTTTCTACATACCGTTTATGCCACGCAAGCGGATTTCTAAGATATGCAATTAAAGACGAATAGCTCCAATGACTGATAGGATACTTATGTTTCACCATTTCTGTATTGTAGCGTATGTATACGTTTTAAGATTTTTGAGGAACTACTTTTTTATTTCCTTGCGAATACATGATATTGAGGAGGATGTTCTGACATATGTTTAGTAATCACGCAAGTGTCGCGATTTTTCGTGAGTGCGAATTCGTTCAAGGGCTTTTGCCTCAATTTGACGAATACGTTCACGGGTGACCCCAAACTCCTTCCCCACTTCTTCAAGTGTGTGGTAGATACCATCAAGAAGCCCATGTCGCATCTCAAGAATTTTTCTCTCTTTTACTGACAAGTCATCAAGAATCTCGCGTACCTGATCTGCAAGAATGCGATCTGAGGTTTCATGTATAGGTGACGGTATTTTATCATCAGCAATAAAATCTCCGAGTGTTGAAGATTCTTCATCATCACTTCCAACAGGATTCTCAAGAGAAAGTGTTTCTTGATTAATTTTTTCTATTTGATAAATCTTCTCTACCTCAACGTTCATCTCTACCGCAATTTCTTCAGGTTGCGCTTCTCTTCCGAGCGCTTGCTCAAGACGCCTCTTCACCTGTTTATACTTTGCAATCGTCTCCACCATGTGAACGGGAATGCGAATAGTGCGTGATTGATCTGCAATCGCACGAGTAATTGCTTGACGAATCCACCACGTGGCATATGTTGAGAATTTATATCCTCGCTTCCATTCAAATTTCCGAACTGCTTTATCAAGACCAAGATTCCCTTCTTGAATGAGATCAAGAATGGTGAGGTCTGGTGATCGGGTTACATATTTTTTTGCAATAGAAACCACCAAGCGCAGGTTACTTCGCATTAATATATTCCGCGCTTCTTGATCTCCTTTTTCAACACGCTTAGCAAGTTCTCGCTCTTCAGAAGGAGAAAGAAGGGGATATTGCCCTATTTCACGAAGATAAATTTGAATTGCGTCATAGGTCGCTGAATCTCTTCCTTTTATATTTCTTTTGGCAAGATATTCATCTGCACTATCTTCAAGCATTCCTCCCTCAAGCACATCAATACCACTCACCGTAAAACGGTCATACAGCTCATCAAGTACGAGCACATCATCCTCAATGTGCGGGAACTCCTTTAATATTTCGTTATACGTTATGTACCCTCGTTCCCTTCCAAGCGTAATAAGTCGAGTCACTTTTTCTTCCTGAGAAAGCTCGCCCTTTTTAGAGCTGGTCTTTTTATTTTTTACCTGCGAGATACTTTTTTTGACTATCTTTTTTATTACTTTTTTTGACGACCCTTTCTTTGGGGTGTTTTTCTTAATCTTACTTACTAGTTTCTTTACAGGCTTTGATACTTTCTTTTTAGTCGTCTTTTTTACAGACAGCTTTGTTTTTTTAGTTGTTTTTTTATATTTTGATGAAGACATAGGTAGTAATTATGAAAGAAGTGATTGTCGTTTTTTAATTTCTTCACACCATGCAAACGCAGAAGATATAGCAGCCGTGTCGTGCGCTCTCTCTGCTTCTTTGAGAGCTTTACGTGCAATCTCAAACTGAGACGAAAGCACGTTTCGTTCAAACGCTTTCAACATATCGTCTGCCGCGTCTTGTTGTGTTGGCTCAGGAAATGAGCGTTCCACTTCAAAGAGTACCGCTTCGGGTAAAGACTCTTTAATATGCGGATTACCGATAATACGAGCGTACTCGTTTTTTACCCTTTTTGCAAGTGGACTTTCCGGATAAACCATTAGGATACCCTGTAACATGTCTTCACGCGTTATTTCAGAAACCACGGTCTTAGGTTTTTCAGGTAGATTACTTTCTTTTATTTCTCTCGGCTCAAGGGGAGCACGAATGAGCGATTCTCGAATCGCTTCTGGAGTTGAATCAAGCGCGCGAGCAACTATGTTTATAAAATGCTCTCGCTCCATCGCGCTTGGTATTGCTTTTATGAGAGGAAGCACGATATGTTCAACAAGAAGAAGGAGGCGATGAGGTGATGCTTCTCTTGAAGCTAGTACTTTTAAGAAAAACTCTACGATGCTTACTGATTCTTTGACGAGCTCTTTCATCTGTTCGGGGTTCTCGCTTACTATGTCTGCAGGATCTTTTCCAACAGGAAGAAGTATTGCTTTCACACGCATACCTGAAGCAAGTGCTAAAAGCGCGCTTTTAGCACTTGCTTGAAGTCCTGCTCTATCAGCATCAAGCGCAAGTAAAAGATTATCAGAATAACGTTTAAGGATCGTTATGTGTTCTGGTGAGAGCGCGGTTCCAGACAGTGCGATGGTATGAGTAAATCCTGCCTGGTGCATTAAAATCACATCAAACTGTCCCTCAACGAGTATAGAAAAATCACGAGTACGAATTGCATCTTTTGCCTGATGCATGCCAAAAAGCACTTCACTTTTCTTAAAAAGTGCAGTTTCTGGTGAGTTTAGATATTTTGCCTGATCTTTTGGGTCAAGCGCGCGTCCGGTAAACGCAATAGTTCGCCCCGCAATATCTCGTATCGGAAATATGAGACGATTACGAAACCGATCGTAAAACGTACCCCGCTTCTCATCCGCTTCTTTTATAAGACCAGCTTCTTGAAGGAGTTGAGTTCCCTTTCCTTCCTGAGTTAATGCTTCAAGCAGTGTGCGCCAACCAAGCGGCGCATACCCCAGACCAAAAGAACGAATGGTTTCCTCAGTAAGTCCTCGTTTTTTAGCATATGCATATGCTTCACTCTTTTCAGTTAGATGTTCTCTAAAAAAATGTTCAGCGCGTAGCACCACCTCTCTCAGTGAGTCTGTCTTATTTTTTTCTTCGGTGTGGTTTGAGGTGTACTCTATCACCACCCCTGCTTTTTCAGCAAGTATCCTGAGTGCACCCTTAAAATCAACTCCTTCCATTTTTTCAATAAAGGTAAACATGTCACCTCCTTGATTTGAAGAAAAGCAGTAGTAGGTTCCACGTTCAGGTGAGACAAAAAATGAAGGAGTTTTCTCTTTGTTGAATGGTGAAAGTCCTCTATAGCTTTTTCCTGCTTTTTGTAATTTTACATATCCTGAAACCACATCAAGTATGGAGAGTTTCTGTTTTATGCGTGCGACGGTATCATTCATGATATTTCTATTGTACTCTTACACCGCTAAAACGACACTATGATATATCATAGTGTCGTTTAGGAAAGGTACTATGGTATGTTCTATACTTCCTCGGACTCTTCTTTCAAGCGATCGCGCTTTTGCTGTAGTGCTCGTACCTGTGCTGCTTTTTTACTTTGCGCAAAACCAGTCCCTGCAGGAATTATTCTTCCAAGAATAATGTTTTCTTTTAGTCCTTTAAGAGGATCGAGGCCTCCTTTCAAGGATGCGTTGATGAGTACCTTCGTTGTTTGTTCAAACGAAGCCGCAGACAGGAATGAGCGACGAGAAAGTGCTGATTCTTTTATACCAAGCACAATCTCTCTTGCTTTTGGAGGATTTTTTCCTTCTCCTTCAAACATGCGCACTGCCTCTTCATACTCAGCTCGCTCACACATATCTCCGACAGAGAAATCAGACTCTCCTGTCTCAACAATTCGTACACGAGAAAACATTTGTCGTACAATAATCTCAAGGTGTTTACGAGAAACAGCGGCACCCTGAAGCTCATAAATCTTACTGGTCTCAGAAATAATATATTCCTGTGTTTTTTCTCTTCCCGCGTACTCAAACAATTCAAGTAAGTCAGCTGAACCGTCGGTAAGAAATTGTCCTTTTACAACGGTATCTCCTTCTTTTACAAGCGGCATGCGAGGATAGAGTGCCTCGTACATTAAAGATCCCGTGTCAGTCTTTTTCTTTCCTTTAATTTTTGTTGAAGCATCTCCTTCAGGGGCAACAATAATAACCTTGTGCTTTCCTTCTTCTTTTATTTCTACGACCACGCCATCGGTTTTTGATATAAGCGCAGGGTTTCTAGGAGCTCTTCGTTCAAGCAACTCTTCAACGCGCGGAAGACCCGTGGTGATATCACCTCCAACAGTTGCCGCACCTGCTGAGTGGAACGTACGCATAGTAAGCTGGGTACCTGGTTCTCCAATCGCCTGAGCAGCGACTGTTCCTACCGCTTCTCCAAGATCAATTGGTTCAAGTGTTGAGAGGTCCATACCGTAACAATGCGCACAAATTCCGTCCTTACTTTCACAGGTCATCGGAGAGCGTACGGTAACTGAATCAATGGTGGTATCTGCTTCAATTATTTTTGCATCATCTAGAGTAATGTAGTGACCTTTCTTAAAAGACCCAACCGATTCTGCAAGCATGCGTCCACGAATAGCTTCAGCAAAATTAATGGTAACTCCTGAAGCAGAGGTGCGTCGAATAATAGTTCCGTGCTTGGTACCACAGTCTTCTTCGGTGATAATTAAGTCTTGCGCAACATCAAACAGTCGACGAGTAAGGTAACCTGCTCGGGCGGTACCAAGTGCGGTGTCAATTAAACCTTTACGGCTTCCCGGAGCAGAAATAAAGTATTCAAGAGGATTCAATCCTTCACTCATAGAAGAAATAATAGGCACCTCCATAGTTTCTCCTTGCGCGTTTTGAATAAGTCCACGCATACCCGCCATCTCATTTAAGTTACCCACAGAACCTCGTGAACCGCTTTTAACAATATCGTGTACCGAACTTTTTGGATTAAGTGTCTCAGCAATTTTTGTTTCCATGGTATTTTTTGCACCATGCCATACCGCTGCCTCAAGGCGTCTTCTCTCATCACTCGAAATGAGTCCAGCAAAGAAGTCCTCTTCAATTTTAAGCACTCTCTCTTGCGCTTCTTGCACAATCTCTTTCTTATCTTTTGGAACAACAACGTCACTCATGCCCCAGGTAATTCCTGATTTAGTTGCATACTCAAAACCAAATTCTTTGATGCGGTTAATCAGGGTAGGTATTTCTTGAAGACCGTACCTTGTAATCGCGTCTTTCAAAATACGCTGAAGCACGCCCTTAGTTACTACCTCGTTTACAAACGGATAGCTACTTGGAAGAATACTGTTAAAGATGAGTCTTCCTACGGTTGTTTCAAGCAAGCCACCAGAAAGAGCCTTTGCTGAAGCATAAGACTCTTCCATAAAGACAGAAATATTTTCACGAAGATCAATGAGTCCGTATTCGTACGCAAGTATTGCTGCATCTATAGACTCGTAATGAGGGGTTGCTTTCCTTTCGCGGTCTTCTTGTTTGGTAAGCCAGTAAATACCAAGAGAGATATCATGAGAGGTTGCGACCACGGGAGCCCCGCTTCCTGGTTTAAGAATATTCTGGTTCGCACTCATGATATGTTTTGCTTCCCACTGTGCTTCTTCCGAGAGAGGAACATGGATTGCCATTTGGTCTCCGTCAAAGTCAGCGTTAAAGGCTGGACATACGAGCGGGTGGAGCTGAATAGCATCTCCTTCTATAAGTCGAGGGCGAAACGCTTGAATACTCTGTCGGTGAAGTGTTGGAGCTCGGTTTAAGAGCACGTGCTTACCGTTAATGACTTCTTCAAGAATGTCCCAAACAATCGCTACCTCGTCTTCAATCAATCTTCCTGCTGCGCGAACATTAAAGGCAAGCTCTCGAGCAAGGAGTTCACCAATAACAAATGGGCGGAAAAGTTCAAGCGCCATTCTTTTTGGAACTCCACATTCATCAAGCTCTAGATCCGGACCAACGACAATAACCGAGCGTCCAGAATAGTCAACGCGCTTTCCAAGCAGGTTTTGTCTAAAGTATCCCTGTTTTCCTTTAACATAATCAGCGAGAGATTTAAGAGGGCGTCTTTGTGCTTGCGTAAGCGCCCCTGCAGACGCATTTCCTTTTCGTATGGAATTATCAAGGAGTGCGTCAACCGCTTCTTGAAGAATACGTTTTTCGTTTCTAAGTATTACCTCAGGAGCATTAATGTCCATTAATTTTTTCAAACGATTGTTTCTATTGATTACCCTTCGATAGAGATCGTTTACATCTGAAGTTGCATGGCGTCCTCCTTCAAGTTCAACCATGGGGCGAAGTGCTGGAGGAATAACCGGAACTGCCGTGAGGAACATCCATTCAGGACGAATGCTTGCCCGATCCATCGAGGTAATGAGTGCGATGCGTTTTGCAAGTTTTTCTCGTTCTGAAGCAGGCGCAGTGGTATATTTTGCTTCTAGAGTTGCCTTGAGCTCTTTTAAATCAAGAGAACGGAAAATATCATAAATTGCTTCGGCACCAATTTTTGCTTCAAATAATGTTCCGTACTTTACGGAAAAACGATGGTACGCAACCTCGTCAAACACGCGCCCAACTACTACGCTTTCTATTTCGCTTTTCGCGACGGTCATTCTCTCCTTAAGTGCATCGCGCTCCTTATCGTCAATAATGGCCTTATGCTTACTTGCATATTCACTCTCAAGATCCTGAAGAAATTGTTTTTTTATTTGTTCAGAGACTTTGGTTACGATGTATCCAGCAAAGTAAATAACTTTTTCGAGATCTTGCGCAGGAACTCCAAGAACCTGTGCCATGCGGCTTGGCATTGCGCGCAAGTACCAAATATGTGCAACGGGAGTTACAAGCTCAATATGACCCATTCTCTCTCGTCGAACAATTGAACGGGTTACCTCAACTCCACACTTATCACACACAATACCTTTATATCTAATACCTTTGTATTTACCGCAGTAACACTCATAATCACGTGTTGGACCAAATATTTTTTCATCAAACAATCCGTGTTTTTCACTTCGTTGCGTACGATAGTTGATGGTCTCAGGTTTAGTAACTTCTCCATATGACCACGCGCGAATACGCTCAGGACTTGCAAGAGAAAGACGGAGTGCGTCAAAATTATCAGTTGCGATTTTTGGCTTTCTTGTTTTTGTTGCGGTTTTCATAAAAAGTAAAATTATTGATTTTGATCATCCGAACCTTCTACGGGTTCAATATCAAGCCCAAGTCCTCTCATTTGGTTAGTAAGAACTGAGAAAGATGCGGGTACCCCAGCATGTGATATTGATTCTTTCTTGATGATAGCGTCAAACGCCGCTGATCTCCCTTGAATATCATCTGATTTAATGGTGAGCATTTCGCGTAGAGTGTACGCAGCACCATATCCAAGTAATGCCCAGACCTCCATTTCTCCAAGTCGCTGTCCTCCGTTTTGTGCGCGCCCTCCAAGTGGCTGCTGGGTGATGAGTGAGTACGGACCAATCGCGCGCATGTGTATCTTGTCTTCAACCATGTGGTGAAGCTTGAGGATATACATATAGCCAACAGATGATTTTTGTCCAAACGCTTCTCCTGTGCGTCCGTCAAAAAGTTGCATTTTGCCTGTCTTATCAAATCCAGCCTCTTCAAGCTCACGCTCTACTTCCTGAGCTGTTGCTCCTGCAAAAGGAGGAATTATTGCTTGGTAATTAAGCGTATGTGCCGCAAGACCAAGATGCATTTCAAGTACCTGACCGAGGTTCATACGGCTTGGTACACCAAGTGGAGTGAGAATAATATCAACAGGATTCCCGTCTTTATCGTATGGCATGTCTTCAACAGGAAGCACGCGTGAGATGACTCCCTTGTTTCCGTGTCGTCCCGCAAGCTTGTCTCCAACTGATACATTTCTCGTTTGTGCCACGGTTACCACAATTTTCTTAATTACCCCAGTTTCAAGACTGTCTCCTCGCTCACGACTGAATACACGCACTCCAATAATTCTTCCTCTCTTTCCTCCTTCCATGCGGAGCGAAGAGTCTTTTACATCTTTTGCCTTATCTCCAAAAATAGATCGAAGAAGTCGCTCTTCAGGGGTAAGTTGGGTCTCTCCTTTTGGAGTTACCTTTCCAACCAAGATGTCTCCTGATTTCACTTCAGCTCCAATACGAATAATGCCTTCCTCATCAAGATGTCTAAGGCGCATTTCTCCCACGTTTGCAATATCGTGCGTAGTAACTTCAGGACCAAGCTTTGTGTCTCGCACCACACACTCAAACTCTTCAATATGGAGCGTGGTGAATTTTGATTCTTGTACCAGTTTTTCAGAAATAATAATTGCATCTTCATAATTTGCACCACTCCAACTCATAAATGCAACGCGAACATTTTGCCCAAGTGCCATTTGTCCGCCCTGACTTGAGCTTGCGTCAGCAAGCACTTCTCCTTTTTTAACTTTGTCTCCATAATGCACAAGTGGTCGCTGCATTGACGCAGAACTTTGGTTTGTCTGAACAAGGGGTTGTAAATGGTACACTTCTTTCTTACCATCTTTTTCAATTTCAATTTTTCGCGCATCCACATAAGAAACAACTCCGCTCTCGCGCGCAATAACTAAACGACCCGAATTTCTTGCCGCATGTTGTTCAATACCGGTTGCAACAAGCGGTGCCTCAGGAATAAGACATGGGGTTGCTTGTTTTTGCATGTTACAACCCATCAGCGTTCTTGTGGCCGCATCATGAGAAATAAAAGGAATCATGGAAGCGGCGACAGAAAACATTTGATATGAAGATGCGTCAATAAAATCAATCTCTTCTTTTGCAACGATTGCCGGGCGACCCTCTCGTCTTGCTTCAAAACGCTCAGGAATTATATTTCCTTTCTCATCCACCTCAGTTGCTACGTGAGCAATGGTATATGATTCTTCTTCAAGCGCATTAAGGTAAACCACTTCATCAGTAAGCTTTCCTTTTTGTACTTTGATATACGGAGTTTCTATCACCCCAAACTCATTAGTACGCGCATGAAGTGCAAGTCGTAAAATAAGTCCGATGTTTTGACCTTCTGGTGAGTGGGTAGGACAAAGTCGTCCGTAATGAGAGGGGTGCACATCTCGTACTTCAACTCCTGCGCGCTCACGGGTAAGTCCGCCTGGGCCAAGTGCGGAAAGGGTTCGCATGTGCTCAAGCTCGGCAAGAATGTTTTGTTGTTCCGTGAATTGTGAAAGCTGGTTTGCGGTGAAAAATTCTCGAACCGCAGCCTGAAAAGGACGAGGATTTACAAAAGCGGTAGGAAAAGCGGTAGTGAGCTCAATCGTTGACATGCGATCTTGAATGTTTCTTTTCATTCGTGACATACCAACACGAAGGCGCGCTTGCAAAAGTTCTCCAACAAAACGTACTCTTCTAAAAGCAAGATGGTCTATGTCATCTGGACGTGCTCCTTCTTTGCCATTAAGTTCAACTACTTCACTAATAATGCGCACAAAATCAGAAATGGAGAGCGTGCGTTCTTTGAGTGCCTTTTCACTAGTATCAAGACCAAAGCGTGAGTGCAGTCTATGACGACCTACTTTAGAGAGATCGTATCGTTCGGGGCTCATAATACCATTCACATACTGCTTTGCACTCTCAAGTGTGGTGAGGTCACCATCACGCATACGTTTATGAATTTCCATAAACGCTTCATCTTTTGATTGGGTGTGGTCGTGCGCAAGGGTTCGTTTCATCGCCTCAAGCGCTTGCCCTTCAAAGTGTTTGAGCATTTCTTCTTTATGTCCTGCGCCAAGCGCTGAGAGAAGATATGAAATAGGAAACTTTCTTTTCTTATCAATACGAACAAACACCGATCCGTCAGGATCGGTGTCTACCTCAATCCACACACCTCTGCTTGGAATAATCTTTGCGCCAAAGAGAGTTTTTCCTTTTACCTCTTCAGCGGTAAAAAATACGCCAAAAGATCGAGCGAGTTGCGGAACAATAGTTCTCTCAACCCCAGAGACGACGAATGACCCGTGAGGGGTCATAAGGGGTACGTCTGCAATAAATATGTCTTGAGTTTTTTCAGTTCCCAGAGTCTTGTTCAGAAGAGTGATGGTGACCTTAAGCGGGGCCTCATAGGTACGCATGTTCACTCGCGCACTTTCAGGTGCTTCTTTTGCCTCTCCAAGCTCAAAACCATCAAAACGTAATTCAAACTTTTTTCCTGAATAATCGGTAATTGGAGAAAACTCATTAAATAGTTCGGACAATCCTTGTTTTAAAAGCCATGCAAATGAATCGCGTTGGTGAGCTATCAAGTCTGGAAAAGGAACGCGAGGCGCTTGATACGCACCAAATGTTTTTTGAGGAAGCTTTGTTTGAGTTGGCATGAGTGAAATAAAAAAGTGATAAAAATGTGTGTTTTTATATAAACAAAAAAATGAGTGCGAGAATAACCTCTCACTTTTTTAAAGGATATTGGTCTAGGCTTCCATCACTCAATCGCTCTAGATTTATTAATTTTACGCACGGTCTTTTTTTTGTCAAGAACGCTCTTCTTCCAAGAATCTATGGAGGCATGGTTCCCTGTCTTCAGCACTTTCGGTATCAAGTATTTCTTACCTTTCCACATAATACATTCGGGTCTCGTATATACCGCACTTGAGGCAACACGGCATTCTTCAATCGAAGACTCTTTACCAAGCACTCCTTTCACCCTTCTGGTGACTGCATCTGCTATGGCAAGCGCAGGAATCTCTCCTCCCGTGTAAATTGCTTCACCCACGGCATACTCTTTTACCACCCCCAATCTTGAAAGCATACGTTTTGCGCGCTCATCTATCCCCTCATACCTTCCACATACCAATACTATTTCACCATAAGAAAGAAGGGCTTCCGCGTCTTTATTGGTAAACTGTTTCCCGCTTGGTGAAAACCAAATGATTGCCTTTTTGCCTTTTTTTAAACTAATTGCTTTTTCAACTGCCTGTACCACTGGTAACGCAGAGAGGACCATTCCTGGGCCTCCACCATACGGTCGCTCATCTACTTTACCCCATTTATTTTTTACAAAATCTCTCGGATTCTTAAAATGAAAACTAACCTTTTTATTTTTTGATGCGCGCCCAAGAATGGAAGCGTTTAGGTATGGAGTGAGTGTTTCTTGAAAAAGAGTTATGAAATGAAATCGAATGCGCATGTGCTCCTACGCTTCTGTAGTCAACCCGCTTCCATTCATATTGAACTCTTCGTATCGTCTCCCTCCCATGGGTTCATTTATTTTTAAGTTTACTCGAGCATTATGCTTCATGCCCACTACTCGTAAGAGCGTACGGAGTGCTTTTGCAATATTTCCATCTTTACCTATAACTTTTCCCATATCATCGTTACTTCCTGAAACAGTAAGAGTGAGAAGTACTCCCATTTCATCAACTGTACGCGTTACCTGTACATCCTCAGGTTTATCTACGAGCGCTTTCACTACGAATTCTAGAAATGCTTGGTCTGGTTCCATAGTTAAAACTTACGCGGGTACCGGTTCTTTTTGTTCTTCTGGCTGTACTTCTGCTCCTTCTTCATTTACTGCAGACTGGTCTTGTGATACTGACTCTTCTTTTATTGATTGAGTGGGTTGCTCAGTCTCTTGAGATCCTTCTTTTTTTATAGGGGATTTTTTTGGAAGCACATTAATCTTCTTTCCGGTAATTATGCCTTTCTCAATGAGAAGGTTTGAAAGGGTTGGAGAGAGCTGTGCTCCTTTTGAAACCCATGAGGTTACTTTTTCTCCTTGAACCGCGAAGAGTTTTGTTTTTGGATTATAGGTACCAAGGAGGTCAATATACTTCCCTGTTTTAGGACCTGCAGCCTTTTCCACAACGACCATGCGAAAAGAGGGGTCGTTTTTACGTCCAATGCGCTGTAATCTAATCATCAACATATTTTCTCTATCATACTACATTATTTGCAGAATCGCAACAGCTACATCTACCTATCGCGTGTTTGTGAAAGCATGTCTATATTTATAAGTATTCTAAGTTTGTGAGTTTTTCTGATACAGTGTAAGAATATAGTGAGCACATGAAATCTTCTTTTGACGGCAAAACTCATGAGGGAATTATTCATATCGCCAAAAACGGGGTTGGATATTTTCGTGTGCCTGAAAACGGCGTACAGACAAAAAGCTCAAAAGGACAAGATTTAATGATTCCTCCTGAATGGCTTTCTACGTGCCTCCCTTATGACGTGGTAAGAGTTGAAGAAGCAGGAATAATTGATAGACGAAAAGCAGGAAAAGTAGTTGAAATAGTAACGCGCGCGCGAACCCGATTTGTGGGCACTATTGTAAAAGAACATGGGCATACCCTTCTTCATCCTGACTGGAAAAGAATGCATGTACCTTTTGTTCTCAGAGATGACGCATCTCTTCCTGTGGGACATAAGGCGCTCGTTCGATTTACCGAATGGCAGGAGAATATGGAATACCCTCGCGCCGAAGTCGAGGAGATTATCGGACCTGCAGGAGTACACGAAACAGAAATGCGTGCGCTTGCGCTTGCCCAAGGTTTTGAAAGTGATTTTCCACCAGGAGTATTGAAAGAGGCTGAATACCTTGAAGCACACGGAAAAGAAATTCTTACGCAAGGATCAAAAGAGGCAAGAAGAAAAGACTTTAGAGAAATTACCACATTCACCATTGATCCAATTGACGCAAAAGACTTTGATGACGCGCTTTCTGTCCGCACCTTAGAAAATGGGGACATAGAGGTGGGTGTACACATCGCGGATGTATCTCATTTCGTACGAAACGGAACCTCTATTGATACTGAGGGGAGGAAGCGGGCGACGAGCGTGTATTTAGTTGACAGAACCATTCCTATGCTCCCTCACGTTCTTTCAACCAACCTCTGTTCTTTAAACCCTCACGAAGACCGCCTCGCAGTTTCCGCAGTATTTGTACTTGATACACAAGCAACGATAAAAGAACGATGGTTTGGAGAAACTGTTATCCACTCTAATAAGCGCTTTACCTATGAAGAGGCGCAAGAGGTACTTGAAAAACAGGAAGGTCCGTATCTTGCTGAACTCAACATCGTTAACGATCTCGCGAAGAAGATTCGTGCAGGTCGTCAAAAAAAAGGAGCGATAGATTTTGATACTCAGGAAGTAAAAATTGAACTTGACGCCGAGGGAGTCCCTGTTGCCATTCGTCTAAAAGAAAGAAAGGCTACTAATCTTTTAATCGAAGACTTTATGCTCTTAGCAAACGAATCAGTTGCGGAGTTCCTCTCAGAAAAAACAAAAAAGAAAGGACTTGCGCACGGGGTGATATACCGAGTGCATGATGTACCTGACGCGGAGCGTATACAAAACCTGTCCGCGTTTTTAAAAGTGCTTGGATATACTCTTGAAACTACACCCGAAGGAGGAGTAAAGGGAGTTGATCTAAACAAACTCTTAGCAGAAATTAAAGGAACCCCAGAAGAGTATTTGATAAAAACCGCAACTCTTCGTTCAATGGCAAAAGCGACGTACACTACGAAAAATCATGGCCATTTTGGTCTCGCCTTTTCTCACTACACACACTTCACCTCCCCTATCCGTCGTTATCCTGATCTTTTGGTTCATAGAATGTTGAAGCATGTGGTACACGAAGAGGAGGTTAAAAAAGGCGAATTGGATGAATTAGAAAGTCTTGCGATTCACTCAAGCGAAAGAGAGATTGCCGCGGCAGAAGCGGAAAGAGATTCGGTAAAATTAAAGCAGGTTGAATACCTTGCGCGACACATTGGAGAAGTGTTTGAAGGGGTAATTTCTGGAGTAACGGAGCGAGGTATTTTTGTTGAGCTGACCGCTTCACGAGCAGATGGTATGGTGCGTATTCGCGACCTCGGAGACGATTACTTTATATTTGATGAAAAACGATATCGAGTGGTTGGTGAAAGAACAAAGAAAACATTCTCTCTCGGAGACTCTATTTCAGTTCGCCTTACCGCTGCACGCCCTTTTGAACGAGAGCTTGATTTTGAACTTGCGGATATCTTAAAAAAGTAGTTTAAGATTCTTTTTCTTCTTGTGCTTTAACTATGCGCGCGAGCGCGAGGGTGTACGCGGCGTTACGCATGGTGATATTTCGTTCAAGTGCAAAATCAGCCACGTCTCGATATGCGTCTTTCATGACCTCAGAAAGTCGGTCTGATACCTGGTGCGCGCTCAAAACTTCATCGCTCTTATTTTGAAGCCACTCAAAATAAGATACGGTAACTCCTCCTGCGTTCGCAAGCACATCGGGAAGGATACGTACCCCTCGTGCCGAGAGATACTCATCTGCAACAGGAGTAATAGGGCCATTCGCAATTTCAAGCACTATACCAGCTTTTATTTCATTCATATTCTCTTCCGTAATCACATCTTCAAGCGCGGCTGGTACGAGTATGTCTACAGAGGTGCTAACAAGCTCTTGCGTAGACACTGGTTGTATTCCATTTCCTCTAAACATTCCTACGGATAAACCTTTTTCTTTTGCTTTTAGTATTTCTGGTATGGGAATATCAGAAGTTGAAAAAATCCCTCCTCCACTATCTGAAATACCAACGATTGACATGTCGCTTTCGTGAAGAAGTGTTGCAATTTTCGACCCCGCATTTCCTGCTCCAAGAACTATCGCGCTCAGTGTAGTATTAAAAAGTCCTGTGTCTTTTAGGAGCGAAACAAGTGTTATGAATGCACCATCTGCAGTTGCCGTATCACGGCCAACAATTCCTCCATGCGGTATGGTTTTCCCGGTAATTACCGCTCGTTCATCTTTTCCCGTGATTCGAGCATATTCTTGGCACATCACATCCATCATTTCGTTTGTGGTATACACATCAGGTGCAGGCACATCTGTATCGGGCCCAAGGTATTCATAAAACGCACGCATATATTCACGAGAAAGAGCGAGGAGCTCATTCTTTGAAAGATTCTTTGGATTGACTACTACTCCCCCTTTTGCCCCTCCAAAAGGGATATCCACTACCGCGCACTTTATCGCCATCATCATGGCAAGTGCTGACACCTCATCCCTGTCTGCTTCAGGATGAAAACGAATTCCTCCTTTGTATGGACCACGCGCATTATTAAACTGAACGCGATACGCAGGAAAAGTTTCCGTTCCTCCCGCATCAAGAGGTATGGTAAGGTTCTTTTCAATAACTCTATCGGGTTCAAGAAAACGCGCTCTCGCTTCGTCTTTAAGCGAGAGCGCGTCCATTGCTTTCAGCACATACGATTGTACATACTGGAGCGCGCTCATTTTCTATGACGCGCTTTCTTTAAGATAGGTGAGCATTGTTTGGGCGTCTGAGACAAGGAAGGGGTCTCCTTCAACATTGTCTCCTTTCCCTTCTTCAACAAACATCTTCTTAATCGTACCGTCTTCAACAAACATTGAGTACCGCCAGGAGCGTTCTCCAAAACCAAGATTCTCTTTTTTAACAAGCATCCCCATCAAGCGAGTGAACTCTGCGTTTCCATCAGGAAGCATAAACACTTTTTCAATACCAAGATTCTTTCCCCATTGAAACATCACAAACGCGTCATTAACCGAAAGACAAATGACTGAATCAATTCCAAGTGCCTTAAATTCTTCATATGATGATTCATATCCTGGGGCATGCGTTGAGGAACAGGTAGGAGTAAACGCGCCAGGAAGCGCAAAAAGGACCACTTTTTTTCCTGCAAAAAGCTCAGTACTGGTTCTATCTTGCCATCTAAAAGGGTTTTCTCCTCCAACACTCTCATCACGAACACGAGTTTTAAATACTACTTCAGGCACAAGTTTATTTTCCATTTCCATATATATGCATAATTATTACTAAGGAATATAAGATAAGTATATCAAAAGCTTTTTATTTTGCGACTTTAACCGCTTCTTCAAATCTAACTGAGAGAAGTTTTGAAACTCCGTCTCCGCCCATGGTTACCCCGTATAAAATACCAGCCCTACTCATGGTCTCTCGATTATGGGTCACAACGATAAGCTGGCTCTTTTTTGATAGGTTTTCAATCATATCTCCATATCGCTTACTATTTGCCTCATCAAGCGCCGCATCGGTTTCATCAAGAATGAGAAATGGTGGAGGGTTTACCTGACTCATCGCGAAAATGAGCGCGATAGAGGTAAGTGCGCGCTCACCACCTGAAAGCTGAATAAGTGATTGCACTTTTTTCTTCGGAAGTGTTACCTGAATGTCTACCCCTGGTTTTTTTATTTCATCACCCTCCTCTTCTTGTATAAGAGTCTCAAGAGAGAGGCGCGCGGTTCCCCCTCCAAACATCAATGCAAAGAAGGTAGCAAATGACTCGTTCACCTTTTTTAATCCATCAATAAATTGTGACGCAAGAGTGGCCTCAAGGTCGCCAATAAGAATATCAAGAGATTCGCGCGCGCGCGTTAAGTCCTCTAACTCTTTTACCAGAAACTGATTTCGCTCTACCGCTTCGGTATGTTCTTTTCTTACCTCTTCATTAACTCCGCCCGCTTCTTCAAAACGAATTTTAAGTCTCTCAAGATTTCGTTTCCGCTCTTCTTGTGCGACGCGCGCTTCTTCGTCAGTGATTTCGTATGGAGAAAAAGCCTCCGCACCACATAGTGCAAGGAGTTCACGCCTGTCACGCTCAAGCTCATCTTGAAGTGCTTTTATTTCGCGCGCTCGTGCTTCTTGTGTTGCAAGTGCCGCTTCTTCACGCGCGCGAGTTTCAGAGAGCGCGAGAATTCTTCCTCGCTCTTCTTTTTTTGTTTCTTGAAGCGCAAGCGCGTCAACGCGCGCGGAAGAAAGTCGTGCTCGAGCATGTTCAAGGTCACGACTTACCCGCTCTTTCTTCTCACGCAGTGTCTGAAGTTCCCTTGTATAAGCAAGCACGGTTTCCTCCTCTTTGTGTAACCTATCTTCATTAGGTGAAATTACCTTACTCCAAAAAACTCTACACGCGCGCGTAATAGAAATTAAAATCGCACGAAGCTCTTCTGGTGAAGCAGTTTCGCCTTGTGATGCTTCTTTTTCTATCTCTTCTTTAAGGAGGGAAAAATCAGCGCGAGAAATTTTGACGTATGGATCTTCTTTAACTCCTTCCGCTTGAGCTCTATGTGCGAATAGTAACCCTTCAAGTTTTCCTTCTTCTTTTGCAATAGGCTCAAGCTCTTTCAAAAGCAAATCAATTTCTTGCTCTATTTTTCGTATCAAAGAAAGTGCATGCGCCTCCTTTTCAGAAGCAGGAGCAGTGATTTCATATTGATGAAGTTCTCTCGTTATTTCTTCTAGTTCAAGGTGTATACGAGAGAGAGTATCTTCGTTTTCTTTTTTTGCATTAGCAATAAACGCTGATTCACGGGCGAGATATTCGCGCGCAAGCGTATTGAGTGCGCGAGAAAGTTCTTCTGCTTTTTCAAGCCGTTCTACCTGTCGCTCTAAAAACCTAAGGTGTGGAGCAAGCTCGCGCAATGCGCTCTGCGCCTCTTTCATATGCTCTTGTGTGAGATTTAATTTCTTTCGTGCTTCCTCTTTTTTAAACTCAAAAAGCTTTAGTCCGAGCGCATCCTCAAGCATTTCCCTTCTTTCAAGCGCGCTTGCAGAGAGCATTCTGTCTGCTTCTCCTTGAGAGATAATGTGATGTCCTGATTCCCCAATGTTCGCGCTTGCAAGAAGTTCCGTTACGTCCCGCAAACGCACCCGAGAATCATTAATAGAATATTCGCTCGCCCCATCTCGAAACACCGCTCGCTCAATGGATACTTCTTCATATGAAAAATGAGGGAATAGTTTTTCTCCTGTTTCTTTTAGAGGAGTGTTATCAAACACCACCTTTACTGATGCTCGGTTAGCGCGCGCGGTAGTGTGCGAACCATTCCAAATTAAATCCTCCGTTCGTTTCCCACGCATACTTTTCATGCTTTGCTCTCCAAGTGCAAAACGAAACGCTTCTGCAGCGTTTGACTTACCAGATCCATTTGGCCCAACCACTGCCGTCACTGACGCCGAAAAATCAAGTACTGTCTTTTTTGCAAATGATTTGAAACCAATTATCTCAAGTCGCTTAAGCATAGGCATAGTATACCTGATGTGATACGGTGTGAGCTATATGAATGACACCGAGCCCGCTCAAGATCATAAAACAACATGTGTATGTAAAGGCAGAGGACTCGTTGATGTTGAGGTGAATGGAGTACTTAAAACTGTGCGATGCTTTTATTCTTAATTCATTTTGAGTAGGGCGGCACGCGCTGCTTCTTGTTCTGCTTCTTGCTTTGCGTTCCCTTTTCCTTCCGCAATTTTTTCTTCACCTAGAAAAACGCCGACGGTAAATACTTTTGCATGGTCAGGACCTTCTTGCGCGAGCGTTTTATACAAAGGGGTAATACCTCTTTTTTCTTGCGCAATCTCTTGAAACGAGCTTTTTGCATCTTGCCATGTTTTATGAAGAAGCACGGTATCTAATTTTGGAAGAATGTGCTTTTCAACAAAAACACGTGCGGTCTCATATCCTCCGTCTAGATACAGTGCGCCAATAATTGCCTCAAACGCGTTTGCAAGAATAATCTGACGCGCTTTCCCCGTATCACGCGCTTCTCCTTTTGAAAGACGGAGCATATCGCTCACGGAGAGGGCGTGTGCGCTCTCTGAAAGAGAGATGGTGTTCACGAGAGCAGAACGATACGCTGTCAATTCCCCTTCTGGTTTTTCGGGAAATTTTTTGTAGAGAAAATCAGTCACCACAAGCTCTAAGACTGCATCTCCTAGAAATTCCAGGCGTTCGTTATGGTTTCCTGCACCTTTGTTTTCATTAATATAGGAACGGTGCGTGAGCGCCTCCTCAAGAAGGAGCTCATCATGAAAAGAAACATTGAGGTGTTTTGCTGATTCTTTTATGTTCATAAAAATACTATACCACGCACTATGATATATCATAGTGCGTTTAAAAAGGTGGGTTTTTTAATCACGAATACTTGTAAAACCTTCGGTAATAATAGGAACCAGGTCTTCGTAAAACCTAATTCTCTGTGCATCACGAAGCGTAAACCACCGCACATCATCAATGCCTGTTTTTGGGGTAAGGGTGAGTTTTTGATATGGTGCGCGCGCAAGGAAATAGGTGACGCGTTTTTTTACCTTTCCTCGCTCAGGATATGAAGCAATATACTCATTTTCTCCAAGTACCCTTTCAATGACCGCTTCAATCCCCATTTCTTCTCGTATGGCACGCAGCGCGGACGACTCTTTTTCTTCCCCCTCTTTTACCCCTCCTTTTGGAAGAGTCCAGGTATCAAATGCATCATGCACGAGGGCTACAAACCATTGACCTTCTTCTTTTGCATACACGAGCGCACCCGAAAGCATCTCAATCGGCATTTCTTTTGCATGAGCACGCCTGGTACCGTCTTCTTTCCCCGGACTCCCCATTTCTTCATACACCGCTCCTAAGACACCGTTTATAAAGCGAGCGGAAGAGTCCCCACTAAAATTTTTTGCAAGTTCTATGGCTTCATTGATGGCAACCTTTGGAGGAACTTCTTTTTTATCTGCGTACAATAATTCAAACAACCCAAGGCGCAGAATGTTTCTATCAATAGGAGCAATCCGATTAAGGGGCCACTCAGGTGCGGCACGAGTTATAACCGCGTCAATTTCATTTTGTTTTGCGAGCACTCCTTCAAACAGAGATTGCATAAATGAACTATCGGCATCTTGCGTACCAAATTCTGTATGTACTTGTTCTAGAAATATGACTGGATTTTCTTTAGCGTCCAATCCCTCGTCAACACCAAACAGCGCTTGGAGTACCAAAGATCGCGAAAGGTGTCGGTTAGCCATAACAAAAGTAAAAGATCAACACCCTTAAGCGTAGCATAAAAAAGCGCGACCGCGGACGGTCGCGCTTTTTCTGTGGAAAATAGTTCTATGCGTCTACTGTTTCTTCTTTCTTCTTTTTACTTACGGTTTTCTTTGTTTTAACTTCTTTTTCTTCAGCCTTCACCTCTTCTTTTGGTGCTTCTTCCTGCTGGTTTTTAGTATCAACTAGTTGATTTTTTATTTTCTTTACCTTTGGTGTAGCAATGAGTTTTCCGCGATACATTCCAGTTTTCTCATCTACACGATGAGGAAGGCGAACAGCATCTGTCTCTTTATCTTTTATAAGTACACGATTTGAAAGAGCGTGGTGGCTCCTTCTGTTTTTTGTGTGCGAACTGGTGTGACGCATTCGTACTGACATATAGAGATTTATACTATCACAAAATACTTGATTTGTCTACTTTTAATAGCCCCTATCTCTTTTGTTTGGACGAAACATACCCTGAGCATCAGGTTCTTCATTTAAAAAAGCTTCGAGAGCTCCAAAAATCTTTTCTGCCCTGTGTGGCAAAGCCCCTCCTTCTGGAACAGTAAAGAATCCAGTTTCTCTCATTAACAGCCTAAGATGTTCAGCATCGGGATTAGGATTAGGATCTCGTTTTTTACTCATATTTTAAAATAATCTAAAGAAGACTATTTTTTACTATCGCAACTATTATTTGTCAATATGTATAAAAGAACGACGGTGTATAGATGAAAGCCCGTATTTTTTAAGAGCTTTGTAGTGCGCGGGTGTGCCATATCCTTTATGAGTTTCAAATGCATATTGTGGAAACTGACGCGCGTAGCGCGCCATGAGACGGTCGCGGGACACTTTTGCCACAACTGAGGCGAGCATAATTGCCGGCTCGGTCTGATCTCCTCGCACTATCGTCTTTTGGTTTTTAAACCTTGATGGCGCGCGTAGCCCGCCATCAAGCACTATTTCGCATTCCTCCTTTTCTACAACTTCTTTAAGTGCGCCCGCAAGTGCTTCTTGTATTGCACGCACTATCCCCTTCTCATCTATCACCTTTGCGGACGAAAACTGAACCGCATAAAAAATTTCTGGAATGTCTTTTAGCCGTGAACATATGTGTTCGCGCTTTTTTGCATTCAACTTTTTTGAATCATTGAGATCTGGAAATACCGAAAAAAACTTAAAGTCCTTCGGGGCACGCACCACCCCAACTGCAACGGGCCCCGCAATAGGCCCCCTGCCTGCTTCGTCAATCCCGATAATACTCATCACACTATGATACATCATAGTGTATTTTCATCCTCTGGTATTCTATAGGTATTCTATGGGAAAGTTTGTTCATCTACACACGCACAGTCACTACTCGTTTCTTCAAGCGCTCCCAAAAGTTGATGAATTAGTGGACCACGCAAAGAAGCTTGGCATGGATGCTCTTGCTTTGACTGACGCGGGGAACATGCATGGAGCGATTGAATTTTATAAAGAGGCAACAAAAGCAGGTATTAAACCGATTCTTGGGGTAGATGCATACCTTGCGGAACGCTCGCGCCACACGAAAGAGCGTGGCGAAAAACGATCTCGTATCGTGTTGCTTGCGGAAAACGAAACCGGATATAAAAACCTCCTCGCCCTTGTTTCAAAATCATATCTTGAGGGGTTTTTTGAAAGGCCAAGAATGGATAAGGAACTTCTGCGCGAACACGCCGTTGGCGTACTCGCACTACTTCCCTCTTTTTCAGGAGAAATTGCTCGAATTATCACGACTGGAAATCATGAATCAGCACTCGCAACACTCGCAGAATATAAAAGCATATTTGGAGATGAAAATGTGTACCTTGAAATCACTCACCACCCAAGCGTTCAGGGACATACTGAGAAAATGAAGCGTATTCGTTCTTTTGCAACAGAAACAAAAACTCCGCTCGTCGCACAACACGATGTATACCACCTCATGCCCGAAGACAGAGAAGCGTGCGCGGTCCTTCGTCGCATTCAGCAAGGCGAGAAGGGGTATAACGAGGAGGAGGATTTTTCCTTTGTGCGTGAGGAAGAAATTCGCGAGTGGTTTTCTGACATTCCTGAAGCAGTAGAAGAGAGTGGGAACATAGCTTCACGATGCGCTCTCACCTTTTCTTTAGGTAATTGGATATTCCCTCACGTTGAAACAAAAGAAGGGAAAACCCATGATGAGACGCTTCGCGAACGAGCCTTTAACGGGCTAAAAGAAAGAGGGATGCCTGAAACTCCCGAGGTGAAGGAGCGTATAGAGTACGAATTAAAGATTATTGCTGACAAAGGCTTTTCTCCCTACTTTCTCATCGTGGCGGATCTGCTTTCCTTTGCAAGGAAGGCGGGCATTTTAACCACCACCAGGGGATCTGCGGGCGGCTCACTCGTATCCTATCTCACCGGAGTTACCAACGTTGACCCCATGTACTTTAAACTTCCTTTTGAGCGATTTTTAAACCCTGAGCGCCCTAAAGCTCCTGATATTGATATGGATTTTCAGGATGATAGGCGTGATGAAATTATCACCTATGCAAAGGAAAAATACGGAGACGATCGTGTTGCACAAATTGGAACCTTTGGTGCGATGCTCGCACGCGCGGCAATTCGCGACGTTGCACGAGCACTCGGACATTCCTATGGAACAGGTGACCGGATTGCAAAACTCATTCCTCCAAGCAAACAAGGTTTTCCGATAGATATTGATAAGGCGCTTTCTATGGAGCCTGACTTGAAAGCACTCTATGAGGAAGACGAAGATGTCCGACAAATCATTGATATTGCAAAAAAGATTGAGGGTTGCGTACGGCATGTGGGCGTGCATGCGGCAGGCGTGGTTATTGCCCCAACTTCCCTTATGGAATGGATGCCGGTGCAGTACGATCCAAAAGGTGAAGGAAAAATCATCACCCAATATGACATGTATTCGGTATCTGATGAGTACGGAGGCGTGGGGCTTTTGAAATTTGATTTTCTTGGACTCACCAACCTCGCCATTATTGCAAATGCACTGAAACGAATTGAAAAAACACAAGGAGAGAACATTGATATTGAAACGATTCCGCTTGATGATCAAAAAACATTTGAACTTCTTGCACGAGGAGAAACCGAGGGCATATTTCAGCTCTCAGGTGGAGGAATGACTCGGTATCTAAAAGAACTCAAACCAACGACCATTCATGACATTAACGCAATGGTCGCGCTTTACCGCCCGGGGCCGATGGAAACTATCCCCGCGTATATAGAACGAAAGAAAAACCCTCGTCTCATTCGTTTTATTGACGAGCGTATGCGTGAATATCTTGACGCCTCATATGGGCTCATTGTGTATCAAGATGACGTGCTTTTAACCGCCATTAACCTTGCGGGGTATTCGTGGCTTGACGCAGACACGCTCCGTAAAGCTATGGGAAAGAAGGTGCCCGCAATCATGATGGCGGAGAAAGAAAAACTTATAAAGGGATTTATTGAGTACGGAAAAATTACTTCAGAAAAAGCTGAGGAGATATGGAAACTCATAGAACCGTTTGCCGCGTACGGGTTTAACAAAGCACACGCGGTTTCGTATGGGAAAGTTGCCTATCAAACCGCATACTTGAAAGCGCACTATCCTGTTGAATATATGGCAACCCTTCTTTCCGCTGATGCTGGAGAGGTGGAGAGGATTGCGGTTCTTGTTTCTGAGTGCATCAGAATGAACATTCCCGTACTTCCGCCCGATGTAAACGAAAGTGGTGCAGACTTTACCGTAGTAGGAAATCCAAAACTTCCCGGAGCAAGTGCGATTCGTTTTGGACTCTCTTCCATTAAAAACTTTGGTGAAGGAATATCAGAAGCAATACGCGCGGAAAGGGCCGCGCGTGGAGCATTTTCGTCATTAGAAGATTTCCTTGCTCGTATTGATTCAAAAAACCTTAATAAAAAATCTTTAGAGGCACTTATTCTCTCGGGTGCTCTTGATAGGTTTCTTCCGGAGCCAGGAGGACGCGGAATGCTCATGCAAAATACTGAAGCTCTTTTAATCTATCAGCGTGAAGTATCTACCCATACGAGCGCAGATTCTCTTTTTGGAAGCGCGCTTGCACGTCCCTCTCTTCATCTAAAACCGCATGAAAACCTAAAAATAAAAGATGCGCTCAGGTATGAAAAAGAACTCTTGGGTATTTATGTGTCTGGACACCCTCTTGATGAGTATGGAGAAACGATGGGCAAGGCGAAGATAACCATCAAAGATTTAAAATCTAATCCTACACCAGGTCTTCCCGTGATTCTCCCTGTACTTATTTCTGAGATGCGTACCCTATTTACTAAAAATGGAGAAAAAATGGCATTCATCACTTTTGAAGATAAAACTGGTTCGATAGAAGGGGTTGCATTTCCACGCCTCATGAAAGAGCGCGCTAAAGATTTACAACCAAACACCGTGCTTCTCATTAAAGCAACCATTTCACATAGAAACGGTGAAGTTTCTCTTGCGCTAGAAAACGCAAAACCTCTTTAGGAAAAACAAAGCGAGGCTCTTACTGTTTTGAGAGGGCGGTGGTGATGTCAGAGGCGGAAAGTTCGGGTTTGTGCTGAAGCTCAATAAAAGGGCTTTCTGCTTTCTTTATCTTTGATGGGGGCGGTGTCAGTGTTTCAACAGAGCCCGATGATTTCTCTTTTCCGTGAGCATGAGCGGTATGTGTTTTATGAGCTTTTTTTGGGAAAAAAGCGAACACTACCACATACGCAATCACCAGGCTCCAAAGAATTAGAAAAGTGAAGAAAAGAAGTTGCTGGACTATGAGCATATACCGATAAAGTATACAACAAAAAAACCGCGCGACCGAAGG
>JACCDX010364472.1_pt1 | contig 192741 bp, 185 predicted proteins | sample 7449681 | NCBI WGS metagenome assembly JACCDX01 (sample SAMN15323450, study PRJNA562643) | freshwater metagenome | isolation source: river surface water | place: USA:Blue River Watershed | collected 2017-08-18 | reverse complement strand
TTTATGGTATAACAACTGAAACTGTAGCAAACATAAATACAAGTGTAATAAATGTCCAAAATATTATCGATGATATTGAAACAGTAAATAATAATGTAAATACATACAAAAATGGTCAATACAATATTTTAGATATAGATAGAATAACTCTAAACAATGATATGTTCTATTACAACTCTATATACAACATAATCACTTATAATATAACCAATATATCAATTATTGTAGATATTAATAATAATGTAAGTATTGATAGTAATAGTAATCCGATTTATATAAATGATCAATACAATGGTTATATCGCAGAAATACTACACAGATACATAAACAAATATGATGATAATAATGCTTTCATTTATTCTATTATAGCTTCATTGTTTGAACATTTTAAAATCATACCAATAATTACAAATCCATACATATTAACAAGCACATTCAACAATGATATACCAATGCTCGGAACACTTAACAACATAAAATACACAAGTTTTGTTGACTTTCTTAGATGTATAGATATAAACAACACCAATTCATATTTTAATTATTTGATTTCAACAAAAAACATAAAAGTAAGAGATTTGGATGCAATTGGTGCGAATATACTTGTTGGTGGAACAACTGTAAATACATCATTATTTTATGTATTGTCAAATTTGAACACATCTGGAGATATATACAATTCAGATCTTGTTAAGTACAATAGTTTTAGAAAAGTGCACGATATTATACAGTTTTTGCTAGACGAAATAATGATAGATATACAGAATAATTATATTTATTCATTTGTCTCTAATAATTCATTTGATTATCTAAAACTCGATCACATAAACAACGATTACTTAAATAACTACAATAATGTTATTAACAACATAAATGATTTGTTTAACTCTAAAACAAACAACGATGGCTATTTTGCATGGAGCAAATATATCGGTTTTAGATTGATAGATTATGTTGATATTGTTATTGGCGGAGAATTGCAGGATAGACATACTGGTGAATGGTTATATACAGATTATACAATGAATTGGAAAGCCGAACATAACAACAGTTTTGATATAATGTTAGGAAACATTGAAACGATGTATGCCTATAATAGAACAAAAAAAAACACATATTTGATGTATATACCTTTACAGTTTTGGTTTTGTAAAAATTACAGTCAATCTTTGCCACTCATAGCTTTAAAATATACAGATGTTGTTATACGAATAAAATTCAAAGATATTCAAGATTGCTCATATTGGAACAAACACACAACATATTTTGAAATTGAACCAAAAATAAATAAAATTAGTATGTTATGTAATTACATTTATGTTGATAAAGATGAAAGAAGCTATTTGTCAAAAACAAAACATGAATATTTAATAACATGCATAAAAAACAACATATTCACAGGGAGAAATAAAAGTGTACGCATATTGTTCGGTGGTTTGTGTAGAGAATTAATATGGATAATGAAACTAAAAACAAAAGAATATGATGCAAATAATATGAATGAAATCATAAATTGGAATGATTACATTAGAGGTTTCAAGAGAACAGATATACATAAATTAAGAATCAAATTTGATAATATACCAAGAGAAGATTGGAAACATAGCATTTTTTATAACAGTTTGCAAGTTATAAATAAAAACTATTCTTATTTAGGTGATTTTACTTATATGTATTCTTTCAGTGTAGACAACAATAATACACAATTGTCTGGTTGTGCAAATCTAAATATGTTTTCAGAAGTGTCTATAGAAACAGAATTAGATAAAAATATTGATGATGATGTTATTGTTGAATGGAATGTTTTCGCAAAATGTATAAATAATCTTCAAGTAATGTCTGGTATGGCTGGTTTGCTATTCAATGATAGTTAGAAAATAATAAACCAGCATAACCATTCGTTATTTCTAATATATTGTATCCCCAACTGTATACACTTAATTTTGCTTTGTTCAAAAGTGATACAATGTTATTTACTGTTATATCTAACTGTGTATTTGTTATTTGACCCATATTGCATACACCATTTGGTTGTAAAGTTGATGCATCTAAACTAAATGAATACATATTTATTCCCTCCGATATATTTCCTTCATAATTATGTTCGGTTGGTTGTATATGATTAAAATACTTGTAGTCTCTTTTAGACAATCTAGCCACACTATTTAGTTTTATTGTTTGATTTTGTACCAATGATTTGCCTATTTGTTTATTGTTATTGTATATATAACTGTCAGTGTAATTGAATATATCTGAATTATAAGTTTCAGATAAATAATCCTGTTTCACAATCCAAACCAACAATTTACATAAACCTGTTATTTCTATGTTATTTGTTGTATTGGTACTTTCAATTGTTTGTTCTGGTGTTTTTATCAATTGCTCTATTAAACATTTGTGATGTGTTTTATAAAACATATTTCGTTCTTCTATGTCTAAATAATAATAATCAACTAATAACGAACAATTAGATATAGATAAATTAGATATTTGTGTGTCAAATACTGTATGTGTTTTAGAATAAGTATTTATGTTTGGTATTGAATAGCAGTTTGATGTTAAACCTTTTATGAAATATTTTGTGTTAGATTGATCAAATAACAAATCATGAATATCAGATTGTATAGACAAATTAGTTGTTATTGTTTTAAAATCATTTTTTGACACTTTCTTATAATATAATCTCTTGTTAGATATGTCATAATGTGAAAATATACCCGATGCTATTACACCATCAACATTTTGTTCTATATATTCTTGTGCTTTATAATTTACAACATCATTGTATAATTCTATGTAATGTGTTGGTGATACTAATAAACAAGTCTTTATGTCATTGAATTCAACTGTTATTTTTACTTTATTGTATTGTAATGCTAATAATGGCAATGGATTGTTTCTACAAAACCAAAATTGTAAAGGTATATATAAATTAAAATATTCTTTGCTTTCTGTGAAATCTGTTACTTCTTTTATATTTCCTATCATATTGTCAATTGAACGATAATGTGCAGATTTATTAAATATTTCACTCATTATGTACAACCATTCTCCATAATGTTTATCAATCAATTTACCCCCTATCTCAAGAGAAACTGATTTTATTATACCAAAACCTATTTTGCGCATCCATGCAACTTTTATGTTATTCGGTAATGATGATATGCGGGGTAATGTTAATAATAAATGTATTCTACCAATCATATCCCCTCTATGTCCTAATTCACATGTAGCACGAGTATTAAAATTAGGAGACAAAGATATAAAATCTTGTGGAATTTGTTCAACTGAAAAATTTGTGTGTCTTCTATATATTGTTTTGAATAATGTAATTTGTGGTTTATGTGTGAGAAATATGTTGTGATCACCTTGTGATACTAATTGAATTATACCGCCAGTCATTTGTATAAATTAAAGATATTATAAAATGTCTTTAATTAAGTGTTAATTTTTATGCAGGAACAGGAATGTATATTGGTGGGTTTGAGCCAAATAAACCGTGTTGCAATTCTGATAATTTTATGTATGCATCTAAAATAGCATGTGTGTCTTTGCCAATATTACTACTCTTACCTTCCATTTCCTTGACCAATTCTTTTATGCTTTTTTCATTTGATGAAATATTGTATCCGTTTTGAACCAAAAGTGTTACATTTTGTATGTCTTTTTGCAATTCAGTGTACTCTGTTAATATTCGCGTGTATTTTCTGTTCAATGAAAGAAGTTCATCATTTGGCAATGTGTGACCTTTTAACTGTAAATATGATAATGTATTCTTTATTGCTTTTTGCAACTCTATTATAAATGTATTGTCAGGTATTCCTCCACCTGAGAGATTTTTTGTATTTTCTTTGTGTTTCGGAAAATTAATGTATTGAAGTCTTGTGTCAAATGTTTTAACACTGTTCATGTTGTATTTCATGTTGTTAACATGTTGCACATTTAAATTGCAACATTTTGCTCCACCAGACTGTATTTGCGGAATGGATACTTGCTTTTTTAATTTGTCATAGTATTCATTCACATCTGTTGTGTGAATGTATTTAAATCTATCTTTAGAATTGCGTATCATATCCAGAATTAATATGATTTTTTCTACATGCTGATATTCATCATTGTTTTCCTCAAGATTTTTTCTATGTGCCCATGTTCCTATTGACTCCAATGTGTGTGTATCTGAACGTTCATGCAAACCAAGTTTGTTAAGTATAATGTTGCATTCGCGTGCGTTAATAACAAAAAATCTATTGGTTATTATGGTATCAATATATGTTTTAATATTATTGATGTCATTATCTTTTAGTGATATATTTATTTGTCTGTCATCCACAAGATGATCATTACTAGATTTCATCCATTTATCACATGCTTTAAAAAGTATAGGATCTTTGTAACTCATACCATTGATAAATTTTGTATATTCTTCAAGTGCTTCATGGATATTCTTACCTGTGATTATTTCAATAGGCTTAGATTGTTGTTTATTGATATATATCCTGAGTCTTTCCGTAAAATCGTTATGGTTTGCAATATTGTTTGAAGATGATACATTTTGTTGTGGTTGTTGTGGTTGTTGTGTTTGTTGTGTTTGTTGTGGTTGTGTTTGTGTTTGTGTTTGTTGTTGTTGTTGTTGTTGTGGTTGTTGTGGTTGTGTTTGTTGTGGTTGTTGTGGTTGTGGTTGTTGTGGTGATGTTGCTGGTGTTGCTGGTGTTTGTTGTGTTTGTTGTGTTTGTTGTTGTTGTTGTGGTACTGGTGCTGGTGTTTGTTGTTGTTGTGGTACTGGTGCTGGTGTTTGTTGTTGTGGTTGTTGTTGTGGTGTTGGTTGTTGTTGTGGTACTGGTGCTGGTGTTTGTTGTGTTTCTTGTTTTTCTTGTGTTTCTTGTTTTGCTGGTGGTGGTTGTGATGTTTCTGATGTTGCTGGTGTTTCTTGTTTTTCTTGTTTTTCTTGTGTTGTTTCTGGTTTTGCTGGTGGTGTTTTTTGTGTTGTTTTTTTATTAATTACATTATATTTATTTTTTATATCATTATTTTTGGATGACAGATATTGCATAATTCCATTTAATTTTCGTAGTTGTTCTTCACCTTCAGAGTTTAAATTTCCACAATTTATTGGATTAATAATGTATATTGAATCCGGCACTTGCAATTTTTTAATACCTTCAAGGGCTGTATTTTCTTCAGAACTTAGTACTCTTTTTGCCTTGTCAAATAATTTTTTTTGTCCATTGACTATGTCATTTATCGCTTTGAGGTAGTTTGTAACAAGCACATTATCAGAACCATCTGGCACCATTTTCAATCTGAACATAAACCCACCAAGACCCAAACTTATTAAATTATTCTTTAATTCATCATATCCGTATGCGACAGTGGTCATATCAAAAATAGTTTATATAATTGACGAACAAAATAATATATTATTTATTATTATATGAACAATCTTTTGTTTTTAGTGATATTTATACTAATAATGTTCTTAATTCTGAAACAATTGCGAAAAAAACGAATAGAAAAAATGTTAAACATCTCAACTCTTCCAACAATAACACTATACTACACAACATGGTGTCATTATTCGCAAGAAGCATTAGTTCATTGGTCACAATTAGAACAAGATAAAGAATTTTTGAAAAAAATAAATATTACAAAAATAGATTGTGATAAAGAAAAATGTCCACACATAACTGCCTATCCAACAGTAATTATAACAAACTCAACAAACAAACCAATAATTATGAATACAAACATAACACTAGAATCACTTAAACAATTTATAAATACCTCTACTTAACTCAATTAATTCTTTTTTTCTTTCTATATATAACAAATTATTTGTAGGAACACTTTTATATCCATATATCAATCCATACCAAAATCCAGCTATGCATGCTACTGTATCACTATCACCAACATGTAATGCGGAATATATTATTAATTTTTCCCAAGATCCTTCACAATCTAATAAACTATCATAAGCCATAATAGTAGCACAAAAACCACTATAACCGATTAATTTGCTTTTAGTATTTAAAGTGAAGTAATTATGATAATACTTAGATCTAAGTATCAAATTATAGTGTGATTTGTTATACACAGGTTTATAATCAGCGAATCTTGTATCAAGATAAATTTGCCAATAATTAATGAAATTATTATAATCTTCTTGTTCTTGTTTATTGTTTTTGTCCAAATGTTTTTTTACCATATCAGACCTCATCAAATCTAGCATTAAATATACCCACTTGATTATACTTACCCTTTCCACAACAAATGCAGAAAATAGTGCTACACATAAACCAGCTAAATAACCATTTGCAGAGTTATGTGTCAATTTAGATATATCTATTGATGCATCTATTAATTTTTGTCTGTTTTTTTCTCCACTGTATATCAGACCAATTGGGCCCATTCTCATTGCAGCGCCATTTCCACCACTATATACATCATAACTCAAATATCTCCCATCAGTTTTATATTCTGTATTTTCCATCAGTTCAATATATTTCATCGTTGTATTTCCTATATATCTATTTTTTCCGTTTTCTTTGTCCTTTTTCATAGAATTCATACTCGCAACTAATTCTTTTTTTATGTTCATTATCAAATCATCGGTATTTTTTATGTTTTTTGTTGCTAATATACCTTTACAGGTTGCTATATTTAAAATAGTATCATCTGATATTAGCCAACCTTTAAGATTAATATCATTTATACCTCCTAATTCTATGAAATCATACAAAAATTTATCAGTACTATCTATATTCATTGTTTTATCATAGTAGTTAAATTCCCATTCACCATTTTTAAACCCAATCGTATCACCCAAAGCATGCAACACAAAAGATGCTTCGATATTTTGTTGTGTTATTTGTGTCATAGTTTTATACACAATGTTCATAAAAATATTATTAATATAAATAATAATAAATATGACTACTAAAGTGTCTTACTATGAAATACTAAATTTAGATGTATCTTGTTCCCATACAGATGTAAAGAAGAATTACAGAAATCTTGCAAAAATTTATCATCCAGATAATTCAAAAACAGGAGATAGGGAATTATTTGAACTAATTTCAAAGGCTTATGAATGTTTAAATGATCCAAACAAGAGAATAGAATATGATGAATTATTGAATAAAAAAGAAGAAGACAACAAACATGGACATGATGCATTAATGGCATCATATAAAGAGTTTTTAAAAACACAGTCATTGGGAACAAAACCTAACAATGACAAAATATTATTACCAAAACAAGACAAAGATATTGCACTGACAAAAGAAGAATTAAAAATATTAATGCGTGACAGAGATCAGACAAGGGAACAAGAAGAGATCGAATTATCGCAAAAGAATGTATTCAAAGATAAAGCATTTGATTTGGACAAATTTAATGCATTATTTGATAAATATTCACAAGAGCATGCAGATAGTTTGGTTCAACATACAGGACAACCTGAACCATTAGGAGGAGTATATGATATATATTCATTGAATGATTCCAATGATGTTAATAATTTTGTAAATGAGATGTATGTTGATATAACAGACGAAGACATTAATAACATTGACAACATGCACAGAAAAATGCATACCTCTGGTAAATCAATATCAGAGTTATTGAAAGAAAGAGAGTTAGATGATGAATATATAAACAACATGTCGTTTAAAGATTATGATACAAAAATTGCATATAGTAGTGGAGCATATTATAATGATTTAGAAGATGCTAATAAAAACAGCAATTACATAACAAACGACGAACATACAATAGATATAGACAATAATTTATACAACAAATTGTTCAATGCTATTGATCACAAAAAACAGAAGTAAATCCTATATTAAACATATCATTGATATTTATATTTGTTTCCATACAATTTAGATCATTAAAAGTTATAAAATAAGTATAACTTTTAAATTTTGCATAAGTCTTGTGAGAAGAATTTTGGCTTATGCATTGAACAACACCAAGTATATAATCTTCAACATTATTGATTTCTTTTATGCATGTTATGTTATTTATATAAACTCCAACACTATCTAAATGTGATGCATCGATAATATCACTTGGAAAATTATCCATACAACCACCATCAACATATACATTACCTTCATAATGAACAGGTTTAAATATAAAAGGAATAGAGAAAGACATTCTCAATGCAAGTAACACTTTCATATTTGGTTCATTATCAATTGACATATAGAAAGGTCCAATAACATTTGTTATTTTTGATGCGCATATATATAATTTTTTGTTTGTTTTATCATATAATTCTTTGAATGTTATGTTAGGATTTATATTTTTTGCTTGGAATAGTTTTTTTAAGGTTATCACAATTTTATCTCCATCATCCATACCATAATCGGAAATTAAGCTTGGTATATTTTTAAATTGCATAGTCACATAGTTTGATATATTTGATTGTTTAACAATATCATAGATGTCCATTGGACCATAACCGATATTTAGCAAAACACAAATTATTGCTCCTACAGATGTTCCAGAATAAGTATTTATATTTGTCAGTTTGTTTATTTTCTCTAGACCATATAAACAACCTAAATGTGCTACACCTTTTAAACCACCACCAGATAAAATTAGTTTTGTTGGATTATTTGGCACGACAGTATTTTTGAATATGAATGATAGTTCTTGTTCGATAATTTGTTCCATGATAATATAAATGTAATTTATATTATGTCGAGGTCTAATAATCCGATTAGCATAAGTAATTTATTTGGTTGTTCGATAAGTGAAAAAAAAACATCACGAACAGGAATATTGAATATAAAATCATTGTCAAATGATAAAAATATGTATTTTGATGTTGAAAAACTATCATACAACAGATTGCAAAAAGAAAAGATATACCAAGAAAAACAGATATATTTGTATAATTTATGTACACAAAAGATAGATATGATGAATAATTTGAACAAAACAGATTATATATACGAGTTGAGTGAGAATGAAACAGACAAACAAGAACATCTTAAATACATTGAAACTAAATTAGAGGAACATGGTTTAAAATGTACAATAATTGATGATAGATCAATATTTATAACATGGGCACATTTATAATGTATATTGTTTATAAAGATATAATATAATCTTAGTATGTTTATTATTCTAAATGACATCACCAACCCCAATATACACAAATACAGATTATATGGTTGAACATTTAGCAAATCCAGCTAAACTTGTGAATGAGAATGATCGTGTTTATTATAAAAAAAACGAAGAATCAAATGAAGAAGAAAAATTGGATGAAAATGTTGAAGATTTTTTTGATAAATACAAGAAGAAAGATAAAGCATCTGAAAACAAAGATATAGCAGATTTGTTGAACAATATAAAAAACAAACATAGTGATATAGCATCTGAAAGGTATAAATCACAATCAAGACAAAAAACAGAAACTGAGGATACTAAAACATACAGAGAAGACAATGAATTTAGTGAAGAGAAAGAAAGATTAGAGAAGATGGATATGTTAAGAAAATTGGCAGAATTAGCAGAACAAAAAGTCAAATTATCACAAGATTATGATATTAATTCTGATTTGAAAACAATGAAATTTGAGTATGATTTGCACAAAAACATAAGAGCAAAAAGAAATGCAATAAATTGGATGAGTAGTGTATATTTGAATATTGTATATGGTTTAGAACAATTGAATGATGAATATAATCCATTTGATTTGAGATTGTCAGGATGGTCTGAACAGATAAATGCAGAACCAGCTAATTATTATGATGTATTTGGCGAAATATATGAAAAATACAATTCATCAGGCAAGAGCATGGCACCAGAATTAAAATTATTATTGATGATGTCAGGTTCAGCAGTAAAATGTCATTTAAACATTTCATCAATGAAAGCCAATACAAATGATCCGAACAATGATTTGGACAAGAATCCAGAAAAAATAAAAGAATTAAGAGAGAAAGCCATGAACAAAACAAAACAGGATCAAGAAAAAATAGAAGAAAAACTAAAAAAAGAGCATGAAAATGCTGCAACAAAAGCAAAAGATATACAAATGATAAAAAACAAAGAAAAAGAGATGAATAATGTTAAAGAGTTTCAAAACGACAACAATGATGATGTTGTGAAGATGTTGATGAACAAGAATAAATATTTAGAGACAGAGTTATATAAAATGCGTGATACAAATGAAAAGATGATGGAAACATTAAAACTCATGGAATTAAGACAATTAGAAGAATTACAGAAGAAATCAAGAAATTCAAAATCAACAGGTTCACGTTCAACAAGATCTAAGGTAGTTATGAACGATAATGTAAATGATATATTTAACAAGAAAAGGACAAAAGAAACATTTGATACAGATAATATTGAAGTTATGGACACTATTGATAAAACAACAGCTTCCCATAGATCGGGCAAGTCTCGTAGTTGATAAATAAAATGTAAATGTATAGTAAAATGATGCTTAATGATGATATAAACGATTTTGATGCAGATATAAATTGTGATACATTAGAAAATCACAACAAAGACATCATAAATAATGTACCAAGAAAAAGAGGAAGACCAAGAAAAAATCAGACAGTATCAAACATAGAACCATTGACACAAAATTCTTGCAAACAAAACAACGATGAAGAACGAGAGATTGTTTTACATTTGGCTATATTATCATTTAACAACACAAACACCACAAGTAATGGTTTAACTGACACAAATATGACAACAGAAGATGTAAATACGAGTTCAGAAACAAGTCAAACAAGTGAATTATATGCATCACCAGATGAGATGATGAAAAAAGACAATCAAATAAAGAAACTACAAACTGAAATACAATTGATGAAAAACTACATATCAAGTTCATCAACATGTGATCAAACAAATATTATACCAATGAATGTAAAACTTATAAACAACACGACTGGGGATGATATAAACATATCTAAAACAGATATTGCATGTTGGTGGTGTACATACGAGTTTGACAACATACCATGGTTTTTGCCCATTAAATATTTTGAGAATAAATTTTTTGTTTGTGGTTGTTTTTGTGGTCCTTGTTGTGTTGCGGCATATAATATCAATATTGATGATTTTAAGGTTCTTGAAAGATACAGTTTATTGAAGCAATTGTATAGTTCTATTGTTGGTAATAATAACAATATTGATATAAAGATTGCACCCCCAAAAGAAGTATTAGTACGTTATGGAGGTAAATACAGTATAGAAGAATACAGAAAAAACAACAATATGTATATAAATAGTAATTACAGATTAGTATTGCCTCCAATGGTTAATTATATCGCGTGTATAGAAGAAAAAATAAGAACAGTTGAAGATTAATTATTTGTTGATTATTTTTATTCAAGTATCAACTTGAATAAAATTATTATTTTACTTTGCCAAACTATTTAAAACTTCTTCTACCAATATATGCAAATCTTCATTTATACCATTTTTTAAACAAAATGCATAATAATATGCTTGTAACATAGCATCACATGTATCATCTTTTTTTTTTAGTTTCATTATATCGTTTTTTGTATCAGGATCACATTTTAGCAAAGCCAAACATATATGAACGCTCATTTGTTTTGTCAATATATAAGCCTTTCTTTCATTATCTGTATCATTTATTTGTTGGATAGTTTTTGGACTTAGTTTTAGTTTATTTGATGGACATATAAATTTTACATTGGTTATTTTGCAATTGGGATGTTTAGAAGTAGTACTTGATTTCATTATAAAATATGTGTATAGTGTTGTTGCAATTCTTTTCATAACTGGATTTTTCATGGCTGGTTGGTTTTCAATCAATACTTCTTTACATTCCATAAATTCATCATGTGTGTCAAGTATGTTTATGAGTTTTATTGTTGTTTCTCTTATTTTTTGTTCATTTGCGTTTGTTTTTTTGATTAGCATTGGATTGTTTTGTTGTGTTAAATATTTTTCATGCATTTTTGCATGTGTCACACAATATGATATACCATCAATTGAATGATGTGTTTTTTTATTGCATTGTTTATTTGTTTCTTCATTTGTTATATGTTCGCATTTGATAGATAATGGCTCATTTACACATACAACATATTTTTCTATTTTGGACAAATGTTTTTTACAATAATATTTATCATCATGTATATATGTAGCTATACTTTTGCATGGTGTGTTATTGTTTAATTTTTCACAACATATATATTTATCATCACCAATACATATTTTACCTCTGCCATGTGTTTTAAAATCATGACAACCATTTCCTATTTTTTCGAGAATGTAATAATCTAAGTTTATTATACCAACATCCCACGATAAGATCATTTTGTATTATAAACACATAAATATATATACCTAAAAAACAAGAGAAATCAAATAAATATTAATATCTATTTGGTTAAATAACTTAATTTGAGTATGCAATACCACCCATACCTGAAACAATTCTTAAAACATTGTATGAGAATGCAAATACCCACAATGATGAGTTTGTAATATCAACAACTAATTGAGACACTTTACCGAACAAGTTTCTCAATGGATCAGACAATTTGAGAACTAAAACTGCACTGTCAATTCTTGATAAGTTGCATGTTCCTGATGGTTGATGTTGTTCTGGGTGTAATGCAAAACTATAAACATTAACACCATCTGCTGGTGTTCTTGAATGATGACAATGTGGTTGAACATAATTGAAGTATCCTGATAATCTTGGATCAAAACGATCATGACCATTCAATTGTAATCCTGCTTCTTCAACTGGATTACCTTTACCGTCCAATCTTAAACCATAATTGTTTGGTTGAATTACAATAACATCTCTTGGATTTCCTGTTGATGTTGGGGCAAGACCATTGACTAATCTGGAATCAACCAAGTTGTTTGAATCAACTGGAACTGAAACCATATTTAAGTCTAATCTGTGTGCCAAAACTGTTGCAACAAATGTGTTATCTGCAACTGCATTTGTAGCTCCTAATGCAATATTTACTTGCACTTCATCAATGTAATCTGCATAATTGAATAATGATGCACCACTTGATGTGAGAACACCTTTCATCAATGGGTATCTGTTGATTCTCAAAACTGATTGAAGATTTGCAACAACACCTTGAGCAAACACATTTAATCTAATGCTGTGTGATGATGATGTTGGAACTAATGCTGTGAATACTGCACCTGTTGTTCCTGCAATCAATAAATCAACATCAACATATTGATTTGTCAATGCTGAACCAATTGTATTAACAACTGCACCTGCAACAATTTCAAACATACCAGATGCCAAATTATTTGCTGCACTATCTAAAGCACTTGACCAACCATCATCAGTGTGTGAATAACACAAAAATGGATGACCAACACCTGCACTTCCTGATGTTTTATCATCTCCACAGAATGTTGCATTTCTAACACACCAAACAAGTTCCTTTGTTGGGTGATTAAAACCTAATTTACTTTTCATTTGAACATTGTTTCCTGAACCAGTAACTGATTCATCACCTGTAAATTGAACTTGTTCAATCAAATATTCATGTCCAACTTGGGCAAATCTTCGTCTTTCAACACTGTCTAAATAAACATATTCAACCAAAACACTTGCTTCTTTCATTCTTAAACTCTTTAAATCAAGAGAATTACCTTTATCATCTGTTTGCCAGACAACAAGTTTATTAACTGCTTCAAATTCAAAGTTTAATCTAACTTCATGATATTGTAATGCAATCAATGGCAATGCCAAACCTGAGTTTCTGCAAAACCAGAATTGTAATGGAATATATAAAGTGTGTTCTGTTTTCAAGTTTCCACTTGCATCAGGTTCATCAAGTCTTGTCAAATCATCATGATCACCAATCATGTTTCTGTATCCTTTTTCTTGATTAACATTGTGTGTCAATTCATACCATAAATCCATCCAAACACCATATTGTTTGTCAATTTCTGAACCTCCAATTTCAATTTCAACTGATTTAATCAATGCATGTCCTAATCTTCTAACCCATGCGAATTTTGGACTCAAAACTCCACCTGTAATTTTTGGTGTCCATGAAACTGAATCAACTGTAACCATCAAACAAACTTTTGCTGCCAAATCACCATTTCTAATGATTGTAACAACTGATTTTTTGCCGAAATCGGGATTTCCACCTAAAGTGTGTTCAACTGTTTCCATTGAAAAGTTTGTATGTCTTCTATAAACAACCTTCCAATAAGTAATTTGTGGATTACCTGTAATGTAAACATCTTGAGCACCATAAGCGACTAATTGCATTAATCCTCCTCCCATTTCTACTTGTTTATAATAGTAAAGAAGAAAAAATTTTTTATACGCATTAAAAATTTTTATTTTTTCTTGCTTTCGTTATATATGTTCTACTATTTAAACACACTATTGCACTTATAATGTATGTATATACCCCAACGCGAAAAATTGAATAAAAAAAATATAAGTATTAATATACTTAATCAAAGCAATATTAGTATGGCAATAAAATTCAAGCCAGACAAAATAAAACATTTGTCATGTGTTGAAAATCTTGACACTGTTCATAGGTCTTATATGTGTGATTTTACAAGTAACAAAAATAAGCTTCCATCTATGAAAAAAGAATTAGAAACTTGTATAGACAATCTTGCAAAACTTGACAATAAACTCCAATTGTCTTGTAAAAATATACCTGATTCTACATTATTTAACATCATGAAAAAAAAAGTAGATTTGCAAGACAAAATAAACGATTTAACTGAAACTATCTACAATATAGAAAACAATATCAACGAATTAGATTATTATGATAAAACATGTGATTTTATAAAAGAGTTTTATGATGATGTAAAAATAAATGATTGTGATCCAAATGATATAATTGATGAAGATGATACTGATTCAATAGATGTGTCTGCATCCATTGATGATAAAGTACATTTATATTGGAATCATAAAGGAATAGAAAACAAAGATTTGATAAGATTACAACTAGAAAGTCAAAAAAGAAGAAAAATAAAAAAACCAACAAAAAAAAGACAAAAGAAAAATAACAAAATAATAAATACAACAATATTTGATTATTATGATGATAAACCAACAGACAATGATGTTCAAAATAATTCAAGCAACAAAGCAACATTATATTCAAATTTTATGAGAATTCTAAAACATGTTACGGTTGATTATGATCCAAAAAATAAATTAAAACTTTGTCCAAAATGTGGTATAGACAAAACATTTCTACAATCAGAAGGTTTGTGTGTTTGTCCAAATTGTGGAGAAACTGAAATGATAATTGTAGAAAGTGAAATAGTGAGCCATAAAGATACAGTTGTTGAGAAAATACATTATCCATACAAAAGAATGAACCATTTAATGGAATGGTTAAATCAATTTCAAGCAAAAGAAACAACTGATATACCTGAAAAAGTATATACTGATATTCATAATGAATTAAGAAAGATGAACAAAACACATAAATGTTATATAACAATTAAACGAGTTAAGAATATATTGAAGAAACTTAAATACAGTGAATACTATGAACATATAGTATTTATTGTGAGCAAATTAACTGGAAAACAACCTCCAACATTAAGTAGAGAAACTGAAGATAAAATAAAACACATGTTTAAACAAATACAAGAACCATTCGCTAGACATTGTCCCCCAAATAGGATTAATTTTTTAAGTTATGCATTTGTTTTGCACAAATTGTTCAGTTTGATAGGTTTGCATCAATATTTGCATTATTTTGAGTTATTGAAAAGTAAAGAAAAATTGAGACAACAAGAATATATATGGAAAAAAATATGCGAAGATCTTGATTGGCAATATTCAACTAGTTCTAAAAATATGCATAAATAATATATATAATCATGATAAATAACAAAATATTACGATATGTTAGTATTATTTTATTGATATATATGTGCGTATTATCTGGTATAAATGGTTATTTGCTAGTTGTAGCAATTACTACATGCATTTTGTTCGTTGATTTATATTTGCCAATAGTTGTGTTGTGATTTGTTTATAAATAATCATTTAATTTTGTATATATTTTTATATATGCAAAATAGTAAAAACACAGTAGATTATCTTGATGAAGATCCAATTATCCAAAATCAAACATGGGTTTGTATTTCATTTATGTCTCCTGAAACAATTAAAAATACTAGTTTAAGAGCTGTTAAAGTTAGAGGTGTATATGCAACACAAGAAGAAGCAAAAAATAGAGCAAAAGAATTACAAGAATTAGATCCAGCATTTAACATTTATGTTGGTGAAGTAGGTAAATGGCTTGATTGGGATCCAGATCCTAACACTATTCAAGATCAGAATTACAGAGAAAAGGAATTACAAAAATTATTTGAAGAAAGAAAGAAGAGTGAATTAAAAGCACAAAAACTTGAAAGAGAAAGAAAACAAGAAATGTTAGAAAGTAATTTAATGAGAGATGCAGAAAAGAAAAAGAAAAACAAAAAAAATGCAAATCAAAATCCAACACCTCCAACCAATTATAAAGAAATTGAGACAAAAGTATCTGAAACAAGAACAACTGTTAAAAATCTAAAACAAGAAATTGATACATTAGATAATCAAGAAAAAGAAATTGACGACAAATTAAATATGTTACAAAAAATGTATATGACCAAATAATTTATGTTATATTTATATCTAACATAAACATCAATGTTTAAATATCATCGCATTCTTGTTATATTACTATTCACAAGTATAATAATGATGATATTTGGTTTGTTGTATAGAGGAGACATAAAAGATAGAATAATATACAAATATGTTAAACCGAATTCATTTGAAAACGATATGGCAAATACTCCTTATGTAAGTGATGTATTTAAATCAATGTTTAGTATGTCACCATTATTAGAATTAGGTATATACAATGAATATGAAAACAAACAACCTGTGAATATATTTGCCGAAGAGAAACAACAATAATGTTATTCCTTATAAGAATGTGAAGTTAAGTGTTTTATTTGTTCTATTTGTACAGCATCTTTTAAAGGTCTTGAATAATCATTAAATGGTTTTTGTTTGTTATTATTTCTCCATGATTTATTGTAATTTAAATCATGAAATTTGTTAAATTGTTTGCATCCTATTACTGGTGATGGATTATTTGATAAATCAGGTGCTTTGTACCAAAATATTTTTTGGTATAAATCTTCTCTTGAACCTCTGTTATTTATGACCAAACTTCCATAATCTTTTGTTATTTGGGCAAACACTTGTTTAAACAAACCAAAACTTGGAAACATTCCAGCATAATGATCATATAACCTTTTCAAATTACTTATAACATCATCAGCAAGTAAAAACACATAATCAAAATTAGATCTAAATTCAGGTGTCATACCTAATGGGAACTGCATTGTTAATATATATGTTATATGATAGTGTCTACCATTAAAAAATAGTTCAGCAATTGTTTGTTCTTTTGCCCATTCACCTTTACTACTTAAACAATCATCCATAACCAACATACATCTTGGATCAATTTTTTTATTTTGTTTTTTTTTTATCTTCATTTTTTCAATCATTATCTGTTGTCTCGCAAGAACCTCTTCAACCAAATTTTTGTTGTATTCATAATGAATAAATGTATCAGGAAAGAAATTACCATAAAAACAACTCATTTTGTCTGTTGGTGCTATTATCATACCAACAGGAATTTTAGAATTGTGATACAATATCGCCCTACATATATAACTTTTTCCAGAACCTCTTTTAGCAATCATAGCTATTGTTGGATTTATAACCATACTATCTAACAAAAACTCATTAATAGGCATTTTATTATCACCAAGCAACAACTTACTCATTATGTGAATAATATATACTATTCATATAATATCTAAATCAAATCTACGAATACATCAGGAACAACTATGTGTTTTATAACTCTGTTCTCAATGTTTATATCAATGTTTCTTAAACTTTTATCATAATCTGGACAATCATTGGATATGTATCCAAATGCACATATGAACACAAATACACCAGACATAGCAGAATAAAATAATAAAGATTTATTATTTAATTTGTTGTCTTCATTTGTATTTTCCTTTTCTTGTTTATCTCTTATATATTTCAAAACAATATATACTATAATAACTGTTACTAAACTTAATACTATTGGATTTTTAATTATAGCAGATATCATATAGAATTATCAAATAAAATATTTACTCATCAGCTCGTATTATTTCTATATTTATACCTTGCGATTCTTGTATTCTTGGTGTTTGTTTATTTGATGCAATAGATATAATAGGCGATATTCTTTCTTGTTGTTGTGAATTATACTTATTTGGTGATTTATAATCAATTGGAGGATTGTATTGTTTGTCAGACATAATCACACTATCTAATATTACTTGTTTTGTTGGAATAATTGGTGTTGGTTTTGGTTTGTCAATTAAATAATCATTAATTAACAGTTTCATTGGTAATAGTTTTTGCACAGCCAATTTTATACAATTATCAATAATATTTAATGCTTCTCTTTGATTTTTCTTGATTTCTATCGGACAAAAACAATGCCAAAATAATTCTGGATAGTTAAAAAAACATCTGGCACATTCTTTATAACAATTATGTATAAATATATTGATGTTGACTTTTTCATGATAATCATTGTATTTATCATCAGAATTACTTAACATAGATATATTACTTTTAACAACAGCTTTCACTAATTCATCAAATATACAAGAACTCGAATCAATTGAGTTTCTTATGCGATTTGTTTCAGATTCTATTTTAAATGAACTTATACTGTTTATACCTTTTAGATAAGATTGAAATATTTTTAGAACATTATTATTGTTTGTGTTATTTTTTATTTTTTTTTCAGTTTCTTGTGCTTTGATATATATGTTTTTTATTCCTTCATAAATCAATGGAGATAAAATGTTAATTAGATAATTAGTATAAACAGAATTGATTGATTCCATATATATTTAAGATATATATTTTTATAATACCCCATCTGAATTACCTCCTCTTGAATTTAAATATTGTGATTGTTCTTTTGTTAAACAAGCACAACCTGCATCTTGTGTATCATTTGAACATGTAATATTTGTTGGTACATAATCAAATTCACTTGTTCCAGACATTAAATCACTTGGTGTTTCAAATGGTACTTGCCATTGTTTAGAACAACATGCTCTGCTACATTGTGCAAATACTAATCCATTACTTGTATTATCACTCTCACTATTTGTAGCAATACCTTGTGCACTATAATATTCAGGCATACTTGTGTATAAAGAATTCATGTGTTCAGATTTTTCAAAATACAACGACCATATATAAGTTAACAACATGGAAACTAACATAACAACAAACACTACAACCAAAGAACGAACAACAGACGATTTATGCATTTATATAATAAATAAACGAAAATAATTTAATCATCATCATTATCAAGTTCAAATAATGGCAAATATATACTATCAACAAACCAATTATTAGTTCCATCATATTGTCTTGGAAAGTAATCAATGTGAAGATGATATTTATTTAAAACATCATTAACATTTTTTATATAACCTGTATCTTGTGCAATATTTGTGTAAAAATATTCAAGATAATCATTAATTTTATTTTCTCTTGTTTCTAATTCTTTTTTATATTTTTGCATAGATAATTTGTGTATTTTTCTTGTGATTTCATTGTAATCTTTAAATAAACCATCCTCATTTATTTCATTAATATTCGCATCATAATAAAATTTGCGAACATTGTATAAACCTTCACTGGCCATTACCATTGAACCTATTATATCATACATGCTTGTGTAATCAATAAAATGAAGCAAATCTTGAATACTTGGCAAATCATATATAATTCCTACATTATATCTAGACCCAGGCAATGGTGTTGGAGGATGTGTGTGATATATATATTTACATTTTTTTGCATTAAAGTTTTGTGGAAAGAATATATCTTTGTCATATTTACTAGTTTTTGATACTTTTGCGGAAACAATTATTTTATCAATAACATTATTTTTTATGGCTAAATATCCACTATGTTCAGAATATTTTAATTGTTCATTTCTTGAATCATAATATTTTTTCGTATAGCCTCCATGGCTCATTAATGCATCTAAAATGAGAATAATGTTTTTATCGAATTTTATGTACACAATACTATTTTCATGTTTTGATTTTGTTTTATATTTGAATTTTATGATTTTGTTTATATGTTTATCAGTATCAAATTCAAATATTATATTTTTGAATTTTTCTGGTGGTATGATGTTATGTTTTTCTATATAATGATATGTTCCTGAATTCCAAACAACATTATCAATATTGTAATCAAAACTAGTATCAATAGATGAATTGCACAACATACATTTATCATCAAATTCATTATATGGGAGATTAATAAAGTTGTGTAATTTTAGATAGTTTTGAACAGCCATGAATTTGCCTAAGAATTGTTCTTGACCAGTCCATGATTGATTAACATGAACTGGTTTAGGAAAATCTATTTTTCGAGAATCTTTTTTTTGTTCATTTGATGTATTCCAATATAGTGCGAAATATCTACTTTCTTGGTTATTGTTGTTAAAAATAACTTCATTCATTATCGAATAATTGTACAACAAAGTCATCAAAAAAATGAATAATTAATGATATATATTACATCGCATAAAAAGTATTATAAATGAATTGGTTAGATAAATACAATCCTAAACACATAAAAGATATAATAGGGAATGATTATGAGATTAATTTCATTTGCGGTTGGTTAGACAGATATGAACAAATAAAAGCGAAAAATGCTAATATACCGCAAAAAACAAAATATAGAAAAAATAAAAAACAAGCAACAACAGAAGAAGAAACTGAAGATACAAATGTAAATACAAAAATAAAAGAATTAGATTCAAATCAGGTATGTGGCTTGGTTATTGTTGGTAATCATGGTGTAGGTAAAACATGTATTATAAACGCTATTTGTGAAACTATGCAATATGACACAAGACTATTTAACTTTTCTAATATTAAGAAAAATGAAGATATAGACGATGCAATAAGCAAAATAAATAATCCAATATATGTAACAGAAGGAAGAACAAAGAAAGTAATAATAATAGACAATTTAGAATCTATATGTTCTAATGGTGGTAAAGCATGTGTTACAGCACTGATAAAGAATAATTCACGAACTATGTGCAATTATCCTATTATATGTATATCTAATGGGAAACATGGAAAAGTATTAACAGAAATAAAAAAGATGTTATATATGGTTAAAATTGGTGATCCTAGTTATACAAGTATGAACACATTATACAAAAACATTTGTGTGAGTGAGAATATATTGATAGATGAAGAAAATACTAACAAGATAATAGAACATGTACAAAAAGATTATAGAAGATTGATATTGACATTATTTGATTTGAAACAAGCATATAAAACTAAAAAGATAACTAACAATAATTTGTTAGATTATTTAAAACAATCTAACAAAAAAGACGAAGACTGCAATATATACAAGACTACTGAAATATTGACAAGTAAATATAAAGATATAGACACATGTATGAGATATTATAATACAGACAAAGTTATATTACCATTGATGATACAACAGAATTATATGAATTGTATCACGAACAAAAACATAAAACTTAAAGAAAAGATGGATGAAGCAAAAAATATATCAAGATCATTATCACAAGGAGATGTTATAGAGAACTATATATATGGAGAACAAGATTGGGATATATCTGAATTGCATGGTTATTATACATGTGTGCAACCATCATATATATTATGTGAAGATGAAGAAAGTATGACTAGGGGATTAATTGAATATCCAGAAGATTTAAGCAAAGCATCTACGAGTAAAATAAACAAAAAAAATATAAACAACACAAACAAAGTAATGAACAACAAAAACATTCATGATTACATGTATATGAATATGATATTTAAAGAGTATGTAAATAATAATAAATATGAAGAGTGCGGTAAAATTATGCAAGAATACAACATTGAGATGAAAAGTTTTGAGACATTATTGAAGGTGAATAAAATAAAAAATCAAAACATTTCGTTAAAAACAAAACAAAAAAAAGAAATATTGAAATGATGCGATTAATAAAGATTTTATTTATAGTTTTTGTATTTTCTTTTTATATTAGTATATTATATAAACGATGTCTAAGTCAGGCGATAATGGTTTGATTGGTTCTATGATTAAGAAACACATGAGCGAAGGACAGGCATTATCATCATTGAGAGAAAAATACACAGACACAAACAAAGCAGATGAATTGTTTGAAGAATATAAAAAACGTTTGAATGTAGTAACAAAAAAAGCGCACAAATTCAAAACATTGATTTTTTCTAAATATCAGAGTTACAATTTGCCAGAGTTATTAGAGAAAGGTAAAAAATTCAAAAGGAAATATGAACTGTCGGATGATGAATTTTCTGCATTTATTAATATGGCTTTGAATGATACTAGATATGCAAGTAATATGTACAACAAACCAAACACCCCGATGGGTAAATTGTTAGGAAATGTTGATGGTGTTGAAATGGGTTTTAGCAATACAGGTAAAATGCCAGTAGGTGCCAACGAGTTAGATATAGTTCAAAGTATAATATTATTACATGAAAATCCCATACACACAAGTTTGCACAATAGTGTAGTTCAACAAAGTATGATGTACACAAGTTGTAGTCAAATTGCAATGTTAGGTTCATTTGATCCATCAAAATACATGGCACATGATCATGTTCATCCAGTTGTTGCAGCATTATTTTTTAACAAAATTGACAAGCTTGAATCAAGAATGTTGTACTCAAATATTGCAGGAATTGTTAAACAGAGATTCAATGGTGGTAATATAACAACATTGCCAGATTATGAAACATATTGGGATATGAGAGTTGATCCAAATGAAAATGTATGTGTATCAGTTGGTGAATCACCTTTAATTGATTTAAGAAACAGAGCCATGTTGCAGATACAATTATGGAAACAAGTATATAGATTAAGATCGGGTCAATATTATTCACCAGAATGTAGGGAATTTGACATATCTATGAGTGCATGTAAAAATAATTTGTTCAATGATGTTGTACATGCAAACACATTAGATGAAGGTACAGTTATGAGAAAATTGATGAGTGCATTTTCTTTGAGACCAACTGTTATTGCTATGTCAGCCGTATTACCAGCATCATTATCACAAAATCCTATGAATAATGTTGGAACAGGAAATTACAATTTATCCTCGATGAATTCGCAGTTGAATGAACAAATCACAACAATTCCAATGGTCAATATATTATTGCCAGCATTACATAATAATAACAAAACACCAATAAAATTAGAAAATTCATTTGAAAATACAGTACATTTTGTTGAAAACAGAACAATTGTAACGAAAACAACAAGAATTATTTACAGTGCAGATATGATTATATTTTATGCGAACAGAAGAACAGCTTTGTTTAATGTTCATACAGCACTCAAACCACTTTCAATTACAAGTTTTCCATATACTGATATGCAAAATTCGCAAGTTAATCAAGCACATGTTGAATTTTCCAACACTATTCAAATTCGTGGTGAAGATTTTGTGTTATCATCTTATGTGTGTGTAGAACAAGCCAGTATTGGTGTTCAAAATATAATTGTAGGTTGTTCAACAGTAGTATTTGACAAAGAACATAATAAATACATGCTATATTATCCAAGTGTAGCTGGATCATTAGGCAAAAATGTTATTACCGGAGAACGTGAACCATTCGAACCTGTGAGATCAATTGATGAAGTAAACGGTGACAGTGAATTATCTGCAACATATAAATTTACAAAACAAGCATCTATTTATATTTATGCAAAATAAGTGTACGTTTTAAATTATCTTTAACATAAGTTAAAAATAATTATAAATATGAACTCAATGTTCTCCTTCCAGCATTATTCACATTGACTGGTCTCATAATTGGTTCTATTGGTTTAGAAATCTCATCTAAATATTTGTATTCTTGTATTATGTTCGATACTATATCAGGTATTATATAACTGATCAATATTTTGTTCAATTCACCAACTTGTTTAGTTACACATTCGTTGTTAAATCTAGTCGTTTGTGTGTACACGTGTTTCATCGCAACAAGCAAATCTAATTCATCTTGATCCTCTTCTAATTTGTATTTTCCTCTTGTTTTTATACCTACTTGTCTCTTTATTTCTTCTTGTATTCTCTTCAAATTTTTATCAGAAAAATATAAATGAGACAACATATCAACATCTTCTTCACAATCTCTATATCCTGTTAATACTGTGTGTAAGATATTTTTGTTGTCAAGTTTTTTTTCTCTCACTGTTTCCAAATCACTATAATTCATAATATATATAATCAATCATAAAATGTATATGTATCTATTATTTTGTCTTGATAAACTGATGTAAATGCATCAGAGTTAATTTTATACAGTTCACTTTGTTTTTTTATCAATGTTATTGACATATTATTGTTTTTAGACAACACACTATATGAATTAACATGTTGTTCTTGTTCATTTTCACTTTTATGTTCAATACGACCAAATACCAAACCAATTTTAAACATACCTTCTTCGAGGTATGCAACAAAATCGCCATTATTCAAGGTTTCATATGATTGTTCGTTATTTTTGTACACATTTTCTGCATTTGTCATAATTTCACCATGTTTTGAATGACAATATTTTAAATAATTATCTCTAATAAAATCACTCAATTTACCAGATTTATCCATTTTTTGTATTTGTTCAAAGATATTTGTATTTATGCAATCAACAAAACTGTCATAGGTTTTGTTAATTTTTACACCAAAAAAATTTTCATATATGATCATATTTTTTAAATATGTACCGTCCACTGTTACATTTTCTATAACGTTATTATCACTTTCTTCATTTTGATGAGATGCACAATCACACAATACCAAGTACCCATAATTAGGGACATAATATCTGATGTTATTTATTGTATAAACCCAATATTTCAAACTACCAGATGAGGTTGCAACTTCTTTTATAAATAATATCTCATCAATAGGTGCTTTAGAGCTAAATTTAATACCTTTTTTTTGCAACACAAGAAAAATAACAAGTATTTGAAAAAATATTGAATCCCACACTTCAACATTATGATAACCAGTGCGTACTTCTTCTTTTATATCTCCTATTATTTTATATCTTGTTGTCATCCATTCGTGTATGTTATAGTGTGGTGATTCTGTCAAAACAACAAATGCATGTTGATTGTTTGCATGTGGGTTTTTTTCTAATATTTTTGTCAATGGTATATTACCATTTCCTCCTTTCATTATTTTGTTACTTGGTTCTTCTTTTTTTATGCTAACCATTGATTTTAAACTAACACCTTTCGATGCATAATTATTGTATGGTAATGGTATTGGTTTATCTCCATTTTTAGTATAATCATATATTAAATGTGTAGGTTGTATCGTTGATTTATTTTTGCTGTTTTCATTCACTTTCACAAAATCTATACCACAATTTCTTGCAACATAATAACCATACATACATATAAAATTAGGACATACTCTTTTATGAACAATATCATTGTATATGTTTTTGTAGTAATTTATTTCTCTTAATGCTTTATGTTTTGTATAATCAGCTGTTGGTGTTAATGATTCATCATCCGCCATATGTATTCTAATATTCATACCAGTTGAACCTTTCGCACACACAACAGATGATGAAGACTTGTCATGTTTTATGGGAAAACATGAATGATATATTAAGAAATTATCAGCCAATCCATGATATGGATTATCACTGTATTTATTTGTACTAAATGGATTCAGATCCAAAAATTTGATGTGTTCTAATATAGAACCTATACCATTTACATTTCCAGATGCCCTTAATTCTATGTCTTGACCATCACCTTTCGTAAATAATGTTGATTGTACATAATTCTTCAAATTAATTCTATCATTTAATGTTGCATACATATCTCCATATATTGAACCTATATCAGTAGGTATAGCATGTTCATATATTGTATTTAATTTTCCATGATTTCCTGTTATACCATTGGCATTTATAGTGTACGAATTTACGATATTTGTTGGATGCATCATTGAACCATTTCTCAATGCATAGCTTACATTTGCATATGGAATTGTTGGGTTAAAAAATTGTGGAGGAAATTTATCATAAGGTGTTGGTACAGACGGATTTGCAAAAAAATTATTTACAGGACCTGTAATTGGAGGTTTTGGATTTTGAAATATTTGCACATTTACTTGTGGTTCGCCTTGTTTAGCTGTACCAAAACTCGTATTAGTTGGTTGTGGTTTTATTGTACCTCTTGTATCTTTTTTTTCATTTGGTTTATATGGATACTCTTTTGCATATTCTTGTTTGTATGTTTGTTGGTCTGGTCTTGATAATGGTGCATTTGGATCAATATTGCTCACAATTTGATTTTGTGGTACATACATTGGTATAACTCTGCTTTTGTCATTTCCTCCTCCATTTTGCTGTAATTTATTTTTTAAAAAAAAAAATCATTATCCCCAGTTTTCTTTATTTTGTATTTTTTTTGTTTGTTACTTCCACCAAACATAGCATTTTGTGTAAATCCTCCCTGTTCTACATATGGAGGTTGTTGCATTTGATGAACTTGTTGTATTTGCATTGGTTGTTGCATGTAAGGCATTTGTTGCGTATATGGTGTTTGTTGCATATATGGCATTTGTTGCATATATGGCATTTGTTGAACACCATTTTGATTAGCATACATTTGTTGTTGTGCTGTTGATAAATATGGCACATTATATCCCATTTGCATATTTGAATTTCCTCCAAAACTATCCAAAACATTTCCTATGTTTGATATGTAATTAGTTCCTTGTGTATTGATGTTGCTTTTTTGTCTTTGCAAATTGCTCAATACATCATCTGGTAATATTTTACCTTCATAAGCCCTTAATATGTCACTATTTATACCTCGGCCTCCTGCACTATTTGCTGATTGTGGAGTTTCGGATGTTGATAAGTTAGTTGACACTTCCTTATGCCTTGATTCACGATTATGTGATTTTGTTTTTTTCTTATTTTTTTCCTTTGGTATTTGTTGTTCTGATGATGATGTAGTTTCATATTCATCTTGTTCTTTCGCGCTGGAACTAGAACTTGATTTTGTACTCTCAGAATGTTCATCATTTTTTGTTTCTTCAGTATTTTCTGTTTCTTCAGTATTTTCTGTTTCTTCAGTATTTTCTGTTTCTTCTAAATCTTGTGTGTTGTTATTATTAGATATTTCTTCTTGCTCGTCTAATTCTATTTCTGGTTCTGGTTCTTCTCTGCTCAAATCAACAGTTCCCATCAACACATTATTATCTCGTGAAACATAATTAGTTACATTTCTGGTTCCTTTAACAGACTCGGACATATTGTTATTATATCTTGATAATATAATATTTTTGCGCTTGATTTTATTAACATTTACATAAGGCATTCTATTTGTATAAAATCTCCTCAATTCTATGTTACTAAACCCACGTGTATTTTCCGTTTTTCTATCTTTTCCATCCAAATATCTGTCAAAATAAACATTGCTTATCATTTTATTCACAAATGGTGTATTGCCTTTTAAATTGTCATATATTCCTTTGATATTATCAATGTTTATCATTACTTTGCCATTCAACACATTTTTATCCATCAATGTTTTAATAATCACATCACATTTTGTTGTTATTTTGCTCATAGAATACATAAACATACACATATCATAGTATTTGTAAAAATCATCATTCATGTCTGTTATATTTGGTTCGTTTAGTTGCTCTATATTCGTTATACTGTCTCCAAAACCATATAATTTTAAATCAAATGTTGTTTCAACAGTATATATATCAGAATTAAACACATATTGCATTTTTTTCATTGGTCTTTCATATACATAAAAACTATCCACACAATAATTAAAATGACAAAATACATCAAAATGCGAACCTAATACATACAATATGAATAATGCCTGTATCAATATTTGTCTACACACTTCTTCATCATTCTTGTTACTTTCCAAAAATTTTCTCAATGTAATCATATTGTTGTGATCTTCATATACTGACACACAACACTGATTTTTGTTTTTAGTCAGTTTTTTTGTTATTTGTTCTGGTAAATTGTTATAAGGTATGTCAAAATTTACCACACATAACATGAAATTATTCAATCCATTCATAATAACCAATTCTGATACCATATATTGATACACTAATGCTCTTATTTCGCTTCTTGTCAATGAATCACAATTTATATCAGTATCATATTGTCTAACATGACAAATAACATTGTATTCCTTCGTTTTTTTTTCATAATAAATGCTTTTCCCATCTTTTGATAATGTTATGTTGCTTATGTTGTTGAACAATTCATGATGTTTATCTGAATTATATAAAGTCTTTATATCATTTATATCTATATTCACCTTTGATATTGGTTTAAATGAATAATCTGCTATTTTTTTATCTATGTTCAAAACAACATGTTTCAATGTTTTGCATAAATCACCAATATCACAGTAGTTTATATCTTCCATCTTGATTTATTAATATATAAATTATCTATATATTAATATACTTATTTGCATCTAAAATCCATAAAAAACTCATCCGACAATATCTGTTGAGGTGTTAAATACTCATCATTCACTAATAGTCTTCCTTTTAAATGTACATACTTGTTACAAATATTACACAATTTTTGCTTTTTTCTCTTACCTGTGTCATGTACACAGTCTTTATATCTGTATTTTTCTGGTATAACTCTTTTTACAAAATCTTTTACTTTTGTATCAATGTATGAACATTCCATAAAATTTTTAAAAAAACCAAAAAATACCAATGTGTTCAAAAAATAATGTATATCATAATATCTATTCTTTGACATATTTACATTTATTCGGTCTGTCCATTCCGCTGTTACTTTAGAATTATCAACAACATTAGGAATACATGCAAAATCAAAATCCCATATTCTACATGAATATCCTATATTTGGCACTCTGTATTGTGTACCACATACATAATAACTCGAATATTGTCTATTTAAATTTATTTTGTGCAACAATATGTTGTTTGCTTTAAAATCATTGTGTCTAAAATCAGGATACTTTTGTTGTATAACCGCCAATGTTGATATTATCTGAAATAATATAACCCTCCAATCTGTTAATGTCATTTCTTTGTAATTCTTTCTTATGTAATCTAATAAATCTCCTTTATTTGCCCATTCGCTTATTAATATACTTACTTCATTGTGATATTCTCCATTTTTATGTGATTCCAAAAAATCTAAATATTTAGAATCATCATCGTCAACAACACCACAATCGTGCAAACTTAAAAATGGTTCTATACTAGTATTAAAAGTTGCTACTGGTAATACTATATGTGGTGTTTGTTTATTTACAACAAAATAACTCAAACATCTTAACATCATTATTTCTGCATTTTCAGGTCTGTGTGTATCATATATTAAGCCATATTTACATTTATTTGGATATGCTACTACTTTGACTGCATATTCATATTTTTTGTCATTTGTTTGACCATTAAATGTGTGTCCTGTTGTACCACTTTTTATGTATGTTAATTTACTATTTAGGTTTTTTATAACTTTCTCAAAATTTACTTCTTTCTTGTGCAAAGTATTTCTTGTATCTCTTGTGTTTTTAGTATTCATTGTTCTGTTGTCAATATCTATATCACTATTACTCACATCATCGTCTGATACATAAGTACCATGTTGATAATATTCAGTGTTAGTATTGTCAAAATTTATCAATGGTTGTATTGTTTTGTCTTTTAAAAAACGCTTAATTTGATTTATTCTATCAATCATACTATCATTTTTTACCACCTGAGATGACATAAATAATAATATATATAATATTTATTTCATTTCTTTTATTACTTTTTCTATCCTATCAATATCAATCATAGGTATAACTAAATTGCATTTCCATGATTTACTTTTATTATGTATGTCTATTTTCATTATATCTGGATATATATCACTCAACGGTGAATTTCTGTCTGTCATTAATTTTCTATATTTTTCATCTATTAACATACTACATGTTTTAGGCATTACACACAATAACTGTGTATGCATGTCTATTGGCACATCTGGTGTAAATATTGGATATTCATATACATTTGTATATAAATATTTGCATATATCACTTATAAATGGTGCATGCATTCTTGGATACATCCATCTCCATGATGGGCATGTGTTAAAATAATATTCATATATCCATATTAAACCATCTAAATATGTTTTGCACATTGTATTTATATATATTTGTTGATTACCATTTATGTGATAATGTGATGAATAATAATTGTATTTAACATCTTCAAATGATGAACAAAACATATCATTTGATTTGTATGTTTCATATTGTTCTATTTCTTGTTTATCTTTTAATTGTTTCATATTCATGTATACATATTCTTCAGTTGAACTTAAATATTGTAACATGTTTTGCACAAACATAATGTCTATCTTGTTGTTGTTAACAATGTTATAATTTAGTATTTTGTATGTTTGTATGTATGCATTTAATACTATATCTAAACCTTTATTTGCTATATCAAGAGAAGGTAAATTTGGTATAAAATCATTGCCCAACAAATAACACACAAATATAAAATCTTGTATAAACTCTGGTTTGTTGTCGTGATTTATATATTTAGATAAATTGTGCATATAACAATGTTTAACTGTGTTTATACAAATATATTTTAAAACATCATGATCATTGTTTTCTATTTGTGATTCTTCTCTTAAAAGATATGTATTCTTTGATTGAGTACATGCAAGTGCCAAAAAAAATAAATCTGCATCTAATCCATATATAATGTTTGTTTGTTCATGTGTAGATTTATTTGCTTTTATATATTGAAATATTTTATGCTCTCCTTCACCTTGTTCTAAATAAGACGAATAATGTATGTATTTATGTTTTTTAAAAAAGTCAGTAAGATATATATGCAATCTTTTCATAAATTCTGTTCCGGGTGTAATGTGTGTATTGTTCCATGATGTAGATGATATACTTGAACATGATTTATATCTGCGATATCTTTGTTGATTTATTTTAGCCACAGGACCAGTTCCATCAATAGCAAAATAACAAAAATTTGGATTTACATGGTTTATGATTTGCATAATATAACTAGATATTGACATAAACATTATATTTTCAAGATCAGGTTCTTGTGAATTGTTTGCAAGGGTGTTAGAACATACAGGGTGAATTAAACAATTTCCATCTATATATAGATTTTTATGATTTGACAATGGTATGGTTTTGAGTATAAATTTGTTTCTGTAATTATTTTTTAACCACATTACGAAACCCGGAACACCCATATTATGTGTTATTATTAACTAATAAAACAGTAAAATATATATAATTCAATTTTATACACAACATAACATGCGATCATAATTATCGTGCATGTTTGGTTATATTATTACACTAAACACAATTTTATAAAAATATATGCATATCATATCTGTTCATAAATACAAAAATTGAAATCGTGTGAAACATGAATTCCAATTATTTATATAAATAATTAAATAATGTACACATATATTATATATGTCCAACCCAAGTACAGAAACAAACAAAACCGCTAGTTCCGAAAAAACAAAAAGTAATAAAACCATAACTGTTAATATTCCCAATCTTCCTAATATTGCTAATAATATTATTAATAGTAGTAATGCACAAAAAATTCTCGGTAATATAGAAACATATTTAGATTATTTAACACTACGTCAAATAAATACCCTTTTAAAGAAACTAACCGATAAAAAAACACAAAAAGAAAAACAACAAGAAAAACAACAAGAAAAACAACAAGAAAAACAACAAGAAAATGAACAAAAAAATGAACAAAAAAATGAACAAGAAAAAACATTAGATAATAATCAAGAAGGTGGAGGAAAAAAGAAAAGATCAAGTAAAAAATCTAGTAAAAAATCTAGTAAAAAATCAAGTAGAGTGGGAGGTGGAAAACAAGAAGATCCATTGGCTGAACATAGAAAATGGGTTAGTTATGTTCAAGAAGATATGAAATTAAAAGGTGGTCCATTGACTATTAAATTTGCATCAAAATTCAGATCACAAGCAAAAGAAAAACATCCCAATGCATCACAAGAAGAATTATCAAGATATGCCAAAGATATTTACAATCAAGAAAAGAAATCTGGAAAATTACAATCTTTGTTGAAACAATCCGAACAAGAAATACAAAGAAATAAAGAAAACAAGAGAAAATCAAAGAATGCATAAACATTTACATAATAACTCTAAAAACATTATCATTAATTATCTCTAATACTTGTGGTTTCCTGTACTCATTTATTGTCCCAAAATTCACATAATGCGTATCATATTTATCAAATGCTTTTGAACTCCCATTATCTACTCTCCATATTTTATTATCACATACACTATTTATTCCATGATTATGCATAAATGATTGTGGTGTATGCCCTATTATTATTTTTCCTATTTTCATATATTGAAGAACATTTTCGATATATTTATCACAATTCTTATCATTGTTTTTTAAATTTCCCAATATCCTTGTCCAAAATAAAGAATCTGGATGTGTCAATAATTCTTGTGCTTGTTCTGTTTCTATTACACCTAATAACCAACCTCTCACAATATCATCAACATATTCCAAATCTTTTGTATTTTTTAATTTCATCATTGCCATAAATTTATCTATTAAACCTCCATGAACAAATAAATTTTTACCTATTATTACACAACTTAAACGTGTACATCCTAAAAATTTTCCATACTTGTTATTTGGCATAAATGCATGTTTTCGTGCCATGGATATATCTACATTATTTTCTTGTGCATATTTTTTCATTGTCTCTCCATACATATTCTGTTTTGATACATATTCTGTTATACCCATAGAATTCATTAATTCATGATTACCCAATAAACTTATTACTTGACCACCTTGTTTTAATGCTTGCAAATGCAATTTATACATATATTCTAGTATTTTTATATCACTGTCTTCATCTTGTTCATCTATTATCTCATTACATTTTTTGTTTATTGCTGGTCTACAATTGTCTATCTGATCTCCAACTTGCACCACAATTGTATCTTTTCCTATCCATTTTTTGTTTCTATCAATAACATTCGCAAGTTTTAACATATCTAGCATTAATTTATAATCACCGTGTATATCACCTAATACTATTATTCTTTTTGCAGAAGGTTGTATCATTAATGGCAAATCAACATATTCAGAACATTGATTATTTCTTTTTGTTGATGCATTCTTGTATTTATTGTATTTTATATGATAAGATACTCCAGTTGATATAACTTTTTTCATATATATTTAATAACTAATTTTGTATTTTACCAAACACTACTCCTTTTGGATAATTAGTTGGTGTTCTGTCCAAAAAACCTACATTTTCTGGGGCTTCATTGTAATACCCTTCATAGTAATTATATCCTCTATCATTGTCATCTATCTGGAAATTGTTCGTGAATAAACTCTTATAGTGTATTTTAGTTTCATCATTTATAGGTATTTCAAATTTTTCTTCTTTCATTTCTGTCAAATGATCAATATATATCATAGATACTATTGCAAACAATATAATAATTAAACTAATATATATGACATTCATGTTATATATATTTAATTAACAAACTATCAACTCCTCACATATTTAATATTACATATTTTTGTTTGTCTTGGTTTGTTCTCGTTATTTACATAATTTCCACTACTTGATTGTATTATGTTTGTGTCTCCTGATACTTTTTGTTCAACATTGTTTGAATAATTAGTTGTGTTGTTTTGCATATCATAATTTCCACTACTTGATTGTATTATATTTGTGTCTCCTGTTACTTTTTGTCTAACATTGTTCGAATAATTAGTTGTGTTGTTTCGCATATCATAATTTCCACTACTTGATTGTATTATATTTGTGTCTCCTGATACTTTTTGTTCAACATTGTTTGAATAATTAGTTGTGTTGTTTTGCATATCATTATCAGTACTATTTGTTGATAATGTATCTTTATCATCATTTACCTGTTGTGTATTTTTTATAGCATTCTCACATACTCTCAAATACACATTTCTACATACTTGCTTGTTTTGTGTTGGATATTTAAATTCAACAACATCATTGCTCATTGATGTTAGTGTATGAATGTATTTTAAAACCCCTGATAACACAATATCAGCCATGTCAATTAGAATGTTATACAAATACATGAACACAGTTTCTATAAATACAACAATTATATGTGATACATATAATACTTTTTCCCGTTCATGTTTCAACAAAACTACGATTGACAATAATATCATTAATACCGATGACAGAACAATTGAAATTATATTATCTTCAAGCATTATATATATACATCAACTAAAATTATAATTTTTGCATTAAATCATGTATCCAACAATATTGTCAAGAAATGGTTTGAGAATAAATAAAATTTCATACAAGCAAGAAATACTTGACAAAGTAAAAAAAGATTTGACAGTGAAACCAGTTACAGACAATCCAGATGAAGAAGAATATCCTATATACAGAGAAACACCTAGCGAACTAATTGTTCCAAGATATTATGGATTGAAAAAGTTTGGTATATACAAAAACAATTTAACAGTATCACAAATGTCTCCAAATATTCAATTCTTGAAACAAATGCGAAATGAACAAATTGACATATTGAACACTTGTTATGAACATGTTTTCAATGTAGGAGGTGGTATATTAAGTATAAGATGTGGTGGAGGTAAAACAGTTATAGGTATAAAATTAGCAGTTATGTTAGGTGTAAAAACTCTTGTTATTGTAAATAAATCTTTTTTATTGAATCAATGGATTGAAAGAATAAAAGAATTTACAAATGCAAGAATTGGTATAATTAGACAAGATAAAGTACATGTTCACAATTGTGACATTATTGTTGGTATGTTGAAAAGTATATCAATGATTGATTATGATATAAACATTTTCGCAGATATAGGGACAGTCATATTTGATGAATGCCATAATACAGCTTCTCGTGTTTATTCAAATGCATTATACAAATGTGGTGCGAGATATACAATAGGTTTATCAGCAACCGTTGAAAGAAAAGATAAACTGACAAAGGTTATTAAATGGTACCTTGGTGATATTATGTACCAACAAAAACAAAATATAAACATGTCAGTGATTTGCAAGATATTTAATTATGTATCAACGAGTAAATTGTTCAAAGAAAAAACAAGATATAGAAACAAAGAAACAAGACCAGATACAATAAAAATGATAACAAATTTATGCAAATTAGAACAAAGAACGATACACATTGCAAATATTATTCATGTACTGATAAAGATGAATAGAAAAATATTAATTCTAAGTGATAGATTAACTCATTTGGATGATTTAAGAAAATGTGTTGAAGATAGACTGAATATAGATGCAGATAATGGAATTATATTGAGAGATGAATACAAAATATTTACTTATGTTGGTGCATCTAAACCAAATGAAAGAAGAGATGCAGAACAAAACGGAGATATATTGTTTTCTACATTTTGTTTGGCACAGGAAGGTTTAGATATTGAAAGATTAAATACAGTTGTTTTAGCTACATCTAAAAAAAATATAACACAATCAATCGGTAGAATAATGAGAAAAGTATTGGTTGATGGAGATGTAGCACCTTTAATTATAGATTTTGCAGATATATTGTCAAGTTTTGCAAATCATGCAAGAATAAGACAAAAAGAATATATAAAAAATAAATATATCACAGAATATTATGATATTAGAGACAATGATATTGATTGTTTAGATGATATTTTAGATACAGATTTAGTTAATACTAGTAACACAAAAAGTGTCAATAATCATGCAATTTGTGATGATGTTGATTATAATAATTATATGTTCGATTAGTGTATTCTTGATATTATTAATGATATTAAGAATGTTATTTTGATTGATTCAGTTTTTGATGCATTTTTTTGTATTTCATGTATTTTTTATAATAACCACCTTGTTTGTATTTTATCATAATTTTTTCTGGTGGTATATTTAATTTATCTATAACTTTTTTTATAATTTCTTTATGTGAATTGCAAAAATTATCATGTGATTGAATAATTACCCATTCTATGTTATAATAATCACTCTTAGGTAATTCATTTACATTACCTATATTATACACTTCTACTGATGATTTAAACTATGCATCTTTGTTATTTCTCAAATCATCCATGTACTGTTTTTCTAATGTTAATACAGTTTGTTTGTCTTTTATATAATCTTTTATACTTGGCAAATATTTGTACAAATCATCCAATTTATCTACTGTTATTAATTCGTATATATAATCATCATATTGATTTTGTTTTTTATTGTATTTGCAGTTAAATTTGAAAACACATATATATTTATTATTATAATGTTCAGCAATTATTATCGGTGTTATTCCATCATTAGCACCTAATTTTTTTAACCTTATTCCTTTATTTTGATTATTGCATTTGACATTCAATTGTACATTGACATTTTTTTTATTTTTTTTCGATGGCTCTATTGGCTTTTTTAATTCATCAAAAATCTTTTTTTGTTCATAATATTCTTTTTCACCAGATGGATCATTTTCATTGTATTTAAATATGAACAGATCATCAAATGATATTGTCATATCAGTGTAATTATCTGGTAGTTCATATTGTTCTTGTGGTTGTTCATCAACTGATACAGTTTTAAATTTTTTTTTTCTAAAGAACATATACATTTATATGATATTTAAACACTCTTTGATAGAATTTTCAACTTTGTCCATATTAGCTCCTTGTATATTACTTATATTAACTCCTTTTCTAAATAAAGCAAATGTTGGCATTGTATTTACATCATATTCATCTGCCACATCACTGTATTTATACACATCTATTTCCAAAAACAAGATTTCCTTGTAAATATTTGCAAATTCTTTGTATATTGGTTTTATTTTCTGGCATGGTTTGCAACAATCAGACGAAAATAACACAATAACATATTCTCTTTCATTTAATATTCTCTTTAAATCTTTTGTCCCTTTTTTGTTCATTTATAATTAACACATACTTATTTATAAACTCCACACATACATATTGTACTTATCGTCATATACATATTTGCCTTTTTTTGGCACAACATCTATAAATTTATATCCTTGATTATTTGACACTAAATATCCTGATGTCTTCATGTTACATATTAGATTGTATGTAACATTATATATCCCTTGTTTGTGTATAAGTTTTTTTTTATCTGTTCGTGGTTCATCAAGATTAGCTCCTCCTGTCCCAACTATATACTGATTCACAACAAAGGTTTCATTATTTGTGTTTGTTATTTTTATTGTTCCTTGTTCATAATAATGTGTATCTGCACAAATATATGATACTTTGTTTGATATTTTGCATATTTTAACCATTAAACTAATCAAACCTTTTATTATTTCAGTATGTTCATTTTTGTGTTGTGTTATAATAGGATGATGACCTATTATTACCAATTCTTTTTTATCAACATTTTTTATGTTTTTTATCTTATTTATCAACAGTTTTGTTTGTTCTGTTTTACTGTAATTATTTCCATAAACATAATTCAAACATTCTTTATTTGTATATTTTGTATAAATATTGCTATCAATCATTATATAACATTTATTGTTAATAACATAAGGTTCTATGTCTTGTGAATAATATGTTAAATGTTCATTGTGTTTAACATAATTTAGTTGTTTTTTTACAGATGTACATTTTGCATTGTCATATTTATCATTATATTCATGATTTCCATAGAGAATAAAAGTATTATCAGTAGATAAATTATTTAAACAATCAAAACCTGAAACAAAATTATCATTATTGAATATTCTTTTTTTGTTGTTGATGTCTGAATAATAATTATCACCCATCACAAAAATACATTTTATGTTCTTTTTTTGTTGCAAAGAATTCATAACCAATGATAAACCATTCATTGTCTTTTTTTTCCTAACATCACAATATCCTTTATTCCAACACCCAAATAATATGACATCACTGTTAGACATGTATATATATATAACATAAACAATTATAAAGGTATGAAGATTATTACTATCTTTAAAGATAGTAATAACAAAAGTATGTAGAATAAATGATTCATGCTTAATCAATGTCAAATTCAACAGGATTGTATTTTATTGATTTAAGTATTTTGTCAGTGTCTGCATTAAATACAACATATTTATCATATAGTTCGTTGTATCTGTAACATGGAGATTTGTAAATATTATTGCCAGTTTTGCTGATGTTGTTCTCATAATAATTCACAGTATCTTTTGCTTCTTGTTCTGTTGAGCAAAATTTTGACATATTAGATTCATGAACTCTTGCAAATGTATCATCAAGATTTATACCAAACTCAGCACCTGCACCATATGTTACATACAATATGTCAGTTAATGCATCAATGACTTCATGCATATTTTTTGTTTTTATTGCTGTTTCTAATTCTTTAACTTCCTCTTGAATAAGAGACAAACGCAAATTAACTCTATCAGGTTTATCTGTGAATATGTGTTTTTGTACAGAATTGTGTACAGGATGATTAGCAATACACATGAAATCTTTTACTTTATTAAAATTAGACATTTTGTGTAATAATGCAATATATTAATATCAATGGTTTTGATTTATATTTATATTTTTAATAATATTAATAGTTTTTGTAAATACGTGAGAATATATAAAAACTATTAATGTTTCATATAGAATATTCATATAAAATCAGATATTGGTGATCTTTCTACACATTTTCGCGTTTTATACAATATTTTGTTATCTTTCACATATCCAACCAATTCTTTATTTGTATGTTCCAATTTTATAACAATTTCCAATACATAATATTTTACATCATTGTTCATCACAAACACATCAATTAGAGATGTTAATCTTCTCAACATAAATATATTAGGAGAAAGCATGTATGGTTGATTTTTTCGTTTATTTATTTTTGTCATGTTTATTTTCTTGTATGGTTTTACTGGTTTATTTCTTGCTACTTTGTCTTGCATTATATTTCTAAACAATCTCATTGTTGTTTTGAATACATTATACAATATAACAACATACTCTTGTTTTTCATTGACATTAATATACACTTTTTCTGTTGGGTTCTCATGATCATTCTCTGGTTTATCAGGTATTTTGTTAGTATTTATACATACCTTGTTAAAATCATTTATGTCTCGTATATAACTATATACTTTATCAATATCTAATCCTTCTGATGGTGTTAAATCACTTCTATGATGTTTCAACATATATTTAATGTATTGGTGTCTTATAACACTATCATTTAATATTTCTGTTAATTTCTTAGAATATTTCAAATTATTTGTTTGCCAAGCTTCTATTTTTTTATTGTATTTTCCCATTTCTTCGTCATATTTTTTTTTATTATCAACAAAATTCTTATGTATTTTTTTAGTATCATTTATTATGGTTTGTATGTTATTCGTTTCTGATGTTAAATAATCATAACATAATGGTATTAATTTAAAACTCACATTAGATATTATATCATCTATATTGCTATATCTTATGTTGTTTATAATAGCACAACTTATGTTGTTATTTATCATTTTGTTGTAATATTCAAGAGATGTTTTAGAATATAAAGGTATTCCAGATATATATCCCGTATCTGTTATACCTATATTTAATGTTGCACACCTTGCATGATTATTCTTGTCTAATGTTTTTGCATTCATAAAAGTTGCAACATATTTCGGCAAATATTCATGTATATAACATGTTAAACTTTTCAATATCATATTATGTAATTCATCATCATATACACCATTTATATAACTACTTACACTATCATTTGTATGATTTGCCAATACATCATGATTTAATGTGAATTCTTTATGTTCTGATACAGAGTTTTCTTTACCAAAATAGCTTTTAAGTTTGAGCATTTTTATTTACTATCAAATAAATAAAAATATGTTGTGTTTTATTTCATTAAATTTATCCGATACATCTATGTTTTGATGAAAATGACAATTATATATTATATATGTTTTCTTGATGCATATATTGTTCTTTCTATTAAAATATTTCTTCCAACAGATTCATTTATTTTCTCGAACAATTCATTGATAAATGAATCAATATTTTTGCGTATTTTAAATATTTTGTGATACTGTTTGATTATTGTTAATTCACATGTACAATCCCAACAATGGCAATATAATTTATTATCATGTTCATAATACTTTTGTCTCCTTATCATGTTGAAATAAAACATTTGTTCTTCGTGTTTTTTATTATCCCATTTAGTATATCTGCCATTTGATATTAATCTAGCTTCTGTACTTGTATTACTAACCCATGGTTGTAAATGTATTTCACCATCCATAAAATCTGTATAATTCTTGTCAAAGGGCAACCTAAATTTATACATTCCCACAATAGGATTAATTGATTTGTGTATATTGTATTGTAATGCATTATCTTCTTTTATTGTTTTGTTGGATTCTTCTTCATCTGTTGTTTGTATTGTTGTTGTTCTTAAATCGGATATGAGTAATACATTCTTGCCAACATATCTATTGGATGTTTCTGGATAAAAATACTCACTGTAAATAAATACACGTTTATTAGATATATCTATATCTTTTTCATATTCTGTTACATTTTTATCAAATTTGGATTTATCATACAGATGAAAAATAAGATTTGGGCATTTGTCAAAATACATGTCAAATATAATATTTAAATGTTTCCCACTTGCCGAACCAACATAGACAACATAAACTTTATTCAAGTTCTTCCATTTTTCGTATGTATGGTTCAAAAAATCTATCTCATTCATTAATAATTTTCTTTGTCCGTGATGTGTATTGTATTTTATATGAAAAGGTAATTCAATCAAGCTATCGTATTTTTTTCTATTATCAGATGGAGATAATATGTTTGAAAATTTTTGTTGTGATTTTTCTATTTCATAATCTTGTCTGTTTTCTTTGTGCATGTTTAAATGATGTAAATTACCTTCAAATATGTATGTGTTCATGTATATTTATATATAAACAAACGAATATACACATCAATATAAATATATGTACTGATTGATATGTTATAAAAAAATCACTTATGTTTTGAGTGCATTGTTAATAAACAAAGGTTTAAATCAATGCACCAACATTGGCCAAGTTTTTTCATCTCCTGATGAATTTATTTCCGTTGATAGAACATTTGTGCTGCTTTAATTTTTTCTCATTTGCATTGTAATATTTCATTATGCTTTCGTCAATCATAACCTCTGATTTTGTCAATGATTCATCAACAATATCATTTTTGCATGTTTTGTGTTTGTCTTTTGTTTCTATGAGATTTTTAACATTGATGTTCGGAATGCATTGTGAAATCACATCCGACAATTTGCCGACTTCCTCAGGATGATAATTGAGATAAACTTGTCTCAAAATGTTCTTTCTGATGATGTTGTCAATGACTGAAAAACCACTGTAAGCTTTTATTTTTTCATTGTTGGAGTTTTGTGGGGGGGGTATTTTCCAAACGGCCCTGCTTGTGTGTTTGTCTTTAAGGATGATGTAACTATCATCATTTTCTTCAACCATTGTAACAAATTTGAAAGTAGCTACTTTGCTGTTGAATGATGCCAATTTATCGATGATGTCGTTCAATTGTTCTTCATAATCATCATTAAATTCAAGGCTATAGTCATCTGAAAATAAGCTTCCTTTTTTCAAACTTCCGCTAAATTTCAGTTCGTGTATTTTTCTGTTCTTACCGATCAAGAAATAAACCGATGAATCAAATGTAATATCTTCGTCCCCATTCTCTTCATTGACAATTCTTCTTGGAATTTCTCTTTCATTCAATAATTCGATTGCTTCATGATATGTGTATTCAGTAATTTTGTCCATTTTTGTTCGCTTTGATTGAGTAGTTTTGGTTGTTTGTTATTTTTTTATATAATTGAGGTAATTCAAGCAATGCAAAATTTCAATTTTTTACAAATTTTTTGATGATAATATACTACTAACATCATTTAATATTGTTTCCATATTGCCTGTATTTATACTATTTATATTGAGTAATTTGTGTTTTAGTGCTTCTGCTATTTTTTCTTCAACTGTTCCTGTGCAAAACACTATTCTTTGCAAAGAATTGCTTTTACTTCCTGCTCTATGTATTCTCCCAAGTGCTTGTACAAAATCAATACTATTATATGTTGGACTGATTAGAGATACTCTAGGATGATTACCACGTGTATCATGCAAACTTATACCAACACTTCCAGCTTTTATATTTAACAGAATTATCTTGTGTGTGTTATTATTAAACATTTCAATATTATTTGTTCTTTCATGTTCGGTTTGATTGCCATTAACAACACTTGTTTTATATTTGTTGTTTATTATTTTGTTCAAATTGTTCAAAGTCTCACGATAATTAACAAACACAGCAACTGAATATTTTTGTTGCACAAAATCTTCTATCAACTCTAAAAAGGTTGGTATTTTCAATAATTCTATTTTTTGATGTGCTCTTAACATCATTACTAAATGATTTTTTTCTTTATCGCCATTGTTCTTTATTTTGTTTTTTAAATCATTCAAACATTCAGCCACTATATCATATTGTTTTTGTATTTCATTTGTTCTTTTCTCACCCATATAATAACTCTCAGCTAGTATCTGTGTTTTTGGAAAAGTATCTCCTAATAATTTTATATCCATTCTTGATGCTTTATTAGGGTATAACATTTTATACACACGATCCATTATATTATGTGTATCTCTGCTATACCATTTAAGTATAGTTCTTATACTTTCAACAAACCCTAATTTAGTATCAACAAAATTGAGAACCCATAAAAACAGTTTGAATTTATCTGGTTTATCTGCAATAGTAGCGCTAAGCATCATTATTTTATTTCCTGATAGTTTTGCCGATATTAATAATTGGCCTATATGTGTATAAATGTTATTTGCTCTGTGTGCTTCATCAAATATTATCATTATTTTGTCATCTTTTGGCAAATCAAATACATAACGTGTGTATTTATCATCTAAATCACTTTGGTTGTTTTTGAAATTAATATTTTGTGTTATGTATGGACAATCAACTCTATTATTGTTTGTATCATAATATTTGCACATTATAAATGTTTCATAATTTACAATAAAAAATACATCATGATTTAATTTTTTTGAAACATTTTTCCATATAGATATAACTGATTTAGGACAAATAATTAATGGTTTGTATCCAAGTTCTTTGCATGTTTGTATAGCAGTATATGTTTTACCTGTTCCCATATCAGATGCATCTAGGACACAGTTATTGGTATTAAGAACATGTTTTAGATTGGTGACATGTATTTTTTGATAATTGAACATAAATATTATTAATATATAATATCACTATACAAATGAATAAACACAATATTATAGATTGTCTAAATACCCATTCAAAAAACAACCCAAAACTTACTTATTTGTTATCATGCATTGATACATTGCAAAAACTTGAAAACATAAATGATGTATTTTTGCACACTGATAATCACATTATTGATAGTATCAGACTTTATCTTTTATACAATCAAGATGAATACAAAATATACATTCATAATCATAAATTAGAGAATGAAACATGTATTAAATTGTGTTTGGGTGAAAAAACAGCAAAACGAATGAGTATTCAACTTTCAACAATTGTAAATAACGGTTCAATGTTAAATTTTAACATGGATGATGATAAATATAATGTTGGCGAAAACATGTTTGTTATAATAACAAAAAATACATATAAATACACCAACATACCAATATCTTTTGATACATTAGGTTATTTATTTGGTTATCATCAGATGTATTTTATGAAACATCAAAGACTAGATCGTGTGACAAGATTTAAACATGATGATAAAGCATTAATGAAACAACAAAAATTATCTAAATTTATTGATTATCTTAAAAATATTGATTGGAAAATAAGAGACAAAGTTATGATATTTTCTGGTACAGTGTTTGAAACATTGGGCACAACATGGACAGGTGATATTGATGTGTTAATAATACAAGAAAATAATACCCAAGAACAATGCAAAAAACTTTATGATGATATAAAAGATTTATGTCTTGATATAGATGCTTATATTTTAGATATGAACAATGTATGGTATTGTTCAAATATATTGCCTTATCATTCTATTTGGTTTACATCAACATTACCAAAATTAGGAGGTGCAGAAAATATATATGAAGTGTTTTCAAATAGTAAATATCATTATCATTACATGGGTGTAAAAATGTTGAACATAGACATAAACATAAAGCGCATATTATCAAGATTTAACACAAATAGTTTATGTGATGTTATTATGTTAGAAAGAATAAACAACATAAATAGATTGGATAAAATATGTGTACCGAACATGACAGTTAGACAAGGTAAAATAAAAGTGTTTGATGATAAAACTGTTGATAAACAAATATGGAAAATAAAAGACAAAGTAAAACTATTTTACAATAAAACAGTCAAGTATTCTTATGTGTCAAATTTATTAAAGAGATGTAATGAAACAACCGCTGATATATATGTTGGAGATAAAGTATATGATCCAGATACAAATATAATAAAAAAAAACAACATATTGATAAAATACATGGTATATAGATTTTTTGGTTTTAATGTGAAACATTTATTAGATATAGGTTCTGGAAGATTAACAGATTTAAATATATGGAACACATATAATATACATCATGTTGTTGGTATAGAACCATCTATGGATTCTATAAATGCATCAAATGATAAAATGGCAAGAGGAAGAAACAATACAAATGTTGAATTAGTACATGGTATAGGTAATGAAGATTGGACACAAAATAACAAATATAAACCAGTTTTGATGAATAAATATGATGCTATATCATTTCAATTTACATTTCATTATGTATGGCAAGATTTTGATATTGTTATGAATAATATAACAAAAGTATTGAGCAATAAAACAAAAATATGTATATCATGTATTGATGGCAAAAAAGTATTAAAAGAATTAGTACATAAAGAACGAATTGAAGTGAGGAATGAACATGAACCTATATTTGCTATTATTCCTCAATTTGATGCAAATAAGTATGTACCAGATGCTATAAATAATATTCTTGTATATTTTAAAGGGGCGCATGGTGTTAATAGTGGTTCAATTGAAGCATTGATTGATACAGATGTGTTAAAAAAACGAATGATGCAATACAAATTTAAGTTCATACAAGAAAAAAACTATAACGAATATAGAACAAAAGTATATAACAATATGAACAATGCACAAAAAAGTGTGTCAGGTTATTACACATCAATAGTATTTATGAGATATAATTAATCCAACATTTGATCAAGGTCGGATAAAATAATATAATCAGGAGCATCTTTTGCAAAATAATGTTCAACATGCATTGCATCAATTTCTTCTTGAACAAAACACAATTCATCATGTTCATAAACACCATTTTCAACATCATTTTTGTAGTTGTTGATGATGGTCAAAAAGTCTTGAACATTTAATATAATATCATCAAGCATAATGACATTATACAACATTGTTTTTTGTCTGTTGACAATAACATTGTTATACATTGACACTGCATTCAACTGATGTTTTTGTAATTGTGCAATTGTTTGTTCAATTGATTCAACATTGATATTCATAAGAATATCAAAATTGGTCCCATATTCTTTTGTGATTGTTTCTATACATCTTTTTGCAAAAGAACGTTTTACTTTTATGTTTCTGTGGCTCACTGATTTTGTTTTAGCATCATCTTTTATTTTTCTGATGTCTATTGATTTTTTCACAACATTGTCACATTCTTCTATGATGCTATTTAGGTAATTGATCATTAAAGGATTGATGATCAAAAATTCATTAATAGTCAGATCAATTTTGTTTTTGATGTTAATTGTTTGGCTTGTCATCGTTTATATACATTATAAAAACATCAAACAATATGTTATTATATTCAATTTTAATACAATGGTAGTTATGGTTATAGATGTAGAAAATAATATACCAATGCAAGATATTGTTCAATTCAGTTATATAATTTATGATGATGAACACAACATAAAAAAACAAATAAACAAATACATAAAAAATAGAATAATTGATGATTTTTCTAAAAGTATTCACGGTATATCACAAAACAAAATAAATAATGATGGAGTTGATTTTAAAGATTGTGTGAATGAATTTTTACAAGATATGAATGATATAAATACTATAATAGGTCATGCAGTAAATACTGATATATCTAAAATAAAAAAAAATATAGCCAAATATTGTGAATATATTGATGTTAGTGAATTATTCACAAATAAACAAATATTTGATACATATATTGTTAGTGATAAGGTGTATAAAAAGAAAATGAAATTAGGTGTATTATATACTTATTTATATGGTGAAACAATGACAAATGCACATGATGCATATTATGATTGTGTCTATACATACGAGTGTTATAAAAAACTAAAAGATTGTGTAATTGTTGAAGAAGATAAGATAAAAAAACCAAGAAAAAAGAAAAACAAAGAAGAAATTGTTATTCATCATCACTGTCAATCTCTTGAAGTTGATGTGGTGTGTAATCAAACGAAAACTCAGTAAAATCTCGTTTTTTCATTTGTTGATCAATCCTTAATGGAGGTATGTGCACATATTGGTCATTTTTGAACACTCTTACATTTCTCACTGCTCTTAATCTTGGTGCTGGTGGTGGTTGTATAATTTCAGGTGAATGATTCATGTTGTTCATTGTTTTATTATTCATATAATTGTTGTTTCAATTTATATATTTTTTCAAATTTTTATAAATAATTTCATCATGTATTCACTCAGTAAATACATGATTTGAATTACATAAGATAATCACAACATGCAAAATATACATGTTTTAGTTCATCCAATATTGCCAATTCTTCTGGATAATCTTCGTTGTATTCATAATTGTACCAATAATTAAATGTATAATGTGCATATAACAATTCATCAGCATATATATCTCTTGATGCTACCAAATAGTGTATTTTATGTTCAGGGTTGTAGTTAAAATATGTATTGTATCTGTTACATGTTTTTGCCAAATAATCTATCGTTTGTGCGAATATTTTATTTGTATCTGTTGGTTCAATACCATTATATATATATGTTTCACAATCATTAACCAAATGTGCCATGTAATTTTTATTTGTTGTGTCTTTTTTATGTGCCATAGTATAATATTTTGTTCCATTCATATCAAATCTAAAAACCTTTATATCTTTTAAATTGTACATAGGTTTATCATTTTCAATAAAAACATGTTTAGGAACAAAACTAATAATTGCATCTTTTGGTATAAAACCTGTAGAAATAAGTGTATCATGTTTTGAATCATACATAATGTTTGAAAACAATGTAATGTAATTATTATCTCTTACATCCGCACATACAAAATCTTTCTCAAATGATATTAATGTTTCATTGTATGATAATGATCTAAAATTCCATTTATATGAATACATGTATTTATATGTTTCATATATATCGTATATGGTTTGAACAGACATGTTCAATTTAAATTCCAGATATTCCAATATTTCAATAAAATCATTATTGTTATTATACATTGTATTGATGTATGTAACTATGTATATACATCTACACACACTTATCATAAATTCTGATATGGTGTTTTTTGATTTATAACACATCAATGCTTTGTTTATTATGTCATCTAAACAATTTATGTTTTCATATATTTCTTGATCTGAATAACCTTGTTCAATTAAATAACATATTTCATCAAATAATTGCTTATCTATCATGTTTATTTTATAATATGCATGATATTCTCTATACTGTAAAAAAATCAATTTTTACTCATCTTGTATATCCAATAAATAATTTGATATATTCGGTTTAGTTATGTTTATCTGTATTTTGTTATATTTGTGTCTCATAAAAACTAAATTTATATCTATTTTTTGATTTAACATAAATACATGTTTAGTTATGTTCTTTTTCCATACATATATATCAATATCATCAATATATATTTCTATTACATCATCTTGTATAGATACTATTGTTGCCTGTGTTTTTATATAGTCTTTGTTCAATTTATACATTATATTCAACATCTTGTATCTATTAGAAAATATCTTATACATCTTGTTTGTTGTGTTTATATCGTTTAGAATATCTACATCAAACACAAAACTATCATTCAACAACAATTCATGAACTAATATATCAGTATATCTTCTAATTGGAGATGTAAAATGTGTGTACATACTTGTATTTAAAGTATTGTGATGCGAATTGTCTTTATCATGTACATAAATTGCTTGACTGTTTATATCTTGTTTTCTATATATTCCTTTTGATACTTTTTTTGATAAAAGTGTTCCTACATATTTATTTGCTAAAATCATGATTTTCTCGACCAAATCTTTAGAATTAATGGTGTTTGTAAAATCATACAATTCTTTTAACCCGTTATATGTATTCGCATCTTCGTATGACAAGTTTTTAGATACTTTAATCACTTCTCGTTTTAATATATGATCTGCAATTTTATCATCTTTATACAACAAATATAATGATACACATCTTTTGGGTATGTTTTCTTTCAATGAACATATATTTGTGTTATAATCACCCAACATGTTTATTTGTTCATCTAGATACAAACTAGAAACATGTCCCGATATTGATTTATGTAAATTATCATTCATGTAATAACTAACATCTGCTATATGAATACCAATATATGTTATATCATTTGATTTGTATATACTTATAGCATCATCTATATCTTGACAACCTTGTGCATCTATTGAATAAATATTTTGGTTAAACATATTTTGTGTATATTCAGGCTCGTTATAAATATATTTCGGTACTTTGTTCCATTTATCTGTTAATAATAGTTTAATAAATTTATATTCAGAATCAAGATCACCAACATTGCCGATGTAAAGATTAATGTTATTATTAGCAACTCTTACATATATTTTGTCTATCTGATAATGTTTTTTTGATGATAGTTTAAGTTTTATGTTATCAGGTACTGAAATAAACGATTTATTTTTTGTGTTAAATATACCATACATATTTAGTATTGTGTTTATTGTGATATATTTGCAAATAAAAACTTTATCAATTTTCTAAATTTGTGCATCAATGTATATTTTATTATTTTTTTAACAATTTTTCTCTCATATATCAATTTACAATCATAGTGTAATTGTATCGGTGTTATTGATTTAAAAATGTTTGGATAAAGTAATTTGCATATTTCTAATTCAAGAATATTCCTTTTGTCAATTTTTAGTGTATCATAAAAAGAACCAGATATATAATTATTTATTTTTTTGTATATATTTGTCTTTTTTAGACTTGCAAATATATTATTTACAAGATTTTTGTTTTTAAGATGATAGAGTTGTATTGATAGTTTTTTAGATACAGAAAAATCTGAATACAAAAAATTAATAATCCCTTGATAACTATAATTGCGATTGTTGTTCATTATTTGCATCAATTCTGTTTGTTCCTTATGTACAACATAACCATAATCTATTGGACATAATGTATATTCATCAACATTCAGTTTATATTTTAGAACATTTATTTGTTTGTCGTTGGTTTTTTTCAATGCAAGATTGTTGTCTTTAAAATCATAATAATACCAACCATGTTTAAGGGTTATATAAGAAAAATAAACCAATTGAACAAATATTTGGTGTGAGTTTGTGTCTAACATTTTAGGTAAATATTCATAAAGAAACAATGAACAATATTTACTATCATTGAATTCTTTTTTGTGTGGCAAATTTGAATTTTCCATAACACAATCATTGATTATTTTATATTCAAATAGTTTCATAAAATGATTTGGATACAAATTATAAAAATGTTGGGCAAAGGTTATTTCATTCCACATAAAACTGTTTTTATCATCAATATATTGTTTTAGTCTTTTTTCTTTTTTAAGTGCAAATGTTTGACCATTGTATGAACACTTATATACCATACCACAATGACCTTTACCTAATAATTCATTTATTTGCAATTTATTGATAATTTGTGATGATTTCATTATATTAAGAAAAACTGAAAATGTTAATCATTGATGAATTAATTATATATCATTGATAAAATGGCATGCTATGATTGTATGAATAAATATTACAAAACAAATGTAACAGATGATGTAGTTAATGAATGTATCTACAAAATGATTGAACAACAAAATCATTCCAAATGTTACTCAAATATTATTGATAATTATTATATTTGTACATTCTCAAATATACAAATATTCAGGTTCATTGACATTATAAAATTAAATCTATATTATGGAAGATTGATGCATTTGGCTAAACTATGTCCAGAGTTATGGTATTATATTTGCAAATATACCGAAAACATAAATAATATTCAACATTTGGTTCAATGTATGATTAAATATACACGCGACCATAATATTATATATGATACAATTGCGGACATATTACTTGACACACGATTTAAAAGTTCTATGTATAAATATTTCACTATGATTGATATTGAAAGATTGTTTGAGTGTTTCATAAAAAAAGAACAATCTACAAATCATACACTATTTTATTTGCATGTTCATTTTATTGGCAAAATAGATTACTCAAAATACATTGATAGAGTAATTTGTGCATATTTAAACAATGTACACAATATTAGATTTGATATATTTAATTTGGAAATATATGGTGCTAAATTTACAGATAAACATGTACAAATGTTAAATGAACATGGTATATATAAACAGACTAACATATTAAATATAAAAAATATATCATCATATTCATCACTAGTATATTTGATTAATTCACTAGAAATTAATACTCACATTCTTCCTGAACATTATCTTGTGTTAAGATATGCATTGTATAATTGCAAATGCCAAAATACAGAATTGAGAAATGATATATATAATGCATACAAATGCGGAGATTTTAGACAAATACTATTGACAAATCATATTCCAGACTATAAATGTGTTTTGTATGCATGTATGTATTGTACAAACTTTAACTACAATCAATATGCACAGTTATATAATTATTTGCGCATGTATGTAATTGATACAAATGATATAAACAATACATATAGATATGATAATTATAAGTATGCATGTATTGATAAATTAACAATTGTTCCAAATCACAATAAACAAAATATCAAAAAAATGGTGATTAACGAATATGATAATATACAAATAAATGATGATGATTATGTGAAATGCAATACAAAAATGTCAACATATTTAGGATATAAGTATTTGAATAGTTATATGAGCATATTTGACATCATACAAGCTTTGTATGAATATTATTCATAAAAAATGAAAAGACAAACCTATTGATTTATATACATATATATACATAAAATATAACAATGATTTGTTTAGAATGTTTTGTTGAAATGAACAGAATACCTATATACAACACAAATGACATAAATGTAGTTATTGAAGATATGTTTATAAATCCAATTCATGATATACAATGTGCAGATCATATGATACGGTCTTATGCAAAGAACAAACATTTTGCATTATATCCATGTGTATATACAAAATACATAAATAGTGAAATTAATAGTAATTATAACAAATGTTTGATATTGATGTTATGTTCAGTATATCCAAAATTATGGATATATGTAGCATCATACGAACAATATTTGCCATATATAGATATGATGTTTGAACATACGAATGATTATGAGACGATATGTGAAGTATTTGTAAGATTGAAAAATAATTTACAATTTATAAAAGATTATTCGGTCAACATGAATTTGAATAAATTATGTGAGGTTTTTGTAAATATAGAACCAGATGCTGATTATTTAGATTGTATAATATATTTCATTGATGCAAATGTTGATGTATCTAAATACATGAACATAATAATAAACAAAATATTGGGAAATAGTTGTTTGCGCGATATATCAAAAATAGGAAAAATATTGACAACATCACTGTCCGATGATAAACAAATAAAAAGTTTATATGCATACGGAATATTCAATACAAACAAAATTACAAGTGCATTAATCAGAACAAAAAATCCGTGTATGTACAAGATTAGTGAAATTTTGAACAACAGAATTCGGTATATTGATGAAATTCCTGATTCAAGTGTTTTAAATATTTTGTGCAAAAAAAAACAATCAACTATCATAAATGTTAATGCTATTATCAATATGCATAATTTGATTGTATCAAAAGGAACTAAAATATCTTATGCAAATATTGTGTATCACTTAAATGAGATTGTTGTTGTTGAAAGTGTAAAACATTTGGTTCTTCATTATGCTATAATGAATTGTATATATGATCCATCAATAGAAGGAAAACTTGAAACTTATATATACGATGCATATGCAAGGAGTGATTTTATGTATATACTCACAATGGCACACAAACCTGATTATAAATGTGTTAAAATATCTATGAGTAAATTTATGAACAAACAATATTACGAATATTTGTACCATTTGGTAAATAATTATGAACCAAATGATGAAATAAACACATTGATAAAATACAGCAGATTATGTTACAGTTGTATTCCTACAATAAATAATGCAAACAATGATAAAACATTCAATGCCAATATTATGGTAAGTGGAATATGTGGGAGAACCAAATTGACATTGAAAGAATATTATTTTTTTGCTAAAACCAAATTTAGGAATGATATAATTATCAATAGCAACATATTTGATACTGATCAGATATATGTCAAATGTGGTCAAACTATGTGTCAATATGTTGGAATAAAATATTTTAATCACATACTTAATTTGAAAAATGTGTTAGATTACATTATCAATTTAAATTGAAACATTTTTTGTTTATGAATAAAAATTGAAAATGTTATATCTTGAAATGCTTATACAATGCAATAATACTTTATAAAAATGAACAATAATATTGATATTATACACCCTGTTCCAATTGGAATGTATGCAGTTCAATTTGTTGGTTTTAATATATCACCACCACGTTATGGTCCTTTGAACAACAAAACACTGTTCAAGGTTCAATATTGTGAAACATGCAAACCACATATAAAAAATATAAATTATGCAGAAATACCTAACAAAGTGTTGAATAATATGATATGCGATATTTTTGATAATGGACAAATAGACCATGCAATTTGCAATGCTGGTAAAATTTATTTTTGTGCATCACAACCTCATTTTACCCCAATATACAATGCTAAAATAATGCATTACGCATCAATGATAAAAACACATCAACATTACCATGGATATATGTTATCGTTGTGCAATGCTTATTTTAACTATTGGAGAATATATCATCCAATATTCACAACAACGAAAATGAATTATAATTATGATACAATACTAAATATTTTCATTCACAAAGCAAAAGAAAGTAGAGATAAAAGCAAATATGCAGTTACGATGTTGATGTTGTTATTAAACGAACAACAAGTTGCGGTTTTTATCAAGCATGTCATACTACAATCAATTATTCACGAAGTATTAAAAATAGATGAATTCTATGCAGAGTTTGTGAAGGAACCAAACAGTGTTTTGGCAGTGTATCGAAATGTTCATGAATTTTGTTACAGACACAAAATAGATCTCTCAAAATATAAATCAACAATCTTAAAAAATTACATCAACAACAGAACAAAGAGAAATTTTTGCATATTAATTGATCCACACAATTTTGATGAATTTAATGTTTATTTCACTGAATTTGAAACAAAAACATTGGAGTGTTATGGATTTGTTAAAAATTGCAACTCTTTGGTCAATAGTGTTTATGGTTTTAGAGAAGTGCCTCCATTGAAACAAATGTTGTTATTGTTGAAAGATAATCCTTCAACAATATTGAGCTCAAATTTACTCAACTATGTGTCAAGAGATACAAATATAAAATCAAAAAAATTAACAGAATTTTTAGTTTCAAATGGTTCAACAGTTTTATATGATAATTTGGTTTTTGTTTGTTCAAATGGTTATATGGAAAGTCACATGTTATATGTTACTGTCAATCGTTGTGTTTATGTTGAAAACCCAATTTTAAATGTGAAACTGATGAATGCATATAAATGTGGAGACTTTTATTACATAATGAACAATGTGCATGTTGTGTATTATGAGTATCTAGTGGCTTTGGTTGAAGGAATGCAAATAGCAAGATACAAAAATACACATCTAAGGCACTTTTTCAATCTTTTTGAGTTATACATACCATCAAAAGATATAAACGAAACATTTAAACACGATACACCATACACAATCGTGAGAACAACAATGTACGATGAAAAAATGATTTTGGACAGAAACATTGTTAAAAAAATTCCCAATTGTAAACAATTAAAAGACAATGAACGATTAACAGTTAAAAAATTCTACATGTTGATATTCAAATTCTTGATGAGATGTTTGGCAACAGAGTATATTTGCACTTACGAAAATGAAGAAACATTTGATGGCCAAACAAGAAAAGCAATTACTCGTTTATCATCTTACGATTATGTTGATGTTTCTAAATTAATCATATTGTGTGACACTGATATTGGGAATGTAATTGGTGAGCATTTTGTTGGGCACTATATGATTTGCAAAAATGTCATGGATTACATGATTGACTTATATAATTGATTTATTCTAAACATTGAATAACATATATGATGACATACAAAGCGCAAAAAAATGAACAAAACAATACATGTTATAATTGTTTATTTACTTGTGTATAAACATGGAAAATAGTGTGTATGAATACATTTACATAAACAAAAGAATGAACACAAACATAGATTTAAACAAGATAAACAATCCAAAATACCTTTTTGTATCAGCCGTATTAAATCATAGTATTCATAGTTTGTTGTGTGAGTATCTTGAAAAACATAATTTTGGCAAAGAATACAAAGATTGTGTTGTATATTTGATGATATACAACTCAACAGAATATATAAACAAAATAGATCCAAATGTCCACAATCATGATGAATTAATACATTACATAATATCTAAAAGAGGACTACCTAATTATATTCACGAACATTTTGCTAAAAACAAATATGACATAAATAGGTACAGATATGATATACTAGTATATTATACCAAACATCGGTATGGTGACATGCCTTACAAAAATATATATTACACTGAAACAGAACAAAAACATATAAAAGAATGGGGATTAATAAATTATATATGTGGTATGGATAATATACGCAAAGCAAAAAAAAATGTAAATGTAAATATGGTGTATATTTTTAGTTATGTTGCTACTTATGGAGAAAAAAAAGAATTGATGAAGATGCACAAAACCATCGGAATAATAACATACAATAATATACTATACTGTGCAAATAATTATTCACGTACACGTAAAGACACATGTTTTTGGCCTTGTATTGAATATGCAATATTTAACTGTAAATATGGAAATGAAGAACTAAAAAGTGATATATACAATGCATACGAAAACAATGATTTTCATTATCTGCATACTGTTGAACATACACCTGATTATAAATGTGTTCAATTGGCGAGTGTATATTTATTACCAAATCAAGACAAGTTGAAATATCTTATTGATAATTATGTTCCATCAAATGATATAAACGACAATATTTATGCAAAAATTGGAACATACAAAATAATACCAACAAAGAACATAAAATACAACATTAATAACAAAATTAAACTAAATGATGGATTACTATCATTTAGTAACTTATATGGCCTTATCAATGCAACTATAACAGTACGCAAATGGTATTATCAGGTGTGTAAATGTGATCATATTAGTGATTTTATTCTGTACAAACCAAACAGAACAATCAAAATAGAAGATATAGACAAAATATATATAGTTTGTGGTTATGTGATACTTTCACATTTGGATATATCTTATATAGGATGTTATGTTAATCTTGGAAATTTTTTGACATATATTCTTGATACTTATACTTGATTTATACAATTTGATAAAAATGAAAAATACACATATTGATACTAACATTTGATATAAATAATAAAAATGAACGATATATGTTGCGTAAAATGTATGAAAAAATACATCACAACAAACAAAACAAGCGAATGTATCAATTATTCAATATATAACATGTTGTATGCCAAACATCATATACCCTGCATGAAAACTATGATACGCAAATATTGTGAAGAACATAATTTTTTTTTGTATATACACATCTTCTACGAATTGATAAAAACTGATGTGAAAATATATATTGACACTTTTCTGTTTATGTCTTCATATCATCCAGCATTATGGTTGTATATGATTAAATATGTACATTATGGTAATTATGTTGATAAAATGCTTAACTATACACAAGATACACAAATAATAAGCATGTGTTTAGCAACTATTGTGACGAGAATAAATTACACAAATCTAATTGATGTGTATAAAAATTATTTGAACTTAGATATACTGTATAAATACATTTTGTCATATAATCACGATATAGTAGATGTAAAATATACAAATATACATATATATATATTCACAAATACTACAATAACATCATCGGTACAAGATTTGTTAATTGGTAGATATATACAATACACTGGTGATAGATTTGATGCATCTATATTTAATAAATATAACATCAATTTAACTGGTTTTCAATTGCAAAGTCTAAAAAATGCTGGCATATATAACAAAAAAGCTGATAATTATCATAATCGTGATTTTATAAACAGTGGAACAATAAAAGGGTCATTTGTGTACAATTATATACAACCTATCATAAAAAAATTATATGTGACACAATTTGGAAAAATTAAACCATCTATTGAAAGATTTGTTGATAATGGTATAGATATATCATATAACAACATAGTCTATCATGTGTCTAAATTGAAACTAACAAAACAAATACATTATATCATTCATAATGCTGTGTATAGATGTGTATATAATCCTAATGTGGTTTTAAGTGAAAAAATATACAATGCATATAAAACTGGAAACTTGAAATACATAATGAAGAATTATCATGTACCTGATTTTACATGTGTAAAATATGCCATAATGCATGCATTTAATATTGAAACATATATTGGTGTTCTTTATACAATTGTTATGAAATATAAAGAAAGTGAAGATATAAATAAGACATACAAATATCAGAAGCACAATTTATGTTATTTGACAAATATTAAACAAATAGGAAATGAAATAATACCAAATATATATGTCAAAAGTTTGTGCAATACAAATAAAAAAATGTTGTTGAGATATGAATGTTATGATAAAATATTAAAAAATAAGCATATAATAGGAAGCATACTATTTGGTGATAAGAAATGTTCAATGATTGAAAACGTGTATATCAAATGTGGTATATATATTTGTCAATATATTGGATATGATTATTTAGGTTGTATTTTCAATCTTAAAAATCTTGTAGATTGGTTTATATCCTTATAAAATTAATTATGTGTTTATATAGAGATGAAAATTGTACCCAATTACAAATATTTCAATGATAATTTATACGGATACATTTGTGTGTCTAATGTATTGGTAAGAATAATAGATACTGTTGAGTTCCAAAGATTGAGAAAAATAAAACAATTAGCTACATGTCATTATGTGTTTCACAATGCTACACATTCTAGACATGAACATTCTATAGGTGTTATGCATTTAGCGAATTTGATAACAGACTGTATAGCAAAATCACAAACAAAAGATATGAATGAATACATGTCAAATATACCAGAATTAAAAAACTATTATGAGAGAAAATATGAAAATAAAAAATATCCGTTTGATGCTTATATTGCTGAGTTGATAAAAATTGCAGCACTATGTCATGATATAGGCCATGGACCATATAGTCACACATTTGATGATGTATTTAACACGAGACATGAAGAACGATCATGTGAAATGATACATAAAATTATAAAAAATGATACAATATTAAGTGAGATGATACATGATGATGAAATAAGGTTTATACAAAATCTAATTAATCCTTGTTATGATATTCATAAAGGGTTTGTCTATCAAATAGTATCAAATACATTGAATGGTCTTGATGTTGATAAATTTGATTATATTGCAAGAGATGCAAGATTAACAATAAATGCACTTGGTTTATTTAATGTTGAACAATTAGTAAATCATGTATCAATTATTGATAACAATATTAACTATCCCGAACAAGCAGTATTGAATATAATATCAATGTATAACACGAGATATTTATTGCACAAAACAGTATATAACCACAAAGGTGTTGTTTCGTCTCATTTAATGATTTCTGAAATATTAAGGAACATGAATGAATTAAAAATGATAAACATTGAAAAAGATTTTAACATAATGACTGATGAATATATAACCATAATTCTTAAATTATGTAATGATGATAATGAATTATTAAGAGAAACAAAAGAATTGTTGACAAGATTAGAAAAACATAATTTATATAAACACATAAAAACAATAACAAGCAAAGAAGAAATAATCATACCAGATTTTGTTGCACAAGACAAAAACATAGTTGTTTATAACAATAAAATTGGTTATGTATCTGGTTCTGGTTCAAACCCATTGAACGATATATATACCTATAAAACAAAAAATATGGCAAGTCAAAAAGTGGATATAAAAAAATACACAAATATAGTACCTGATATGTATCAAGAATACATATGTATGATATATACAAAGAATATTGACATAAAAAATACAAAAATAACAAAATGGATAAACAAAATTGCATCATAATTTACTTTATTAAGATACTTATGTATCTCAATAAACAAAAATTGAAAAATTAACATCATGAACATGTCATATATATTTTTCACTAATCTTACAAAATGTCTTGCAGATTATGCACAGTAAAATACTATTGCCCAATGAGCACAAACAAAGTTATAAATATGAAAATATATAAAATGATAAATTCCAACACAGGCCATATACAATGCACAAAACATATATTGGACGAATATAAAGAAACATCTAATATTAGTATAAATGTGTTTTTATACACAAAAATACTAAAACTAACCGATGATTATCATATAGATTCAATGTTATATTTGTCAAGAATTTGTCAAGAACTGTGGATATATATGATTGAACATGCACATTATATCAAATTAATAAATATGTTGCCTGTATTGATACATGATGTTGATATAATGTGTTTAACATTATTGTCAACAAATGAACATACAAATTTTATTGATATACTTGACAATCAAATGTATTATTTGGATGAAGATGATATAAATAAGTTATACAAACATTTTATATGTGCTGATTATTCAATGAATTATAAACATCTAAACACTCATGTATACTTTATGAACAAAATTGATGTATCACAACATTTGGATTTTGTTGTTGCGCGATATATACAATTATGTAATGAAATATCATTTGATATATTTGATATATTTGAATTGTCTCGTAATAGATTTGTTTTGTCATTTGAACAATTATACAGACTTAACCAATCAGGAATATATAATTGTAATGATGATACAATGAATATAAACACAACAAACACACTCACTATTATAAACGATATTGAAAATAATAATATAATACCAAAGTCGTATATTTTTAACAATGTTTCAAAATATGATCCATGCATTAAAAATCATGTATCAAAACTTGAAGTTGTTAATTGTTTGTTGTCGTATGGTACACAATTATCTTATGAAAATATTGTTCATCAAGTAAATAAATTACACAAAGATAATAGTTTAAATTTTCATGTGTTGGCTTATGCTGTTTATAATTGTTCATATTTTGATGATTATGTGCAAAGTGATGATATATACAATGCATACATTAATCACGATATGGTATATATATTATCACATCCACATGTTGTTGATTATAAATGTGTATTGTGTGCATCAAAATATTATGCGGGTGATACAAAATATTTTGAACTGTTATACACATACATACATAAATATACACCAACAAACGAAATGGACAATGTGTATAAATTGCCTAAATATTTGTATCATCGTTTTGAAAATATAAAGAGCAAAGATGTAAATGAATTGGTTGATATTAACACATCATTGTCAATGTTTTGTTGTGTTGAACCAGATATACAAATAAAACTAAGAGATATATACATGTTAGCAATAAACAACAAAAAAATAAAAAAATGCATCGTATCAAGAAATGATGAAAATGTTAGTAATATGAATAATATGAATGTTTTTATCATTTGTGACAAAAACATTTGCATGTACATTGGTACTGAATATTTAAACATGTTCATCAATTTGAGGAATGTTATTGATTATCTAATATGCTATGGTTAATTTATTATATAAACACAATACTAAATAGCACAAAAATTGAAATTATGTATAATTTGTCATTTTCAACATTTAACTTTCATTAACCGTAAAAACTAATCAAACAATCAAAATGTCAACTTGCCAAACAACAACAATTGCTCAAAGTGCCAGAAGAGAAAAAATTGAACAATTCGTTAGTGATAGTCTTGATACTATCATCAATGCAATTGTGAGATTAACACCCAAAGAATTTGCCGAAAAAAGAATTGAATCAATTTTCAACAGTCTCAATTTAGTTCATCAACAAAAACATGAACTTAAAAGCAAAGTCAAAAAAAGTGTTCCCGTAAAGAACCGTAAAGGTTTAGATCGCGAACCAGTTGATTCTGTCTACATCAACATAAAAGCAATTGTTAATAATTGTTCTGTTACTACCCACAATCACAGAAATATTGATGTTCAAAAACCATCAGTTGTTGTACGTAGCAGTAATGAAAAATCAAACATTTGCGTCTATGCACAAGAACCAAAAAATGACAGACAAATGGTTATTCACAATCAAAATGAACAACAACAAGACAGTATCTTTCAACCAGCAAAAAGAATTGTTGAGAAAAATAACAATGATGTTCAAATTATTCGTGAAGATAAACCAACACCAACACCAAAGATCAATGTTCCAATTGTTGAATCCGTTAAGCCTTTAATTGTTGTTCCAATTATTGGTTCCAAACAACCAATGAATGAAAAACAACAAATCAAAAGAGACAGCAACACAACAATATTTGTTAATGTTAACAACATCAACATCAACAACATCACAACAACCGTAATTGGTAACAACAATCGTGGTTTTGGAAATGTTGGTAATGGTAATGGATGCAACACCTTCAATGGTCAATTCAATGGTCAAACATTCCATTGAACACTTTTTTCCTTTTTTTATAAAAAATAAAAAATAAAAAACACTCATTGTTTATTTGAAATGCAATAGTATCTTAGAAACCAAACCAAACACTTGTAATTTAGAACTTACACCATTTGCGATTATAAATGCATATTCACAAATGTATCTCAATAATTCTATTTTGTCTTTTTCTAAAACATCATCAGCATATTTATAATGATTTGAGTATTTAAACAAATTATACATACCCATAACAATATCTGTTTCGGAATAGCCAGAATTAATCAATTTGCTTGTAGCACAAAAACATTCTTTTATATTTTGCTTTTTTGCATATTTTATTATTTCAAACAATATCATTGGTTGTGGTTTTGTACACAATGAATACACATTATTTATAGTTATATCTTCATAATTGTTGTATGTTGCTTGCAAATTATTTATAGCATTACGCATATCTCCTTGTGATATTATTGCTAATTCATACAATGCTTGTATATCATAATTTAGTATATTTTCTGTTTTGCATATATGTGTTAATTTGCTTATTATAAACTCAACTGTTAATCCTTCATATTTGATTAATATGCATCTGCTTTGTATAGCTTCTATTATATCTGATGATTTATTACATGTAAAAGCAAATCTTGTCTGTTGTCCAAATTCTTCCATTTTTGCATTTATGGCACATTGAGCTTTTTCTGTCATATTATCTGCTTCATCTAAAAACAATAGTTTATGTTGTGCAACATTGTCTATATCATGTTCAGGTATGTAAAAATATTTTTTGCAAAAATTTGTTATTAGATCATCTGATCTAATCCCTCTCTCGTCTGATGCATTTAATTCAAGTGTTGCCTTGTCTTTGTATATACCATACAAACCATTAATCATGCATTTTATTGTTGTTGTTTTTCCAGAGCCAGGAATACCAGATAATATTATATGTGGCATATCTTTATCTTTTATAAATTTGTTCAGTTTATTTAATGTCCCAATGTTTAGATACACATCGTTTATATTTTTTGGTCTGTATTTTTCTGTCCATGGTATTTGATCGATAATTTGTTGTTTATATGTTTCTGAATTACAAGCACTGTATGTATTAACATCATCTGCACCTTCATCTAAAACAAAATCAAAATCATCATCTAATTCGTCCATATCTGTGTTTATAACAACATACAACTATATATTTGTTTAAATAATCAATTTTATTTATCCACTTTTGTTATATGTCTTTATCAATTGGCATAGATTTAGGTACTACATATTCAGTTGTAGCTATATACGAAAATGATACATCTACAATAATTACTAATAGTATAGGAAATAGAACAACACCTTCATGGTTAAGTTTTGTTGGTGATGATATTATTATTGGTGAAGATGCAAAACAAATGTATGTTCAAAACACTGAAAATACAATATGCAACATAAAAAGACTTGTTGGCAAAAAATATGATGATATTGATGTGTCTAATTTTACATACAACATAACAAACAATCAAAACAATATTTGCATAAATATCAACAACAAAAAATATACACCAGAAATGATAAATGCATATATATTAAATTATCTCAAATCCCTTGCGGAAACATACACAAATAATAAAATAACTAACTGTGTGATAACTGTTCCCGCATATTTCAATGATAGTCAAAGACAATCAACAATTGATTCAGCAAATATAGCAGGTTTAAATGTGTTGAGACTAATTAATGAACCAACAGCAGCAGCAATAGCTTATGGTTTAGATAAATGCGAACATAAAATAATATTAGTTTATGATTTAGGAGGAGGAACACTTGATGCAAGTATATTGGAAATTTCTGATGGTATTTATGAAGTGTTAGCAACATCAGGAGATACTAATTTAGGTGGTGAAGATGTTGATAATATATTAATGAACTATTGTTTGCATTATATAGACACTGATATAACAAACAAGATGAAAAGCAAATTAAAAAAAGAATGTGAAATAGCAAAAAAAACACTATCAACTAGTTTAACAGCAAATATTTGTATAGAAGAACTGTATGATAATAAAGATTTGAACATAACTATAACAAGAGCAAAATTTGACAATTTATGTGCAGATTTTTATGTTAGATGTTTAGAACCATTAAATACTGTTATAAACGATAGCAAAATAAACAAACAAGATATTGATGAAATAATATTAATTGGTGGTTCAACAAGAATACCAAGAATAAGAGATTTAATTGAACAATATTTTGGAAAAAAACCAAGAACAGATGTCGACCCAGATGAAACTGTGGCAAAAGGAGCATCTATACAAGCATACATGTTAAACAATACTAACACAAACAAAGAATTAATATTATTAGATGTAATACCAATGACATTAGGAATAGAAACAAATGGAGGAATAATGACAAAAATAATAAATAAAAACACAACAAAACCATGTGTAAAAGAAGAAATATTCAGCACTAATACACATAATCAAAGATATGTAAATATAAAAGTATATGAAGGTGAAAGAATATATACCAAAGATAATCATTTATTGGGAACATTTAGATTAAATTTGAAACCTATGAAAAAAGGAATGCCAAGAATAAAAATAACATACGAAGTAGATATAAACGGCATTTTAAGTGTAACGGGTACTGATGTAAATGATGGACAAAGTGAAAAACTCATAATAACATGCAATAAAAGCAGATTGACTAATGATGAAATAAATGACACAAAAAAAGAAATAAACGATTACAACATACATTTGAAAAAAAAAGAATTAGAAACATTGATTTGTGGTATAACAGATTATAACACAAATGTACGAGATGCATTGAATTACTTAAATGCAGGTGTATATACAATCTATGATTTAGACGAGCATATAAAAAAGTGCACATAATACATAAAATTGAAAAAATGTGTATTTTGATATGTTTTACAATTGAAATATACAACCCTATTACTCAAACAATCAATCAATCACTTTAAAATGCAAACTGACTTTATTAACTCACTTAACGAAGACTGTTTAACACACATTGTCAATTTCATCAATCGTCGTGATGATTTGCTTAATTTTAGAGCAACATGCAAGATGGTAAAAAAAACGATCGACAATTCTTTGATGAACGGAGAGTGTGCAAATGTTGTTCGTTCATCAATGAACTCACTTGGTACTACAGATGTAACAAATGCAAAATCTTCTTTGGTCAAACTCATGCATTCAACAAAAGCACATCATGAATCAAAACACTATTTGGGTGTAATTTGGAATGGTGTTGAGTATGTTGATCAGCAATTTACAGAAAATAACAAAAACAAAAACATTACGTTAAACTCGTGTTCTTATCCAAACGATGTGTCATTTTTCAGAAATGCGGTTGAGATCAGTATAAACAATCATGTTGGTGTTGTTGGTGGATTATCAAAGTTAAATTTAGACATCACCTATTTGTCAAACTTATCAATTGATCTGAATGAAAGATTTAACAACATCTCATTAATATTTCTTGATAGAGTCAACATTTTGGATATGGTTCCATTTGAGAATTGCTACTTTATTAAAATTGAGATTAAAAATTGCAACGAATTGAAAAACATCGCAAAACTAAAAGGAAAATTTTTGGATGTGTCCAGATGCAATAATTTGGAAAAAATACAAGATTGCGAATTGGATAAAATTGGTGTTTACCATTGTGGTGAATTACGGGAAGTGTCTGATATTATAACTGATTCACAAACAGAGATAAAATATTGTAAAAATTTGGAAACAATTCATAACATAACATCGTCAAATGTTAAAATATTCGAATCACCATTGCTTTTATCATTTAAATCCGTGAAATGCAACAAACTTGAATTGAATTATTTAAGATCTTTGAGAATTATGGATGATGTTGTTGCTAATCAATTTGATTTTGTTTTTTGTCGTGTTCCGGACACGGTTATTTCTACAAAATTCAACAAAATATATTGTTACGATATGTTGTTTGACAATCTAGATTTTTTTGAAAGTGCAAAAGAAATATCGTTTTGGAGATGTTATAAATTGGTCGAAATTGATGGTATTAAAGACAAATCTTCGGTTGTTTTTAATTCTTGCCCAAATTTGCGAAAAGTCACCAATGTTTCAAATGTTGGTACGATTAATTTCACAGATTGTTTCAAATTGAACAAAATAAACAAAATAAATAATGTCAAGGTTTTAGAAGTAATAAACGAAAGACAAACAAACAATCCCAACTACAAAGTAACAGTCAAAAACAGTGTCAATGTGTCCGTGATATTGTTCAATGGTAAAATGACCAATTAATTTATCTTTTCTTGCAAAAGGCAAAAAAAATGAAAATGCATATACATTAGCATCAACATTGATCATATATGACAATCATACAAGACAAAACAAGAATGAGCCTTTCAACAATCAACAACGACTGCTTATCAAACATTATCAAATTTATTGATGAACCAACAGATTTACTCAATTTGAGAGCATCATTTAAAAAAGGAAAAGAAATAATTGACAATTCATTGTGGAACGAAGATTTCGCAACTGAGTCAGTTATAAACACAGCAATGAAACGTTATTGTGTATCAAACACAATAGTTAAGTGTCCATTGGTTAAACTAATGTGCACAACTGTTGTGGATGAATATTCAAAAAATTTCATGGGTGTGTGTTGGAGAGGAATCGAAGAAATAGATGATAACTTTAAGAAGAACAACAAAAACAAATCAGTGGAATTACGTGTCTGTGATATTAATGATGATTTGTCATTTTTCAAGAATTCTAAAAGACTCATCATAAAAAACAATAATGGTGTTGTGTCTGGACTTTGCGGTCTGAAATTAGATATTTTGATACTTGAAAGTTCACGATTTAATTTAACAGAACAATTTGAGGATGTTAAAAATATTCGCTTGGAGAATGTCAATATTGTGGATGCAACACCTTTCAAAAAATGCAAATTTGAAAATATAATAATTGTCAAATGTAATGAATTGACAAACATAACAGATTCTAATTTGGATGGAATTGTTGAAATCGAAAATTGCAACAATTTACTAACAATCAAAAACAGTGTGATTAAACGATTAATAATTCGTGAATGTTTGTTGTTGAATGAAATATCCGTGAGTGAAAAAAGTGCAAAAACTGATCGTTTTTCTGTGTTCCGTTGTCCTGAGCTCACAAAAATAATGGGAATAACAACAGAATTGGCTTCTGTGAGAAATAACTCAAGACTTGTTATTTTGGACTTTATCACTTGTGATAGATTGATGTTGGACAATAGTAGACAATTGAATACCGTCAATCACATCATTGCACAAGAGTTATTTGTCATGGATTGTACACAATTGAGTGCATTTTTCAACTCACAATTTGTTAGTATTAATTGCTATAACATAGCAATAGCAGATTTATCCACAATTAGAAATACACAAGATATATTAATTGACAAATGTTCTCTATTGACAAATGCCGAAAACATTCACAACATTAATGGATTAAAATTAATAAATTGTCCTGCATTGAACAATGTTTCAAATATTTCTAACATAAAAAATGTCTTCATTGAAAAATGCAACAATATTCACACCATTACCAATCTCAAAAACATTGAATCAATGCAAATATTTGATTGTGAAAACATCAATGAAGAAACAACATTAACGGTTGGTTTTTAATTTATTTGTGCACAAATGCATAAATTAAACACACTTTGTTATATTATGTATCATGTATGAATTCTTCATAAAAATCTTTTTTGAAATGTTTTAGTATTATTCTATTAATTTATGCATATAATATCTAATCTTAAATCTTTCATCATACATCTCTTATTTTCATTTGTGTACTTTTTGTATTTTATTGAAATAATTTAGAAATAACTAAAATAGTTAATCATAGTTGCAACAAATGTTATAAAACTTTTACCAAAAAATCACATCATACTCAACACCAAAAACGAAAAAAATATGTGCGAAAATAATTAAAGACAAACTTAATAACATATTACCTGATAATAAACATATAAATAAAGAAAAATTGAAATAAAAACAACAACAACACCAACAACTATTCTGTCAAACCAAATGGATTACTCAACAAAAACTCGACAGGAACTGATTGTTATTTGTAAGGAAAAGAAAATCAAAGGGTATAGTGGTAAGAAAAAAGATGAGATTATTAAACTACTTTCAACTACATCCCCCGTTACAATTACTACCCCTGTCCTTGTGACAAATGAAATTGTAATAGAAACAACTACAAAGCCAAACTCACAAAAACTAAATATGATAGATTTGTTTGCTGGAACTGGAGCATTTACTTTGGCATTTGAATTGACAAATAATGTAAATGTAGTATTTGGAAATGATATGGTAGAGCATTCAAAAAAGATTTATGATGAAAATTTTAATCATAAACTTACACTAAAAAATCTAAACAATGTCAAAGTTGAAGATATACCATCACATGATATACTGACTGGTGGATTTCCTTGCCAACCATTTAGTATTGCTGGATTACAAGAAGGATTTAAAGATGAACGCTCAAATGTTTTCTGGAAAATCTTATCTATTATTGATTATCATCAACCAAAATGTGTAATCTTAGAAAATGTTAAAAATCTTGTATCACATGACGATACTAAAACATTTACAACTATCAAAGAAAATCTAGAAAAGATGGGATATTATGTATCTTATAAAGTTCTAAATACTGCTGAAATTACTGGAATTCCCCAACATAGAGAACGTATCTATATTGCATGTGTAAAATCTAAAAAAGTATTTGATAAGTTTACTTTAGATTTTCCTAAAATTGAAAAGAAACCCATATATAACTTCCTTGAAAGTAATATTCCTGATAAATATTACTACACAGATAAATCAACTACTTGGACTCTTGTAAAAAATAATGTTGTCAAGAAAAACACAATATATCAATACAGAAGAGTATACGTAAGAGAAAATAAAAGTTGTGAATGTCCTACTTTAACTGCTAATATGGGAGGAGGAGGACATAATGTTCCTATTATACTTGATGATAAAGGTATTCGCAAACTTACCCCAAGAGAATGCTTTAACTTTCAAGGATTTCCATCATCATATAAACTACCTAATTTAAGTGATTCAAATCTTTATAAACTTGCTGGAAATGCTGTTTCTGTTCCAGTTGTAAAACTAATCGCTAATAGAATTATTCCTCTCCTTCAAGAGGATTAAATATATCATAAAATGTTCCATCATACACCTTATTACAATAAGAACTAATTTGTGGTTGTAGAGATTCCCAAGTGATGCGAGGACGTCGACCTTGTTTCGTTTGGTCTTCAAATGTTTGTGTTTTACTCACTTTTATATTTTTCCATTCTGATGATGTTCTTTTCAATAAAACTCTGTATAGTATAAACTTATCATTTAACCAGTTTCTTGCATCAAGAAAGTATATTACATCCCAATCAGATGATGGTGTAAATGAAGGAGGTCCATCACTCGTAAAACATTTACATTCTTGTTTGCCTTCTTTTTCTGATTGCAAATCACCCTTTTTACAATCCCATCTTGTTGTAGTATCTTTTAGTTTATTGTGAAGTATAAACTTTACAATATTTTCACTTATATCTTCGGGAATACAAGGTAATCTTACTTTTACACCTATTTTTTTAGTAGTATTTATCCTTCCATTAACATACGCCTTATGTAAAACATATTGTTCTTTCAAAAGGTCCTTTGTATAAGCATCTTCAGCCATTTCCACTTTTACTACTGGTCCAACCTTTACAACTTTTTTTGCTGAAACTGGTGTAGCTTCACTTTGCGTAAGCATCTCAATCAGTTTCTCTTTATTCTTTCCTGTAATACCATTAATTTTGCGTTCCTTGCATAGTGCTTTGAGTTCATCTTTCTTCATCTTGGAATAGTTCATTTAAACAAACAATGGAATGATGATGATGTTTATGAATATTTCAAATGATGATATAAAACTTATAAAAGAAACAAAAATAAATGGTTATTATGATACAAACAACAACATTGTAGATGAATAATTTATGACAAAATGGAGTAAAAATTTGAATATATTTAAATATATTCAAATATATTAAGTATAACAACATAAATATTATTAATCATGAACACTATTGAATTAGACAGTGATGTGAAAAGAAAAATAGTATCATTTATATTTTCCACTAAATTTTACAAATATTTCATAATGAAATATGATAGTCATTTAAAACTATTAGTAGATAAAAAATATTATGTTAGTCAAAATTATTCTGGTTTAAATTCTTTTTTGGTTTTTATAAAAATAAATACAAAATATTTGTCATACATTGTTGTTCGTAAATCACTTAGCTATGATATAAAAAGTTTAATACTTGATCAAGTGCAAATGTATAAAGTACATATAACAACAGATGATACAATATACAACGGGACAGTGTTTGATGGTGTGTTGAAAAAAAACAATGAATTCATAATAACAGATTGCAACATGTTCAGAGGAAAAAACATATCAGATGAAAATATGATTGATAAATTGAATGTTATAAACGAGTATTTGATTATAAACGGAAAACATCAAGATACAATTAAATTATCCACAAGTATTCTGCATGATATATCTTGCACAGAAGAGTTGTTAAGAAAAAAAAATGCAAAAAGTATCAGTTTTTATCCACATGTATCTGAACAAAAACTCATATATATACAAGAAAACAACAATGTTGAATTATATTCGCCAACACAATCACAACAAAACACGAACAACAATCAAAAGATTTTGACATTTGAGATGAAAAAAACAGATATAGTTGATAATTACAAATTGTTCTTATTGCAAGAAAAATGTGTTTATGATAATTCTACAAATACAAATAAAACAATAAAAACAAGTTATGGTATGGGTATAGCATATTTACCAACAATAGCATCAAGTCAATTGTGCAAAAACACATTTATAAATAACAACAATCAAAAAATAATGATGAAATGTAAATTGGTAAATAATAAATGGCAACCTATTGAAAGAGATTATACTGCTAAATATCCATCAAATATAAAAGATTTATAAACACATACTATCTAGAAATACTATAATAACACTTATGTTATCTGTTGAACCTTTATCTATTGCATAATTTGCTATAAGTGATGCAATATTTAATTTTTGTTTAGATGGTCTTAATTTGCACAAATCATCATCATAATAGTTTAATATAAAATTTACAATATCTTGATTACTCAACACATCATATAAACCATCACAACCAATAACTAAGAATTTATCTTTATCACTTAATTTATACTTATACACATCTGGTTTTGCAATTACAAATGGAGATGCTGATGTATCTCCAAATGCTCTTGACACTGATAAATCTCCAATACGATAATCATACCCATCAAAATACACTTTTCCACCCAATTTACTTATTCTTCTTGTTTCTTCAGGATAATCTGGTTTATGATCTTTAGTCAATGGTATTGCTATGTTATTGTTACAAATAATACAACGAGAATCGCCAACATTGTATACATATAATTGTTTATTTGCAACATCATGAAGTATATTTAAACTGGTTGAACCTGTTTCTTTGCAACATTTAATATTTTTAGATACATAGTCTTGTAAATCTGTATGTATTTTTTTGACACATTTGCTTGATAAATCATTTTCACATTTATTCATTAATTTTAATGGTAATATATTACTTACTATTCTTGATATTTGTTTCCCACCATGACCATCGAAAACTGAATATAAATTCATCGTATGCATACTTTTATCAAAACCATTGTAATTTATTATTATTTTATGATTATCTTCATTTTGTTCTCTTTTTCCTTGTACACTATCATGATGAATATTCATAGAAATGCTTATATATATTTGTTCTTGATAATCATTGAATTCTCTATAAATTGTTCAGAACCTATATAATCATTGAAATATTTATTCACTATTAGTTTGTTTACTATATTTTCAAGATCCTCATTTGTTGCTTTTATTTCTATTTGACTGTCATCGAGAATATTGTATATATAATATTTATTGTTGTCTGTTTTGTTCTTGTTCTTGTATCTGTACATAAAAATCAATACACACATTTGCAAAACATTATCATCATTAATTGTGTTTGCACATCTAAATTTCCACACATTATTACCATCAATACAATCTATTGATCCTGTCATTGTTACTGTTTGTTCATGTTCAGAACCATCCTTTACAATATTAAGTGTATGTATTGTTTCAACAAATACCTCAAATATTCCCTGTTTTGTTATTTTTCCGTTTAGTCTTTCTTGTGTCTTTATCAAACTATCAGAACTTAACCATTTATAGTTTGTTATTTGTTTTAGTTTAAATTGCATGTCATATTTGTATGCGATATATACATTTGATATATACAACAATTTATATGTATCAACATCTCTATTAATATCATTAAAACTGCTTCCATCATTTAAAACTTGATTTTCGTTTATATATTCATTCCAATATTTGGTAAATTCACTGTTAAATCGTTTATGTGTTTTATATTCAAAATATGCTGGTATTGCTACTGTATTTATATCACTCACATCTTCATATGTACTGTTTTGTTTTGATACACAAGGTATATCAATTAATGTACTTTTGGTGTTTGTTTGAATTATTTGCACCATTTCTAAACATTCAGATATTATGTTACTTGATACATATTTTGTCAATTCATTGGCCAATATATTTAATTCAGGTTTTTCTGATGTTTTTGTCACTTTATTTACATGCATACCTATTTTATCACAACATACATCAATCATTGGTTTATTTATAAAAGGTAAAAATGCATTAATACAATTATGTACAACCGTTAAACATTCAAGAGAACGAGTAGTAGCTACATATATTTCATTTGGACAAACATTGTAATTTGATTTTTTGTTATAATATTTAAAATATGCATCATCGAACATCATAACTATAACCACTTTTCTTTCCAAACCCTTAACCTGATGAAATGTTGAAAATGCTATTTTATCTTTTATTATCTTCTCATCGGTTGTACCTTCATCTGTATTTGGATAATATACAGGTATTTTATTTGATGCCAACAAGTTTGACAACAATAATGTTGGTGATTTTGTTTGTTCTCTTGGTCTTATAGATGGTGCAAGTATAAATATATCATCATATTTATAACCTTTCCCCAAATAATATTTCACCTCATTATACAGTTTAGATGTTTGTGATGTATTAGCATATATATTGCAAAATAAGTATCTGGGTTTATCACCCGATTTGTGTGATATTATACGATCAGAATTCAACAAACACATATTAACAAATTTTGCTATTTGTTTTGTTGTTCTGTAAGTTTCTGATAATTTTAGTGTTTTCCAACCATAGTTATTAAATTGAAATATATGTTCTGCCAATATCAAAAATTTATTATCTGCATTGTTAAATTTATAAATGCTTTGATATTTATCTCCCATTACTATTATTTTTGCATGTTTGTTATTATCTCTGTATATTTTGCATACCAATTCATAATACAATGCTGACATATCTTGTGCTTCATCTAGTATCAATATCTTAAAATTTGGTTGTTGATACATTTCAGTATCATTTGATTTTAACATTTGTATAATTCCTTTGTCAGTGTAACAGTTTATATCATAATGCCCAACACAAAACGAATGATAACTATGTACAGTTAAATTAGTTAAACCTAATTGTTCTGCTCTTTGTCTTGTATTTATTTTTAGTTTTGCATTGTATGTGATCAACAATATATTCACATCATGATATTTTTTGGCTATATGTAAAGCTGTTGTTGTTTTTCCAGAACCTGCAACAGAATCAATCATCAAATTATTGTTCATACTTTTCTTTTTGTTCGTTCTCATATCACCAATGGATTCAACAATTAATTGTTGTTCAACTGAAGCATCATGTAACATTTTATATATCATAATATAGATACATATATATCTGTATTATTATTCAATTTTATTTTTTACCTGTAAGATTATCATACAATTCTGATATTGGTTTATTTTGGTTATTTCTCGATATATCCCCATTTCCTGATAAATATAAATCATTCATAGCATCAACCGTATCATACATTTGTGAGTTCATCATAGTTTTGTCTCTAAAACTGTAAAAATTTCCTGAATATTCTGCATAATCTACTGGTTCAACTTTATATTCACTTTCGGAACCTCCAAATTCTAAATCAAATGTATTGTTTGGTTTTTTTATTGATGTGTTATTATCAAATGGTTCAAATTTGTTCTCTGGGGTGTATGTATATTCGCTTTCACTCTCTTCATTCAAATGATAATATATCGGATTATCATTAAATGCAACATGTTTTTTAGACGAATTGTTTAACATCGTTTGATCTTGATCATCATGCACTGATTTTATATAATTGGGTGTCATAGAAATATCTTGTGTTGGATTGTTTGATATTGTGCTTTTTGAATCATCTGGTGTTTTTGTTGTTTGTTTGGCTTCTGCTGTTTTTTCAATGTTTTTCACTATTTTTCTTTGCTTGAAATATCTGACCAATATTAATATGGACACATATGCAATAGCTAATATGAGTATCACAGATATTATGTTTTGAAACATAGAATGATAGTATATATTTAAAGAACTAAAAAAAATAAAAATCTCAAATAATCACACTATATTTTATATAAATGAACACACAATTAATAGAAAAAATAGTTAATAACATAATATATTCTAATAGAACAACAACTGAAAATATGACATACTTATATGAAACTATTCTTGGTAAATATCAACCTGAACTTAAAATAAAAATTGATGCTACACTAACACTTATCGATAAAAAATTTGGTGATAATGATGGTATGTTAGGGACTGGTGATTTTATCAAAATTAAAAGAGGAATGGAACAAAGTAAAGTATTCACTGCAAGTTTTTGTTATGTTATGTCTTACAATATAAAACAAATATATGAATCAATGAAAAATGTACATTTTACTGATGATGAATTGGCCAATTTTATATTTGCTGTTATGGTTTATATAATTCTTTTGTTACTTGTAAAAGAAAACAACGAAAAATATATAAAAGACAACAAAGACGAAATAATTATTATGTTGAACAATCTATATGCTGGCTATTATGTGTATGTATCTTCTGCACATTTTGTAGCATACATAAGAGAAGAAACCAAAACATTAATGGGTAAATTAAATTCATGTTGTAGAAAAAATAAACCAAATGTTATAAACAACACACTTGAAGAACAAAAACATATAAATATAATAAAAAACACTACTGATATTATATGAAATTAATTATTTTCATCTCGTTTATAATAACACTTGTGTGTATTTGTGTGTATAATTATTCATTCACAAAATCAAACAAACAAAATGAATGGTCATGGTATTGTAGTTGTCAAACAAACAATATGAATGGTGAAATGAATTATGTGATGAATAAATACCTACATAAACATACATCAAAATATATTTATGTTCCTTGTGGTTATGATTATATAACAAATGAAATATTAAACATAAATAAGGTTTCTCAACACATATCAAAAGAGAACAAATATTATTATATATTACATGGTGCAGATGAATTGGCAACAAAAAATATATTATGGAATAATCTAAAAGAATATTACAACATAAATGCATCAAAATATATGCCTAACACTTATATCGTAAAAGATACAAAAGATATGGAAAGGTTTAAAATAGAATATGACAACAATAAACAGTATATATTGAAAAAAAACATACAGAGACAATCTGGAATACATATATCTCGTTCATATAATGAAATAATGAGAACAATACAAAAAGGAGATGAAGAAAATAAAAAATATTCGGTGGTTCAAGAATTATTGACAAATCCTTATTTGATAAACGGTAGAAAAATAAATCTTCGTGTATATATTCTTATAGTGTGTACAGAAACTGATAAACAAATATATGTATTTGATGATGGTTTTATGTACTACACCAAAAATACATTTGTTCCAAATTCAGACGATATTGATGCTAATATAACAACTGGATATATTGATAGACAAGTCTATGTTGACAATCCATTGACTTTGCATGATTTTAAAAAACATTTGAAAGATAAAGCCAATAACACTTTCAATAAAATACATCTTATGATAAAAGATATAATGAGAGCAAATATAGAAAATATAAATAAAGATAAATCATGTGAAATAGGTTTTCAATTATTTGGCGCAGATATAGCATTAGATGTTAATTTAGAACCAAAACTTATGGAAATAAACAAAGGACCTGATTTTATGGGTAAAGACAAAAGAGACACAAAAGTGAAAAGAAAATGTGCGAAAGATATATTAGGTATTTTGGGCATAATAAATAGTACAGATAATGGTTTTGTGAGGTTATAAATGTTAAACATAAGATTGACATTTATTGTTTTAATGGTATGATTATGGTATTGTCGTTTGTGAAGAAATTGAATAGAAACAAGAATAGCACAATAGCCATAAATGCAGACATAAAATAGTTCAACATGTGTATATATTAGTGTTTCATAATTATTGTAGGATTTGGTGTTAATATGTATTGATAAGATAATAACACAAACAATGTGATAATAAAAATATAATAATCAAAAGACAACATATATATTTAGTTAGTATTTTTGTTGTTTTGTTTGTTTGTATTTTTTTGTATATTTGTAGATAAAAAAAGAAATAATGATTAATAGCATAAATAGTATTATTATGTTATGTTCAATGTATAATGTGTAAAAATCATCATTTTTTGGTATATTTTGTTCAAAAAGTGATTTATTGATTTTTTTGAATACTCGGCTATTGATAAGGTTTGGTTTTGGACCATCAAATACCTTAATATTGTCTGTTAGCATTATAATATGACGAACAAAAAAATTGAAAATAAATAATAATGTTAGTAGTTTCTAAATAAATATGACAAAAATACATAATATATAAATCAAATGGCAAATCAAAATAAACCCCTTAACTGTTCATCTGTTGATGTCAATTTAATCAAATTAAATCCTGTTAGTTTTGAAGGCAAATTTAACCAAATACAAGGTTCTGCATTTATCAACTATGATAAGAGACGTTCTTTGGATTTTATGACACAAATTATTGAGATTGATGAGGGAGGTATTCCTATTTTGAATGAAAAAACTATGAAATGGTATGGTGAAGAATACAAGAGAAGATTTATTAGAATTCCATACACTGAAACTGATGATGGATCTGCTGAATTATTTGATTTGTTAAAAAAAATAGATGATTATGTTGAGAAGAATAAAGAATTATTGCTTGGTAAGAAAAACAAGAAATATGTATATAGCAAATTATTCAAACCAAAAAACAAGGAAGAAGAAGACGATGAAGATGAAGAGTTTGTCAAAAAACCAAGATTGAAAGCAAGATTTGAAGTAAATCGTGACACACAAGAAATAATTACATCAATATTTGTCAAAGAAAATGGTCCAAACTCTGCGCCTGTTCAACATGATTGTAAAACAGTTGCCGATATTGAACAACATATTCCTCTTGGTTCAAAAATAAGATTGGTTTTGTCATTGAAGAAAGTATGGGCACAAAAACCTACTGACGAAAACCCTAAATTTGGTATAATTGTTGCTTGCAAATCTATTGTTGTTGAAGAAAAAGGTACAGGTGTCTCATCAGGTTTTGATTACAAAAACAATTATGTTTTTGGAGGAGCTATGCCTGTTATTAAAGAAAAAGAAAAAGAAAACACAAAAGAACAACCAAAACAAAAACAAGAACCAAAACAAGAAGAAAAAGAAACCGAAGAATTTGAAGAAGAAGAGGAAGAGGAAGAAGTTGAAGAAGAAGAGGAAGAAGAAGTTGAAGAGGAAGAAGAAGAAGAGGAAGAAGTTGAAGAAGAAGAGGAAGAAGATAAAAAGGTTGTGAATGTTAAAGAAACAAAAAAGACCAATAGTAAGAAATAATTGATATAATGTTTTATTTATGAATAAATAAATATACATTGATTTCATTATGCAAAAAATAAACTGTGAATACATACACAAAACTAAAAATATTAATTGTTTAGAGGTTTTGTTTGGAACCTTTGCGTCATATAGTTCTGTTTGTAACAAGGGATATATTGTACCAATTATTTACAAAAGCAAACAATTATTTGTGCAAATGCAAAAATGCACAACACAAAACATTAATCATGACAATGGGGATATTATTTTAAACAAACCAGATGATTTATTTATTGACAATCTAGAAAATCATGTAATTGGTAATTTAAAAAGTATTTTACAAAAAATAGACAAAGCAACCAAATTAACTAATAAAAATTTTTCATATATTCCAGTCAAGAACAATGTATGTTTATCATTTGACAAAACAACGAATATTTACATGTGTGGAGATAATGAGAAATTGTGTATGGAAGAATTTAAAAAACTAAATCCAGTTAATATGAATGTTGATGTTATTGTAGAACTATATGTTAATATATGTGAAACAACAAAGAAGATTAATTTGATATTCAATTTACATCAATTGAAAGTAAACAAAGTAGAAAAAGTTAATTATGTTATTGATGATTATTCTTTTATGGAAGATACTGAAGTTGAACCAAATACACGATGTAATAATGATATATCTTGTTTTGTTTATGAACAAGAAGAAAAAAAAGAACCTGAGCTTAATGAATCATATAGTGATTTAGATCTTGATTCCAGTACAAATAATTCTGATGATGAAAAAACATTAAATACAAGAAATTATAACACACAAAGATTGTACAACTCACATAGTGATCAAGAACATGAACAGTCTGAAAGTGAAATTAACGAACATGAACATATAGAGAGTAGTAAAGAAGAACAAAATAATGATGAGATAAATAAAATAACATATATCAACACCAAAGATATATTTGAAAGTTCTGATCATCAGTTCAATGATATGTTCTTTATGACTTTGAACAACAAATTCACAGACATATTTAAAAACATGAAATCAACATAAACACAATTTATATACACATGAATAATCATGTATATATATTATGATACTTAAAGCATCAATAAATTATCATCTTCATCATCATCATCAATATCTGATGCATCTAAAGTGGTATTTGATGTATTAGACTTTGATATATCTGTTGAAGTGTTTTCATTAGTTTTTTTATGTTTGCCTTTTGTTCTTTTTTCTTTATCTTCTTTGTTGCAAATATTCATTGCGGTTGTTATTTCTTCAAGATTGTTCTTAACATAATCAAGTATATTGTTCTCAATAGCCCAAAGAAAAAAATTTAATTGGCCAATTGTTGTAAATAACAAAACTGATGTACCATCAATAATAAACTCATAGTTAAATTTATCTTTTCTTCTGAATGGGTCAAAATATCTTTTTTTGTATGTTTTCAATTGTCCTTTATAAGATAAATGTACATTTATTGGTACATTTGTTTCTGTATAATCATCTTCTAGTTCATCACTTGTATTATCAACAAATACTCCAGCTTTTGAATATCTCGTAACAAACCAATCAAGTATTCTTAAAGATATGTCTGTTATATTTTTTGTTCCCATGATTATATCTATCATCATTTTTATTTTATCTTGGGAACACTTATTTGACTTGTAAAATCTATCAATCATCAAAAATAAACAAAACTCTTTGTTTGTAAATTGTCTTTTTAACTGTTGTGTATCCATTATATCAAGTTATATTAACCCATATATAAATTAAGTGATCATATAAACTTTTTATCATTTTTTTTGACCACAAATTCATACTTGTCTTATATCATGTTATTATTGTCTCCTCTTACCCTGTGATTTTTTTTTATTGTTTGATCGCGAACTAGTTGTTGTAGTTGTTGTTGTAGTAGTTTCATCGCAACCCATTAGCATTTTTGCAAAAGTGTTAGTTGTGTTATCATCAACTTCATCCATCATAACAATATCTGTGTTTGATTCGGTAAAATCACGATGAATGTCTTCATAGATTTGACTTTCTATGGTGTCTTCTATAACAAATCTAATTACTTCAACATTACGGGTTTGACCAATCCTGCATGCTCTTCCAATCGCTTGACTTTCTATATTCTTTCTTTGGGTTGTTGTACCTTTATAGGGTTCAACGAGAATAATTTTGTTAGCATTTGTTAAATTCACTCCTGATGCCGAACACTCTGATGATAACAAAATAATTTTAACTTTGTTGTTTTTGAAAGCATTTATTGCTGCATTTTGCTCACTGACACTACCAACACACTGAACACATTCAATGTTATAATTTGTTAGACGGTCAAATAATAATGTCAAAATCTTATTCCATTGCGAGAATATTATGATTCTGTCACTACTATCGCAACCTGTCAAATACAACAAAATGTTAGCTATTTTTGTACCAACATCATTTATTAATTTTTTTACATTACCATCCATACTAACATCTTCACTTACCACAGTTAATATTTCATCACCTTTCAAATCTTTTCTACAGTATGGACATTTGTGATATTCTTTTTGTGATGCTTTCAAACAATCATAACACCCAATGTGTCCACAAATTGTTACACCAATTTTTTCTTTCTTTATTGAATCCAAACAAATTGGACATTTTTCATCTTTCGCTTCACAATTTCTAACCACATCAGATGCATTTTTGAAAAAAGTCAATTGGCTTTCACATCTCATTGCATTATTTTTTGCTTTCTTTGTTTTATCTTCTTGCTCTATAACTCTTTCTCTCAAGTTTTTCAAGGTTTCATCCTGTGATACAAATATTTCAAATGTTGTTCCAAGTTTTTTGTAAATTTCTTCTTGATTCAAATCACTGATTGTTAAGGTTGTTTCATTCTGACCAACAATAATATCATCAGTTTCTGCAATTTCAACATCATCATTGAAAAAACACTGAATTGCATTTAACACAACATGTTTGCTGTATTCTTTAAACTCAGTTTTGACAATTGAAACACCTTTTGTTGTTTGAGACAACAACTTGTACTGTTTTCTTTTTATTTTGTTTCTAAGTGCAACATCAATACGGTTAAATTTGCATTCTTCCAATTCATAATTTTCTGATGCCTTTTTAAATTCAAGTCTGTATTTTTCTGTCAAGCATTTTTCGAGATCATCAAGTGTTTTACAGAAACTTTCGTTTCCAACAATCTCAGCAAATTTGAAATAGCAACATAATTGTCTCAAAAAAGTTTCATCTTTGCTATTCCCAGTCGCATGATGTGATTCGTATGTTGTTCTCTCAATTTGTGAAAATTTCAAAAACTTAACCGACTCTGTGTGGGCAGGAATGTTGTTTTCCGCATTTGTTGATTCTTGAGTGTTTTTGCACATTAACAAATGTTGAATGTGAGTAGAAATAGACACAATCTTGTAAGGTCTATAATATGGATATTTTGTGATGAAGCTGAAAATCTCATCAAAGGAATTTGTAAAAGCAAATGGTGATGCTGTTAATGCTAATCTGTACTTTGATGACATTGATTTTAATACTTCAACCATGTTATTTGATTTACTATTTTCACCATTCACTATTTCGTGTGCTTCATCCAAAACAATTCTTTGATAATCAAACAAATTGAAAATAACATTTTTCATTTCACACATTTTTTCACTATTGTCAATACATTCTATTATCTCTTTTCTACAATCATTGTAAAAATCTAAACAATCTGTACGGGTTCTTTCCATGTAATAATTGTTCATCTTATTGTCCATCTCTTTGAATTTAGTGTCAATGTGATTGTTGTATTTTTTATCATTAAACAACTCAAAAGAAACAATGACAAAATCAGCATTGATTAAATCATAGTAACTGAGCTTTATGTATTCTTTGAAATCACAAATCACACACTTCTTGATTTCGTTGAATTTTTTTACTGTTAATCTTTTTTGCATGTCTTCTATCCATTGATAACATAATCGCCCTGGGCACAAAACCAATGTTGCTTTTATCTTGATTTTAAAAACATCAATTTCAACTTCACTCAACATGTTGTTTATTCTTCTTCTAATTGTTTTTTTGGCAACATCTATCCCCAAGTCCGATTTATCACGAGGATTCATCAGCGAAATCACAGTTGCTTGCACTGTTTTTCCCAACCCAACAGCATCAGCAATTATGCTTCCATAAAAAGTTATTGTGTTTCTTGGATCATTGTTGTTAATATTTTCAAAAAATGGTTTGAATGGGTCTTTAGTGTTTACTATAACATTTCCAATTGAAACATCATTTCTCATTGTGTATTTGTAAGATTTTAGTTCTTTTTCATTATTTAAACAAAAATTAATCGTTTTTTTCTGATAATCAAACAATTTATGTGCAAACTCTGGTTGCTCAATTGAATGTGATAATGATAATTCTGTAGTTTTGTTATTAAACCAATTTGAACCAATACTAACCTTGGTATTTCCAAGCTCAATATTTTTGTTAATATCTATCACCATAGGTGATTCATTTAAATACAAACCATTAAATCTTAATGATGTATCCAAAAATTTTATGTATTTTGGTTGTTCTCCTCGTGCTATTATATCTTCAATTGATTTTATATGAATTGCTATGAGTGTGCAGTAATTCTCCTCGTTCAAGAAAAAAAACAAAACATCATAATATCCAGTGCTTATAACTCCTTCATCTATAGTATAATCAGAACCACAAACTTTCTGTATATTGTGTTGTCTAACACCTTCAAGACCTCTAGTGCATTTATAATTCATTGTATATTCGTTTCTCCATATAAGACTAAGCAAATTAGTATGTATATAAGCTTGCGAACTAGATCCAAGCATACTATCACCTTTTATTTTTTTGTTATATAAAATCACCATCCATCCATCTTTTATAACTTTTGTATATTCATCTATATTTGCGGGAGTTATTCTTTCCATCGATTCCCTATCAGTTGTGCCAATGGGTGATCCCCAGTTGTTAAAATTCAAATCCAAACTCTTGATTTGTGTTTGTGCACAGTTGTTATTGTTGTTATTGTTATTCATTGACATTTTCAGTTAGATTTTCTTTATGCAATCTTGTTTTAATAGGTTAGTTTATACAACAATTATCTGTTCAATGTATAGATATTTTCAATTTTTTTATCCATATACTGTCATTCTTGTTGTTGTATGTACAAATTTCATTTTACTAGCTTTTTTATATTCAAACTCACATTTTTGTATAATTCTATCATTTATCGTACTGTTCTCTAAATACTTGTATATAGCATATTTGTTGTTACCATCAATAAAATCCACCAATGTATGTATATCTTTAAATATATTTTCTAAATTCTGTACCAATATACATTTATACACATAATATGATAATGCATTTGTATATTGTGTTATGTATTTAGTTTTGTTGTTCCTGTATGTGTTTATTTTACATACTTGATAATAACCAAACAATAACTCATTATTTAATATTGTATCTATCGTTGTGTTTTTTAGTACATAAATGTGTATATAAACACTATGTACAATCAATGCAAATAATTCCGCAAATGATTCGTTTATGTAATTTATTCCCACATATTTGTATTTTTTCATCAATTTATCGTTTATTTTATTTATTTTATTTGTGTATTTATCCGCCTCATTGTCAAAATGATAATAATGTGATAATTCATGTATTAATACTTTGATTATCTCTTCTTTTCTCCACACATGTACATAATTGTTTGAATAACATGCCCCTGTGTTCGTATTGACTGGTGCAATAAAATCTAAATATTTGTTCAATAATTTCTTCTGTTCTGTTAAAAATATAATTAATTTTGATCCTCTCGTATATTTACCTACCTTTATGCTTATTGTTTCCATTATTAATATTATGTCAAATATCTTCTGTAACATATCATTTTGTATATAACCATCTATCCCATAAATATACACATTCCAACCTCTAAATTCATAATGTGAAACATACATATCATTTTGTTCTGAACATAACTGTATATCCATTGAAACAAAATTATCATTATACAACAATTCGTGCAGTATTCTCATATATGTGTCATTATTATTAAATATATAATCATACAACTTTTTGTTATGTGTCATATAACAAAATGACACTTCATTTTTGCTATGTTGTATAAAAAAATCTTTCAATGTTTGTTCTGGTTTTTTATACAATTCATACAACAATGGTTTATTCGTGTTGTATTTTTTATTTATTTTGTGTTGAGTTATTTGTTTAGGTTCATGTTTTCTGTCTATATTTTCAATTATTTCTATCAACTCATTCATAATTGGCTTGTCTTGAACATGTATTTTGTTGTATGGTGTATGTTTAATATTATCTAAATAATTAAGTATTTTTGTATTGTATTTGTTCATAGTATGTATATTTTAACTCTATAAAGTCTTTATTTTATTTTTGAAATCATCATCATCATAATTATGTATTTTAAATACTACATAAAAATGTATGTCATTGATTTGTGCTATTGGAACAATTGGCAAATTTTTATTTACAAAACCTTCATAATCTATACATTTTCCACATAATTTACATGTATCATAGTTACATAACTTTATACAAACCGAACCACCATATAGATAGTTATACAAATGCAAATATTGTACAATATATACTGAATTGTTTGATATATACACATTTTCTGTTAAATCAAGATTTATTTTGATTACAATATCATCATATATGTATTCATCTTCAGATAGAGGTATATAAACGACATTGTTGTTAATTTTTATTTGTTTGAACATTTCATTATATCTTTCGCAAATGTTTATATCTATGTTTACTATTTTTGTGCATTTATTGATAATATTGTTGTTATCAAACACATATATGATAAAACTGTTAAATAAGTTGTACATACATTTAGAAAGTGTATGTGCGGATAATAATTTTTTGTCATATTCTTTTTTTTTATCATCATCAATAAGTGTACTATAAGCATTATTAATACAAATGAATTTAGCAGATGAAGCATTATTTTTATCTGGATGGTATATTTTGCATAATTTGTAATATGCTGTTTTTATTTCATGTTTTGTTGAATTCAATGCAATGCCGAGCGTAGTATAGTGATTATCATCATTCATTTATATGTGTGATATTATGTATATTTATAAGTATTATTTTACCGATAAATTTATTATATGCACAACAATCGTTTTATCCAGCAGAACACACAAAACAGTAACAATGCATTGATAAGACAACAAATGAACAGAAAAATAACAAATGAAGAAAGAGAAAGATTGCACAACATTGAACAACAAATGAACAAAATTAAATTAATCAATGATATGAAAGATAAAGGAGATTATGCAAAAATAGAAAAATATTTAAGTAGTGATAATTACAAAAATTCTATTATAGATACTATCAAACAAGAAAAACCCAATCCGTCTGAGGTTATATCATTGGCAAATGATGTTAAAATAAACAAATATAATGATAAATACAAACAAACTGAATATTGGGACAATAGAACAAATATACCATATAAAAGTGCATTGAAAGATGTTATGGAAGATACAGAATATTACAAAAAAAATTTTAGCAATACGAATGATTTAATTGTACATAGAAACACTGAAGCAGACAAGATAAATCTTTTAAAAGAATATGAAGAATTTCAAAAATCTCTGGAAAAACACAAAGGAGAGTTAAAAATGACATTTTCAGCATCAGCAAAAGCAGAACATTTAAAAAAATTTAAATACAACAACAAATCAAAATTTAAGATAAAATATGATCCAAGTGATCATGATGAATTAAAACAGGAAAAACTAGAATTGTACAAACAAGAACAAAAAAAGAATCTTGACAAAAATAAAAAATTTGATTTGCTACTTGAAAGTGCAATCAATTCAGGTGTTATTGATAAAGATGTAATAAAAAAACAAATAAATGTACAAGAAGATAAAGATGATGTAAATGAAGATGATGATGATGAAGATGAAGAAGAGATAGAAAAATATAAAAGAAGACAAAAAAAATAAATGATTGTTGTGTATATTAATATACACAAAAATGAGCTACATAATAGGTATAGATTTAGGTACAACAAATTCATGTTGTGCGGTATGGAGAAACAATGCAGTTGAAATAATACCTGATTCAATGACAAAACAAAGAACTATTCCAAGTGTTGTATCATTTACTAATATTTCGCGTTATGTTGGTCAAGAAGCTAAGAATCAATTAGATCTAAATCCAGACAATAGTATATATGAAGTTAAAAGATTAATTGGTTTAAAGTATTCAGAGATAATAGATGAATTAGAGTTTATCACATATAAAGTGAAACCAGATGAAAATGATAACATAATTATTAATGATAAATATACACCAGAAGAAATAAGCAGTCACATATTATCAAAAATAAAAATTATGGCAAGTGAATATTTAGGTGTAAATGTATGTAAAGCTGTTATATCAGTTCCAGCCAATTTTAATGATAGTCAAAGACAAGCAACAAAAGATGCAGCACAAATTGCAGGTTTAGAGTGTATAAGAATTATACACGAACCAACAGCAGCAGCATTAGCTTATGGATCAAATAGCACAAACATGAATGTTATTATATATGATTTTGGAGGTGGTACTTTGGATGTATCTTTATTAAATATATGTGATGGTTTGTTTGAAGTATTGGCATCATCAGGAATTAGTCATTTGGGTGGATCTGATTTTGATAAAAGAATTATGATGCATTGTTTGAGTACATTTAAACGAAAATATAAATTAACAGATGAAGACACTAACAAAATATCAAACCTAAACATGCAAAAATTGAGAAAAGCATCTGAGAATGCTAAAAAGATATTATCTGTATCTGTACATACATTTATAACCATACCTAATTTTTACAAAGATATGAATCTTCACATAAAACTATCAAGAGATAAATTGGAACATATTTGTGGTGATTTGTTATTGATGGCTTTAGACCCCTTGAAAGAAGTATTGGAAATGAATGATATGAAACCTATCGATATAAATGAAGTTGTTATGGTTGGTGGTATGACCCGTATGCCCATAATTAGAGATAGTGTTGCAAAATATATGAATAATAAACCTAATATATCAATTGACCCAGATGAAGTTGTTGCCTTTGGATGTGCTATACAAGCATCATTATTATCAGGAGACAACCCCTTTGAAGAAAATATGCGATTATTAGACAGATTACCATTAAGTCTTGGTATTGAAGTTATGAACAGTTCGATGGATAAATTAATATTGAAGAATTCTATAATACCATGTTCAAAAAAGAGAAGATATACAACATGTGAAGATTTTGTTGATGAAGTAAATATAAAGATATTCGAGGGAGAGAGAAAAATGACAAAAAATAATTATTTATTGGGTGAATTTGTTTTATCTGGTTTAACAAAAGTTCCCCGTGGAATACCAATAATTGAAGTAATATTTGATGTTGATGTAAATGGTATATTATCTGTGAAAGCAACAGATAGGGAAAACAACAATACTAAAGAATTGAAAGTATCAGGTAATAAAAGTAGATTATCACAAGAACAAATAAATATTTTGGTTGAAGAAGCAAAAAAATATGAACTGCAAGACAAGTTATACAAACTTAAAAAACAGTTATATTATGAACTTGATGATTTATGTACGACAGTTCTATACAATATAAATAATGATAAAACATTTCTCAAACAAGAAGATAAAGAAAAAACTGTAAAAGATATTTGTAGGATAATAGAATTTTCCAAATCTAAGAGTTATTTTGACATATTGGAAACAGAATATACAAGTAACATAAATTATATAAAATCTACTTACACTCATTTGTTGCTAAAAATTATTTTGAACAAAAATGAAACAAATGAAATAAAAAGTGCGAACAACAATGTATGCAATTCAACAAATATATTTAATGATGATGATGAACAAGATATATGTAACAAAAATATTGAAGACAATGAAAATGGTGATGAAGATATAGAACCTACTAAACCATCATCTATAAATTATATGAAACAAACATTGACAGAAATATGTAACAATATGCATGAATTATGTTATTCGTCTAGCAATACTTTAACTACTGATGATACAGACATTATCAAAAATCTCATAGATGATACATTATTATGGATATATGTATCTGATTATGCGACAGATAAAGATTATGAACTAAAAATAAATGAATTAAACAACAGAACAAATGAGATAATGAACAAATATGAACAAAAGCAAAATAGCAATATTGATAATTTGTTAAATTTGTGCAATAGTTTAGTTGATATATTACCAGAATATAACCATACAGATGATATATATGAATGTATAAATGCAATTAATAGAGAACCAAATAAAACAGACGAATATTGTGTATCTATGATAAACAAACTTAATATTCTATCTGATAAACTGATTGAATTAAATAATGTACATGATATTCAAGATGATATGTCACTTACATCAGTAAATGATATATTAGCTAAAAATGTTAAGCAGGACTGTTAGAAACAGTGCGATTATTGTTTTTTGGTACAAATACACTTTGTATCAATTGTTTCATTTTTTCGTTATTATTATCTCCTCCTTTATATTCATTATTTTTTTGTTCTTGTCTTTCTTTATCTTGTTTTGGTGAAGGTGTTGATAATGTTTTTTTGTTGTTTTTGTTATAATCTTCTATATACAATGTAAATCTAGTACATAACGAAAACATGAAAGTTATGTATTTATACAATGCAATAGCATCTTCTTCTTTTTCTAGTTTGGTTAAATGTACGGAAATTTGGTTAAATAATTTAACATTGTATTGTCTCAAATATAGATATAATTTATATTTGATATTTCTATTATCATGAACTGATAGATATGACAAAAGGTTTTTTAGCATCATATTGTTGATGCGTGCAATAAGATACACATCGGTCATATCACAATCAACATCTGTGTATTTTTTTACAATATCAATACCTTTATCAGGTTCTTGATTATATGAATGGTAATTAAAAATATCACTACATGATACTGAAATATTACCAAAATTTATACAATCATTACCAATTGATACAATATCTTGTGCGACATCTGTTATTTCTGGTGTATTTGTTGTAAACATACTATATATTAATCTGGATATATAAATATCCAGATTAAAAAATTTTATATATGATGATATTTATGCTGCTGGTTTATCATTGACTTGTTCTACAACAACTTTACGCACAACATTCTTATTTTTGTATAATACTATTTTCTCAGCAACTTTTCTTCTTTGTTTTTTATCCAAATCTTTGTCTTTTGGATCATAAATATTAATTGTTACTTCTACTGGTTTTTCTAACAATTGTCTAATTCCATAATAGGAATATTCACCTCCTTTACCTCCTCTTGTACATTCTTTAATTGTAAAATGTAATTCGGTGTTCATTGTGTATTCAATATTGTTCTTTTTCATGTGTCTCAAAATTGATGTAAATGCTTTATTTGCTGCTTGTTTTGGTTTAACTCCACATAATCTACCAAATGATGCGTCAGCACCTCCATACATACATTTGAAATATCTTTTCCCTGGCTTCTCTTCTTCTTCAGGATTTGCTAATGCACCTCCTTCTTGTGGTGTTTGTGAAACCGTTTGTGTTTCAACTGTATCATGTGATTGTTCTGATACTGGTTCTTTCTGTTTTCTAATTTGCTTCTTTTTAGTTTCAATTGGTGATTGTGCTGGTGTAGCTGGTTCTTCTACCAATGGTGCAACTACTTGTTCAACTACTGGTGTAACTACTGGTTGAACTGGTGCTTTTTTTTGTTTTTTTGGAGCAACTGGTACTTCTGCAACTACTGCTGGAACTTCTGCAACTACTGGTGGAACATCTGCAACTGGTTGAACTGGTTGTTCTTGTTTTGCAACCTTGCTTTTTTTAGATCCTGTTGATTTAGTTTCTTGATTACTTGACATTTTTATATGATATTTGTGCAAAATTATATATATATATCAAACACACATATCAATAAATTTGAATTTTAAAAAGAATATATCGCTATTTATAATACTTATTTAAACCATGTTTTCAATAAGCGATTATCGTAATATAAAAGATTGGAAAAGTGTATATCCTGACAACAATGTGATTTTATATTTCAAAAACATAAATAAAGAATGGTGCGTTTTTATAAAAGAATTGATAGAGAATCCAAAAATAATAAAATACATCATAAACATAGAGAGTAAATTAACAAAAGATTTGATGTCAAACTATGTTATATATCCATATCCCGATTTATTGTTTAAAATATTTGAATACAGTGCAAAGAAATTATCAGTAGTATTCATTGGTCAAGACCCTTATCCTTCACCTGAAAAAAATATACCAAAAGCTATGGGTTTATCGTTTAGTGTTGCTGATGGTTTAGACATACCCATATCATTACATAATATATATTCCAATATGTTAAGATTTGGACACATTACAAATATGCCAACAACTGGAAATTTAGAATTCTATGCAATACAAGGATGTATGTTTTTGAATACAATATTTACGATTCGTTCTGGTGAAAAAACAAGTCACGAAAATATATGGAAACCATTTACTGAAGCATTGATTAGCAAAATATCATGTGATTTTGATAATCTTGTTTTTGTTATGTGGGGACAATATGCAAGGAATTATAAAATGTGTATTGATACATCTAAACATAAGATAATTGAATCATCACATCCATCAGGGTTTTCTAGTGATAAATCAAGCAATGCATGCAAATCTTTCAATGAAGTAGATCATTTTGGACTAATTAACAAATATTTACGATCATTCGGCAAAAATGAGATAATTTGGGGGATTTAATTTATACACAAAAAAAAATGAAAAATATAAATCATGTGTCTGTAAGTATAAATAAATAATATATATATATTGAATACTAAATAATAACAACACTATGAAACAAAACCCAATAAAAAAATACAGAAAAGAAGTATCAGGAGATGTAAATAATTTGAACATTGACGATGTATTTAATTTCATGGAACTGTATTTTAACAAGTCAGGAATATTGTTTTCACATTTGTATAATTCATACAACAAATTCATGGATGAAGACATAAAAACATTTCTTGAATCTGGAGAACATGTATTTAGTGAAGTATTTGAAGATGGTTTTACATACAAATACAAATTTAAATATGAAAATGTTATGATTAAACCCCCATCTATGGATAATGATAATGAAGCAATGTTTCCATCTGATGCAAGAACAAAAAGTAGTATGTATAGTGGTAAATTAATAGCAAGAGTTTCACAAATACAAGAAAAAATAAATGTTTCAACAGGTGAAAAAACAACAAGAGTTATTGGAGAACCTGAAGATAAAGTACCAATAGCAAATCTTCCAATTATGTTGAAATCTAATTATTGTTCTCTCATGATTTACAAAAATCTTGATAAAACTGAATGCAAATATGACCCCGGGGGTTATTTCATTACAGGTGGTTCGGAAAAAGTAATTATTCCTCAGGATTGTATGGCAGGGAATAAACCAATTGTTAGTATAAAAAAAGATGCAGGTGTTGAAGTATATCAAGTTCAAGTAAATTCTAAATCATACAAACCGCATGGAATTGCACAACCTATTATGATAAAACTAAAAAAGAACAACATATTAATTGTAAAGGTTCCAATATTGAGTGAAGTTCCAGTGATGATATTGATAAAAGCATTGGGTATTGATAATGATAGAGATATTGTTAATTACATAACACATGATCCAAATGATGACAATATGACTGATTTAATAAGATTTTCTCTTGAATCGTGTAAAGATGACAAAAATAAACCGATACAATCAAGAGAAGAAGCAATTAATTATTTGTTGAATAAAATAAGGGTTGTAAAAAAATACACAGAATCATCAAGTCCAGAAATAAGATATCAACAAAGAAAAATGCATTTATTGAGTTTGTTACAGTTTGGTTTTATCCCGCATATGGAATCTACATTGATTGAGAAAGGTATATATTTATGTTTAATGATAAATAAACTGTTGAGATGTGTTTTGGGAAGAATACCAAAAGATGACAAAGATTCTTATGTAAATAAAAGAATTGATTTGCCAGGCAATTTATTGGAAGAGTTATTTAGACAGTTTTACAAGAAAATGCTTAACGAATGTACAAAAACATTCAGAAAGAGAAACACAAACCATCAAGAACCAATAAATATAGTAAATCAAATAAAACCTAACACTATAGAACAAGGACTTAAAACAGCATTATCAACAGGTTCATGGATTAGAAGAAAAGGAGTAGCCCAAATGTTATATAGATATACATATTTAATGACTATATCATTTCTTAGACGAATTGATGCCCCAAGTGGAGATCAATCAACAAGTAAATTAAGAGATCCGAGACATTTACATCCATCATCAATGCGTTGGATGTGTCCAACACAAACACCAGAACATGCAAAAGCAGGATTATCTAAATCATTGAGTATAATTGGTAGTATAACAGTTATGCAAATGTCTCAATTAGGTTTGATAAAGAAATATTTTAGAGAACTACTTGAAAAAAATTTAATGTGTAAAACATGTGATGTTCCTTCTATCGATATTGGTTTGTATGTAAAAGTGTACATAAATGGTGAATTAGTCGGTTTAACTTTGAAACCAAATGAGATATACAAAGAAATAAAAACAAGAAAATTGCATAATACATTTAGTCCTTATATTTCTGTTGTATGGAATATATTAGAAGGCGATATTCGTGTATATTGTGATGGAGGGAGAGGTTTTGCACCAGCTATTGTTGTTGAAAATAATGTTATAAAACTTACAAAAGAACATTTACTTACAATATCACTCAACAAAGCAAGTAAACACAATAAAATAACATCATGGGATGAGTTTATGATTAAAAACCCAGGTGTTATAGAATATATAGATATGGAAGAAATGCCATATTTGATGATTTCTGATTTAATATCCAATGTTGAAAAAATGAGATTGAAAATGATAAAATCATTGGATGAAACACATAATGTAAAAAACGAAATAATTGTTAATAGATATGATGATATGACTTTTGTTAAATATACACATTGTGATTTTCATCCATCGTTTATGTTTGGGGAGATTATAAGTAATATACCATGGTGCAATCATAATGAAACAACAAGAAGTATTTTTTGGTTTAATCAAGGTAAACAAGGTATGGGTTTATATGCAACAAATTACAGAGATAGAGCAGATATATCATATATATTATATCATCCACAAAAACCATTGATAAACACAAGAACAAGTAAATTTGTTCATTCTGATATATTGCCTAGTGGTGAAAATGCTATTGTAGCAATAGCATGTTATTATGGATATAATAAAGAAGATTCAGGTGTAATAAGTAGAGGTGCAATAGACAGAGGTTTATTCAGAACAACAACATTGAGAAAATATACAAGTGTTATTGGAAAACAACAATCAACAGCACAAGATGAGATATTTATGAAACCAGACCCAAATAAAGTAACAGGAAAATCAAAAGATTCAACAGCTTATGCAAAAGTAAATGATAAAGGTTATGCACCTGAAGAAACAGTGATTAATTATAATGATATTATTATAGCTAAATTGTCTCCTATACAACCAGTATATAGTGATATAACTAAAAAAGAGATAAAGAATTTAAAAGATAATTCTGAAATATATAAAAGTTTGGCCGAGGGTATAGTAGATAAAGTATGGGATGATATATATACAAATGATGGTAATAAAATGATAAAAATGAGAGTTAGATCACAAAGAATACCAAATGTAGCAGATAAATTTTGTTCTAGACATGGACAAAAACTAACAATAGGTATTAAATACAATGACAGTGACAACATGTTTTCTGAATCTGGATTACAACCAGATATTATACTAAACCCAAATGCTATTCCAAAAAGAATGACTATGGCACAATTGATGGAACCTTTATTTGGTACTTTGTGTGCTATTGAAGGTGAAGAAGGTGATGGTACTCCTTTCAATGATATTGACATAGAGTATATACAAAATAAATTGGAATCATTGGGATATGATAAAAACGGTGAAGAATGGATGTATAATGGAATGACAGGAGAGAAAATGAAAACAAAGATATTTATAGGTCCAGCTTATTATCAAAGACTTAAACATTTGGTAGAAGATAAAATACATTGTCTAACTTTTGATCATGAAATACTAACAAACGAAGGATGGAAATATGTAACAGAATTAAATGATAGTCATACAGTTAAAACCCTAAACAATGGTTATGTCAAACCAATTATACTATTGTATCCAGAACATGAAGGTGACATATATACAATAATGAATACAAGAATAAATATAGCAGTAACTGAAGAACACAGAATGTATATAAAAGAAGATAATGAAACCGAATACAAATTAATGCCTATTAAATCATTAATAGGCAAAACAGTTAAATATTTAAATGATTATGAAGAAATATTTGTTGAACATGATAAACACATGACAATTGAGACAAATGTAAAAGTTCCAGTATTTTGTTTGCAAGTTGAAGGAGAACTATTTTATGTAAGGAGATGTGGTTTAGAAGTATGGACCGGTAATTCAAGATCAACTGGCCCAACCAGTAATTTAACACGACAACCTCCAGAAGGTAGAAGTAGAGATGGTGGTTTAAGACTTGGAGAAATGGAACGAGACAGTTTATTAGGTCATGGTGCAAGTATATTTTTAAAAGAAAAAATGTTAGATTCTTCCGATGCATATACTACTTATGTATGTGGAAGATGTGGATTATTCTGTCAGAGATATTATAGACAAGATAGTACAAAATATATATCAAATAAAGATATATTCTTTTGTGCATCATGCAAAAATTACACAGAAGTAGGTAAAGTTATATTACCTTATGCATTCAAATTGTTGATACAAGAATTATTATCAATGAACATAGCATCAAGAATTAGATATGAATAATTATTTATAATTTGACTATATATGCTAATTTAACATAAGGAGGTGTAATATCAAAAGGCTCACCTAAACCAACTTTATCTGTTAAATCTCCTCTTCTTAATTCAGCTGTCATTCTTTCATTTCCTGTTTTGTCATCTTGACGAGATGCATGAACTTTCATACCACTTGGATTACATATAGTTGTTCTGTAATGTGTATGATTTGGCATTTGAGATATAGTTAATTTATGTGTATTTGAACCTCCTTTATTTCCTGCTTTTTCTATTCCGGCTTCACCTTTAACAAATAAATCAGTAAAATTTGGATTATCTCTTGTTCCATCACATAATGCCCAACCTTCGGGTATAGTTGTTCCATACCACATTATTATTAAACCTTTTGGTAAAAAATTAGCACTAGATGCTGTTAATGTTTTTGTTTTTAGTTTCGATATTGATATATTGGATCTATTGAATACTGAACTTAGTGTAGCTATTGATGGATAATCATAATCTGTATCTGTGAAATGTTCTACATTTTCCATATACTCTTGTGATTTGTCCCACGAATACAAAACAATAATTACCAATGCAATAATTGTTATACACACTGTTATAGCTCTATGCATTATATATTATTGTTTCATAATAAAATATACCGTAATATATGATGGTGAAAGTTCAAATGGTTCTGATGCTTTTCCTCTGTTTAAAGGTGATGGTATTTTAACAACATCTGCCATTCTTCCTTCATTTCTTGCTTTTTTATTTTCTGCTTCTTTACTTGGATCATCTATCATTATTGGGTCTCCATAACCTCCATTATATTTCATCGCAAATAATTCTTTATCGGTTGTTGAAAATCTTTTACATTGTGTAAATGCTTGTCCTGCATTTTTATCAGTATTGTCTGGTTTTCCATCTATTCGTGCATCGTATGATACATAATGATGTTCATGTGGTGGCATATTTTCTAAACTTAACAATATTTTTGAACTATTGATACTTTTAAAAGTTCTTCCTGATGATGTAGCTGATGATGTATCATAACCTATAACATATCTACCTCTCAAATCTGGTGTACCATTTGTTCCATCACATAACAACCAACCATTAGGTATATTTTTGCTCAACCAAATACATATACTACCTGATGGCATCAACATATTATCTCCATAAGTATTCAATATATTTGTGGTATGTTTATCAGTAACCATCTCATTTTCATAAAAATATATTGTACTCAATAATCTCAATGTATTATTTATGCTATCTGTTGAAGGTGTTTCTGATGTATTTGTCATATATTCGTTTTTATCTTGGTTTGAATAGTTATAATAGAATATCAATAAACATAATAATACAACTAATAATACAATCGTAAGCATATTTATATATATTTACAATTTCATAATAAAATATAGTGTCATATATGGAGGTAATATACTAAATTCACGCGATTGTTGTGTTGATGAACCATACCCATACGAATCATTTTTTGTATTTATATCTGTTGTTCTTTGTACTGTATTTGGTGCTCCCGCATAATCATAATTATCCGCACGATTAGATGCCATACCTACTATTCTTTGTTTTTGTGGGTCTCTTTGTGTTTTCCATTCTTCTGGTCTAACATGATTATCTAGTTCATGATTGTGTTCTGGTAAATTTTTTACTTTTAGTTTTATCTTTTCATTTCCTCCCGTATCTGGAATAGTTGTTTGTGTCCCTTTGCCTCTAACAAATTTGTTGCGCAAATCAGGAGTACCATTTGTTCCATCACATATAGTCCAACCTTCAGGTATTATTTCTTTTGTCCATATAACAATTGCTCCTCTTGGCAATAAATTAAATGTACCATCTGGTGATAATTTAAGACTTCTTGTTACATTAGTTGTTTCTGTTTGTAGTTCTGTTCCATTTCCAAATGTGTTTATAATCTTATCTATAAGCTCATTCATTATATATCAACTATTCAAAATTATCTGGAAAACCTTTTATATTTGAACACTGTATAAACACTTTTGGATATACTACTTTCTCAATCTTGTACATGTCTTTTATGTTATCTACTTTTTTTATGTGTCTTTCTAATTCTTCATTTGTCATATTTTCTATATGTGATGCATTTGTTATTTTAAATCCAAAATACTTTACTAACAAATATAAATACATATTCGCATGATTTGCTCCTGTATATGATACAACAGATGTTATGTAATCTTTGTCTATAAATCTTCGCATGTAATATACATCCATAAGTCTTGAATATAAAACAGTAACATATACATCAACATCTTCTATACATAATCTTATTTTGTCAATAGATAAATCATGTTTCCTTGTATCAATGTCCCAAGACATATATTTATGTCCATCTATATCAATTGGTTCATCCAACATTTTGTTTGTTTTAGTATTCATAGCTCCCTTAATAAGTTTTAATGTATTATCTATTATATCGATACTTTTTTGTATTTTGACCAATATATCACTAAATAATGGTTCCAATTTAGTTTTTGTTTCATGATGATTATATCTATTCATTATTTTATCAAACATCTTCTCGTAATTATCAATTTCTTCTTTATTTTTTGTTGCTGGTTCTGGTTTGTTATATTTAGGTTTTAGACTTATTTTGTCATTTGTGTACATCAAATCTTTTTTTACAGAATTCAAAATATCACAAATACTAACATAATTGTTAGTCGTGTATATTTGATGTAACATATCAAAAGCTAGATGTATTTTAGAGTTCATGCTAAAATATATGTTGTCTCGTATATCAATATAATGGTACCTTGCATTCAGTTTTTTATTTTTTATAATTGGTAAAAATGACCTAACTTCATTGATATATCGTTCTTTTTTTGTATGCAAATCAACATAATTAAGCATATCATGTTGTTCTGATTTAGTTATTTCCACAAACAAATCAATAACTTTTGTTGTGTTACATAAACCATCATAAATATATTGTTTAACATCTTGATTTTGACCATCTAAAATATTGCATTGTGTTTGTTTATGCACAGGTTTGTGAAAATCGTAAAACAAATAAATAACCTTTTTAGTGTTGTATATTTTTCCTTCAAGTCTTATAATATTCGCTGGACCACTAATATATGTTATTTTGTCTTTCATATAAATTAATAATCATTATTTTATCTATTTTCCTATAATACCATTCACAATTATTCTATAATAAGGTGCACAACCCGACACTTCACTTGTTCTTATAATCTTAAACATTTGACCAATATTTCCATTGTAGTATCTTGTTATAGGATCTGATATATATATTTTAGGCATAACACTATCTTTTGCCTTATAACTCTCCAATACTTTATTTTTTTCTTGTTCATCCAACAAATAGCATTCATTAATTGCGACATGTATTGGTAGACAAATGAGAAACTCATGTTCTAAAAACATTTCAAGATTAGGATATTTTCCTTCTTGTTTTATTGAAAATATGATTTTCATGTTTATGTCTTTCACAATCAATATTTTGTTTATATCTTTGTTTTTTGATACAAAATCTACAATTTCAGGTTGTTTTGTTAAACCACTAATCTTGTATAAATGTAATTTTACATGATAATTCTTTATTTTATATACATCATCGTCTGGATGTTGATCTATGAACATTTTTGTATTTTTTTCTATATCACTTCTTTCTAATACTTTTCTGTATGTAAGCATTTCTATAACATTTGTCAATACTTTGTTTCTTATTTCTTCTTTTGTCATTTCAACTGGTAATAAAAGTGCATCAGATATGTTATTTGACATGATTTGATAGATATATATATGTTATATATTCATGATTATTAATTATCAATTTTTGTCTAAAAGTTGATAATATTAAAATATATTTGTAAAACTAAATATTATTACAAATGTCCCATATTCTCGTTATTGTCGAATCGGCTGGAAAAATAAAAAAAATACAAAACATTTTAGATGAATATGACAATGGTAAATATCATGTTGTTGCTTCGGTTGGACACATTATGGATTTAAATCCTGATGATATGTCAATTGATATATCAAATGGTTTTAAACCAATTTACATAATCAATAAAGACAAACATGATGTTGTTAAAAATATAAAACATTTGCACAAAAAATCAACTGATGTGTTAATAGCCACTGATGAAGATAGAGAAGGTGAAATGATTGCTTGGAGTATAAAAAATGTCCTAAATTTATCAGACCCTGTGAAACGAATCTGTTTTAATTCAATCACAAAAGATGCTATTATATATGCCGTTAATAATCCGAAAAATATAGATAATAATTTAGTTTGTGCCCAACAAGCAAGAAGAATATTAGACAGATTAATAGGTTATGAAGTATCACCAATATTGCAAAAAGTATTGTGTGCACAATCTGCTGGTAGAGTTCAATCAGTTGTTGTAAAAATATTGTTGGATAAAGAAAAAGATATAAAGACATTTATGAACAAAAAAAATGAAGGTTTATATGTTGTTCATGGTTTGTTTGATGATAATAAGGCTGAATATCTAAACAATGATAAAATAACAAATGATACAAATATAAAAGACTTACTTGAACAATTGATGAAACAAATATATAAAATAACAAATGTAAAATTTACAGAAAGTGTATCTAAACCATCCGCACCATTTACAACATCTTCATTACAACAAGAAGCATACAATGTTTTAGGTATGTCTGTGTCTAAAACAATGAAAATAGCACAGAGTTTATATGAAGCAGGTTTAATCACATACATGAGAACTGATTCAGTTAGTATTTGCAAAGAAGCATTAAATGATATAGAAACATATATTTGCAAAACTTTTGGAGATAAATACCATAAACTGACACATTATAAAAGTAAATCACATAGTCAAGAAGCACATGAAGCAATAAGACCAACAAATATAAATACAACACAAATAACAGGAGACAATGCACGATTATATGAATTAATATGGAAAAGAACAATATCATCACAAATGACTGAATGTGTATATGATGTAAAAACAGTTTATTTGAATGATATATTCATGTTTCAAATAAAGTCTATTAAAAATATAGGTTATATGCATGTATATAAAATAAAACAACATGATAATGATAAATATGCCAAATATTCAGTTGGACAAATTATTGATTTAGAAGAATTGAGCGCAACACAAACTTATACACATCCACCACATAGATATAATGAAGCATCGTTAATTAAACAATTAGATAATTTGGGTATAGGAAGACCATCAACATATGCAACAACAATAAAAACAATACAAGAGCGCAATTATGTAGAAACTCGCAATAGTATGGAAAATGAGATAAAAACAATGAAAGCTAATAATTATAGATGTTTTAAAGACAACATTGTTACAGAAACACAAGATATAAAAATAGGATATGAACAGAATAAATTGTTTTGTACAGATTTAGGAATTAAAGTAACAAAATATTTGATTGATAAATTTGACAAAATAGTTGACACACAATTTACTGCTGATTTGGAACAGAAATTAGATGATATATCTACAGGAAAACTTGAAATGACAAAAACAATGCAAGAGTTTTATGATGATTTTCATCCAAAGATTGAGCAATTATGTGATGCAAAAAAAGAAAATACAAGTGTATTGATTGGAATACATACAGAAAATAAATGCGAAATATTTAAAGATATAGGTAAATATGGTCCTTATGTACACATAAAAGTTCCAAAACAAAAACTAAACAGTGCACCAATCAGAGAACCATACAATTACGAAACAATAACAGTTGAACAAGCTATGGATATACTTAAATACCCTATAAAAATAGGAACATTTGAAAGAAAAAAAGTAGAACTAAAAAAAGGTAAATATGGTTTGTATATATCATGGGCAAAGGAAAATATAAATGTAAAACATGAAGTATCAATAGAAGAAGCAATAGAAATGATAAAAGAAAAAAATAACAAATATATTCATACAGATACAAATGGAACAAAATACATGTTAATGAATGGTGTATATGGTAAATATCTATGTGGTATAACAAAAACTGGTAAAAAGACCAATTATAAGATAAATGATAATATAGATACAACTAACATGAGTGAAAGTGTAATTATGGGAATAGTAAATCAACCAAAAAAGAGATACATAAAATTGAAAAAATAAATAAATACTAGAAGTAAATGTAGATACAAATATATATAATCATGAAATTTTGTGCTAAATGTAATAATGCATATGTAGTGGTTAAAATACCCATATCAGTAACATATAATAAGGGAGCATATTTTAAATGCAATTCATGCAACAATATAGAAGAAATACCAATAAACACAAATATATTATGTAGAACAACTGGAACAACTGAAGTTAAATCTGATTATATGACAACAAGATATAAGGACATGATACATGATTATACTGTTCCGCATACTCGTAATTATGTATGTTTGAACGATAAATGTATTACACATAATGAACACAAACTAAAAGATGCAATTTGGTTTAAACCTGTAAGTGGGAAACATAATGTGATATATGTGTGTACAGTATGTACATCGGTATGGTAGAGAAGGGAATAAAAAAATTGAATAAATTTATTTATATCTGAGATATAAATACATTAATACATAAAATGTCAAAGAAAGATAAAAAGGTTGAATTTGTATCTTCTGGATCAGAAGATGAAAGTGATGAAACAAATACAAATACTGATAATATCGAAACAGAAGCATATATGGAAGATGAATTAGAAACAAATGATGATATGGATGAAATTGATGCAGAAGATGAAGATAAAGATAAAATTGATAGTGATAAAGGTGAAGAAGAGGAAGAAGAAGATGATGATGATGCAGATGATGAATATGATGAAAACGGCGATTGTATATATAAGAGTAAAAAAAAACCTGAAGAACAAGAATATGAAGAAGATGAATATTTAGAAGAAGATTTATATGAAGAGCCAAAACAAATAATAAACATTATAAAAGGTTCTGATAGAGAAACATTGCCTTTATTGACAAAATATGAAAAATCAAGAGTATTGGGAATTAGATCAGCACAATTATCAAATGGTGCAAAACCAATGATTAAGGATACTTTTGGATTAGATGTAAAAGAAATAGCAAGATTAGAATTGATAAAAAAAGTCAATCCACTGATTATACATAGACCAATGCCCGATGGAAATGTAGAAGAATGGTATGTTAGAGAATTAGACATACTGGAATAAAAAAAATATACAAAGGTTATTAACAAAAAAATTGATGTTTTTTTGTTATAATTATTTATTCTATCATAAATAAAACTTACCATGTGTCAAGAATATGAAGACTATCTTACCTTTTTGAGTGATAGGAAGATAGATACTAAAAATAATCCAAAAAATTTATGTATAACACATACTTGTTTTGGACCCCCTTATGGTTCATATCATATAAGTGATGATGATTACAAAGAGTTTATTGATATTTATAGTAATCTTGTTAAACATGTGTTTGTTGATAATTGTTCTCATGATTTGCATGTTATAGAAAGAGCATTAAAAGTTGGTCCATTTTTAATTGATGTTGATTTCAATCAAAAAGGTTCTACTAGATTATACACATTGGATGATATTGCAAATATTGTTGAGAAGACAAATGAATACATAAAAAAATATATTGATGTAAAAGATGAATACATAAGATGTTATATAACAGAAAAGAAAAAACCAACATTGGTAGAAAATAAAAAAATATACAAAGATGGTTTTCACATAATATATCCACATATACCAATGAATTTTATGTTCAGGTATTATCTGTTACATTTGGTATGTGAATATGCAAAATCAGTATCTTTGTTTGATGATTATGATTTTTTAAATTCTTATGATGACATGTTTGACAAGTCTATTGTTATAAATAATGGTTGGGTTATGTATGGATCGAGAAAAAAAGAAGGAAAAATGTACAGTGTTACATATTTGTTAGATGTTGATGCCAATACATGTGATATAAGTGAAGATCATATAAACAATAAAATAGCAAAAGAAATGAGTATAAGAAAGTTTTATGATGATGAACCATTTGAGTATGTAGATAATATCAAAAATACTATAAATGAAGAAATGAAACCACATATACAGAATTCATTGACAAGAGAACAAAGAATAGCAGTATATGGAGAATTAAAGAATAACAAACCATTTGCGGAAACGAACAATTATGAGAACAACAAAGATGACAATGAAGATTGTATAAAAAAGATGAACGATATAGACAAAACTACAGAACAAGATGTAAAAAGAAAAGAAAGTAACATAAAACTAGCAAAAGAATTGTTGAAGATATTGAACAGAAATAGATCAATTGAATACACCTCATGGACACATGTTGGTTGGGCATTACACAATATAAGTAATTGTGATACAATGTTTGAGAGTTTTTTAATATTTTCACAAAGAGCAGGAAATGTATATGATAAAGAAGGATGTGTTAAATTATGGAAAGATGCGAAAGATGAAGGTTATGGAATAGGGAGTTTAAAATGGTGGGCACAGACAGATGATAATAAGAAATATAAACAGATAATGAGCAAATATACGGCAGGCAAGGCATCAGGTATAAAATCATCAAATCATTATGATGTAGCATGTGAGATATATAACAAATATGGACACATATTTAAATGTACAAGTATATCTAAACATACATGGTACCAATATAAAAACCATAGATGGAATTTGGTTGAGAAAGCGCATACATTATCATCATTGATGTCTACAGAAGTTCATGATTGGTTTTTAGATCAAGCGACTGAATATAGAACACTTGCTAATAATAACAAAAAGAATGGGAAAGATGACACAAAATCTGATTCAAGAACACCAGAAGATTTGATAGCATCAGCAATAAATTATGAAGAAATAGCAAATAAGTTAAAAAATCACACATATAAAGAAACATTGATAAATGCATGTGCGAATATTTTTATTGATGCTAAATTTGAACAGATATTAGATAGTAAAAATTATTTGTTGGGTTTTGAAAATGGTGTGTATGATTTGGCAAATAATGTGTTTAGAGATGGATCACCAGATGATTATATAAGTCTAAGCACAGGATATGATTATGAAGAATTTGAAGATGATCATGAATACATAATTGGTATTGAAGATTATTTTAACAAAATAATGATTGAAGAAGATATGAGAACCTATGTATATTTACTATTGGCAAGTCATTTAGATGGATCATGTGGCCAACAAAAATTTATAATATGGACAGGAACAGGAAGTAATGGTAAAAGCACAACAATAGAATTAATGAGTTATGCATTGGGTCAATATTTTGGCACATTACCAACAACAATAATAACAAAAAAAAGACAGAGTTCATCAAATGCTACACCAGAATTGGCAGATAAAAGAGGAGTTAGAATGATTGTTATATCTGAACCAGAATATGATGATAATGTATATGTAGGTAATATGAAACAGTTAGTAGGTTGTGATTGGATTGAAGCTAGAGCATTATATAAAGATCCATTTAGATATAAACCGCAATTTAAATTAATAGTATGTTGTAATGTTTTGCCACATATATCATCAACTGATCAAGGAACATGGAGAAGAATAAGAGTAACACCTTTTGAAAGTGAGTTTGTTGATCATACACCAAAGAAACAAAACCAATTTAAAAAGAATAAATTATTAATGGATAAAATGAAACAATGGGCACCAGCATTTATGTATTTGTTATTGTCTAAATATTATCCAATATACTACAAAAATCGTGAAATAGGTATATTTGAACCTCCAAAGGTTATAAGTCAAACTGATGATTATAAACAAGAGGCAGATATATATTTAAGATTTTTTGAGGAAATGATAGAAATAACAGATGATGAAACAATAAGTATGAATATGACAGATGTATATTCTCAATTTAAGAATTGGTTAAAAGAAAATCAAAGTAAAACAACTAATATACCAGATAGAATGCACATGACAAAATATTTGATAAACAGAGGTTTCACAATTAACAGTATGAAACTAATTGGAGCCAAATATAAAGAATATGATTAATGATAATATAATTATGTCAAAAATATTATATGAACGATTTTTTATTAATATTCACAAACGACAACAATAAAATAGTCAAAACAAATGATCCAGATTATGTTATGAATAATTTATATTACCAAAAATGCATATTATCACCAAATAATGATCCAAACACAAAAACAAACATATCAAAAAATTTAACAATGATTCCATTATATGATGTGTATAGTGAAAATTTGTATTTGATAGGCAAAGATAATGTATATAGTAGGGTAGTATATCAACATTACAGATTTCCAACACAAGAATTGTATGATAAACTAAAAAAAACAAAAGAAAACAAGAATTTTGCAAACAACAAAGATCCACTCATACGAAGAAAATATGACAAATTAATACTCATGCTTAATTTTCTAGAATGCTATGATTTAAATGAGTTGTATAAAACATATATGACCTTGTATTATTTATATTCAGATGAAGTTGGCCAGAATATGTCTATATGTAAAAGACCTTCTTTTATATCACATTTTAGTCATCTTATTCCTTACTATTCAAGAAAAGATGTTATAAATATTGCATTAAATATGGGTTATGATACACATAATAATACTTTTGAAGACACATGTGAATATGTAATAAACAATGATATAAGATCAGACATATTACTAAAACATCAATCACACATGATAAATACAGATAGAGTTGGTTTGGTACAGTATTATACATTACATGGAAGTTTCTATATGAACCAATATTTGAGAAATATGACACCTTATGATTGTAAAAACGAGTTTATGGAAAGTCTTATAACACCAATGTGGGATTTAATATTATCTTCTCCATCATTTGATAGAGAATATACATTATATAGACATGTATCAAATGATAGTTATATAAATCATCTAAAAATTGGTGATATATATACTGAAGAAAGTTTTATAAGTACAACAAGAGATCCATTTTACAGACCAGATTTATATAAATTTGGACATATATTGATAAAGATTAGAATACCAAAAGATATTAAAGGGGTTGCATTATGTGTAGAAACATTATCACATTTTAAAGAAGAGCAAGAAATTATATTAGCACCAAAATCAAAACTGAGACTAGAATGTAGAAACAATGATTGCAAGTATTTTTATTCCAATGATGCAAAAAATACAGAAAACAACAATACACTTGATGCTAAGATAAAATATGAATTTACTTTTGTTGGCCATGATGATAAAAGCTATATAGACAGACCACCAGCAAAAGTATTCAAAACAATTAATTTTATTAATTTATCTAATGACTTACATGCAGCAAGAGCAGGTATGGATGTTTATTCACTCGAAGAAAGAATAAGAATATTTACACAAACAGCACTAAATGAAATGTCACAGTTCAAAGTAATAATTGGTACAAAACCATTTGTTGTTATTGCAGACAGATATAATAGTACAGGAGCTTACAGAAAATTTTATGCAAAAATGAATCAAAATGGTTTTATGTTATACACCATGTATAATAATTATGTTCTTTTTCTAATAGAAATTGGAGAGATAAACAATGGAGATATAAGATACATGCATGTTAATTATTATGTAAAATATAGCACAATAGAAAAAAATGATTTATACAATGATGAAGATTTTATAACATTCATCTCATCTGTTGCATATTATTTCGATATACAAAATATAACATTATATGCTGAATTCAAAACATGCGATATTATCAAAGATGATAAAGATATAATAATAAATATACCAAAACAAGAATATAAACACAAAAATATAAAAGATATTAACACAAAAAATCAAAGAAATTATGATACTGATATATACACAATAAACAGTAGTATGAACAAGAGTTTGCAAAAAGCAAGATTAGCATCAACTGTTCAAGATAATGAACAAGATTTTGTAGAAGAAATTATGGGAGGTACATATTGTGTTGATATATATTTGTATCTAACAAAAGGTATAAAGAAATATGATAAACTAAACAGTTTAGAACTACAACCAAAATATTCTTATACAGAACTCGATAAACTTAAATACATTAAACCAGATGCAGAACCTTACAGAATATTGAGAAAAGAAGATCAAGATGAACTATACAGAATATATACAATTGTATATGACAAAACTGATAATGATAATGTTGTAGAATTTTATAACTATATCATAACAAAAAAATGCTATTTGATAGAAACATTGATAAGCAAAATGAAAAGATTATATGTGTCAAATAATCCTTTCGATATGTGCAGTTACAGAATTGATCCAGTAGCATATTTATATAACCGTGGAAAAATACACAACAGCAATTTATCATCAAAAGACTTGAATATAAATAATATAATAAGAACTAGAACAAGAGATGTAAGAAAAATACAAATTAATGATTATAGATCTTAAACCTTAAAACCATATATATGATTATTATTAACACTAATGTTAATAATACAACCATCAACACTTTTGTATCATTAGTATTTACATCACCATCAAAATATTCAATACTTTTTACTTCATTCATATCAGTATTTATGTATTTTTGTATAGTTGTTTTGTATTTGTTTATGTACCATGGATTGTCAGATTTTACTAATACTACATATTTACCTCTAAACATTGGATATGAAACATCATTTGTATTTGTATTTGGTTCTTGTTTAGACCATTGTGCATCTTGCTTGTTTTTAGATAAAATTATTTTGTTATCATTAGTAGCAACAAGATACAAACCAGTGCATTGTGATACAATATAATCTTCAAAAAAATACCACATTTGACACACTGAATTATTCTTTTTCTCAAAAAAAACATTGTTGTTTTTTGCAGTTAAATATTTATCACCATGATAAATGTTTCCATCTACATTGTATATAAAATTTGTCGGTTCTGTTGATAGTGAATGTTGATTATCAGGATACAAATATTTGTTCCCTATGTTTGACAAAAGACTAAACATATATGACGAATTGTTAGTTTTAAACATATTTCTGTTAATTGTATATGCAAATGGATCACCTTGTAATATATTGCCAGTATTATATGTGTTAGTGTGATTAAATTCATTTGTATCTGTTGTCATTTGTACTAAATATTTTTTATCAATTGATGCAATAGGATTATGTTTGTTCATATACAACGATAAATAATTATTCGGTTTTATACTCAATTTTTTGTGTATGAGCAACAATTGTTGTGGTTTGTTTAGAACATAACCAGAAGACATAAAATCATTAGATGCAATCAATTTATTTATATTTTCCATATTGTATCTATACACACGATTTGAAACATGAACTAATAAATCGTCAGTTGGTTGTGTTATTATGATCAATGGATATAAATGTGTCTTTTTTATATTTATGATATTACCAAAAATATCATGAATAGTGTTTTGCATAATATATAAATGATGTTTATTTTTTAGAATTAATATTATTCATAACACAAAATATAACATTAGTATCAGTTTTGAAAACATAATTGTCATATTTATTGTTTATGTTGTGAAACTTTATAATATCATTTATTGAACTAATTGACACACCATTAACTGATACAACAAAATCACCAACCTTAACATTGTTAGTTATTTGTTCTGATGATTCGTTTCCAATAAACGACACTACAACTTTTCCTTCCATTGAATTGAATTCATCTTTTTGTGACCTTATTTTGTATATATTTTTTATTGACATTGATACATCATTTTCAGTACCAACAGACAATTCATCAATGTGATTTTTTGTTAAATCCATAAGTATCATACCATTTACATAAATATATGCATATTTTTCGAAAGGGAAGCGAATATATTTTATTTTATTGATATTTTTATAAACAAGTTTAAGATTTGTTGATTGTATATTTCTATCACTATTTGGTCTAATGTATTTTATATCAATTAACTTGTTGGAATTGATATTGTTTAAATAATTAAGTATGTTCATGTTTTTGTCTATAAAACCCCAATTATCTATTTTTTTGTTATCTATTTCCATTACAAAATCATTTTCTCTTAACCCACACTCATATAACGGTGAATTAACATGTATTTTTGTTATCATATAACCATGATTATGATTAATTTTGAAAACTGATTTTAGTTTATCATCAACATTTTGGAACTTTGTTAGAATTGAAGGACAATGTAATATTTTTTCTGCACTTTTTTTCATATGAATGTACATTTCGTCAATGACTACATCAACATTTTTTATCGGTATGGCAAATCCTATACCTTCTGCACTATCTATACCACTTGAAACTAAACCTAATAAATTACCATTTGTATCAAACAAACCACCACCAGAATTACCACTATTAACAGAAGCATCAGTTTGTATTAAACCATCGGTTATACCACTTATTATACCTTTAGTATATTTTATTTGATGTTGTCCAATTGGGTAACCAACAACAACAACATCAATACCTTGTTCTATATTATAAGATTTTTTAAGATTGATATTTTTTATAAATGCATCTTCATTTTTTATTGTCAATAAAGCTATATCACGATCATAACAAACGCACAACACATTTGCTTTTAATTTATTATTATTGTTGGAAGATTGTACGATGTGTATATTTTCTGCATCTTCAATAACATGCGCACAAGTTAAAATAACTGTTGGACTTATAAATATACCAGAACCTTGTGATTTGCCAAATGAAGATCTAAACGGAACATAACAATCTATTATTTTATCATTTGTGAATATTTGCACAATTTTTATGTTATCATTTGGCACAACTCTTGACATATATATAAATAAACAAAATTGCAAAAATATGATGTTTTTGTGTTGTGTAAAAACACAAAACATTATGTTTGTTCTATTAAAAAATTGAAAAGTGCGTAATTTTGGAAGGTCATTTATTGATGGTTGTTGTATCAATAAAGCATAACAATCTAACAACTAACACAATAAATGCACAAATCTTTCAGCAAAAATATTTCACAAAAATCAACAGATTTTTCAGTCTGTGTTTCTGTAAAATACAACACACCATATTCACGAACAGCAGATGCATCTAATTATAACATTTATAGTAAATTTTCACATGATATTTATAATGTAAATACACAGGTAAATAATTCATACATGAATGATATGTCAAATATGTATATAAGTAACCCATTTACTGTTTCATAAATTTAAGACCAATATAAACTCGGATATAGATATGATATATTTTTGTTTTTTTTATATATGCAAATATTGCTTATATTTGTGTTGCATTTCAATTCTCCATTTAGTTTGTAATATACATATCTCTTTGGTGATTTGGATATTATATGTTCCGGTATATTTCCTACAACCTCTATTATTTTATAATAATGTATTCTGTTGTATGAAATCATACTATTCGCATGTACATCAAATAATATTTCTCCTGTTGCTAGTTCATGTATCGTACATCCAAATGCCCAATAATCAATTGATTTGCCACAAGATAATCCTAAAAAATATTCTGGAGGTGCATAATATAAAGTAGCACAATCGCATTTATCTAGTTTTGCACTTCTTAAATGACCAAAATCAGCTAATTTAAACACAATATCTTTATATTCATTTATGTCTACATCAATTGTATCTTTCGTTTCACTTTCTTCATCATCACTTGATTCTGTAAATATATCATCAGTTTCTTCATCTTCATCACTATAACAAGTGCTAGACGAATCACTATTAACATGTAGTTTTTCTTTTGCAAATGCTTCACATATTTTGTGTCTGATATACTTCATTTTGTTTTTACATAATTTTGATAAATCAAGCTTATGTATTATATCCATTAACTCTTTATCTTTTAATTTTTCACATCTTATCAATATGTTCTCTGGTTTTATATCCGCATGTATATAATCTTTATTATGTATATGTTCTATTCCTTTTTTTATTTGTTCGTGCATTTTATCAACTATTTGTTCAGGAATAATTGTCCACTTTTTCAATAAATCATAACTGCTCATAGTCATATATTCAAACACTATACAAATGTGCCCATCATGGATAAAATTATCTAATTTATCAATAATGTGCTCGTGATTGCCTATGTTGTTGTAGTTCTCTAATTCAATATTCATGTGTTTCATTGATCCACTATCTCTATTGCCGATCTTTATTGCCACCAATATTTTCTTATTTTTATCAAATGCTAACCATACATACGCATGTGCACCATTTCCTAATTGTTTTAGTATTATATATTGTTTCATCACACAACCTTGATAATTAACATAATCTTCATTTGAATAGTATAAATCTGAATTGGTTCTTATGCTAAGTTTCATTGCAAATAAAATGTAATTTATACTACATTTTATTTTTACTCATCTATTTTTTCTTCAATTTGATCACATTCACTTTCACTATCAGAAAAAACATTATATTCATCAAATATTTTCATTTCTTTGTCTAACATATCTTCATTTGTTTCTTCATTCAGTTCATTGTTATTATCCATCTTTTTAAATATATTGTATGTGTTGATGAATAATGGTGATATTGTGTTTTCAGTTATGTTGTTTTGTCCATTCTTTATCATGTAATACATTTGTTTGTCTGTTTTGTATTTATTTATTTGTTTTCTTCTTTTTTCATCTATTATGAATTTTTCCTTCTTTACATTGTTATATTCATATACTGTTTCTTCTAAACTTTTTAATGCATTCTCATGTTCTGTTTTTTTCTTGTTCATGTTCTCCATTATTTGATTTTTCTTGGCTTTTAGTTCTTCTATCTGTCTTAATACATCTGTATTATCCTGTACTTGTGTCTGTGTCTGTGATAGTACTTGTTCTTTTGGTTGAGATTGTATTTTATCTTCATTGTAAATGTTCTTTAAACATCCATCAGTTACATATTTGTTATTTATTCTTTTAGTAGTCCCAATCGTGTATAAATATGTTTTGTGATTTGTTTCAAAATCATCATCATTAGGTATAGCACATAAAACATAATTACATGGTTTGTGTGTTTCATAACATTTGTATTCATGTAATGCATATTCTTTTACATGTGTTTTATACACAATGTCTTTTGTTTTATACTCACAATCATCAAAACGATTTGGATACACAACACAATACAATACACTTTTATCTCTTTGCATAATAAACAAATTGTTCATATTATTTGTTTTAGTTTTTACATATTTAATCATCAAATATTTCATCCAATAATGCTTTCTCATCTTTATCATCTTTGTTCATGTCTATAATAGCATAATCTATAAACAAAACAACAATCATAAATATAAATGCAATAACCATATCTGTATTTGGTGAATGGTTATAGTTTATCAAGAATATATAAAAAATAGCGAACAATATTAAGTATTTATATATGTTCATATATATTTTATAACAAAAAATTGAAAAAAGTTTAATATAGCATAATAATTAATATACCTATTATATAATTCTTTAAACATGTCTCAACAACAATCATCAACTCTTGACAAATCAAAAGCTATTGAAATGTTCGATTTGAAACATATAAAAACAACAAGAAGCAATTTAACCAATGCTGATAAATGTTTAGATCATTTCAAAGCATTACAAACTGATTTGTGCAAAGTAAATAAATGGAATAATATTTGTATGTCATTGTCTGATGATATATTTGATGAACTGAAATTTGCACAAAAAAAATATCATGAATATAAGGGTATTAATATAAATCTAAATGATTCAACAGATGATGTAAAAAAAGAATTGGAAAAAGAAACAATCGAAGATAACAACAATGAAAAAGCTAATGTTTCAAAAATAACAGAATATGATGATAGTTTAGTAAATCCTGACGAAGATGTTGATGTACCTGAGATAAAAGAAAAAGAAACTGCAAAAAAAAAAGTAGTCAAAAAAACAACCAGTGTCAAGAAATCATTAATTACAGATGCCACCAAAACTGATGATGCTGTTGCTGTTGTTAAAAAGAAAACAACAACAAAAAAAGTTAAAAAAGAAGAAACAAATGATGAATAATCAATTGATTAATTTATGCATAAATTAATCAATACATATAGTCTATATCTACATAACCAACAACTCTTTAAATTCATCTGCATCATATATTTCAATATTTAGTTCTTTTGCTTTTTTTATTTTTGAACTAATTATATTTTTGTCATTTGTTATTACACAATATGTATTTTTGCTAACACTGTCTGTCATTTGACCACCTAAACTCTCAATCAAATCAATTAATTCTTTGTCTCTAAATCCTGTCAATACTATTTTTTTACCATCTAATTCAGTTTTATTTGATGGTTTAGCATATACCTTTATATTCACATTCATTACTTTTGATAATGAAGATACAAATGTTTTAAATTCATCAAAATTATCACAAAACATTTTTGTTGTTTTATCTGCAAAACCGTTTATATCCATAATTTCTTCATATAATTCTGTTTTACTCATTTTTTTTGTTAATATATTCGGTATTTTGTCTGTAATTAATTTAAGTTTTTTTATACCCAAACCTCTACCAAATATATGACTTGCATCCATTAATTTACATAACTCAACATTCTCAAGTGCCTTTTCTGTACTATCAAATAATGTATCTATTGTTATTTTACCTATATGATCTATCTGTATTAAGTCTTCTCTGCTTGCTTTTAATATTTCAATCACTGATTTATAACCTTCATCAACCAATTTAGATATTATACTCAATCCTATACCTTTTATCTCTAAACATCTAAAAAAATGTTCTATCTGTTTTGCTATAATGGTATTGTCTTCCATATCATCTGCAATTATGTCAATATTCGTATCATTCCATTTATACGGTTGTGTTGGCATTTGTGCTTTTGATGCATTCTTAATTATTTTATTGATATATGGTATAACATCACCACTGCGTATAACCTCTATAACTGCATCAGGACCTAATTTATTATCAAAAACATATTTAGCATTAAATGCTGTTGCTTTCTCTATATCAACTCCTCCTACATTAACACTTTCTAATAGTAAAGTTGGTTTTAAGTATCCATAAGAACTAGAATTCCATAATACTTTTATTACTTTTGTTATGGCTTTTTGTTCTTCAAACTGCATTTTAAAAGCAAATGCATGTTCAGGGTTATTTTTAGTATTGCAATATGATTTGGAATAATCACTAACTACTAATCCATCTATATCATACTTTGAACATGCTTTATGTTCTATCAGTATTTTCTCCAATTTATCTTGTGATATTTTGTTTATACTGTTACATACTACAACATTTAAACCATATTCATACAACAATAATATTTGCTCATGAACATTCATACATGGTTCTATAATGCTATATGCAACAAAATCACAATATATGATTAATTTATTCACATTTTTTGAATTAACAATACCCGACACAACCGAACGTGCATTTTTACCAGATTGACAATACTCAATGAAATTATTTTTTGACATTATTATTTCTCCTCTTATACTCGTGTTTATTGGTATTTTAGATGTATCTATGTTTAATCCTTTAATCAGTTTTGATATATCTTGCCCTTTCGTTCCATCACCTCGTGTGTACAAATATACACCATTCGTTGTTTTATGTAGTTGTGCTGATACACCATCTAATTTATCACTTATAATATATGGACCTGTATATGTGTTTGTCCATGATGTTATGTTTTCATTAGATTTGTATTTATCGAGACTTGCCATGTAATAAGGTAATTTAACTGCATTAGATACTGACGAACCAATTGTATTTATATATTTGCTATTTGGATATTTAGTTTTTAATTCATCTAAATATTTGTCATATTCTGTGTCAGACATAATTTCATTAGATGTGTTGTAATATGCATCAGATGCTTTTGTTAATAATTCAACTAATTGTTTTTCTGTACTCATTTATTGATATTTATGTGTTATTAAATATATATACATATTTATCTATTTTCAATTTTGCATATTACAATTCAAATAATATATACTCTATAAACTATAACAATGAACAAAAGAAAAAATAAAACATCATCTTCTTCCTCATCCGATGAATATATTGACATTGAAGACAAACAAGTATATGATAGGATATTATGTAGAAATATGTTTTGCAATCACAAAAAATCAAACAAAAAAACAAAAAATTTAATCAACTATGACAAAATAACAAGTATTGATGAATTAATTGTTTTGGGTAAATCATTCCATTGCAAAAATAATCTTATGTACAAAAATATCAATCTTCGTATATTGTTTAACATAATAGAACCTTTAGAAGAAATTAATAAATTAATCGGTATGAGTGATGTTAAAGAACAATTGGTTAATCAAATTATTTATTTCTTAAGGGGTTATGCATCAAATAACATATTTTGCAGTTGTTTAGATTGTGTCAATAATTTACCATGTGTTAAAAATATAAATGATATGCTACATACAGTAATAACAGGACCGCCTGGTGTTGGTAAAACAGTGTTGGGAAAACTATTGGGAAAATTATACAAAAAAATGGAAATATTAGATACAGATAATTTTTATCAATTCAAAAGATCCGATCTAATTGGTCAATATGTTGGTCATACAGCAGTTATTACACAAAAAGCAATAGATAAATGCACTGGTGGAGTTATGTTTATCGATGAAGCATATTCATTGGGTAGTGATGAAAAAAGAGATAGTTTTTCCAAAGAATGTATAGATACATTAAATCTCAATTTATCTGAAAAACGAAACTTTATGTGTATAATAGCAGGTTATGAAAAAGATCTAAATGATTGTTTTTTTTCACAAAATGTAGGTTTGGAAAGAAGATTTGCAACAAGATATAATATAAATCCTTATACATCAACAGAATTATTTGATATATTCAAGTCAAAAGTTCTTGCTGAAAATTGGTTTTTAATAGAAGAAAATGAAATAAAACAATTTTTTAAGAATACCAATTTTCCTCATCAAGGTGGAGATATTGAAACATTCTTTTATAAATGCAGAACTGAACATTGCAAAAATCTAAATATTATCGGCAAATATTTGACTTTCACTGATGTTATTGAAGGATACAAATATTTTGATAAAAGAGATAAAAAATATAAAATTGACTCAATTAGTCAAATGTATATTTGAAAAATTGAAATAATTATTCAATAATTTATAAATCAATACAATCACATTATGTAAAATATGAGATTATGCAACAAAAGAACCGTAGATGAACATAAATGGATACAAAACATTAACAAACACATAAAATTATCTGAACCTAATTATTGCAAAATAATAAACATGAATTTGCCAAATGATGTAAATGTGTGGTTTGTAAAAAATATGCGTGTTCTTAACAATCTTGACAAGGATACTGATGAATACATAAAAAAAGAAAATGCAATAAATGAATATATTCAACATTTAGAGTTTCTACAAAACAATGATATGCCAATATTTCATCCAAAAAACAATATAATATCCAATATTCATAATTCAGGTTTTGATGATGCAACAAAAGCACACCTAGTTGATAAATATTTAAATACAAATCATGATGATAAGGATAAAACAATTGAATATATAAATACAGCTTTAAGTGTTCCTCATAACACAAACATAACAAATTTTGATACAGTACAAAAAATAAACAAAATAAGAGAATGTTTAGATCAACATATATGGGGGCAAGAACAAATAAAAGAACAAATTTTAAAAATATGTTGTTCAAATGATAAACCTATATTGTCATTTGTTGGACCAGCAGGTGTTGGAAAAACAAAACTTGCACAAACTATTGCATTATCTATGAATTTACCATTTAAACATATAAGTATGGGATGTATAAATGACCCAAATACTTTAATTGGTCATTCATCTACTTATGTAGGTTCTAAACTTGGATTAATAGCCAGTACAATTATTTCACAAAAATGTATAAATGGTGTTATATTGTTAGATGAAATTGACAAGATAAACAATTATGATGTTATTAATGTTCTTATTCATATTTTAGACAAAACACAAAATAAACAATTCAATGATATGTATATGCCTGAAATAAACATAGATTTATCTAAAATACTGTTCATAACAACTTTAAATGATATATCAAGTATTAACAAAATATTACTTGATAGACTTGATATAATACATATAAAAGGATACACTTTGGAAGAAAAAATAAAAATATCCAAACAATTTTTAGCCAAAAACATAAGCATTGGGCTAATAAAATATGTTATTGAAAAATATGATAATGTTGATACTTATGTTGGTATAAGAAGATGTAAAGAATTATTTGATAATATAGATAGACATTTGCGATATATGAAGTGTATAAATAAAAAAAGAATTACACTTACAAAAAAAATGATAGATGAAATATTAGATAATCAATACATGAGAAATTTAACAACATCAAAACCATTATCAGAACCCCCATTTTGAATATATGTGTTGCTAAATTTATTATGTTTTTTGCACAAATATAAACCAGAACCAACAATTGTTAAACAAATAGTTGAATAAAATATGTAATTTATATCCTTTTGTCTATTTGTTTTTATTTTGTTTTTTGTGTTATTATCAACATTTTTGTCATCATCTAATTGTTTATTTAATTGTTCATATTGATATTCTAACAAAAATCCAAATACAAGAAGTGAAAATATACAAATAGTAAATTCAATATCTTGTTTTGTTGTCAATATAAACCATGCATATCCAATTATACTATATATAATCAATTCGTTTGTTGGTCTTTTCTTCTCTGATATATACACAACCAATACAACAAATATTAACAAACTAATAACATGCTTAAAATATCTATTGTCTGATAAATGTCTTTGTGATTGTTTTGATAATAGGTTTTGTTTTTCAGAAAATGATGCCAATGACATGATTAAATAGAAAATAAACATAATACTTGACATACTATGCATTTTATATAATAATAATATAAGATAATGAATTTAGATATATACAAAAAATACAAAAGATTTGAAATAACAGAAAAATCAAGTTTTAATAAATTTTGCTATCCATCTAAATACAAACATCAAAAACCACAATTATTTGTTGGTGAGTTTATGGGACCAGATACAGAAAACAAAAATTTACTTGTGTATCATAAAATTGGTTCTGGAAAAACATGTGCAAGTATAAGAATAGCCGAAAAATGGAAAAAGAAGCGTAACATAATTGTTGTTGTTCCAGCATCATTAAAAAATAATTATAGACATGAATTGAGAAGTTTATGTGCAGACAATGAATATATAAGTGCAAAAAATAGACAAAAATTAACTACATTAGATCCAACATCTGATGAATATTTAGATATTATTGATGAAAGTAATAAAAAGATAGACAAATATTACAATATCATGTCTTACAATAAATTTATGTCTAACACACCAAAACTAAATAATAGTGTTTTGATTATCGATGAAATACAAAACTTGATTAGTGACACTGGTTCATATTATACTAAACTGTATAACACTATTATGAATGCACCAAAAGATTTAAGACTTGTATTATTGAGTGCAACACCAATGTTTGATAAACCCCATGAAATAGCATTAACTTTAAACTTGCTAAGATTGAAAGAACCATTGCCAATAGGTGCAGAGTTTTATAAAACATTTGTTGATGATGAACATAATTTAATCAATCATGATATATTCAGACAATCTATATCAGGTTGTATATCCTATTATGCAGGTGCACCAAGTTTTACATATCCTGAAACAACGATTAAATACATAAAATGTGAGATGAGTAATTTTCAATACTCAGCATACAAGAAAATAACAGGCGAAAATGTTGAGTTCAGTAACAGTAATATATATGATTTGCCAAACGATTTTTACTTAGGTCCAAGGTTAGTATCTAATTTTGCATTTCCTAATGGAAAAAGTAAAGAATCAGGTCTGAAATCTTTGACAGAAAAAATAATAAACACAAATCTTGAATCATATAGCACAAAACTTGACAAGTTAATAAAAAAAATAAAATCATGCAAAGGTAAAATATTCATATATTCTGGATTTAAAGGTTGTGGTGGTTTAAAAACTATAGCTTATGTTCTTGATGTATTGGGATATAAAAGCTACATAGAACATGGTGAAGGCAAAAAAAGATATGCTATTTGGTCTGGTGATGAAGATATAGTGTTAAAAGATGAAATAAAAACAATATATAACAATAGCAATAATTTGTATGGAGATAAACTAAAAATACTTTTATTATCGCCAAGTGCAAAAGAAGGTTTAAGTTTATTTGCAGTGAGACAAGCACACATATTTGAACCATATTGGAATTTATCAAGAATACAGCAAATATTAGGAAGAGGTAGTAGATATTGTTCTCACAAAGAACTACCAAAAGAAGAAAGAAATATAAAAGTGTATATATATCAATCAACGAGGAATGATATATACACAATAGATAAATATATGAAAGATATAGCAGATAAAAAATACAATCTTGTTAAACAGTTCGAAGATGAATTAAAAAAAAATGCAATTGATTGTAGATTAAATAAATTATCAAATGGTGTTAAATGCATATAAAATATTTAATTTATCGAATGATATTATATAAATGGCATACTTGACTAAAAATGAACATTTGCTATATATTTTTGGAGCTATAATGATTGTAAGTGTAATTGTATTGTTTTATAAACAAAATGAACAATCAAATGAATTGAAAAAAATAACAAAAAGAATAAAAGAAGACAAAGAAAATAATTTAACATCAAGTATAAAAAAAACAGTAAAATTTGAAAAAAAACATGAAGATAAAGATATAGACAGTTTCATAGACCCAATGGAATAAATAAATAAAAAACATAAATATATATAAAATATATTTATATGTCTAATTTCATTGCACTTGTATTGTGTTTGGGTTTATTAGTTGTATTATTGGTAAATTTTGACAAAATTCCTAAATTCACAATAAATTTTAAATGGGAAGGTAATGATAAGACAAAAAATATAGTAAAACAACCTGAACCAAAGAAAAACAAAAAAAGAGAAACAAAAATTGAAAGTGAAATAGAAACACTAAATAGTGCAGATACTGATAATTCACATTCGGATTTTTCTTTATCCCAATTAGATGTTTAAAAATATCTAATTGTGTATTTATCCAGAATGTTTGATATGTCAAAAAAATTGAAAATAAAACAACATGATGATATATATAAGTATATAATCATGCAAAGACAAATAATGACTGAACAAGCAAAAAATATGAAAACATCAAGATTACCAATAATCAGCAATATCGCAGGTTTAAAACTGAATGCAAATTCATTCAAGTATTGGGTAAAACAATATTGCTTAATTCTTGATACAAATAAACCTACACCTAAAATAATTGGTTTTCATGTTGGTTTAGCATCATTGACTGAACATATTTGTGATGAAATAATCAATTCATCAATGAACAAATCTAGAAAAAATACTTATGGTGTGTATGATATAACTATTGATGATGTTAATTGTAGTATAAAGATGCACACACAATTAAATGCATTTTTTAGAAACATGATTGAAGAATACAGTGATAGTATGTCATACAACAACAGTTTTTGTGTTACTAAAAAAGTTATGCAAAGATATGTGTCAGATAATTATCCGAGTAATATATCTATTGATGATAAAACATTTAATTATTTGTTGTATCTTTTAACAAGATTTGTATCAGAATATACACAAGTATCTTATTGTATGCTTAGTTTTTGTTCAGCAAGAGTATTGAGCTTCAAATCATTGTATTTTTGCACAGAATTGTTTTTTAGATCTGATAGCGAATTTAAAAAACAAATGACAATAAGAATGGATGATGTTAAACAAAGAATTAAAGATTATAGAGACAAAGCAAAAGATAATGAACAATTAGAAGAAGAACTTGAAGAAGAACTTGAAGAAGAAATTGAAGAAGTACAAGAAGAAAAACTTGAAGAGGAAGAAGAACTTGAAGAAGAACAAGATGAATAAATTAATTTATTGACAGATATAAGATGAATAATATTAACATACAAATACACACCGTAAATATAAAACCTTTAATAGAACAATCATAAGTTGCATATTGTCTTTCTTCTTTGATCATGATATAATGTATATATAGATAATTATATGTACATTTACAATTTTGTATAAAATAAAACAATATATATGAGCAGAATTAGCAGATACCAAAATAGTGTTCGCAAGTACATAATAGCTAATTATGATAATTTGCTATACAACAATGATCCTAATGTTAAAAAAAATATAACAGATATAACAGAAGAAAATGATCATTTAGTTAGTGTATTTTTACTTACAATTATGAAAAACAGATGTGAAAAACATAATATATCAAATATACATGGGTACCAAATGGCACATGGTGTTGAGTTATTGATGAATATTGTATTAATGCAAGAAAACAAAGAGCATTATTTAGAAAAATACAGTGTATTAACAGTGTCGGACTATATAAACAAAACGATGAATTGTGTCAATGTATGTTTGATAAATAACATAGAAATGATACATGCAAATTACACAGGAAATAATTACCGAACATACATGAGAAATGTAATTAGTTTGTTAAAAATCGTCAATCAAGATATGAGCATAATAATAAATAACAATGATTTTATATCAATAGATACATCAAATGAACCTTTAATAACAAAAACAGATGTGATGAAATATAAATTTAAAAATATAAAGAATGCTATGGGTAAACTTAAACAATTAAAAAGACTAAATAGAGAACAAATTGATAAATATATGACAACTAAATATGAACTTGTGTGCAGTATATCAATTATATCAGGTTTAGTTATGGGTGGAGATACAATGACACAAATAAACATGAAAGATATAAAAACCATGAGTAAATATTTTGCACAAATGATAAAATGTGTGTATGATTTTTCTAACTTAGAAATGCATTTAGAACGAGCAAAAATTTGGACAACAAATTTTGTAATAAATTTTGGTTTTCAAAATACTTTTGAGATATTTATGAATAGCAAAAACAAATTTATAGAAATGTGTCTAAAACATGAAATATACACTAATACTGTAAAAGAAATAATAGATCATCTTGAAAGTAAATTAGATTATGTCATTGAATTATCATCACCAGATGTATATTCAAATAAAACAATAAATATGTCAAGTTAATATATAATATGGATCAAGCACAATTACAAGAAATGCAAAATTTAGCTAAATATTATAAATACAAAGGCAAATTACATGAACATATATATCTTAAAGGCGGTTCATCATTTGACAATATCGGTGAAACATACAATAACAAAATCAAACAATATGAAAAAATCATAAGTAAATATCATAAAGAAACATAAAATATCAAATAAATATATCATGATTAATCAAGATATATTTTTATCTATTCCACTTTCTATTTTATATGTTGTCTTTTGTTATAAATCTTGTTCTTATTGTAACAAAGACCATGATTCTGTACTAAATATACTTTTTTTGATAGCTTTATTAACAATTTTATTGGCAAAATTAGCATCAGAACATATCAATATTAGTAAATCTATTAAATATGCTTCTATTGCAGGCAGTATAAGTTTAATATCATACTCTATTTATGAATGGGATAATTTGAATGAAGATACTAAACTATGTATGATCGGTACAAGTTTATTGACTTTAATTATTTATTGCGTTCTTAAAAAATAATACATAATATATTTATATATGCCTGAAAAGAAGAAATCAAAAGCTAAATTAACAGATGTTTATTGTGGTATAGGCCCTACACCAAGAGGAGAAAAAATAGGAACACAAAAAGAATGTTTAGAAAACAAACAAGTAAGATTGTATGGTAAAATACAAATAAGTCAAAAAATGATCGATGAACTAGAATTGGCAACAAAAGGTTTAAAGAAACTAAAAGCAGAAGCAACAAAACACATGGGTATTGTAGCATCAATGACTGGAAGATTGTCAGATAGAGAAAGAAAATTAAGAGCAGAAAGAAATCCAGAAGAAAAAAAGAAAATAGAAAAAGAAATGGAAGAAATTAAACAAAAAAGAAGAGAATCACAAAAGATATATAAAGAAGCAAATGAAAAGATAAATAGAATTAAACAACAAGTAGGAGGTTTGTGTTTGGGAAAGTAATTGGATTTATTTAATCAAAAGATCAAATAAATTGTTATGTTGTTTATATTGGTTATATACTTTATAACTTGATATAGACCACATAGATAATGTAATTGAATATATCAATAATGATATATCACTATTGTTGTCAACAAATTTATATATAGGACTTATTATTTTAGCAGTGTAGCATTCATTGTTTGGTGTATAATTATCATCTATACATTTTCTTATATATTGTTCCAATAATGTTAATGCACATATATCATTGTTAGTAATCCAATGAAGTATCAAGAATGGAATTGATATTGTATGTATTACTAATAATTGTGTATTGTTTGTGAAAGGGACAATAATTACAAATAAAACGACAAAAAAGTGTATCATCATAACAAGATTGAGAAATATTTTATTGAACATGTATATATATATTCACATGAATATTGTAGAAGCGTATAAAAAATTCAATGGAACAGGGTTAATTGTTATAATATCTGGAATGTCTGGTTCTGGTACAAGTGTTTTGTGCGAAAAAATAGCAAATGATTTTGATTTGGAGTTTATCAGTTACAGATATTATACTAATTTTGATGGAAATAAGACAATAACAATTAATGGAAAAAAAAAGAAAAACTGGGATATGGATGAAAGTGTTAATTGGGACTTGTTTGTCAAGGGAATAAATGACAAGAAGAATAACAAAAATGGTGTTGTTGTAAGAACAGTAGCATTTCCTAAAAAATATATCGAAGAATTAGGTGATAATGATGTTATACATGTACATATAAAATTATCAAAGGTTAATTTGCTAAAAAAAAGATTAGATTATATGACAAAAAATGGCAAAACTGATAATAATGTTGATATTGTATTAAACAAATATTCATTTCCATATTATGTCAAAATAACCAATAATGACTATACAAGGATAAATAAATATGTAAATGGTAATTCGTATTGTGATTTGTCTATCGATGATTATAATGAAAAAATATATAATGACACATTTGATTATTTAATTAGTTATGTAAATAAATGGTTACATGATTACGAAAATAAAGAAAATGTTGATACAGATGAAAATGATTATACAACTAGTGATGAAATAGATAATACAACTGATTTGGACAGTGATATTTAGTTTATTTAAAAGTGCGTATAAATATTGTAGTATAAATATATATTTTAGATGAATAAAGAACAATTAAATGAATATTCACTTTTAATGGCTAAATTTTACAAATATAAAGGAAAACATCATGATTATGTAACAATGAATGGAGGAAATATAAATGATGATGTAGTTAAGTTATATACCGACAAAACACAAATGTATGCAAAAAAAATTAATGACTTCAAAAATCAACATGGAGGTAGAATTGAAAATGAAATTAAAGAAGTTCCATCACAAGATATTAGTGGTGGTATTATAATACCAAAGCAAAAGTTTGAAGATAGTAATAAAATAACAGAAGAAAAACTCGAAGATGCTAAGAAAAAAATGGAAGACATCATGGCAAAGTTACAAAATTTAAAAAAAAATAAAAACGAACAAAATATTGAACACGGCAAATTTACAGAATTAAGCCAAGAATATGGTGTTTTGCAAGAAAACTATAAAAAATTAGAAGAGAATAATAAAAATTTTGAGCAGCAGTTAAGCGAAATAAATAATAAATTAGAACAAATTGGAAAAGAAATTGAAAATTTACAATGACATTAATCACTAGTTGTGATTTAATGATAATTATTTGCATTGTTGTTAAAATCGATGTAAAAATTGTTAATCTCATTTGCGATTAGTTTCATATTTTCTAAACTGGCATCAACAACATTAATATGTTTTTTTATTTTATTTTTGTTTTTGTTAAATTTTGATACATGCATGTTAAATATATCTATATTCTCGTTAAGATCATTAATGTTTTGTAATAGTAATATAATTTCAACAATCTTAGACATATATTATATATGTCTAAAAACATAATAGATGCATATTTTGAGGGTATTAATAAAAAAATAAAACAAAACAAAGAACTAATAATACAAACACAAAAAATCAACAATAAATGCGAAAAAATATTATCAGCAGTTGATGATATATATAAATTAACACAGCAATATGAAAACAGAATCAACAATACAACAAATAACAATGATGAGCACATTGAACAAAAAAATAGAACAAAATGAAAAAAAATTTATGAAAAATATGAAAAAAATGGAAAATATTGAAAAAAATGTGGACAGACATAACACTGAAATGCAAAAAGATATGATAAAAAAAAAAATGAATTTTGACATAATATTTAGATATATTGATGATGTTAATAAATTGGCACATGATATTTAAGATCAGTATATTATATATGAACACATTGACAACAGCATCTAATATCATATCTGGGAAATATAAACCATCTGTCAGTGCATTGTCTGTTCAGAGCAAAACAAAAGAAGAATATGATGAAAAAATAAAATCTTTGCGCATTCCTATTGAACTATCAAATGATATTAAATTCAATATAGTAAATACAGTTGTTAATTATCAAAATATTGACAACATAAATATTCCATCATTTTCTCAATTTGTTCCAGAAAATTTGCCAAATCCAGTAGATAAAAGTGATAAATTACATCTATTAAAAGAAAAATACAAAAATATAGCAAATCTTATTTTAAGCATGCAGAACAACAAACCTAAACAAATAAAAGAAAAAACATTCGATATAAAACTTGCAATTGATAAAGACAACAAACTGATTAAAAACAAACTTATATACATCAACAATAACTATGAAAATATTATTAAATATGATCTAGAACAAGTAAATGATAAATTAACACACGAAATACTAAATAATATATGCAATGATAAGAAAATTGCAACAAATCAAGACGATAATAAAATATACACCATCATAGATTTTATGTTGCGAGAAAATTTGAACACAAAAGATAAATTAAATGAACACAACAAAGAATTGGATTCTTTGCACAATTATCTTACTGACCCTAAACAAAATGATACAGGTGACATAGCTACAACACAAAAACTTTGTACAGCAATTAAAGATGCAAAAAAGATATTGAATATTATGAGCAATAAACATAACACAATATCATCTATAAAAGAAATCACATCAGTGTGGAATATGGTATGTATATTGCATTTGTTTTGCAAAAAACAAAATATCGATGCAAAATTTAGTAAACAAGAAGATTTAACCAACAAAACTGATGATAATACTAATTATGATGTTAAAGTGTTTAAAGAGTCCGAAGATGATTTTTTAAATCTTGTGAATAATTGTATATATTATATAACGAATAATTATAAACAAAATGCATAATGCGTATAATGATATAATGATAAACAATATATTTAAAAGGATATATGACACTTACAACAATGTTCTTTATTTAAAACGCGGTGGTGGTGGTGTTATATCAACACTGAACAACAAATTAAATGAATATGATGACACACAAACAATAAAAAAACTTGAAGAGCAGATAAACAAACTAAAAGACATAAAAAAAAATATAGATGATACAAACAACGATTATAAAGGACAAAACAATTTTATAAACAAATCACTTGAATTATTGGACAGTACAATAAAACAAACAGCATTTGGGTATGAATTTTCACCAAAACATGAATACATAAATTTGCCTATAAAAAAAGATGATACAAATACCAAAAAAATATTTGACGAACTGAGTAACACTGTAAATGAGTTTATCAAGAATAACAGTGAAAACATGGACAAAAATGCCAAAAACTACGAATTAATGAATACAGAATTACAAAAAAACATAAAGCAAATAATGGACAAAATACAAACAAACATTACAGAAATAAATGATAAAATAAAAGAATATAAAAAAGTGATACAAGAATTTGAGTTATTGTTTTTGTTTGATGAAACAAAAACAAAAAATAGTTTATTTTTTACCATCACCAATGATGATTTAAAAACAAAAATACAAAAATGTGACAATAATTTGTATGAAAAGGTAAAAGATTTAAAAACCAAACAATTTGTAGATACATACAACACTTATATGTTTTATAACTATGACACATCAATACACAAGAATTTACCAAAAAAACAATACAATTTGAATAAAGTGTACATTGTTGAGAATGATATATATGTAAACACAAATGTATCAAACAACATAATAGATAAATTTAGCAATATACCAACAGAAACAAAAAAAGAACAAATAATAAAAAAGGGAGGGAATATAGTTCTAAAATTTAGTAATTTAAATAAGATTATGAATGAGTTTAGACTGGTGTGCGAAAATTATGAGAGAGTTAAGAAAGAAATGAATATATGCAATATACACAAGTCTGTATATGATGCATATCTTGTTATTATCGCAACAAACAAAATATTTGGTACTAAATATGTTCTATACAACTACATGGGCAAAAGTGAAGTAAGTTTTTATTACAAAATACTAGCAAAGATGAACAAAGAAATACATGATAAAACAATAGTTGATGATGAAATAGTGAAACATTTGCGAAAATATCATTATGTACCGATTAGGATGTTATATGAATTTACAAAAGTATTAACCGAAAAAATAATGACACAAAATGATGTTATTGATATTAATGAATGTTCAAATGAACCATTAACTTGTTTCACTTTGCTTAATTATTTCAAATCAGTTGTAGAAGCATACAATGAAAACAAAATGAGCAATATAACTATATATGCAAGAATAAATGATATTGCTTCTGCTGATGAATGCAGATTTGATATTAACAAAAAATTGTTTATATCTGCGCAAGAGAAATCATTATTGATTGCACCAGAATGTAATAAAAAACACAAAGAAGGAGAAATAATGAAAAATTATTCTTATACCAAAAAGGTTTTCATAAAAAGAGAATTTGATGAAAGTAAAAGCACAAAATGCACATTTGATGTAGAAGAATGCAAAAAAAATAATATCGAACCTAATAACTCGTCTGCATTGTATTTGCAATTGAACAAAGAATCTTGTAAATGTGCAAATGATGAACAAAAAACAGAAAAAGATGATAAACCTATTATATTTACAGAAGTATTTGACAGTACAACATTTACAGATAATGCATCATTTGTTACATATATGAGCGTTAATACACAAATAGCAAAAGGTAAAGGTGTAGGTATATTAACTTATGGGTATTCTGGAACAGGGAAAACATATACATTGTTTGGCAATACACAAGTAAATGGTGTTTTACAGTCAATCATTAAGACTATAAATGGTATGGATAAATTAGAATTGAGAGTATTTGAACTATATGGATTAGGAGTGGCGTATCCACATTATTGGACTGATGATAAAGGTGATACGAGAGAAAATGATGTATCAAATACAGTATATGCTTACAATTTGAATACTAATGATGATAAATTAGGTTTAAATGATATAAAAACACAAATATACATAAAAGGCGATATTAGTAAATATATAAGTGATGTACAAGATATAAACAACAAAAATTCAACTTACGAGAATTTAAGTGAAGGAAAAACATCAGAACAATTGGATAAACTTATGGGAACATTTGAAGGTTTGGTTAATGCAATTGAGAAAGAAAGAAGAGATAAAAAAAGAATAGAAAGAACACCAAATAATCCAGATAGTTCGAGAAGTATAATAGTATTTGATTTTAGAATAACTGTTATAGATAGTTTGAACAACAAAAAAACAGTTTCATTTTTGATAATAGATTTGCCCGGGAGAGAAGAAATTATTGAATCTTATGTTGATACTTATATACATGAAGACCAAGACAAAGGTAATAAAACAGTTAAAGAATTATTAGGATATAACGAAAAAACAATGGGTGAATTAGCAAAAACTAAATTTATATTGAGCAGTATTTGTTTAAATCCCATGAGTGTACCATTGTTTTATGATGCTTTTTACGAAAAATTTACAGACATGAATACAGATGTGGGAAAAAAAATACAAAATATAAAAGAACAATATGTCAAAATGTCATTTATTTTGTCAGGTAAAAATGAAACACTTGTTAATGTAACTTTGCCAAATTTTATAAAGAAAAAAGTAAAAGAGAAAAAATATGTATCTTTTATGGCAAAAAGTATCGAAGAAAATACAACTAAACAAAACACATGTATAAAGTGTTATGAAATTAACAATGATTCATGTTTATACGCGCTTTACATAACAAATGATGATATTGACGAAACAACAATTGCAAAAAAAGTATCGTATTATGTCAATGAAAATGATAAAAAAATAATAAAACCAAAAAATGATACTTACAACATAAAAACGATAAAAGAATTTCTGTCAAAAAATAAAAAAATACAAATAACGGATCCATCACATTATGAAACAGGAACAATTAGTACTTTAATAGAAGATATGAAAATATATTTCGAAAAAGAAAAATATGAATGTTATATATCAAGCGAATTTAAGTTTGAAGAAGAATTTATTGATATTAATGGGTCTGATGTAAAAACGGCAAATATTAATACAAACAAAAAAGAGTTAGGTATAAACTTAATAAATAGGCTAATACTTACTAATAATTATGATGTTCTTGATGAGTGTTTTAAAATAATGATCGAAGAACTGATAAACAAAAAAATAAAAAATAAAATATACAAAGCAAATATTGATGATTTAAATAAATATGAAACAGATTTGATGGAATCTAAATTTAAAGGAGGTTTGTATGATGCACTTAAAGGTGCAGATATAAAAAAAGGAGGTGCTAACCCACAACAAACACAACAAAAACAAACACAACAAAAACAAACACAACAAAAACAACAAAAACAACAAAAACAAACACAACAAAAACAAACACAACAAAAACAAACACAACAAAAACAAACACAACCTGAACAAGACCCAGAACAAACTATACCAAATGATTCTTACACACAAATGAGGGAAAATATTATAAAAACATGTTCGTATGAATATACACAAACACCATATACAGGTATATACATAAATGAGAACATTATGGGTTTATTATCTTATTTAGGAAGAGCTGAATTGTTAAAATGTGATGAAAAAGATGAATATAAAGTAGGCCAACAACCAAAAGAGTTAAATTTTCAAACATGGCAAAAAATAACAAAACTTTGGATGACTGATCAAAAACATGAACATTTAGAAAATGAGTACAACATAAAAGCACCGTATATATTATCAGAAACACCAAATGCATCATTAATACAAGACCAAATTAAACAAAAAATAAACACTTATAAATCGGATTTAATGTTTTGTAAAACTCCTTTGATTGAAAAAATACTTAAACCTTATATTGTTGTGTCAAATGATACAAAATATACACCAATTAAAGATTTTAAAATATTTTATCTTTTGGCAAACTACAGTGACGGACATGTGCAAAAAGAACTAAAATGTAAACAACAACTAAAACTATTGAAAGGAACAAGTGGATTTATAAATGCCATAAATAAGGCTTAATAATAATAATAGTGTATTTATTTAAATATATGCACTATAAATACTTTTATAACATATTCAAGTTACATCATCAACATGGAGGAAATGATGTTATAAACAAATTAAATCTCATCATACAAGATATAAAAGAATTGCAAAATAATAAGATAATCGCGTTGAACAATGATTATAACAACATAATCAAAACAATAAACAATGCATATGAAACAGACGGTATTGTTGAATATGTGCAAATAAATGACATGAGCAAAAATTTTGGAAATATACATAATCTAAATGGAATACAAAAATCATTGATAAAAATAGATGAACAACTGATACAATATATAAACAAATATGATGCAAATTTTAAACGTAACTACGAAAAACAAGATATTAAATACAAATCTGAAAACACAACTACAGAACATTTTATTGTTCCTGATATTGATATAGAAACAAATATATTTTATGCAAAAAGTGGAGGAACAAATAATACAAAACATATACATGTAATTAATGATTATGGTGAATTTGTCAGTATATATACTAAATGTATTAGCAATGTTAAATTATTGAACACTTATATGAAAAGATATGAAGAATATATAAAGTACATTAGCAAAATGAAACAACCAATAAAAGAATATTTGTGTGTTAGTGATATACACGAAATAAGTAAAAAAACACAAAAGTGTGAAAATGATGATGTTAAACAAGAATGTTTAAAAGTATTAGATTTTATAGACAAAAATACGGAAGACAAAAATGCTGTTATTGACATTTATAACTGCACAAATGATATTTATATATCTCTGTGCGTTGTTAATGTTGTGTTGTCGCAAATAATGTGATTAATATTATAATTTATGTGCTATATTTATAAATGCACAGTAATAAAGAAGAATATGAGAAATTACTTAAAAAAAAAATTAAATATGAAAAAAAATGTATGGTTGGAACAGGCGAAAATTTGAATTCAAATATTAGAGACAAGAAAAAAAAGTATTATGAATATAAATTAAATTCAATAAAATATGAACAAAAAGGAGGCAACGCATTTTCATCACCGGAAGGAAAGAAAGTTGAAGAAAAATTAAACGAAATAAGAAATCTTTTAGGTCCATTATCAACCAAAATAAAATATACAGACGACGAATCTATAAAAAATGATGTAGAAATGTTTGTCTTGAAATATACACTTATAAAGTTAATGTACAAAGAAGATGAATATGAAGAACACATTGATAAATTAAAAGAGGAATACAAACAATATTGTGAAAATGTAACAAATACTAATGCTATACACGACGCATTGGTTAGACACGTAGATTTTAATAATGAAATAACTATATAAATACACTTTGCAATTCCTGTATGTATTTCAGGCATTTTTCGTACTTTTTAACTTCCATGGTGCTTATATCTATCATATCTTCGTCTATTTCTAAATTATAAACACGATTATCTATATAGTTGTTGTGTATATTAGAAAAATAATTTATATTATTTTTAAAATTTTCTATTGCTTTTTCGATAAAAAGATCATTTAAGAATTGCATTGTGTATATTGTGTTTATTTTGTTCATATATATATATACATGAACAAATTAAGTGAGAATTTAAAAAAAATGAAGACAAATATAGAAGAAAAAAATAAAGAGATAATTGAACAAGTTAATACTTATAAAAATATATTGTCGGGAACTTCTAATATCTTAGATGATATTATAAAACATGAACAAGTTGGATCAAATAAATCAACTGAGTATAAAAGTTAATAAGAACAACATTAATATAAAAAATTACCTTGATGGTGTGAATGAAAACATAGAACAGAATAAATCAAATATGAAAATGTATAAAAATGACATACAATATTTAAATACAAGTTTGGATGCTATAATAACACTTTTTAAAAAATAATGTGTATGATTAATTAAATACTAAGTAAATAATATATGATACAAAATATTGAAACTGCAAGAGAGCTTATAGATGGAACATATTTAGAAAACAAGAAACCAGTTATACCATCAAATTATGAACAAGATTTTGTGAATGATACAAAAACTGAATTACAAAAAAAAAATAAATCTTTAATTAAAAACTACACAATTACAAATGTAATGCCCAGCATTGTAAATATAACAGATTTTGGTTTAGATATAAGTAACGTTAATAAAACTATTGACGAACCCACACAAATACCAACTTACGATAATGTAAATGATACAGATAAAAAAAAGTACAAAGATGAGTTAAATGAATTAAAGAGCATAATTATAAATTTATACAAAAATAAACCAGAAAAAGAAACTGTAACAGTAACAAATATAAATAGTGAAAAATATTCAGGTTCAATTGAAGGTTCAATGAGCTACATAACAAAAATTTTTGCAGATGATGGTTTACCGATTTGGCCTGATGGTGTCTCATCGAAAAATATATCGAAAGATAATAAAATTGGAACAATGTATAAAAAATTATGGCTAGAATTTTTAATTAAAGAACACGTGGATATTATTTATTCCGATGATTATAACAAAGCGTCAAAGAAAAACGAAAATCTTCATAAAAATTTTGTAAATAAAAGTCACTTTGATATTGTTTTTTCGAACAATGTGATAAAAAATTACACAGAAACAATGCGTACATTATCAATATTAAGATATTTTTATTTTTCTGGGTTCAAGTATAAAAAAAATGAAAAAGGAGATTTTATAAATTTGTACTATATTTTGTGTATGTACATAAATCATTTCCAACCGGGTGCAGTAAATATAAAACAAAATACAAATATAAAACAAAACACAGATATTGAAGATTTATTAAAATATTGTGTATTTAAATTAAATGTAGATATAATATAAATATGTTGATAAGTTTGGACAAAACTATGGTTTTGTATAATTCAGTTCTAGCTGAAAACATAAAAAAACAGATAAACATTCATTACAAGAATAAATACAAAAACTATAAAAATATTGTGCATGGCGGAGGAAATTTTGGAGATGTTGATGGTAAAATAAATATTGATAATGCTGATAAATGGGAAGAAACTTTGGCAGGCTTAAAAATTGCACTGAATGATGTAAATAAAATTAGTGAGATACAAAAAACAGAAGCAAAAAACAACATAAATAAATCATTAAAATCATTAGAACAAATTGTATTGACAACTACAACTAATAGCGTTGATGCAAGTAGTACAGATATACAAATTCCTACTGTAAAAAATGATCAGTTGAAAGATTCGGATGAACAAATCAAAAAAATTTTAGATGATATACGTGGGAATAGTGCCACTAGTATTAATACTATTAATGATAAAATTAGTAATGGTAATTTAATCGATAAATTAGTTAATGAAAATAACGAAAACAGTGTTAAAGACTATACTGGTAAACTAAAGATTATAATACAAGATCTCGAAAACAAAATTGCGGTACATGAAAATAAAATTAATGAATTTAAAAATGAAATTAACATGAACATGTTGGTGGAAGATATTGAAAAAAATTTAGTATTTGTAAAGACAAATAAAGAACTTGTGGATAAGTTAAAAGAACTTACAGATGTGAAGTATTCTGATGTTACTTCAACAGAAAAATACAAGGAGCTAATAACAGATGGATGTACTAGTTTTGAGAGTAAATATAATGAACTTATGAGCATATATCACCACCTAGTAGAAGATGCGGGTTTGCCAAAAAAACAATATGAGTCAGAATCTACATACAGAACATCAGTGTTTCCATTTGCAATAACAACAACACCGACACTAACAACACCAACACCAACACCAACACCAACACCAACAACAACACCAACAACAACAACAACAACACCACCAACAACTGTCAATTCACTATTTGAAAATCTCCCATCAATTGTAGATATTGATAAACAAATGAATATATATAGACTGAGACGAAAAAAATTAATAAAAACTATTGATACACTAAACATCATAAATACACATAAAATCGTGTATAATGCATATTTGGTTATATTAGCTAGTAATAAAATATACAGTTCAAAATATGTTTTGTATGAATTTATAGGTAAAAGTGATATTAATCGTTATCACTCTATATTAATAAATATGAACAAAGCTATAGATAAGGAAAGTGATCCTATTTCTGACTATTTAAGAAAATATCATTACATTATTATAAAAAAACTGTATTACTTTACGAAACATTTATCTGACACAATAATGACACAAAAACATATAATAGATGTCAATTCATGTAAAGGTGATGTTGCTAATATGTTAACATTATTAAATTATTTTAAATCTGTTATGGATTTGTATAATGAAAGAAGTATGCCTAATGTATCAATTTATGCACGTATAAACGATATTCCTACGTCAAGTTTAGAAAACTATACTTTTGATGTTAAAACTAAACTGTTTTTATCAGCAAAAGAATTTGGGATCCGTAACAGTACTGACTATATCATAGACGCCAAAAAGTTAGAATCCAATGATGCTGTTGTTTCTGTCGCGCACTACGACAAAGCAAATGGATATAATGAATCCAAAAGCAAAAAAGTACTCTTAACAGACAAAAAGTATAATAACTCATCTTTGTTGTATTATTTTCCCGATTTGTGTGAGAAAGCAACAAACAATCCAGATAAACAAGTTATGTTCAAAGAAGTGTTTGATACAAGAACATTTAGTGATAATAAATCTTTTGTGTCTTATATGTCTATTAGTTCAAGATTAGCAAAGGGAAATGGTGTTGGTTTAGTTACCTATGGATATTCTGGAACAGGTAAAACATATACAATATTTGGACAAAGTCAAAATGATAAAAATAATAAAAAAAAGGTAAATGGTGTGTTGCAAGAAATTGTTAGTACTATAAATGGTTTAGATAAATTAGAGTTAAGAGTATATGAATTATATGGTCTTGGTGTCCCTTATCCACATTATTGGATAGATAAAGATAAAGGTAACGCAACTAAAATAGATGATATAGATACAAAACTTTATAGTTACAATATAAAAATAGATAATGATAAATTAGTACTAAATAGTACAAATAATGATAATGTATATAGTGTCAATAATGAAATAAATGAATATATTGAAAATGTCTCTGATGGAAAAAAAAATACGTACTGTGATATTCCATGTTTAGATGATGTGAAATTTAAAGAAATGATGAGTAAATTTTCAGAACTTGTGAATGAAATAGAAAGTAACAGATCAAAAAATGAAAGAGTAATAGCAACACCAAACAATCCTGAAAGCTCAAGATCGATAATAACTTATGATTTTAGGGTAACAGTTAAAGATTCTGAAGAAACAGGTGGTGCCAATAAAGTCGTTTCATTTTTAATTATTGATATGCCTGGAAGAGAAGAAATATTGAAAACATATGTAGAAGGATATTTAGATAATGAAATTATAAAAAGTATACTCATGGAGGATGGTGGTGAAGATGCATTTGAAAAAACGCGTTTTGTTTTAAGTTCAATGTGTTTAAATCCTATGAGCGTTATTGCAGGATTTGGGACGGATAAATTCACCGAGGCTTACAAACAATTGTATGGAAAATATTCAACACCAATAAAAGAAGTTTTAAATAAAAAAGTAAATACGAGAACATTTGTTAATCATGGGGAAATAAATACCGCTCTGTTACATTGGATGTATATGTCAGGAACATACGAAATAACATGCATGTTCAATGGAATAACAAAAACATACATATTTAAATCTGATGTTTATGATAAAACCAAAAAATACTTTTATGTTTACGAAGCAGGCACAAATAAAATTATTTGTTTGTGCACCCTTAATGACAGTCCAACCCATAAATCGATTGTTAAAAGCAAGAAGACTGAATATACTATAGAAGAAATCGTTAAAAATAAAATTATTAATAATTTAAAGGATAAAGATCAAGATTTTAAAACCTCAACTGATGTGGTATTATATGTCGAAAAACATTTTCTTGCTAATATTGGAAGTGGCAATAAAACAAAAGTGGATATCACGTACAAAGATGTTGTAACAGCAGAAGTGGATTTTTATGATGAATACGTGGATAATGGCAAAACAAAATTAAAAGATTTAAATGTTTTTGATATAAAATCTGGTTCTAAAGAATATGATAAAAATAATGAGGTACAACACAACAATAAGATGCGTTTGGTATGGATAAATTTTATAAACAGGCTTATTGTTACAAAATCGTTTGACATGTTGGTGGAGTTATTCGATATAATTGTTAATAAACTCATAAACAGTAAAATAAAAACTTACGTGACTAATTTATCCGATGATAAATTGCAAGAATTGAAAACAAAATTGATAGATACTCAATTTAAAGGAAACATGATGGGAAAAAAAGTAGAAAAGGGAAAAATAAACGGTTCTACCATACAAAAACAAGATTACATTGATGTTCTAAAATTTACTTACGTAAAAAATCTATATGAGGGGATATATATAAATGAAAATATAATGGGATTATTATCTTTTATGGGAACGACAGATATAACAAAAAAAAAACAAGCATACAAAGTGGAACCTCAAGACGACAGTATAGATTTGTTAAATCTTCAAGCAACAACAGATTTATGGTGTACACAAGATGACGTCAACAAAACAAAAAAATATGAAGCTTATTCAATACAAAAAGATAGTGTTCCGTATTTAACAACGAAAAATATAAAAGAACAAATAGAAACAAATTTGAGCAAATACAAATCTGACAGAAAGTTTTGTACCAATAATTCTCCAATGGAAACGTTGCTCAAACCTTATAGAGATAATTCTAAATCTAAAATATACAAAACAATAATGGATTTTAAAATATTTTATTTACTTGCAAATTATGCAGTAGGAGATAAATTGCGTACTTTCAAGTGTAAACCTCAAATAGACTTGCTCAAAGGAACTGAGGATTTCATAAATATACTAAACGTAACTGACAATGAGTCATAATAACAAAGAACTTATTTTATTAATAATTTAAATTAATTACCATGCATATATATAAATATATGCATAGCAGTATTGAACCAACAATTGTACAAAGTAATATAAATTTATCAAATATACTGGATGGATTAAACAGAGAACATCTTGATGGAAACAGAGTATTGCAAACTGCACTAAAGGCAAAAAAAATAATAAAAAAAATACATGAAGAAGTAAATGAAAATATAATATTAAATAACACTATAAACTATGAAGAACGTGATGTGTTGCCAAAAAATATTATAACAAATCTCAAGAATCTTATACAAAAAATAACAGAATACAATGTCAAATTGTACACTGAAATAACAAAATTCAGGAATTTTTTTAAAAGAGAATACAAAATTGAAGATTTTGTATTTGGTAGTGTAGATGATTCACCAATAGAATACATCAATGTTACTATTAAAGAAAAGGATGCATTAGATACATTTACTGCAATGAGTGACAAAACAGTAGAGGAAGCGTTTGACATGCCAAACAAGACAAAAAAAGGAGGGTCTAATAATATGTTAGAATTTATTCGTGTGTATGAAGTGTTTGTACAAAAAATAAACGAATATATCAAAAACACAGATGAGTTGTACAATTTAACAGATAAATATAATATATACAACAAGTTCATCACATCAAAAATTTATAGTGATGATTATAAATCACACTTTAAATTTCCTTTTAAGCCAAATACCGCACTAGAACCTATTATACAAGAGTGTGACAGTATAATTAGTTTTATTCGTAATAATGGATTTGATAATGAAGAAATTGATGTTTATAACTGCAAAAATGATGTGTTGAAATCTATGATATTATTGAGTTTAGCATCACAATGATACATATTTAGCATCTTTGTATATATTTATTGCATATTTCCATAACATTGGTATTATCAAAGCATTTTTCTGTACAAACTGTCTCTCATGTTTATTGATATACATGTCTATATTTGATATTTTTGTATTATATCCAGTTATTGTTTTTTTATTTGCATCACAACCTATCAGTATAGAATGTTTAATATCCAATGTTTTTGCTGATCTATATGCAACAACTCTAACCAATGTTTCATCATGATATGAATGTGGTACTCTATTTAATTCTCTTGCTGTTTTATATGATGTTGATCCAGATGTTGTTCTTATATTTGGTTCTTTTTCAAATTTAGCTTTTGGTCTTGTTGTCATCGGTACTAAATAATATATATTCAATGTTGTAGCTAATGCTTGTCTTAACAATGCTATATTTACAAGTATAACATTGTTATTTTTATCACACAATTCAGGTATTGTGTATGTTTCATTATCTTCTCCTATAAATGCTGTTAATGAGTTTTTTGTTTCTTTTGATAATTCCATTGATTGTTGAACAACACAACATGCATAAGAATGAGAACATACACACAATGTATATGTTTTGTCTTTTTTTATATGTACCACATTGAACAATAAAGCATCATCTAATAATATAACATAAGTATCACCTTGTATTATAAAATATATAACTTTATCGCTCAATGACAAATCAGATGGAGGCAATCTTTCAATATTGAACATATATATAATAAAAAATGAAATAAGTATTGAATTGATACTAACCACAAATACAACAATAAGAATGATTAGTCCTGTTTTCAAAATGTTGTTCAACAATCATGAAATAACAAAATTATCAAATACAAATATAATTGTTTCTAGTTACATTATCGAAAATGCATATTTAGCCATACAAAGATTAATAGACAAATACAAAAATTACAATAATGATATTTATGTTATTAATCCACTATACTACGAACAAGATACACAAATATTCATAACAGGTACACTTAAAATAAATGAAGAATGTATAAAAGGTTGTATAAGAGAATTGTGTGAAGAATCAAGATTATCTTTTAAACCATTTCATGTGAATAAACTTGTTGATGTAAATGAAAGTATAAACAAAAAAGTATCATGGTATGAATGTGATATATCTAATGCAACAAAATACATGAGAAAAGAACAATTAACGAATACTAAATTTAACAAAAATAATACCAATAATAAGATTGGCATTATTGTTCATGGAACTAAAAGAAACATAATATTAATGATGAAAAATACATGTATGAACACAAACACAACTATGAATGATAGTATTGTAGGTCTTGTCGCTATAAAACTGACTGACATACATAAAATAATTAAATGTGAAATGATGAACAAAAACAGAAGAAAATCATTTTTAGTCAATATTCTTGCTTAATATTTTTGCTTCTATGTATTTGTCTTGATAGTATTTTATCGTGTCTTTGTTAATGTCTAATATTTTACACCCATACATATACAAATAATATTTTGGATCGTATGTTTCTTTCTTATTTTTTAGTTTTTTTGTATCTTCATAACTTGTTTTCAATCCCAACATGTACATATATATATCTCCATAATACACTATGTCTATTAGTTCTATTTGGTTGTAATTGTTTTTTTTCAAGAATTCAGTATTATTGTTTATTTTTTGTTTATTTAGACACTTTAATGTGTTTTCATTTAATATCATAGAACAACATGTAATTGTTTGATAATAGTGATCATTAGCATGTAAATAGTTCATGGGATTTATTGATGATTTTGTTATTTTTTGTATTTTGTTTCTCAAGTTTCTTTTCATTTGTGTGTCTTGTCCATATATATGTTTGTTTTTGTTTTCGTATATAATAATTGTTGCATATTGATTTTTGTCTGTTGATTTGTTATTATTCATTTTTTCCTTTATCATATTTATTCTGTTTTCATGTTTTATGTCATCATAAAGCCAATACATAAAATTATGCATACCATTCTCATTTAATATTATTGTTTTTGTATAATAATGAAAACATTCATTCTTTGTTAAATATTTCTCAATCATGTTTATAATATCAGTTTCTTGTGCGATATAATTCCACATAACAAATACACGAGTATTTTCTCTACATTTTACATAATGCAATAAAACATCTTCCAAACTGTTTAAATCAAGTTTTATGTCTGAACTTGTACATATTTTGTTCATACTTTGTTCTGTTTGATGTTTATGTTTGTATATATTTGCGAAATATTCGTTTGTATCTGATAATATTCTCATAGGTTCAAAATATTCAAATGGTTTTATATTTGGAAACAATGTTAATTTATTTGCATCATAAGATGTATTGTAAAATGTTTTATATTTTAGATATTCGTTGTATTTTTGTATGATTGGATTATTCAACAAATATTCATATTTGTTCAATATGTTATTCATTGTTTTGTGCCATTTTATGTTATTTTTATCTTCTAATTGTTCTCTTGTATCGTATTTTTTACTAAAAATGTATGGACAGTATTTATATAATATAGGTTTGTGATTAAATGTTATATTTTCGTTGTTTCTGTATTTAGACATACTAGGTTTTATGTTTATTGTTTTTGTTGTTAATAGTGTATTTATTGGCAAATACATAATATTATCACATTCTGTATATTTGTATAAATTGTATGTGTTTATTTTGTTTTCATCAATTGTGTCAATTTTGTCATAAAACAATGATAATAATCTTAAACAATCTTGATTTAGTTTGTTTGATGTTATTATTATGCTATTTAGTTTTTCTAGTTTGTCATACAAATATGATATTAACACAATCGCATATAACACATCACATTCGTGTTCAATTATAGTTACAAATGAGTTTGTCATATAAAATATTATATTAATAAAAATAAAAAGTGTGTGAATAATATATATACAATGAATACACAAGCTGAACAAAATAACCAACAACCAAGTAAGCCAGTTGCATTTTGGAGAAGACATGGTATGACTATTTTGATTGTAACCATTGTTTTATTGCTTATTGTTCTTGTTTTAGATCATTGTGGGTGCATTAATTTGGCAGGAAACAGAAACTACAACTCAGATTCATTAAGAAGTGGTGGACATTACATGTGGGGTGGTGGTCAAATACTTTCTGGAATAGTTGATATTACAGAAAACAGTGCATAAAATTTATATATGAACAAATGGTTAATCATTTATTCATAGGTTCTATTAACATTATTGCAAAACATGTCTTCAATATTATATTCAACAGAAGACATTGAAAATGCACTTGCTAATTTATGTCCTCCTCCTCCAAATTTATTGGCTATATATTCAACATCAATTTCTTTGCTTCTCAATGATATAACATAAGTTTGTCTTCCCAAATCAAGTGTCCATATTAAACAAAAATCGCACATTATCTTATCCAACATTATTTTTCCTATGTAATTGCTTGGGCAACCTCCATTAACAACTACCACTTTATATTGACCAACATTACAGTTTAACATTTTTGCTATTTTTGCACTAGGAAACATTTTTATGCAATATTTTCCAGAAAAACTGTCCATCAAATAATTCATGTATTCACAATATATTTTACCAGTTCTTGATATTTTATAAACATATATATCATCTAACAATACTTTCCATGATTTAACATCTTTTGGATGTGTACTAAAATTAACATTTATGTATGTAATTACAGGCATTGTATGTTTATGTTTCCATATACCTATATCATTATCTTTTATATATGTTATTAATTTAGGCATTGGTTGTTTTTTGTAAAAGTATTTCCATGCCAATGATGCACCACATTCGTTTATATCACAATATTTATTGAATTTGAGTTTGTATTTTTCTTGAACATTATCTAAGTAATTCATACTTGATATATGATGGTCTATGTATGTTACATGTTTTGCTAAATCTATTATTCCTGTTAATATATGTTTGCTGTATGATACATCTAATATTATAACATTTTTGTCTTTAACGTTTTCTGGTATTTCAATTGTGTAAGGAACATCTGGATTTATTATAGCATTTTTTGCGATTTTTCCTGATGAATACAATACCAAATAAGCAGTATAACCATCTAAACAGTTTTTATGATAAATAACAAAATCGTATTCCATATATAAAAAAAATTGAAAATATATTTACTTGCAATATATCTTAAATGTTTGCATAAAAATGAAAAAAGCTATATCCGAGTTTTCAACTGGTAAACAAACATCTGGAAATGTTAAATATAAATCAAAAACAACATGCACTGAATATGATGATTTCATGGCTGATGTATCTCGTGTGTCTAATACTATTGATATGAAGAAAATGAAACCATTATTTGCATCTGTGTGCAATAAATACAACGAAACAAAAATGCAAGAATATTTGATAAAAATATACAACATGATAAAAGCATTATGTAAGTTTTGTCATTATACATTTTTCATTCCTTGCGAAAATTGTAAAATGTCATTAATGAGTGATAAATGCAATGATTGTTTTTTACTTTTTACATTTGTATCTCTGTCTGATGATATAACATACAAAAAAAGAAATGATGATAAAGAAACAATATTATATAGGGCTATAAGATATGTGTTTAGACCATGTGATGCTGGAGAAGATAAGAATGAAACAAATAACATATTAATGATGTATAAAACCATACACGAGTATCAAAATTATTATCCAAAACCCAATTATGGTTTATTACAAGAATGTGAGTTCTTTCGAGATGCAAGAGTTACATCAAAAAGAATGATGAATGATAATTATTTGTATGAACAGTTTTTAAAAATTGTAATTGTCCCTGAAACTACATCTGAAACATCAAGGATGCCAAAACTATTCAACAAAGATATAATTGTGTCAAAAACAACATCTCTATGTAATACTGTTAATCGTGATACATTGGTTTCGTTGTTTCCTTCATTTTGTCATTTGATACTTGAAAACAAACATAAATTCATAAATACTGTTTGTGACATTATGATCAAGATAAAACCCCCAGTATATATTTTAAATGACAAATCTATAACAACAGAAGCAAAAGAATTCATAGATAAAAAATTAGTTGTGTTTCAATACTTGCACAATTATGATCTGTCTATTGTCGAACTTGTTTCTAAAAGTGTTGGACACAAAAATGAACAAGTGTGTGTTGATATATTAAATAAAATACGAACTGAAAACATTGATTGGCCAGCATATCTCATAGAAGCAAGAAAACTAATTATTGAGAGATTACATGAATTATATGTTATTGAACATGATAAAAATATAAAAGATATGGATGATGAAGAGAAAACAATTACAACAAACAAGAAAAAAACAATCGGTTTTATACTTGGGTATTTGTTTTTACCTGTTAATATGATTGTATATTACAATACATTCATTGATATAATGGACAATAATATTATCATGTGTAGTATGATTGCTCAAAAACACAATAACGGTACATTTGGTTATAGTAAATTCATATCTAAAATAAAGAAAGAAACAGTTGATAAAATTGAACATAAATTTGATGGAAATTCTAAACAACAAAACGATTATGCCAATTTGATATTAATGTGATAAATTTGTTTATGAACAATTATATTGATATATATATTAAAATGCCAAATCATGAATTTAATTATAATGAAACTTTTAGACTAAGCAGTGGATCATTTATGCAATTATTATTGTTTTATAATACAAAAGTATCTAATGATGTTAGTGATGGTAGTAAATGGCAAGATTTTGTTTATCCAAAACTAAAAGATTTATTCGCAAGTATGTTGGAATGTTTTGAAGGTCACATTAATTCATTGATGGTTAAAAACGAAGAACACAAACAAATGATACATGTTAATTTTAGTGGTTATGATAATTATAAAATGCCAGTTGTTGTTGTGCCCAAAAATATAAAACCTCACATCAATTATAAAAATGCAAGAGTTAGAGATATTATGGCTCATTTGGATCAAAGACTTTACTATTTGAGTATTTGTAGTGTTCCAAAAAGATACACAACAGAAGAAGAATTAAGAGTATTCAAACAAATACAAGAATTATCTAAACAGTTATTAGATCATGAATTAAAAGAGTATAAAGAAAAATGGAGAAATATTTGCAATGAAGCTTATTTATATGCAGGTATTGAGAAAAAAGATAAATAAATAAAAAACAATAAATATCATGTTTATGCATGATACTTATAATTATTTGCCCAGTGCACCCAAACCACTTGTAACGATACTCAATGCTTGGCCTTGTGGAGATTTACGCGCAATAAGCATAATAACAATGACAACGAATATAAACACAACAATCAAACCAACGATAAACCATGGATTAGAAAACACATCACCAATTGATTCAATTAAACCTTTTTGTATTGTTTCAGATTTTGTTTCTAATTTTGTTTTTGTTGATTGTTCTGATTTAGTATCATTAACTATAGTAGCCCCTAAATCTTCTATTATTGTGTTTATTATTTTATTGGATGCATCTTGTATTTGTTTGCACTCTGAATATGATGCTACTACTTGTCTTTGAGTTAGATTTACTCCTTGTGAATTCTTTATCGTTGCACCATTAACATTCATTTCTTGCATACCAACCATATTACTATTACATGCTTTTATGTCTTCATTTTTAAAATTATTGGTTATAGAGTTTTGAATAACATGTTCAATGTTTATATTTGTGTTGTTTGTCATTGTATAATCAATGTTATTATTATTTCCACTTGATGCTCCTGATTGTCCAAAACTCAATGCACTGTTTTTCATTTTTGCAGATGCAGATGCTTCTAATTCACCCAACATATCAGAACTATTTGAATTTTGTATATTGTCCATAAGTTTTTTTGCCAAATCATTTGCTACATCCGCACGAACAGTACTTTCTTGCACACATGAAAAATTAAGTATTGCTTCATTATCTTGACCAAGAGTTACATCAGAACTATCAGTTATATTTACATTTGATAAATTCATTTGTTGCGAACTTAATGAACTTGCACCACATGTAGATGCGTTACTGATAACTGTATTTGATATATTTTCACTTATACTCTTGCTCATAACTTTAATATCTGTTGAATTTATTATTTTTTTATTATCGGTTGTGTTGTTTGATGATTTAGAATCTTTGGCTTCTAAAAAACTTAGAGGATTACCAATTCCCATTTATATATTATATATCGCGAATATTTATTAACTACTGATATGAATACTTGTGTTACTTATATGTTCTTTGAATTTGTATAGAATAACTATGATCATACATAATACACATAATGTAAAACAATAACATAAAGTTGTGTATATTATGATTTTATCAACTTCTTCTTTTGTCATTTGTCTTAAACCTTGCTCTATAAATCTTGTTGGTATTATACTTGCTTCAAAATGTTCTATTGTATCAAAATGATCACATTTGTTTTTTTGTGCATACATATAAGTGTATATAACAAGCAATATGAGTATTATTGTTAAATATACATGCATTATATATTTAGTGATTATTATTTTCTCACTAGATGTACTAAATTCTTTACATCGGATGTAAATGTTCCCATCAACATTGAACATAAACATGATATAATCATCAATATACTTAGTATAACAAACACAAGATTTATGTATATTATGGTATTTGCATATAATTTTGCTTCTTTTTTGTTCATTCGTGATCCAGCTGATGGAACTGATTCGCGTGTTTTAGATGCATCAAGATGTTCGTATGTTTTTCCATAATGTGTTAAATATAAAAATGCCAACAACACTATAACAACAGATATTAATATATCTTTTGTCCTTGTTCTAATCATGATATATATTTATATCACATTAATCTACTTTTCTATAAATAGCTTGTAAATCGCATATATAAAAAATACTAAAAACAAAAATACTAAAATAGATATTCCTATGATGGTATTTGTGTTCATACTTTCTTTATTGTCTTCTTTGTTTTCTGTGTCTTTTTTTTCTTTGGTTTCTTGATCATTTTGTTCAGTGTTCTCACCATCATCTGTTGTTTTTGTTTTTTCTTCATGATTTTCTTCTTGATTTGTTTGTGATTGTGTATTTTCATCTCTTGTGTTATTAGCATTTTCTGTTGTACTGGTTTGTTGTTCGTTTGAACTATGTGATGGTGCTACTTGTGTTGTTTCAGATTCAGATGTTGATACTGGTATTGGTGGTGTTACTTGGTCTGCTGTTGGTATTGGTGGTGATGTTGGCAATGGTGGGTTCTCTTCTGTTTGTGGTGTTGTTGATGAGGGTGTGGAAGGTGTAGATGTTGATGAAGGTGTAGATGTTGATGAAGGTGTAGATGTTGATGAAGGTGTAGATGTTGATGAAGGTGTAGATGTTGATGAAGGTGTAGAAGGTGTAGATGTTGATGAGGGTGTAGAAGGTTCTGTTGGTGTGGAAGGTGTAGATGTTGATTGATTAGCTTGTGGTGATGTGTTTCCTAAATTTGCTTGGCAATTTAGAGATGCATTATTTCTAACATTACTATTACCAGACACATTTACATTATTCCAATTACTTATAGTTATACACATACTAACTGAACATTCAGGAGATGCAAAAGAAACAGGATCTAAATATGCATCAGTATTTTGTTCGCATAACGGCATGTAACATTTGGGTTGTATATTATAAGATGATCTCATATCACCTTGATCACCATAACAAGCACATTCTTTTTTGTATAAAGCCCATTCTGGTGCACTATAATCACCTTTTTTTTTATATTCGCTTTTCATATTTTCGCAATATGCTCTCATAAATGCATCACATTTATCATTATTTGGTACATAATCTTTATAACCATTAGCCATATAAGAAGGAACAACAATAGCTTTTTCTGCATATTTGTATTTTAAACCAACAGGATTAACATCTGCTAATGGTTCATAACCATTATACAAAGGAACAGATACAGTCATTGGTTTATCTAATTTTTTTGTGCATATTGCTCTCTTAACATAAGTATTTAATAATGAATTATTCATTGCATTGTTTATTTCAGGAACTGTTGAATTTACTTTAAACACTTCAGAATTGATAGTATTGAGCAAATTTGCATTTGTTATGTTATTGTTTATATTCGCAAACACTAGGGCATCAAAACCTGTACTCATTTATATTATATCTTGACATAATATAAATTAAACCATTTCACTTTCACTATACGCCTCAGATGCTGTCAATGGATAATAATTTGGATAATAAAAAGCTGTACCTCCTATTCCATATTCAACACATGTTGCTTCTGATTTAGATAATTGTGCTTCAGATTTGCATTTGTCTAAACCTGTTTTTACAAGATTTCCAGATGCATCATATTCATTTTCATAAGTAATTACATCACTAAAAAATGGTACTTTTACATCTGCACTTGATTTGCTGTTTGTATTTGCTACAACATTTGCATCAAATGATTCGTGTTTATCATATATACACGAACATACATAACATACCATAATTACAATGACCAATAATATTATAAGCATTGATGCATATTTTCTTATATGATAATTACACATACACAACATTTTATATTATATATGAGCAAAATAAGTATTACATAATATTAAATCATCTGAACCGTTTTTTTATTGAACCACCAACTGAACTTGCATTCCAATGTTCATTATTTGAATTTAGGGGGTCCATTTGTTCTCTTACATAAACAAATAATGAAACCAATAACAACACTATGATAAATAATGTTAAATATCTTCTAATCATAAATCCACACTCACACATAATTATATAATAGACGAACAATATATATATTATTTATAATTAATTCCTCCACCTGCCAGTTTGTAGTTCAAATATTTATTCATGTAAAAATGTGATTTAAGTTCTTTACCACTAATTTGTGATTTACCACCTTTTTGTGTTTTGCTCGTTGTTAAAGAAATAACAGTATCTAATTTGTCACCATATATTTCTTTGAGTAATTCTGATTGACTTCTTTCACCTTCATACACTTTTCCATCTATATGTATAGTTGGGTAGCCTTCTAAAGATGCTTTTATTGATTTATCTATGTTTTTTTCTTCAAAAGATTTCATATTTACTGTTATACCTGTGCTTTTTGATATTTTATTATTGTTATGTGTCACAAAATCTGCTAATTGTTCCCAATCTTTTGAGAATGTTTTGCAATGGCCACACCAATCTGCATGATATAATGTTATATTTCGTTCTTTGTTGCGCATTTATATACTAATTTTATATAATTATCTTATTAATTGTATATAACAAGACAATGTATGCTAATTATAATATAACACAAGTATCAGCGTTAAATGCATATACACATCATGATAATATAGACAAAATATACGATGATACAATTGACACATCAAACGACAACATTGATACTAGTGTAACAATAGTTTTGTTTCTAATCGTATTCATGTCGTTTGTAATATTTTATTTGAATTAATATATAATGAATAAAATACGAAAGGTTGACAACAAATATCAAGTTTTATATTTTCCCCATTTTCCTTCCAATTCTTGTATGGAGTTGGTTATATCAGATTTTACATATGATGTAGATAATATTGAAAATCACAATTATAAAGTTATGATTTATGATAATATTAAACATGCATTATCATTTGCAAACAGATCAATTGATATAAAATGGAATAATATATTGTTGTTGTATATGAATGCATTTGTTGAGCTGAAAACAAAATTAGAACCAATATTAGAAAAATCTGAGTTGGATCATGTTTTTTATTTGATGAATTCTGAAGATATAAAAAACAAAGTGTTTGATACTGTTATTGAGAATAATTATTTAAGTGTAGCAAAATATGTTGCTGATATTATAAAATGTACTGTTTGGGTAAAATCAACATATCATGCAAATGCATTGTTTTATTATTTAGATAATTTATATGACAATGTAAATAAAGTGTTTCAGTTTATATATTTAGAAAGACATTTGCAGTTAATAATAGCAAAAGGAGTAAGTGTATCTGGACGTGTATATAGTATTCACATTGTTATTGGTTGAATATGTATTTTTGTGTATGTATAAATATACACAAAAAATTGAAAAAAAATAAATATACAGAATAATCAAATATATATGTAAAAAAAATCAATCAAAGTAATTAAATAAATCATTATGTCTGGAATTAAATACATTGTTGCATTGTCATGTGGTATTATTTCTAAGAATGTTATTGTTTTTAATGAGATTGAACACATGAACGATTTGAGAAAATACAAAGCCATCTATGGAAAACTTGTAGTTGGGAAATATGTTGCTATAAATGACAAACAATCTATTCAAGGTATTAGAAAATATGCAAGAGATAACAAATTAAAAGATTTAGGTGATGATATGTATTTTGTTGTATCAGCAGACAATGGTGAAGATATATTAAAATTAGTATATGATTGTAATACTTGTAACATTTGGAATGCCCCAAATAATCAAGATGATAATGTATCTGTTTCTTCTAAATCTTCATCAAAATCAAATAAATCACAACCAAAAAACACAAATCTATCTGATGATGATTTAAGTGATGAAGCAGAACATGATGATAGTGTTAAATCTTTGAGAAAACCTATAAAAACTATTCCACACAATAGCGAAGATAGTGATTTAATAGAAACTGATGAAGAGAAAGAAACAAAAAAAGAAGAAAAACCCAAACCAGTTAGAAGAGTTCTAAAAAAAGATAAAGATGAAGAACCAAAAAAAACAATAACTAGTATTGATGAAGATGATGAAGAAGAAGAAAAACCTAAAACAGTGAAAAGAACCGTCAAACCAAAAACAGATGAAGAAAAACCTAAAACAGTTAGACGTACAGCTAAACCTAAAACAGAAGAAGACGATAATGAAGAAGAAAAAGAAGAAAAACCTAAAACAGTGAGACGAACAGTTAAACCAAAAACAGATGAAGATGTTGAGGAAGAAAAACCTAAAACTGTCAGACGAACAGCAAAACCTAAAACAGAAGAAAAAGAAGAAGATAATCAGGAAGAAGAAAAAGAAAAAGAAGAAAAACCTAAAACAGTTAAACGATCAGTCAAACCAAAACCTAAAACTGAAGAAGATGATAATGAAGAAGAAAAAGAAGAAAAACCTAAAACAGTGAGACGAACCGTTAAACCAAAACCTAAAACAGAAGAGGATGATAATGAGGAGGAAGAAAAAGAAGAAAAACCTAAAACAGTGAAAAGAGTTGCCAAACCAAAACCTAAACCCGAGGAAGAAGAAGATGAAGAAGATGATAATGAAGAACCAGTTAAAGAAAAGAAAACATTAACAAAGAAAGTCAATGAATTCAAGTAAATTAATTTATATAATCTTCATATAATTTATATGCATACACTTGTAAAAGAACATATACATAGGGAAAACATATATATGTGGTTATTGTTGTTAATATTGGTAATTGTTTTTTTATTGTACATATCTTTTGATATTCTAATAGATGCAGAAAAAATAGCAAAAAACAAAGAACAAACAGTAAATCATCTTTTATATGTAGCTAATCTTTGCACAAAATACAATATAAAATATTGGTTGATGCATGATAGTCTATTGCAATTGAAAAAACAATTAAAAGATAAATCAATGATTGTATTTGGTATATATGCAAATGAAAATACAAAAATAGATGCATTAAATGTTATAAGCAAACAAGATAATTATTCGTTTAGTAAAGAAATGATAAAAATAATGGGTACAAGTTATTGGAACATGTCATTTAACATAAATCACAATGATATAGTTGTTGGTAAGATTATATGTTATGAAAGATGTACAGATGGATTTATAAGGTGTATAAACAGAATAAATATAGCAGAAATTATAAACATAAATCCAATTATGAACACAATACCTTCATGGTTTATAAGCAAACTTGATACACAGATAATAGATAAAGTCAAAATACACATACCACAAGATTATGAAGTATTGCTTGAATATTGGTATGGAAAATCTTATGTAAAAAGTGAGATAAACAATATTGATAAACAATTGTCATTTCTTACTAATTATGTTTCAACAAAAAACATGACAAACCTAAAAGCAAATAATTGCGGTTTTGTTTATAAATATGTATATCCAGATGTTGATGAAATTTATAATTGGATAAGATTAAATGACACATAAATATATATATGATTGTTGTTCTTGTTGTAATTTTATGTACATTATTTTATTTTTGGTTACACCCTATTTATATATCAACAAAAGAAACATTTGGTGATATAAAAAATAAATTTAAACACGAATTATTATGGAATAATCCAACAAGATACTCGTTATATCCTTATTATTGGTATTATCATTTAGAATATTCACCTTATATATAAATAAAGTCCAATGAAACATCACTGTTTATGATTGAACATATATCGCATGGTTTAACATCATGTATGATAAATTTTATGTTTCTTTTAAAAAACTTTATAACCACAACATCACCTTTGACAATGACAGTGCGATCTTTCAATGCATATTCAATCATGGACACTTGATCTGTTAGTTCTTTTATTTCTTTTGGAAATTTTATAGTAACACTTTTTGCTTTTTGGATGAAAGTATTATTAATCAAAACATAATCACCGTAATTTATATCAAGCTCCTTCATTAATCTTCGCGGAATTATTATTCCATCTATATCATCACTGAAACTGTGTATAGATGCATATACAATAATTGACCCACGGTATATTTGCACAATCATTTCATTAAAATAATCCCCAACACAATCCATATATCGCATAGGAACAATTACTTTGTCAGATCTGTTAAAAATCTCTTCTTTAACGATTGACATTTTGGCACTTGTTTTTTTCATATCTAAACACACAAACTCATTATTCATGTTTATTGTTGTATTTGTATCACACTTTACTATTTATTTATCAATTTATATATATATTCAACTTTTCATGTGTTCAAATAACATAATCATACTTGATTGGGATGATACTTTGTATCCAACAAGTCATTCTGTGTATAAAAATGTATTTGTTGATGATTATGCAAGATTAGATATGGTACTATGTGAGTTCTTGAACAAATGTGTATCATTGGGAAAATGTTATATTGTATCTAATGCTTCTCATAATTGGATCATAAATACTTCACAAAATATACCTTTGTCAAGCAACATCATACATAAACACATAAATGTTGTGTCTGCAAAAGATGCATATATGAGAAATGGCACGACTATTGACAAATGGAAACAACTATCATTTGAAAAAATACATACTGAACATAATGATTGTACAAATATATTATCAATAGGTGATGCTGAATATGAATATAATGCATTAATTTATCTAAATAACATTTGTGGGGATAAACTGTTAAAATCAATTAAATTGTCAAAAAACCCTGAAATAGATGTCATCATTGAACAAATACAATCTTTATTGTATTTAATGGATTATGTTGTAGAATATAAGGGTCATATAGATTGGAAATTTATAAAAAATTGAAAACATCAATATATTAACAAATATGATAATATTAACAATAACAACAACAATAACAACAACAATAACAACAATGAGTGCTGAACAACAAATTAAAATGATTCTTGATGCATTGAAGTGTGGATATATTTCACATTATGATTATGTGCTCAACATCAAAAAATATGTTGATGTGCGTAATTATGATGAAGCACTATATATGGCTGAGTATTTGAACTATTTGAGAAAAGCACATTTGAATGATTTTGATCGATGTTTATACAATCAAAGAGAATCAAACAGTGTATGCAATTTGAGTAATGAAGATATGGAGAAGCAAAATAGATTTGTTCGGGAACTTTCTAAACTCAGAGACCCAAATGCAAGAAAATTGTTATCTGAATTCTGGGAAAACGAGGAAAACTTATACATTGTCGATCGCACAAGAGAGAACGTTATTTTATAATGCGAACAATGGTGATATAAATTGACAATATACACATTTGAATATTATTTATCATAAAATAAATAATATCTACAATTTCATTTAAGTTCTATTTGTTTTACATCTGGTGTTTTTTGTACATCAATTGCATCATCTGTCTCTTTCAATGTACTAAAATTCTTCTTTATCTTTCTTGATAAACCTAATACTCCACTATTTTGTCGTTTTGTTTCTTCTTCTCTTATATCCATATTTCTTATAGATTTTGCATGTTGATAAACCTGAAAATATTTTTGATTAATGATTTCTAATATCTTTAATTCTTCTTCATTTCGTATATTATACATATTCTTCCAATTATCTGTCCATACATATTGTTCTATTTTATCTAATGCATAATTAAGTATCATCATTGCATAAAATATATTTGTTATGATTTCAGTATTAATGTGTGTCAATATATTAATAGGATCACCATTTGTTGTAAAAAGACAAATAACCATTAAATTGATAAATCTTGTTAATGTTATATATATGGCAAATGGAACTTCACTATAACAAGGATAATCTGATTTAATAGTTGCTTTCAATGCAAATATAAATTCCCAAATTAGACAAGATATACCCAACATAAACATGTAACTAATAATCATAAATTTAGCCCAATTATTGTATGCATCAATCTTATCGTGTGAAAATCTTGTGTTGGTGATATATATATGACAAGCTACAAGAAATAAAGGAATTCTTTTTTTTGTTTCATTTACAAAATCATAAACAAATTTTGACACACCTGATACAGAGTTTTTATCAATAAACATTTATTTACTTGTGCATTAATTATATATCAATATGAACTTTATTATTTATATATATAATGTTGTCCCCAGAATTTTATACTCTTGCTCACACATACAGTATAAATCATAATTCTGACGATGACAAACTGATAATGCATTATGGATATATTATTAAAAATGGCAAATCTTTGTGTTTATTCTCCAATAATACTCCATTGTTAATATTGAGTATATCATATCAACAAAATGATGATTATTTAAGTACTGAAAATAGTTTTTTTGTTGATAGTAAATGTACCAAAAATAACATGCAATATTTCCAAAATATTTTTACAAAAGATAATCAATACATTGAATTTGTTGTTACTAATCTTACTGAACATCATATAAATTTTAATATAATGAAAGAAGCATATAATACTGATACAAATATAAATGAAATAAATGAATTGCGTCCATTTGAAACACAAACTATTAAATCTGATCATAGTGATGGTAATCGTATTCTTAAATATGCATCTTCTATTGATAGTGATGATACTATAAATGGTGATAATGATTTATATATTAGTGTTCACATGCAAAAAGGTATATTTTATGATGATACACATTGGGAATCAATTGATACTTTTGTTATAAAAGAAACTAAAAATAAAATACAAAGAGTATTGAGTTGCAAATATAATCGTTTTGCTGTGTCTAAACCACAATTAAGAAGAACAAGTATGCCATGTGATGGTAATACATCATCTGGTTCTTTATCGAGCGGTGATTTGATTATAACAAATGATACTGTATTTACTGATATAGAATATGAACTTGACAATATAAATGTTGTATGTTTATCATTAAATTCATCAAATAGTTGTGTAGATAATATCATAACCAATGATGAACTAAAAGAAGAATTGTATAATTTAGTGTGTTGTTCTTAATTTATTTAAACATTAATGTTCAAATAAATATTTAATGCAATCTTATCAATTGTATAGCATTGCATATTGATACTTGATAATTACTTGTTGAAGATGTATTTCCATTTGCTGTCCATCTTATTGTAAAAGTTCCATCACTTGGCAAATAAAAATAATCAATAATAGTCGTAGAAAATGATCCCATTGTTGTATATGAATCATATCCTGACCTAATAGTTAATCCTGTTCTTGTTTCTGTCAAATTTAGTAGTGCTCCCATGTCTGTGTTTAGAACACTATACACAATCTTATACAATCCTGCTGTACTATTCCCAAATGCATACTGAATATATGATCCATTTGGTGTTCCTGTAAGTGGTTGTAATTGTATCGTTGGTTTGTTTGATATTAATGTTATATTGTAATTTGTAGCATTAGATGCCCAACCAGATAAATATACAGAACTACCTGTTGCTGGTCCTCCATTGTTATTAATACTTGTTGTGCTTATTACCAAATTACCAATTGGTACTGCATCTACATAAGATTTATTTACTACATCATTAGGTGCTGTTGGTGTTCCATGATTAGTTATTTTATTTAATCCCATATTAATATTTCCTGACATAGTTGCTCCTGATAATGGTAATGTATTATCAACTCTTCTTGTTAAATCTGCTATTGATTGACCCATGATACTTGTTGGTGATTGAATAATTCCAGAAATCATTATTTGTTGTTTATATATTTGCCCATTTAAATTTTTCAATTAGATTTTTATTTAATAATTTATCAATTGGTATATCATTTGTTTTCGCATATTCAAATATAACTCTAGGATCTATGTAATTGATTTTACTCGTACCAAGTGAAACATTCTTCATTTCACTTTTATTGTGTATTTTTCTTTTTAAATCTTCTATCCTTTGTTTTAATATTTCTTTTTTTCTACTTTTGTTTAGTTTTTTTAGTTTCTTTACATTCTCTTTCATTTTTTCTATACTCTTATCTGTCGTGTTGTTTTTACTCACATTCTTCTGATGGTTGCATAGTTTTGCTACTTTTATATTCGCTTGATTAAAACCATCTATTAGTATTTTTTGTTTATCTTCTCCTTTGTATTCTTTGTATTTTTGTGTTAATTTATCAAGTTCATGTTTAAATACATAAGTTGCATTGTATGTTCTAAACACTTTAGCTGTTAAATCTTTCATAAAAGTCTGCAAATATTTGTTTATATCGTTTGATGTTATTTTGTCAAATATCATATCATTCTTTGTCTTGTTCTGAATAAAATCATACAAATTTTTATATACATGACTATCTACTGCTATTTTATTTGCATATCTTACACTGTCCTTACCCAAAAAATCAAGCTTTATTTCTGTACCATTTAACAACTCTATGTGTTCTACACGCAAATTTGATACACCTACTGTATCACTTGTATCTTCACCCTTTTCATTACCAACACGCAATGCTAATCGGTCTATGAAATATAATGCTGTTGATACTTGTTTTTTGTATATATCATCACTCATCATATTATCATGATTTGCTTGTCTAATTTCTTTTATCCTTCTTTTTAGTTTTTTTGCCATATCAAATTTGTGTGCATCATTTTTACCTTTCATTTCAGAATGACTATTTAGCCATACATATTTAGTCTTTCCTGTTATATCATCTTTCCATGATGCTAACCATTCAACACTTCTATCATGTATTATTTCTCCCCATTTGTGGTTTTTTAATTCATCTTGTATTATTGGTATTTTAGAATCTTTGCTAATATTTAAAGTAATATCTTCTGGATATATTCTTCTTTTTATCTTCCCCATTAATGGATGTTCTCCTCTTCCCATAAATATACCTGTTGGTTCAATCATATAATTTCCTACTTTTTCTTTTTTGCCATCAACAATAGCATAACCATAAGTATTTATCAATTCTTCTTTTTTTTGTTTTATTTCATCTGCTTTGGTAATCTTTATTTCATTATTCATTTGTTTAGTTCTGTCTAAATGTTCAATAAAATAACTAAAATCACATAATGATAAATCTTGTATAACATTCATTTCTGGTTTTTCATTAATAGTTGTTTTTATTAATTGTTTTATATCATGCCAAAAATTCTTATTAAACCTATTTATTTGTACATACTCAGTTGATAAGTATTTAGAATATATAAGTATATACTCTTCAACTAATTTACTCAGTTTTATCTCCTTTCCATCGTATAATAAACTTATGTTGTGATATATGTATTCTGATGGAAATAATACACCGTTGTGTTCAAGTGTTGTCCATTTGTATTTACTCATATATATCTTTTAGACAAAATTGATATTTAAACATAATATATGCATTACTCTTTATGTTTTGATTAAATCATGCATAACGAACAATTGTGTGTTAGAATATCTTTGATACTTTTGTTAATCGTTTTAATTATACCTACTTTAAGAAAACATGTGTTTCTTTTGTTTTTGTTTAACATATCTTCTTTGCCTATATTGGTATGTATGTATGTATTGATAAAGTATAAAGTAATAAATGTTGTGAATAAAGTGCATAAATGTGTTATAATCATTTGCACAACAGCAACATGTGTAAATACATTTCTTTACATAGATTATTGTGCCATTGAAAATCCTGAATTTTTATTACACAGTTTGATAAATAACATGTTTGTGACAAATATATGTTATATTTGTTGGTGTTATTATAACAGTAGTGCTGTATTGTTGATAAAAATGTTAAATATATTTCTTGTTATGATAATCATGTATGTCAATGTTTATATGTTCATAGAAATCATTATCAATTATGATTTTTATACTGAAATGTGTGAGATGATTATAAATGAAATAGGTTTATGAAACATAACCACATTTATCCATGAATTCATGCATATTTTGTGTGCCCATTGATTTATTACATAATGAACAAATCGGTTTAAGATTTGATATATTAGCAAGACCACCGTTTTTTTCACTAACAACATGTCCAGCCTCAAAATTACCACGAGTTATTTGTTCTGTTTTACAACAATAACATTTGCTTGTATTTGTATCACCATTGTGATTTATCCATAAACTGTTTCTTAATGATGCAGATATTTTTTCTTTTCTTTTCTTTTGTGCATCTTTTTGTTGTTCTATATTTACACATTTTTTACAATTACCATTGTTTTGTTCAAGAGTTTTTTTGTTGAAATATATACTACATGTCAAACATTTACTTTTGTGATATATGCGTGTTATTTCTTGTGTTTTATCTACATATCCAGTATAGCCAGAAATAATATACATGTTATTTACTTCTCCTATAAACTCAAAAATGTTATTATTGTTATGTATAACATAATTGGTTTTAGATATAATAGGTTTGTCATGCACATATATTGTTGATGTTTTGTTTGTCGGTTTGTATATATTAGGTTCATCGTATATTATTTTGTTGTCAAGATTTAACCATGAAAAACATTTACCATCAATATTTTGAGACATTGATACATAGCCTTCATAATTATGTAAAACATAAAATGTACTTATGTAGCCTGTAAATTCTTGTATTGATCCAGTATGTAATATTTTAACAACATCACTATCATATCGTGGTTCTTTATATACAGACAACTCAATATCCATTGTATTGTTGTCATTGTTTAGAATATGCAACATGTATGTATTATCAACAAAATGTGTTATTGCATTTGCTAACAATTTAGTGTATGTTTTTAGAACCAACCCAGATATACAATTATCTTCAATAATTGCCATATAATCACTGTTCATTTCACAACATGATATTATCGTATGTTTTGGAATAATACTCATAATACGATAGTTATTGTCAAACAAATTAGTATTATCGGTTATTATGTATTGTTGCATATTCTTATATATATAAACATATATGATGCATAATTTAAGTGTTATTTTTTCAATTTTTTGGCAAATGAATATATAACTATGTTAAGCAGAGCTAGAAAAACAAGTATCTCAAAATCATTGAGAAAAAAAATAATGATTAAACCTGTTGTTCCAGACGAACATGATTATTCTAAAATACCAGATAATGAACCTTTATATGTTAGTACAGTAAATGATATATTTTATGATGTTCATAAAGAAGACGATGCATTTACATTGAACAATATAATGAATGATACAGGTGTAATTAATGAAGGATATAAAGGTAGTAAAAATGAGCATGTAATGAGAGCAGAAGTAAGTATTATAAAAAAAGTAAAAAACACAGGAAGTAGTTTATTTGATATATCAATATCAACAGAACAACGAAAAAAATTTTCAAAATTGATACAACAAGCACATAAATCATATTATGATGATGTATATTTTAAGAATTATGATATAATACTCAAAAAAAAAGCCAATATTTTGTTACCTTTAAATCCAGTTGTTGGCAAATATATTGATTCATTGGTCAAACTAAACAAAAAAAACCAAACAACAAATAAAAACGGAAGACATGATTTACCATATTGGGGACCTAATTTTGTTACACACACATTGGAATTTTATGAAGGTGATGACAAATTATATGTACATGTTGAAATGTCTAACATTAAAGAAGATTCGCAAATGCAAAATGGTGGTGGCAGTGAAGATGAACAAACAAATACAAATAAAGATGAAGATGAACAAACAAATACAAATAAAGATGAACAAACAAATACAAATAAAGGTGAAGATGAACAAACAAAACCAGAACCATCGTATGAAGTATATGCAGGATATTATGACAACAAAAGAAATACTGATAATGCATGGATTGAAACTTTAGTATCTTATACTATATCACAAACAAATGTAAAAGATAGTTTTGTTGTTGCAGAAAGAAAAGAAGTAAACACAGAGTGGCAAATAATGCAAGACAAAGATATAACCAACTTAGATAAAGAATATTTGTCATTTGTTAAATTGGCGATCATAAACATAAATAACATTAAATATAAATTAGACACATCTTATGTAAATAAACAAAAAGTATCATGGAACAAAGAAGGTTTTACATTTGAATTTATGGGCAAAAAAATGCATGTATATTGTGATACAGCAAATAAACCAACAAATGATGATATATTTAATTTTGTTGGGAAAACAGAAGTGTCAAATATGCTTATTAAATTGAAGACACTCAACAACATAAATCTAAAAATGTTTTATGATAATGAAAAAAAAATAGCATGCATGTTACCCATTTTTCCCAATGCATCAAGAGATGATATAAACAAATTACAAAAACCAGATGATATAAAATATGATGAAATTGGACCAATCTATGTTTATACAATTGCGCTATTATTTATAAACAAAAATAAAAAAATGAGTGTGATGATTGACGATAAAGGAGAAATCTTAAAACAACAAGTGAATAATAACGATAAAGATGTAAATGTATGTACTGATGTATTGACAAAATATTACGGATCATTGATAGGTTCTACAATTGCGTCTTATGATAAATGTAATGATATTAATTCTTTTGTAGGTAAAGAAACAATAAAAATAGAAAAAAATAATTGGTACAAATGGTATGAATGTGTTATTTATCAATTTACAGATAATAACATAAATATGACAGTGAATCAAAACGATAAAAAAATGATTGTTATAGCTGAAGTTGATGAAAGTAACAGAATATTGAATTTAGATAAAAACATTGATTTAAACACATACAATGGGAAAATTGCAGATAAAGTTGTCAAACATATAAACAATGCTGGCAGAAAAATACTAGATAAGACTAAATATTTCAGAGAACTCGGACAATATAAAATTGGTGTCGTTGAGAAAAAATAATTAATCATGTATTCACATAATTACTTATGTAAATATATAAACATGTATGCAAAATATAATAAATTGTCACAAGGAATAACAGAAAACTCAAACAAATATACACAAGCAAAATATTCAGTTGGTGTATTTTCTGATGATGTTGGTAAATATATCCAAAAACATCCTAATTTGGTTGATATTATTGATAGTAATTATGCTGATAAAAAAAAAGGTGATATTAGGCAATGGTATTATGATAATAAACAAAAATCACACATGTATCATAACTATGATAAACTATCCACAGTTGGTATATGTTCATTAGCTTTAAATCGTGACAAATATTTTCATTTGTATCAGTATGCTTCACAATCTTATGATAAAAGAACATCCATGAAAATATATGTATTGGGTGACGAGGATAAAAAATTAATAGGTTTAATAACTAAACATAAATGTGTAATTTTACCTTTTATACCACACAATGAAACATTAACAATTACTTCACCAACAAACAAATACGGTAGACATGATCTTCCTTATTGGGGACCTAATTTTCATGCAACACAAGTAATTACTACTATTATCACAATTGATGGTGTACGAACATTACATGCATTGTTTGTCGTTGATGATGGAATATATAAACTACCTTGCGAACCAGTTAAATATAACCAAACGGAAATAGATTATCTAAATATATACAATGGTGAGCATAAAACAGAATTATACAGAGGTTTAATACCTTCAGTGCGTAATACTGATAATGCTTGGATAGAAACTATTGTATCTTATACAATGATAAAATATTCTCAACCAGAATTCGAAAATGTAAAAAAAAATGCAAAAATAAAATGTGACAAAGATTTGAAATTTATACAAATAGCATCATTATCCCATGTTTCTAAAAATCTTTTTCAAAAAACAAATAAATGGACATTAACTGCAAACGATAAAATACAGGATATAGATAAACAACCAATAAAAAAACTAGTAAAACATTTAAATGCTAAAAAACAACATGAAGGAGGCAAAAAATACAAAATTGTTGATATAAATGATACTAAAAAATGAATATAAATAAACATGTGTCTAATTATATATGAACAAACATAAAAATATGTACTTAGATATGTGTCTAGAAGAATTAACTACTTGTGTAACATCTCCCAATGTTTTTCACATAATAATAAATAATGCTACTGTTGAAAACAAGTTATGTGTTATAAAATATCTTTACATGAAATGTCCAGATCTTTTCGATGAAGGTATAATTCTTATGATGATAGATATTCTAAATATTCATAAACATGAAGATATTGTTGTATGGCTCAATTTACTCATAAAAGATAAAAAAAATAATGGAATATTTGGATCATTTGATTACATAATTTAATGATAAATATTCAGTGTTCCATATAATCATCAATATTGATGATTGTATGATTATTTATGTTAGCATGACATACAATATATAAACTAACATCAAATCTTTACATGTTCCCAATGCATGATAAAATGTATCATAATATGTTGTTTTGTTAGCATTCTCTAATTTTTTGATTTGATATTTTAATGCTTCTATTTCTAGTTCCACTTCTGTACATTTATCTTGTAAATAATCATTTATCTCTTCTTGTGTATATCCTTTATGATAATCATCATATTCATCATAATTGCATCCTATATCATCATTATCGTGTTCTGTTGGCATCTAAAAAATATATGTATTAATCAATAATTTAATAATTAATAAATAAATTTATATGTGTTTCATGAACCCAAATATTCCATAAAATTTCTTAAATCAAAATATATATATTCGTCATATATCATTGTATGTCTTTGTACTAATTTTGTGTTCATAACTCTTACATAATCTGTTGAACAATTCATTAAATGTTCATAATCAGATTTTCTATACAAATCATCCGCACATCTAATACAACCCTCGTGATAAAAGTAGTGAATTGCTTTGTCGTAAAATTCATATTTGTCAATATAATCATCTTCACATGTTGCTCCACATATATCTTCAATATCTGGTCTTATGTATATACATGTCTTATCAGATAAATCTACATTGTCAAATATATGTTTTTTGTACATATCATATCTTTCTGTTTGATTTATATCTTCATCAGTTGGTTCGTACATTTGTATACATTTACTCACATACTCATGTATAATTTTGCTATCACCTTTCACTAATTTACCTGAATGTTCAAAGGAACGATAATAGCTAATTTTAGTAAATATGCCGTTCATATATTTTAACAAACATTTATAATCTGGCACATGTTCATGTGATGTTATGTATAATATGTCAAAAGTGTTATATGCTTTGTACATTTTATCTCCAAGATTAGAACACACATTTCTGCATTTATGCACAATATTGTATAATATAGAACATGATGATATTTTTTGTTTATATATTGATATACAACAAATCATATTTATAAATGATTTGTATGTAATTAAAAATACATTATTATGTATTTGCATTTTGCGACCATACATCAATTTGATGTAAAATTCTTGTTCAAATAATATATCGTTATTGTCTCTCATAATACTATGATCATTTAACTGTTTTAGTTGATTACTGTTTAAATAAATATCATGATGTAGCAAAAACTCATTTGATAATTCAGGTCTGTAACATTTTTTTGTCATAGTTTCAATTATTGTATCTAGATGTATATAAACATTCAATTTGTTGTTAAACATGTATTCGTGAAATTTTTTGTATTTTTCATTCAAAAATATTGGTTTAGACACTACATGATTATACACTTTATCTAAATCTGATTTAAATGTGTCAAGATATGGATATATGTTTTCAACTATACAAGGGTTTGATGCAAATAAACACAATAGTTCTACAATGTCTTGTTTATTTTCAAACAATGAATCAACAATTGATTTGTCAAAAACTTTCATAAAATGTATTATTCCCAGTGAATCCATTTTTGTTTATTTATTTACCATGGTCTGTTAAATTTATATTTTTCATTTTTATCACAAAAAATTGATAATAAAAAGATATGTTTTTATGTTCTTGTATTAGTTACAAAATACAATGTTATACAGATATTTAATAGTTATTGTTGTTCCTATTAACAGATTGTTCAATTATGATGCATCTGTATTAGACACTTTTATGTTTGAAAGACATGTGCAAATAGAATACAATACAACAGTTTATAATAATGATTTACATTCGTATAAAAAAATGTAAATTAAACAACAATTGTTGAGATGTTTAATTATTTATATAAATCGTGTATATGCAAAATGTATGTACTGAATTGTTTATGTTTAATCACAGATGAATATTGTTTTTATATTTTTTATCATTTTGACGAATTCATCTTTGTTTGGTGTAGCATTAGAATTATATGAAATCATCCAATATTTTATGTTTTTTATTTTTTCGAACAATTTTTCAAAAGCATCAATGTTATTGTTGGATGCAAATTTGCTTTTGTGCAACTTATTTTTAGGTTGTTTTGTTGAATAATGTTTCATTTTCCCAATAATTTATATATGTTTCTAAAAAATGATAATAATCAGCACGCGTACCCCCATAAGGCGGATCTAAATATACTAAATCAACATCAAACATGTTATTATTTGCGCACAAAACATCCCCATTGCATGATATGTTTTGTTTATTGTTGTTAAATACTGTGTTATTATATTCAGTGATATAGTTTTTGTACAATGTTTTTATGTCACTGTTTATCACAGGATTTCTTTTCCAATGCTTTTCTTCACTTCGATAGTACATAGCTTTCGTGTGACAAAAATATGCAAATAATATTTTTATTATCAATGTTCTTCCTATTGATGCAAATATAAACTATACATCATAATTAATTTATTAAGTCGTTATAAATAATTATCTAGTATGTAATATACCAAATTACCAAAATTTATATACACATCATATTTGTTTAATCTCGTAAATATGTTGATAAACAGTGTATTTTTCACATAGTGATATTTCATAACATCAACACAATCATAATAAGGAATATTAACAAGATAGTGTGTATTACAACAATCTTCTATATATTCTTTAACAGTACACGTGTAATTGACATATTTTGATCCACTTGAAAATCTATTTAATATATCATTTACCTTTATATGTTCATTCATGTCATAATCAATATTTTTTGTTGCCAATTCATGTATATTTAGTTTGTATATTCTGTCTATAGTGTCCATAGTGTTGTATGGTGTGTATGTATATCTTTCATAATTCAGTTTGTATGAACGAACAAGACACACAAAATTTGGTACATGTTTGTTTTTATTTATATACACAACATCATTGTTTTCATATGCATCATAAATATTTTCATCAACTTTTGCATCATTTTTACAATTTACCAATGCATACAAATCTGCAAAAGTTTGAGGTGCATGATTTACAATTATTCTCTCAAATGTGTCATCTTTACTGGTAACATATCTATTATAATATTCTTCTTGCTCTTGTGATAATTCTATACCTTTTATATCGTATATTTTTGTGTCATAATCAATATTTTTTATACAAATAGCAATGATTCTATCCATGTATTTGTTCATATTAATCTTGTTATTGAACATATATTCACATATTTCTTTAAAAGTATTTACTTTCGCACTAAATAATGCACAATTAAAACAATTAATCAGATATAAATATTTGTCAAATACTTCATCTAAATCTATCATAGAAATATACATGTTGAGAAGATTTATTGATTTATCTACATCACCAAATATTATAAAAGTTGGTATTAATTGTTTAACATCGTCATTTAGTGCATTGCACAACGCATTATAAAAATTTTTGTGAGTTTTTCTTTTACACAAAGCATGCATTTCATACAATTTGATGTTATTGTCTAACATAATTTGTATCTCTTTTCCTTCACATAAGTTATTGTAAAACAATAACTCTGTTTTTACTGTATTTCTCATTTTTCTCATTGTATGACAAAGTGAATATATTTAAATATATTCAATTTTATTTGTTATAAATAATTATCTAGTATGTAATATACTAAATTACCAAAATTTATATACACATCATATTTGTTCAATCTTGTAAATATGTTGATAAACAGTGTATTTGTCACATAGTGATATTTCATAACATCAACAAAATCATATTTTACCAAATCGCTATTATAGTGTCTAATGCAACATTGTTTTATATATTTTTGTACTTTACATTTACCATTACCAAGTTTTAGTTCACCTGAAAATTTATTTAATATCTCGTTCGTCTTTATATATTCATTCATGTCATATTTTATGTTTTTAGTAGTTAATTCATGTATATTTAGTTTGTATATTCTGTCTATAGTGTCCATAGTGTTGTATGGTGTATATGTATATCTTTCATAATTCCGTTTGTACGAACAAACAAGACACTCAAAATTTGGTACATGTTTGTGTTTATTTATATACACAATATCATTGTTTTTGTATGCATCATAAATATTTTCATCAACATTTGCACCATATTTACAATTTACCAATGCATACAAATCTGCAAAAGTTCGAGGTGTATGATTTACAATTATTCTTTCAAATGTGTCATCTTTACTAGTAACATATCTATTATAATATTCTTCTTGCTCTTGTGATAATTCTATACCTTTTATATCATGCAATTGTTTCATATTTTTTATACAAATGACAATAATTCTATCTATGTATTTGTTCATATTAATCTTGTTGTTGATCATATATTCGCATATTTCATTGAAACCATAAACAATTTTATCGCAAAAACAATCGCATAAATATAAATATTTGTCAAACACTTCATCCAAATTGATTACAGAACTGTACATGTCAAGAATATGTAATGAACTTTCTACATCTCTAAATTTTATAAAAATTGGTATTAATTGTTTAACATCATCATTAGATGCATTGCACAATGCATCATAAAATTCATCAAGAGACCAGCTATAAAATAGGGCGTCTATCTCGTATAATTTAATATTATTACTCAACATGATTTGTATTTTTTTATATTTCATACGACATAATCTATCATAAAACAATAACTCTGTTTTTACAGTGTTTATCATTTTTTTTATTGTATGACAAAGTGAATATATTTAAATATATTCAATTTTAGTTGTTATGAATAATTATCTAGTATGTAATATACCAAATTACCAAAATTTATAAACACATCATATTTGTTCAATCTCGTAAATATGTTAATAAATGGTGTATTTTGTACATAGTGATATTTCATAATATCATCACAATTATATTTTATGCAAGAATATATGCTAAATTTGTTGTCATAGTGTTCAACACAACATTTTTCTATATATTCTTTTAATGTACACATATTATCATCATATTCTTTTAACGTACACATACCATCATCGTCATCGTATTCTAGATTTAGTTCTCCTGAAAATCCAGTTAATATATCATTCATCTTTATACATCCATTCAAATCATAATTAATATTTTTTACAGTTAATTCATGTACATTTAGTTTGCATAATCTATCTACAGTGTCCATGTTAATGTCTGGTGTGTATGTATATTTTTTTCGATCGAGCAGTTTATATGAACTAAATGAACAAACAATACACTCAAAATTTGGTACATGTTTGTGTTTGTTTATATACACAATATCCTTATTTTTATATGCATTGTATATATTTTCATCAACTATTGCATCATATTTACAATTCACCAACGCATAAGAACGACAAAATGAAGTATAAGTATATGGTATGCAAATACCTATTATTCTCTCAAAAGTGTCATCTTTACTTGCAACATATCTATTATAATATTCTTCTTGTTCTGGTGTCAATTCTATACCTTTTATATCATGTATTTGTGTAAAATTATTCATCGTGTATTGATTTTTCATACAGATGGCAATAATTCTATTTATGTATTTGTTCATATTAATTTTATTGCCAATCATATATTCACATATTTCCTTGAAACAATAAACATGTTGTTCGCGAAAACAATCAATTAGATATAAATATTTATCAAACACTTCATCTAAATCTATCATAGAACTATACATGTTAAGAATATTTAGTGATTTATTTGCATCACTGAATTTTATAAAAATTGGTATTAATTGTTTAACATCATCATTTGATGCATCAAGCAATGCATTGTAAAAATTTTTGTGAGTTTTTCTTTTATATAAAGAATACATCGCATACAATTTGTTGTTATTGTCCAACATTATTTGTATATTTTTTTCTTTACCAAAATTTAGGTTATCATAAAACATTAACTCTGTTTTTACAGTATTTATCATTTTTTTTATTGTATGACAAAGTGAATATATTTAAATATATTCAATTTTAGTTGTTATAAATAATTATCTAGTATGTAATATACCAAATTACCAAAATTTATAAACACATTTTTATAATTACAGATGTACTTAGAAACAATATTTGTGTTAAGTATGTATTGATATTTTAGTAAAGCTTTTATGTCTATTTTGTATGTTGTGTTTCCTATTAAATTTTTGTAGCATGTATTGCAAAATTCTTCAAATGTATATGTGCTCTTCAAACAACCCAAGTATATAAAATGTTTATTCAAATGTATTATATCATTCATTTCATACTTTTTATCACTTATTGGTAATTCAAGTATATCATATTTTACTAATATTTGTATGTCACTATTTTTATACACATTGTAAAGAGAAAATGCAGACAACAAACAGTAAAAATCTGGTACATGTTCATGTGTTCTAATATATACTATGTCATCATTTGTATATGCTTCTATCATATTGTCATCAACATTATATCCTTCAATGTGTTTGTAGTTTGTTAATGCATAATATTTAACATAAGTATCACAATGTGTTCCACAATAAATAGATAAATATTCATTTGTGTATGGTTTTGGTGAAACATATTTATTATAAAATGCTTGTTGTTCAATATTCAAATAAATACCTTTTATTTCTTCTAAACCACACTGTTTGCATTTTATCATACACATAAGTATTTTATCTGTACATAAGTTTATATCTATCTTGTTGTTATATATGTAATTGCACATAAACATTAGTTGATATTTGTTTTCTTTGTGAGCAATTGGTGTATTTTCAAAAATTTCTAGATAATCTGTAAATATCGTATTTAAATCTAATTTATGTTTGTGTTCCTCTAATAATGTTATTATTAATTCATAACCATAATAGTAAGATTGATTCATGATAATAGGTAATATTATTTCTAAATATTGAATGGGTATATCTTTTAAATCTTGTCTGTTTATATATTTACACATTTGTGCCATGTATAAAATATTATCTGCATCTTTATTGTAATCATATGGATGTAATAATTCAAGTAATTGATCTGTATTTTGCATCGGTTGTATTTACTGTTTTGTATTTTATAAAACAAAACAATGGTTTATTTATTCAATTTTTGGAACAGAAATAAATAAAGAATATTATGATATTTGTTTAAGTAGATGCGCATAAGTTTAAATGTTTTGCCAATCGTTATTACTAAAAATAAATATAATTAATTATATTTATTTATGTGTATTCATAAATAATTGTCCAATATATAATACATAACATCTCCAAAATTGAGAAACACATCTGGTTTCCCAAGTTTTGTAAATATGTCAAAATATCTATCATTTCTCACATAGTAGTATTTTAGTATATCTTCTGTTGTGTATTTAGCATCTTTATCTCCACCATGTTTGTAATAACATGATTTTATAAAATGCAATATATTACACCTATCCGCAAATACGCCACTTATAAAAGTCAATGGTTCATTCATCTTTATAATCATATTTAAATCATATTTATTATTATTATGTTCAAGTTTGTGCACAGTTAAATAATATGCATCAAATAATTCAAAATCTTCTTCTAGTTGTATATATTTCCTAAATACACCAATTTCAACTAAATATTCAATACATATAACATCTTCATGTTTGTTTATATACACAACATCTCTCCTTTTATATGCATCCAACATATTTTTATTAATTTTGTGATATGCTGAATACTTAAATTTTGTCAATGCATATAATTTCACATAATCCATATATTCTATATCATAAACCATATTCCTACAAACACTTGCAATTCTATCATATCTATTTTTTTGTTCTGGTGATACATTTAAACCTTGTATTTCATCTAAACATAATTCACATCTTCCCATTATATTAATTATTTTGTCTGCATATTTATTTATATCCACTTTGTTGTTGTGAATATAATTGCAAATTGTTATGAATGTATCATCAAGAACATCATTAGTATATGTATATATATCAAACACTTGTTCTATATCAGATTTTAGTAAATATTTTTCTAAAAACATATAGAGTACTTGTTTGGGTGTTTCGTTGTTCATGTTTCTAAAACAATAAGGTAATATGGCGGTCAAATATTCACTAGTAGCATTGTCTAATATAGTATCTATTTCTGCAAACGGCAAATATAACATATATCTGTCATGTATGTGCAAATGTAAGCATATATCTTTATCAATATTTATCCTCTGTTGTTTATACGACATGTTGTAAAATTTTATTAATTTATTTGTTACTTTGTCCATTTTTGTTGTTGATGTTGTTGTTGTAAATTGAGTATAATTAATTATATTCAATTTTTTGTGTTTATAAATAATTGTCTAACACATAATGCATAAAGTCCCCAAATTTAAACCATACCGCATTGTCATTTATATCAGTAAATATATCTATAAACTCATCATTGCGTATATAATACTTATCGTCAGGTACATATATATCAAAACATATGTCAGTTAGTTGTTTAATTGTCATTGATTTAACACTATTATCATGTATCAATATTTTCAATACATCATTCATGACAATAACTGTGTTTGGATCATGTATACTATTGCTCAGTTCAAGTTGATACACAACATTTGTTTCAATATTATGTTTTTTGTCATATTTGTCAATATTTATTTTGTTCTTCTTCATAAAATCTCGTATATATGTCATATTGTTTGTACATACTTTATTTGGTTCCAAAAGCAAATACATCGTTGTGCACAAATCATACAATTCTTCATAATTATGACAATATTTTTCAACATAATCAAAATAATGTTCTGTTTTGGTACACAACATTATTGCCAATAATTCATTTATATATGTATCTGGTATTGTTGAAAATACTTTATCCAAATTAAATATCTTGAAACTGTTAAAACCATAAAATGCATATTTATATAGCCCAACATTACTCTCACACAATTTGATTATGTGTTTTTTGTTTTTTTCATACAAAATGTATGATTTGTTATATTCATATATTTCGTGTTTGTTTATGACCAATTGTTTATCCATCGTTTTATACAAAAATATAAAGAATATAACATAATATTCCATATTCAATTTTTTATAAATAATTATCCAAGATAAAATGAATAAGGTCACCAAGTTTCATCCATACATAATCATTATGTCCTATGTGTGTATATCTTTCAGTGTTATTGTCATTTATTATATAATAATATTCCATCATATCTTCTATTTTATATTTTTTGTACAACATGTCATATTCACCAGACACATCATTTGTAAGGATAATGTGTTTGCAAAACTGTTCCAATTCCATTTCCGCACAATTGACATTTATGATGTTTTTTAGTATGTTATTCATTTGTATGTTCATAGACAAGTCATAAACTTTATCACTCAATTTAAAAGTATGTATGTAATGTATGTTTCTTTTCAATATAACATGTTCATATTCACCATCATTCTTTAAAGGAAGATTTAGTTTAAATGCATTGTTTATACATTCATAATTTGGTATATGTTTGTGTTTGTGTTTGTTTATATACACCATATCACGAATATTATAAGCGTGTAATATATCATTTGGTACTATATTGTTTGGTATATTTTTATAATTATTTATAAGATACAATGTGCTAAAATCACTACAAGGTTTTACCGCAAAATAGTTTATTGAACCTTCATTATACAACAAATAATTATTATAAAATTCTATTTGTTCTTGTGTAAAATTTATACATGCTATGTTTTCTATAGTATCTACTTTGCCTATAATATAATCAAGTATTATGTCTTTATATGCATCTATATTAACTTTACTGTTGTTCATAAAATTAAACACATTAACAATATCACTTTCCTTGATATATATGTATCTACGACCAAACTTTATAAATGTAACAAACAAATCATCATAATCTTCACAATATTTTTTTATCAGTAGTTCTACACTTGTATCAAAATTGTGATATATCATTCTTACCAATATTTCATTAACAACATTCTTTGGAACATTACACATAATATTATCCATATACTCAAATGACATATATCTAGTATCAAAACAATGATATATAGCATATCTTAACGAAAACACATAACTATATAAAATAGGGTATTGTTCGCAAAGTGCAAGTGTATATTCTTTGTCCAACATATCTATATAAGGTTTGGAAAGTGTATTGAATAACATGCTTTTTTTGCAAAACAAATCCTTCATTTCCATTTTATCTATTTTATCCATTCACATATACAACATCATATTTATTCAATTTTATCGCACAAATCGTCCAATATAAATATTCAAAATTTTTTATAAATAACTGTCCAAATAATATTTTAACAAATCTCCCAATTTTACATACACATTAGATCTGTATATATTAGTGTATGTAGCAATATCTCCTTCATGTGATATGTAATAGTATTCTAATATATCGTTCATATTGTATTTATTCACATAATATACTGATACATGTGATTTAATATATGTTATGTAAAATTCTCTTATGGTCATTGTATGTGATTTTGTTTTTAATATTATTTGCAATACAATACTTAATTTTATTACATCGTCTAGATTATACAATTTATCATTTGGTTCAAAAATATGTATGTTTAGTTTGTTATACAAGGTATTTATACCTTCACTTGATTCTTCAAAATTTGACACAATTATTCCATAAAATTTGCATGCTCTAATTATACATTCTTTATTTGGTACATGTTTGTGTTTGTTTATGTGTATTATATCATAAGTTTCATACGCATCTAACATAGTTTCATCAATTTCATTGTTTGGTATGTATCTATAATTATTTATTGCATACAACAATGCAAATGATTTCTTTCCCCACTTTTTATTTATAATCCATTCCATATAAGGTTTTGGATATGTTGTATATTGTTCATAAATCATGATTTGATCGTTTGTCAAACATAAACCATTTATTTTTTCTAGTCTAACTTTTCCTTTTAATATACACATCAATATTTTATGTGTATATTTGTTCAAATCTACTTTAGCACTAAACATGTAAGAACAACATTGTGTTATTTTCTCATTTGCTTCTAGAAATAAAAACATATTTGTATGATCAATCAGATAATCTAAAAAACTGTCAAATACTTGTTCTAGATCAATATCATCATATTTGTGTATTATTTTCTCAAATGTTGTATAGCTATGAAAAAGAACTAGTGATAATATAGATACTTGCAAATGTTTTGGTATTGTATCAAAATCTATTATATCTGTTGTGTGTCTACAAAATGTCAACGCATAAACATACAATTCTGGATTAATATTGCAGATGTCTTTTGCTGTTTGTTCACTACAAGTATATAATCTATATTTTAACAATGCTAAATGTTGTCTCATTGTCTAATATATGCTATACACATTGTTCAATATACATATATGCAAATATATTCAATTTTATATCCATATCCACTGGGTTTATAAATAATTATCCAAGATGAAATGCATAAAGTTGCCAAAATGCAAGTAAACATCATTTCGCCCAAGGTTGGTGAAAACATCAACACAAATACTATTCAAAAACATTTCATGCTTCATAATGTCTTCTATTTTTAATTCACCAAATTCAACCATTGTGTATGGTTTTGACCTCAATATTAACTGATTGTAAACCATCGTACACAGTTCTTTAACTGTGCACTTGTCATTGAGTTTAATACCAAACAATGTTTTTAAAACATCAGGATAATTAATTACATCATTCATTTTATAACGTTTAGTGCTTGTTTGAAATTTGTGTGTTTTTATCTTGTAAAGTCTTTTAACATTGTTCATTGCTGGTGTTGGTTTGTATGTGTGTCTTGTGTACAAATCAATACAATTATATGAAGGTGTATTATGGTATTTTTTGATTGCCACAACACAATCCTCCATATAAGCTTTCCACATAAATTCATCCAATTCACTCTTTCTGTATCTGCAATGTATCATCGCCCATAGTTGTGTGTAGCCCTTTGGTTTCTGTTCGTAAATAACATATTCAAATGTGTCAGGTGTGCTATTGACATAGGAATTGAAAAATTCCAATTGTTCAACATTCATGTACAAACCTTCAATTGCATTTGCATCAGTTATTTTTTTTGTGATCATTTGAACAATGATTAAATCTATGTGAATGTTAATATCTACTTTGTTTATATACATATAATTGCACACTTGCACAAATGTTTTCCTATATTCACTGTACTTGCTCTCACATATATCCAAATATACCTCAAATATTACAGACAAATCTATAACATCTCTGTAGTTGTTCATCAATTCTAATATTTTGCTGATAGTTGATGTTTTAATATTGACCAATGCCAATGAGAATATATAGTTGTATTGTTCAACTGGTACATCGAAAATACAATTTTCCTTGAATATCCATGATACATATCTTTCACTTGTGAAAGCCATTTTACACAACCATGGTTTTTCTCCACACAATTTATACAAAAATTCGTGTTCTTCAGAAAATATATGTCTTAATACTTGCATTCTATCAATAGCTTGGTTGTTCATTTTTATAGTGTTGATATGTTTTTTATAAAGCAAATCAATGTATCCAATTTTCAATTTTATAAATAATTATCCAACACATAATGCATAAAATTACCAAAATTTATATATCCATGTTCGTATATACCTATGTTTATGTATATATCTGCAATCCCAATATTTTGAATATAACAATATTTAATAACATCTTCCATATTAATACATGATTCATATTCTTTTTCTGTGCATAACATTGCATAAAACATTATGTATAAATGTCTTATTGTGTTAGTGTATCTTACTTTTTTTACACCTAATAGTAACTGGAATGTTTCATTTATACATATCTCATCTTCAAGTCTATATATTTTGTCACTGTTAGGTAATGTGTGTATTTTCAATTCATATAATCTCGGTGTTGTGTTCATATCTTCTGTTGGTACATAATATCTTATCACACTTTGCAAACATTTGTAATTTGGTATATGTGGTGTTTTATTGACCTTAACAATATCATCATCTTCATAAGCATTTATAATCTCTACATCTAATACATCATCATTGTATTGACATTTTGTTAATGCATATAAACTTGTGTATGTATCATGTTTTGAATTCAAAACAACATATTCAAAAGAATGACGATCACAATTTTCAAATCTATCATACAGTTCTCGTTGTTCTTGTGTCAAATGTAAATATTCAGGAATTTTCATGCAATTTTTTATAAATAGTATCAATATTCTTGAAACATATCTGTCCATGTCTACTTTGTTTTTATACATATACGCACATACTTCTTCTAATGGTATAGGATGCAAAAAATATTTCACATAATAAATATCCAAATATTTATCAAAAATTATATCTAAATCTATATCTGCTCTGTATTTGTGTAATATTTCATTCATTATAATACAATTGTTTGCATTACAATTATTACACAATGATAAAGCCAACAAATCATTGTACATGTTTTTTGGTACTGTGTTAAATACATCTATCATTGATACATTACTGACAAATAGATAATGTTTGAATGCATACATATACAATTCAACATTTTCTTTGCAAATGTTATTTATCTTTTCATACTGTCTTTCGTATATATACATGTATATTAGGCTTCGTCTTGATACTTGATTTATCATTTTTATGATAAATTGACACAAACTGAATATAACTAATTATATTCAATTTTTATAAATTAATCACACAATATATCTAAACACAATATTAATATTTTCATCAGGAACATAACTTTCTACACTCTTAAAATTCATGAAAGCACAATCCACAATTTGCAAAACATGATCAAAAGTTATTTTATTTTTTATTTTTCTCATCTTTTTTATCCAATCTTTTGCATAATAATTATCAAAATCTAAATATTCAGGTTTTATATTTTTATCATATACACATCTCATAATAGCATATCCCAATGGTTCTTTACTAGAATATTTACCATTTTTGATAACAATATTAATAATATCAATAAATGGATCAAGTTTAGCGTTTGGATCTATTTTGCCATAAGTATTAAGAATACTTATTTGTCGTTCTGTAAATTCAAATCCAAGATCAACAAACATTTTGTATGTTTCATGATCAAAACCTTTTATTACTATCATTTTTGTTATAATTTCAGTATTTACATATACATTTGTTTTCATATCTATAAACCATTTATGCACATGTTTGTATTCAGTCAAGTACATTAGTGTATTTTTTAACATCATTGTGTACAAATCATCATAATTTATGTTGCAATTATTTGATAATACTTCTGTTATACTATCCCATTTATCTTCATATATATTTGTAACAATACTGTTAGCAAAAATTTGCTTATATTTGCTATTCATTATTTTCAACATATCAAACCACCTGTAATAATGTGCATCCATATAGTATAACATGGGAGCTAATAATCTTCTAGGTCTTTTATAACACAAATGCATGACACATAATACTGTATTAAGTGATGTTCCTTCGTACAATTTATTATCATACACAATATTTAAGTATATTGCTTCTTTATGTGCATCAGGTTTCTTAACAAATGCATCTATAACTTCAATATGACATTTGATGCAACAAACATCGCATCCAAATACTGACACTATTTCAAAATGATCATGATGATTTGTTTTGTGTTCACACATTGTATTGTTTATAAATAATTATTCATAAGAATACAATGTATTCAAATATTCATTTTTTCACATTTTATATCGGTGTATTCTGTTCATATTTTCATTAGGAACATAGTTGTTGATACATTCTCGTAGCTTCCAAAATGCATCATCTGAATATCTATCCCCTTGGATACAAGCAATAACATGATTGAACGAAATTGTGTGTTTGGTTTTTTTAATTATCTCTAAATTTTCATATCTGCCCAATTTGTAATGCATCGCCATTGACTTATCAACTTCATTCATCGGTTCATCTGTGAAAACACAATTTATAATTGCATAACCTAGTACATTATCTTCACTGTATGAACCAATTCCAATGACGCACTCAATTATATCAACAAACGATTCAGTAACACTTGATTCTTGTGTTTTGCCATACATTTCTAATATTTCAATCTGTTTTTGTGTGAAGATAAAACCAAAACTAACAAACATATTGTATGTTTCATAACCCCCTTTTAATATGATCAATCTTGTTATATTGTCAATGTGTATATCAGTGTTAAGTTTGTTGTTTATGAACCATTTGTGTATTGGTTCACTTTCAATATTTAACATTCTAAAATCTTCTAGTAATGTTCTGTATGCTTTGTCAAAGTTTATAACACTAATATTTTTCTCCAACATTTCTAACATTTTGTTGATAGTTTCATCATCAATCATTTGCATAGAAATTGCTCTAAGAACGGTATATTTGTTGTGTTCGTTTAAATATTTTAAATCCAATTGTAAAAGCAATTCTATGTTATATGTTAATCTGCTAATCAATGTTGGAATTTCATACATTAATTCCATCAAACATATAATGTGTGTTCTTTCCAATTCGTCTCTCTGTATATATTTATCCACTAATACTCTGTAATTATAACCTTTGACACCCATTTTGCTAACAAAATCTCTTATAGATTTCTTGTAACATTCATCATCACACATTTTTCGCTCAAATATTTTATTTATATCTGTATTGTCATGGTTTGCGCATGTAGTATTTTCCATTTTGTTTGTTTTATAAATAACATCTACAAGGTGCAACAATATATACTATTATTCAATTTTTTATTTCATACATTTTTCAAGAATATATGAATCATAATTAATACTCAAAAAATATTGTGTCAAATCTAAAATATAAAACAAATCATACACACTCATAAACGAAATGAATTGCTTTAATGTTTGTCAAATGATTGATCATGTTTTACGCATAATGTTTTTATTTAATTATTTGTAACAATATATATCATCGTATTCACATATAAATAACTACACAATCATTACAACATTCATTTTGATGCATTTGTCAAGTATTTTATCAAACAGTTCATCAACATATACATAACAATTGTAATCACACATGTCTGTATAAAAACTAAATGGTATTGTATGTTTGATTATGTATTTATTGTCAAACAAATAATTTTTTAGTTCTCCAATTGTGTCTATGTGGTGCGCATCAATATAATCATCATAAATGTATATAGTATCAACTACACATATTCTTTGTGTATCTCTGTATTTTTTTGTCACACCATTTAAATGTTTAATTTCAACATATACTCTTGGTGTTGTGTTTATGTTTATGCATGGTACATAATTATCAATCAAAAACTTTAAATATACAAATGCATGATTGTGTGTGTAATTTATTTTTAATTTACATGCACGAATTATACATGTGTAATTTGGTGTATGTTTGTTATTAAGTATATATCTAATATCATTCATTTCGTATGCATTATATAGTTCTTCACTTAATTCATTGTTTTCCAAATATTTGCAATGCATAATAGCATAATATAATGTGTCAAATGTGTTTTCATGATCAACATTGTGTACATATATGTGCACAATGTTTGCGTAATGTATTGGTTGTTTGTGTTTAATTGTGTTGTAAATTATATGTGTTTCTTTTTGTCCATATTTATAAAATTTAGTGTATATTTTCATATTTATATCAGCAATTAACAAATTTTTTAGTAGTGTTGCAAAATTGATATTGTATATATCCATTTTTTCATTTATGTTTAATTTGTTGTCAACTATATATTGCATTTGTTCATCAGATATATTGGATATGTTTAGATACTCTATCAATTTGTCTGTCTTGTCATATATCATCTTGTTTAACACAATATCTCTGTATTTATCTATATTAACTTTTTTATTATAAAAGTATCTTATCACATTTGGCTCCATTGTTTTGTTCGATATATACAATTCAAACAATTTTTCATAATTTATATATCGGCTATTGTTCTCTAGATTATGTACAATTACTGATTCAAAACCAATATGTACCAAATGATTGTTATATACTGATAATAGATCTATTTCGCTTGCTTTTTCATGATTTATATCAATTATATTCAATGAGTACAAATACCTATACATACATGGATATTTATAACAAATATGCTCAATATTTTCTTTTGCATTGCGATTAATCGTATCTGAGTTCTGTGTATAATCAAATATTATTTTTGGATACAAATACATATCTTGTATATTAATTAACGCATCAAGACATACTGCAAATATATTATTTTGCGTACAAAGATTGTGTTTAACATAATTATTTATATCACTGTTCATTTTTTATGTTTGATATATTTATATATACCAAGCATTGATATTTTCATTTTTTTGTTGGTTTATCATCATTACCAAAATTATCATGAGATGAAAATATATTAATCATTGTTTGTATATGTTCTTCTAATTCATCACATGTTGTGTGAAAAATTGATTATTTAACAATATGATTATTCATATCAACATAATGATACAAAATGGAAAGTATTACTTATCATCTTGATAGTATGTGTATAGATGAAAATATAGACACACACCATAAACAAAAAATTGAACATATTGACAAAATAATAGAATATTTGTGTCATATAACACATTTAAATGAGTTATATGAAAGAGCATTTGAAATAATGACATCTGTAAAATGCTACAACATTAATTCGTGTGATAGAGTTGATTTTTGCAATGACACATACAATAAACCTGTTAAAATAATAATTTTGCTATGTCTATACACTTTCAATATTGGTACAACTTATGTTTATGAAATATATGATGATATTTGCAAAATGTTTATAAATGATGATATGTGTGATACTGAAATATTAGACATTATAGAAAATTATGAATTGTTAAAAAATGTTGAAGATGATTATGCAATCTAATATAATTTATTATCACTATATTTACTAATCAAATAATCTATATAATTGTTGGTCTCAAATATTAATGTATCATTATATATCTCTGTAAATGTTTGCAAATAAGTCGTATTAATTATATATCCATTATTATCTTCAACAACATTCAACAATTCTTTTCGCAGTTGTTGTCTTATAATCCCTACATTAGCTTTGTCTGATAGTTCATACACAAATTGTGTTGTTGTGTTTAATACAACATTAATTGTATCATGATCTTCTAAATGATTCACATCAAATGTGTGCAATTTATACATTGTTTCTTCATTATATATCATTGTGTTTAATTCATCCTCTATTGGTTCATAATCTCTAACTAAACTTTCCAATCTTTCCATTCTTGTATCGGGTGAAAACATAACCGACAAATATACACATTTATAATCTGGTACATGTTCATGTTCTAATATGTATTTGATATTATTGTTTTTATATGCATCATACATATTATCATCAACATTAATAGATTTATATCTACATCTTCGAAATGCAAAATATACACTATTTATATCAGTATGGTTGTTTTTTAGTGTGCTTAGATATTTTTGATATACACACATATATGTTTTTTCATTATTAACCATGTTGTAATATTTAATCTGTGTTTGTGTAAAATATATACCCATTTTTTGTATCTCATGATACATCGAAAGACATAAATGTGTTTCTACTATATGTACTATCAATGTGTCTGTATATTTTTGTACATCTATTTTGTTGTTATAAACATGTTTGTGTATAAATAATGTAACAGTATTTGCAGATATACTGTTATTAATAAATGTTTTGTAAAATATCTCCATGTCTCTTGTTTTGTTTATCAATGTTATTATCTCTTCTTGAACCGATATATCACACATGTCTCTTGTTTTGAAAGATATTGTATGTACAAGTATGTTTGAATAATCAATATCGTTTATTTCTAAAATATCAATATTATGCAATACATTTATGTTTATATATGCCCAATCAAATGTTATGTATCTAAGACACATATATAACATTGGAACACTTGAAAATACACAACTCCAATAAGAATAAATATTTGATAATTTCAAATGTTTATATATCATACATTTGCTTATTGTTTGTTCTGGTTTTTGTTCCAACATTTGTTTTATATTTTTTACTGTTTGATCGGGTTCGTGTATAATAAATATTTGTCCTATGTTCATGATTGTTTATTTAATTGATACATTATATATCTATTTATATAACCTTGTATCTGTATAAATTATTTATCTCCTCATTCGGTTTGTATTTAGTTATATACAACAAATATAACCGTGAGTTTTTATAATTTTTTTCATCTTGTGTTTTCGCATATATAACATAATCATATATAACTGTGTGTTCTGTTGACAGAATATATTTCAAATCATTTTCTTTATATGCTTCACATAACAAATAATCTGGTTTGACAGACGGATCATATTTACAATTAATTAAAGCATAATGTAGAGTGTTTATATATTTGCAATTTGATATAACAACATTGTGCCACATGTAATAACTATTAATTATATTTGCATAACTGACAAATGCACCATATTTCTTTAATTTGTTGTAAATGCTAAAAGAATTTTTAGAAACTGGTACTTTGCTCAATATACTATCATCAAGTGTTTTCTTTTTTCTGTTTATCCTTATACATGTTTTTTCAAACGAATGTAAACAGTTATTATTCACTAAATATTCATATAATTCTCCTTTTTCTTCTAAATTCACATAATGATGATAAGAGTTCAATAATTTTATTTGTTCTTCATTGAACATAAATATGTCATGCAATGTGTTAATAATGTTCTTTTGGTATATATGTGACCATAGTATTATCATTTTCACAATAATGTCACTGTATTTTTGTATATAAACTTTGTTATTTTCAAAATATTTACACACTTTTGTGCAAAATTCAGAACTATTATGTATGTTTATTATTTGTATATTTGAAAATACTATTTCGAGGTCTATATTTTTATTATTTTCTTCTATCAATCTTACAATTTTATCGAAAGTTTCAACATTAATATATTTACCAATCATTTGTGATAATAATTCTATTTTTATTCTTTTAAAATCCAACGAATGCAAAAATTCATAATTTATTATTCTTGGTACTGTTGTAAGTAACGATTGTTTTTTATAACACAATTTAACAAAAAAACCACGATTAGCACATTGGCGTATATTATACACTATTAGCCAATCATTCCAAATTCTATCTTCACAAATATCTTTTTCATCCATCGATTCTAACAATTCGTCAATCATTTCATTATGTGTGTTGTATGTGCAAATATTGCATCTCAATATCCCAAGCATTCTCATTTCTTTATCTTTTTCATTGTGTATACTTGCAAACGCATTCATTGTTGTTTTTGTTGATAGTATTATTAATATCAACAATATCTTATTTATTTCATTTTTATTTATAAATGTCTAATATTTGCAACAAATGTGCGAAACTCAATAAATACACAACATGTACAAACAATGATGATGGAAATAATAACTTGCTCAAATTGCTCCGTAACAAAAAACATAGATTGTGTAGAAAAGCACAAATTACAACATTGTTGAACAACAAAAACCTCACAAAAATAATGAACATTGTAATAATGGAAACTGAAATTAATGATATTATCGAACTGTTGTTATTGTATCACCCTTATTTATCTTATGTTTGCATTTCTAATATTGATTATATTCTATCTACTGATAAAATCATAAACTGTTTAGATGTTAATAAACTGCTTGGTATTTACATAACAAACATATATGTAAATATAAATACAATTATTGCGTGCATGGATAAATATCAAGACCGTATAAATCTTGAACACTTGTATCATAAATTTATAAAGTGTCGTACATGTATGCATTATCGCTACCTTCCTTTGCATAAATATTTTATTGCGAATAAGGTGAATTATTTACCATATTTAAACCTACATGTCAATAACAGTGTGAAAGCTTTTCTTAGTAACAGATCTTGTTATTGTACACGCGATTATCACGATTACTTCACAAATGAACATATTGATATATTGACATCTGTTGGATTGATAGAAAAAAACAATGCGGTTGATGAAATGATTGAAAACATATATTATTTAAATATATTTGAAGAACTAGTATCAAAAGAAGAAAATATACATGAAAGTGTTTTATATACACTAGTTAAACAACGCAATTTTGCTGATATTTGGTATTTGCAAAGATACAATATAATTAAAAATAAATTAACTATCACATACAACATTCTATACAATATTATCGTTTATACATACATGGGAAACAGTAAATGTTGTGAATCAATAAAATTGCTAAACAAATGTGATGTGTCAAGTTATAAATGTTTCAAAGAATTATTCAAAAATTGTGTTATTATTGATGAAAGACATGAAGTAATACAGATGATATTAAATGATTATATACCAGATGAATTCAATATAAGGGATATGTATGTAGAACATTTAAAAATACTTGAATGCACAGAACAAGAATTAAATTTGGATAAAAATGTAAAACTTAATCGTTATGCAAAATACCTATCTGAACAAAACGATGATTATGTGAGTTTAGCAACATATTATTGTCATGCATTATGTAATTTACTTCATGTAAATTGCTTGAAAAATATAAATATAAAAATGTTCGAAAATACACATATTAAAGATTTGTTGTTATTTGGTATTGTTGAAAACACATATTATACATCTATGTACACTGAAATATTTGGAGAACAACATGATGATGTCGTGTACAATCTCAAAAATTTTCTTGATTATGTGCTTTGTATGTGAACGTGTTTATTTTTATTTATTTTTATTTTTTATAAAAAAAAATGCATCCTGTATTTATGGCTGCAGTTACTTGTGTATTATTGATTTGTAATACTTCATTTACTGCTAGCGAGAAATTCTTCCTCTTCTTCCTCCTCTTCTTCCTCTTCTTCCTCCTCTTCTTCCTCCTCTTCTTCCTCTCTCGCATTTCCATAAATTTGTTCTTCCACTTCTTCTAGTGAAAGTCCATCTAGATATCCAAATTCATTTTTATAAAGATCCTGCTCCTGATCCACTTGTTCTTGTGTATCACCTTCAAGATATGAAAAATCATATTTCTCAACATAATCATCACATCTAGCCAAATCTTCCTCATCAATACCTTCGCCTTCGATTTGTTCTTTTAACAATTGATCACTCAATGATTTAGGAAGAACGACAATAATGTCAGACATAAATATTGAGCACAATCTGTAAAATTCTCTTAGAATTTCAGGATATTGTTCAAAAATGTATCTTTTCTCATCACCACCCAATTCGTCAATACCTTCAAGAAATTCAATTTCTTCTGCTGTTGCGTAGTATGTTGAATTTGAGTTCATTTTGATTGATTGATTGATTGATTGATTGATTGCTTTTGTTTGTTTTAGGTTAATGTGATATATAAATGAAAACTACAACATATCCCATTTTTCAATTTTTTTTAAATAACATATCATGTTTAATGTGTTATTTTATTTACATACATATCTTGTATATTATCTATGGACACCTACGAACATCTTTATAAAATCATAAAAAATGAAAAATGGAATTTAAATAGTAATATACAACTAGATGAAAATATATGCATGAATTATGTTTTTGTAACAATGTTGCTCAATAATGCAAATATAAGCACAATAAACATAATAAACAATATATGCAGTAAATATCCATATTTATACATCCATACAACAATTGATGCATATTTTGTATTGTGTATCTATGAAGACATTGAATATCATAATTTATCATCTGATATTCTTAGTATCGTTATTGGTAATATATTATCATTGAGTTATATACATTTGTTAGAATTTATGTACATAACAATCAAGAAAAACATAAACAATATAAATCTTGATACTATGTTTGTAAAATATCTAAAATCTGGCAACTCTTTCAAATTTGAAGATATATGCAATTATCTTGTTTCTCTTAAATTTGATATAAATAAACATAATCATGATATAATGTTGTTCTATCTAAAAAATCCAACTATAGATATTCACATTATCAATGGTTTGTGGTTTAGTCAAGAACAAATGAATATAATAAATAAACATTTAGTATTTGATGATAATTACATCTCTTTCGAAAATGCTGCTGTGTGTATGAATGTTCGTGATTATGCAGGTTTGTATGCATTAAATAACTGTTCATTTAGTTCGTCAAATGTTGATGTGTTTGTTATGAATGCTTACTATACAAATGATGTTGTTTGTATAAACAAAAATAAAGATATACATAAACCCAATTTTGAATGTTTAAAAGCTTCTTGTGGAAATAATGCTCTTGATAAAATAAATTATATTCCTGATGAAAATATAAATAATGCATTCAAAATGCATAAACTCAACATAGTCAATCTTGGTTATGTTGATTGTGATATAGATGTTAATACTATTATAACTCTAAATATGCCTCTAAAATATATTAGTGATCTAAATATTGATAAATGCACTTTTAATATATTTGTTAAATCTTGCTACGAGAAATTATGTAGAGAAACTTGCAGAATATATATAGAAAGACATGTCAGTGATATACTGAAATATGAATATTTCCAAAATAACCTGTTTGTTAATGCTTTTACTCGTATAAATGAATATGATGTGTTCATAAATATGAATGATATTATGTGCTATGTTGTTAAGTGCTTTTCTGGATATTCATAACCATTTTTGTTAAATTGTTATACATGTTTTTATAAAAACAACCTTCTAATACACTACACTGATTATATTTGTGCAAATGTTGATTATTTAACATTTGTATCATTTTATGTACTATACCTCCATGCGATGCATAGTATTTTATATTTTTATTCATTTCCCATTTGTTGTTTCGTTTTGTTGCTATTGTTATATATTTAACATTTCTTGCATCTGAACCTGCTTTTAGTTTAAATTCTTCTTCTTTTTCTAACATTAGGTGTATTGCTACTGTTTCTATCCACGAATTTTCTGTATTTCTCGGATCATCTACATATCCTTCATATATTATTTTTGCCCTTGTTTCATCTTTAAACAAATTTACATTAACACCTGCTTCTTCTTCAAATTCTCTTACACATGCTTCACGAACAAATTCATTGGGTTCTATCATACCACCAACAAAAGCATATATGTTATCGTCTTTTGTATCTTTTCTATTTATTGCTACCATCATTAAATTATCACCATATATTTTTGTTATTATGCAATCTGTTGCAAAATTTGGTCCTAAATATTTTAAATCACCCTTGCCATGTTTTGATGGTATTATATTTACACACTTTTCTAACAAATTCATACCTATCATGGGATTTAATGGTATTGCTTTATATTTTCCGTCAATGTTATACACTTTGAAATATACTGTATGATAGTATGTATGTTTTGCTCTATTCAACATATCGGTGTCTATTTCATAGAATGTACAATCATCTACATACACAACTGTTTTAGTAATTACATTTTTATCTTGCATGTATATTATCTATGTTTGAATAAAAAAACATACACATATTTATGTATATATGCTTAAGATATAATCTATGAAATCATCAACATACATACCATCATAGCCATCCTTGTAAATATTTTCAAGATCTTCAATATTTATGTATTTTATTGCACCAAAATGTACACATTTATTTGTATTTTTGTATGGTGTTGCATTGATTAGTGACTTATAATTATCTTTAATTTGTTTGAATGTCATTGGCTCGTTTTTCATCAATAATATTTCCATCAATATTTTATTAGGAACAATTATATCAGCATCATTATATGTTTTTGTTATTGCACACCTTGGTAATATAAAATCAATATTTGGCACATCATTTGGTTTTATTACTACATTTTCTTCTATATATTGCTTTATTTCTATACCTACACTATGATTCATACCAAAACCAGACACACCAAATCTGTTATAAGTTGCTTTGTTTAATACTACACCTTTTTTGCGCAATTGTTTGTATAATTTCTCTTCTCCTCGTAAATCTAACATACTATCATGATATATTCTACTGTGTGGTATGTAATATTCGTTTTCTCTGAATATTTTCATTATCGTGTAATAATTGCATCTCATAGCAATAATTTCTTTGTATAACGAATCATCTTTTAACACATACACTCCATATTCATTCATTATCTCTTGTTGTTTTTCTGTAAATACAACTCCTAATTCACGGAAATCTGTTACTGTGTGATTTTGTGTTATTATATCTTTTACTATTAAATCAGTATATTTACACATATCTATTTTACTATTCACAAAAAATTCATGCACTCGTTTATACATTAATTGTGTACATGTTCTCTGTTTTAAAAACAATTCATATAACTCATCATAGTTTATAACACATTTACTTTCATTCATAAACTGTTTAATATATTCTATATCACGGTTTATAAGCAAAAATCTAACAATAACTCTGTATATACCTCTTTTGTCGGTTACATAAGAAAATAATGTTTTTAATGGTATTGTGCAGTGTTTATCAAATGATGGTATAGATAAATACTCATATACAATGTTGAAGTATTTTGCAAGGATTAAATATTTTTTGTTTGACATTTTATAGTCCTCTAATTTCAACATTACTATTTTGCTTACATTAGATATATGTGTTTTGTTTATGAATTCTTTTAAAATCTCTTCAAATTCTTCATCTGTTTTAAGTCTGTTGTTGATAATGAGTTCTAGTAGTTTAGCTTGAGACATAGTGTTTATATATATTAGATATTTCTATATCAATGCAAACAATTTTTCATTTTTTTTTCTGTTCAAACACATACAAAAAGATGAAAAAACATATATGTTGTTAGATACATTCGGTTCAATAGTAAAAACATAAATTATGCTTGATATTATAATTTACTCGTTAATTAACGCAACTATTTCAAACAACATTTCTCTCTTCTTTTCGTTCATCATGTATGTTCTATACACATTAACTGGCTTGACATTATTGTGTGTTCAAAATGATAATCAAAAGATACAAAAAATAAACAATATCCTAAAAGACAAAAAATATGGAAACATTGACAATGAAGGCAACCCTATTGGATTTTTCAATTTTTTTCTAGTAAATAGTGATATTGATTTTCACAGATATTTGTGTTATATTACTATCCAATCTAATGTTAGTTCCAATGGTGTTCAAATAACAAAAAATATGTGGATAATATCGTCAAACAAAGGTATTGAACATATCGGTAAAGTATTATCATCTTCAAGTGATGGTGATATAGATAATGATGATACTATTGATGTTTATATGACTTCTCATGTGTATTTTCAAGACACTTTATCAAAATTAACAGTGTTTATTGATGAAACACCAAAAGAACATCAACTACAAATTATCAATTACATTGACAGTTACAAAACCGAAAAAACAAGAAAGAATATTTTTAAACAGTTCAGTGTGTTTATTTCAGGTGTTCCAGGGTGTGGTAAATCTTCAGTTGTTACACTGTTGTGCAAAAAATATAAAGGCTCTCTTATCAAATATAATCCTACCAATCCGGGAATGTATTTGCTCGAAATATACAACAAAATTATGCCAACAAAAGATAAACCATTGGTGATTTTGATCGACGAAATTGATGTTAGATTTGACGCTTTTAATACAGTGTGCAACAAATACATAGATATTCAAGCAAAAGATAAAGCATCGTGGAATGGTCTAGCTGACAGTGGTCCAATGTTCTTCAATAACACTATTTGGTTTTTCTTGTCCAACAAGTCTTATGATATTATGCACGAAAAATATGACACTTCATTTTTAAGACCTGGAAGGGTTAATATAAGGGTTGATGGCTTTGGTAGTGATAATGTGGAAATATACACATCGTCGTTTGGAGAAATACACCAAACATGGATAAAGGACAGTAAAGTCTAAAATTATTGTTATTTATATACAAGTATAAACTCGTATATAAACACATCATGAATCAAGAATACACATTATTAAAGTCATACGCAAATGCTATAAATAGTCCATATATCTATATGAAACATCCTTTATTTATAAACATGACCAACATATCTGACAAAGAACTACTATCAATGTTGATGGTATATAAAAAAATCATTCCTATCGTATATAATCTACACCAAATAGAATTAATCATCAAACATAGAGAGCATTTAATAAACAAAGTGTTTTGTACATACATAGTCCAAGATATAAATATAATATCACTCTTGAAAAAATACATCAACATCATTGACCATAACACTATCATTAACACTTATATGAGACACAAATGTTCCATAACCGATGAATATAATTATATAGAATATTTCTACAATCATAAATGTGATGTTTTATCCTATACTGATGTGTACAGAAATACTATTATATCCACAAAAAATGGAATACAAAACTATATACCCAAATTTATGTTTAATTTTGGTGATCTCAATTATGATGAATATGCAATTGATAAAACAATAAAACTAAATGTAAAAAAAAGATACAATGATTTAAACACTATGTTATGTCCTAATCTTTCTATGACTTTATTGTGCAAATTAGACTATATGCAAATAACAGTTCAAATGTATTATTTGGGTTGTATAAGACACTTGATTTGCAACAATATATTAGAAACTTCATATCCTGTTGATGATGTGTTTGAGTATGTTTTTCTAGACACAAAAAATGTAAAAGTAAAAAATACGGAATTTATACAAATGATAATGAATGATAGAACATTTGACGATACTTATTACTATAATTTACGAGATATGATGGATTATATAACAGACAACAACAATGATGCAAATAAATAATTATTCTAATGCATCAAATATCATACATGCTAAAAAATATATATCATGTTTTGCACAATATTTATTTAACCACTCTGGTTTTTTTAAAAATTGTGCTAATTCTTCTGTAATTTGTATGTGCGTGTTTATTTCACAATGAACATCATATATATCTGTACATGTTATTTTTTTTGAACACTTATAGTATTCTAACGCTTTTTTGTTATTTATAGTTTTTGATATGTGCATATTTCTTATATCAGTTCTATCAAAATTTATAAACTGTTCTTTATGTGTTATGTAAAACTGTACTGCGTCATCCGGTATTAAAATACCAAACCTTTTAATATACTCTTGAAGTTGTACACTTCTGCCAATTGTTTTTCTGTAACATGTTACATTTGGTATTAAACTACTTTCTTTTATTATTCGTTTTACAAACAACAATGTACTAAACTCACATGCATATTCCAAATGTTTCATTTCCCAACACAGTTTTTGTTTTGTGTACATAATTTGTGACATTTTACACACACTATACATGTATTCATCACTGTAAATATCTAAATTACACATCCATATATCACTTTTGTTTAAATATAAACAGCGCAAATATCTTAGACTTGAACAAATTGCATTGTTAGATGGTTTTAACATTAAATCAACAAGTATATCTTCAAACTCGTTGAATTCTTTTGTATTAGATGTTTTTACCATTTCACTAAACAAACTATCTACATCCTTTATTTCACCTTTGTTTCGCAAATAAATCTTCAAACTATCAATATTTACTGAATAATGTTTATTGTCAAGAATTCTTACATACATTTTGTAAATTGTTATAAACATAATGCCATATACAAATTATTTATCAATTTTTCATATATGCAATAAAATTGATAATCATCCACAATGATCAATTATTGTGAATATTTAATAAAAATGTGTAAAACATGCACAACGAAAGAAAATATATTTAATTGTTCAAATAATATAACCATGAACTTAAATTTAGTAAAATACATTAACGATATAAATGTATGTGATGATTTCAAAACAGACCTAATAAATAACACAACATGCAACCCTATTTTTAAGTTGAATTTATCAATTTATAGTATAAAACATGATTTTTCAGACCATTTGTTTCATTTGCACAAACAATCAGGAAATAACATCACAAATTTTTTCATGTTTGGTGATAATGAACATTACCTCGATAAATTAGATTTTGACAAACTAAATAAAGATGTTGGTATGTTTATATTAGCACATACAAAGAGTTTAAAACATATACAACAATATATTGAATTGTATAATCCTGATGAATTATACAATAAGATACTAGAAATAAATAATACATACGATAATCATGGATATTTGTATTTACACAAATTTTTCATGGAATATAAAGTAGATATGAATAAATATTCACACAAGTTTTATAACTCAACACTTATCAACGAGTTAGGTATTTGTGTATCAGTCGAACATAGAGAAATAATGTATCATCTGGGAATAGACAATGATAATGATATATCGCAATATTTAACAAAATATAAATATAAATGCAAAACTAATCATAAACATATTGAATGTAAATTTGGTTATGCAATACCTAAATCTTATGTTCTGAATTGGTTCATAGATGATTATCAATATTTATCACTTTTTGATTATCTATTACACATTGGTACACCTGTAACATATTCTAACATAATATACATCAGTAAAATTGTATCAAAAAAATGTACATGTTTTTATTATGCTGTATATAACTGCAAATACAATAAAGAAAAACTAACACAAGATATTTATGATGCATATGAAAGAAATGATTATATGTATATAATAAATAACAAACATGTTCCAGATTATAAATGTGTTTTGATCGCTTCTAGATATGTGAATAATACTTTTGTACATAAATTACTAGACAATTACATACCAGACAAGTATATAGATATAACACCAAGATTCAAAAACATAAGATACTTAAGTGTTAAGGAACTTATGGACGTATTTAATATCAAAAATATGCATGAACCCAAACAAAATGAAACAATCACTATGAAGTATTATACTGATTTATGTATGAATAGTGAAGAATGTAATACTATATTTTTACATAGTATGTGTAATGCAAGTCTAAATGATTGTGTTCCAATTTATATATTGGCGTATGTTCTTGGTTATGAATATATTGATTGTGCAATTGAATACGAATTGTTCTTAAAGTGCTACTATGGAAATTATAAATAATTTATGAATCAATGATGATAAATATTGTATTTTTCATCATTTCTGTTGAATATTTAAATATGATCAATGATACAATTAACAAACAAAATGTACATAATATGGAAAATAAACAGACCAAAGGATTGAACCGCAATACTATTGACAAATATTACACAAAAAATATTATTGTTGATTTGTGTCTAAATCTTGTCAAGGAACATATAAAAATAAATCCAAATGATTTAATCATAGAACCTAGTGCAGGTAATGGTTCTTTCATAAAAGGAATAAAAACAATGGCAAAAAATGTTATATTTTATGATTTAGAACCAGATAATGACGAAATTATAAAACAAGATTATTTGATGTATAATCATAGTGATGTTAAGAAAAATTTTAGTAAAATACATATAATTGGTAATCCACCATTTGGTCGTCAATCTTCAATGGCAATTAAATTTATAAAAAAATCATGTGAATTTTGTGATAGTGTATCATTCATATTGCCAAAAAGTTTCAAAAAAGATAGTCTTAAAAAATCATTCCCATTAAATTTTCATCTTATGTTCCAAATTGATTTACCAGACAAATCATTTTTAGTAGATGGTAAAGAATATGATGTTCCTTGTGTGTTCCAAATATGGAAAAAACAGAAAATTAACAGAATTGCAAAACAAAAACTAGAACCTTTGAATTTTATATTCGTCAAAAAAACAGATAATCCTGATATATCATTTCGTCGTGTTGGTGTAAATGCAGGTTTTGTTGATACTAATATTGATGAAAAAAGTATTCAATCACACTACTTTATAAAATTTACAAATAATAAACCACTGAACAATAACATAAATAAATTATCTACAATTACATTTGATTTTAACAATACC